>Ga0182014_10001364_pt1 | contig 32682 bp, 23 predicted proteins | sample 612S2DmetaG_FD_120489 | JGI IMG/M metagenome (GOLD analysis project Ga0182014, IMG submission 120489) | Permafrost microbial communities from Stordalen Mire, Sweden - 612S2D metaG | ecosystem: Environmental > Terrestrial > Soil > Wetlands > Permafrost | place: Sweden: Stordalen | collected... | reverse complement strand
TGCTACAGCCAACAACCCTTTGCTTACCGCAAAGAGCCGCCGAGGCAGTACGCGGTACGAATGGAGCACTTAGAGCCTATCCGGAAATTGTGTCTTCGAGTAGCGCCGCTCTCCAGAACGGCTTTACTGGCGTCGTCTACGCCGCCAGAATGCGTGTGCGGGCCAGGAGGCCCACACGACAGCCGACCTGGAGGTAGCTACTTATATACGGATAAGTTCTTAATATTGCTTTAATCGCGATGCGCCAATACTGCAACTTGGGTGGACGGCGTGGACGGAGTGGCTTGCGTAGCCGGAGTGGCTTGCTTGGGCGAAGTGGGCGTCGCGGTCTGCTCGCCTGGCGGTCGTGCCTTATGGGAACGCGGCCAACTTACTTTTTCAGGTATATGGGGCACTGAGTTATCGAATGCGACCTTAACCGTCCCCGCGGGTATCTCCGCAACCGGTAGCGCGGGCAGCGCGGGCGCCACATGCAAATCATCGCTGTCATCGTCTGCCGGTGTAAGCGAGGAGAGCTTCGGAGCCGGCTGAGGCACGGTCTTTGCCGCAGGAGGCCCTTGGACGGCCGGCTTTTCCGCAGGCGCCGGGACGGCTTGAGCGGGCGCGGGCGCAGGCTTTGCAGCATCTGCCTTGGTCTCGTCCTTGCGATAGGTTACGTTGCTGCCGGAACCGACATCGACGATTCTGAGGTTTTCATCCGTGACCTCTCCCCCGCGAATGATATGGGGAGTTATTGCGAAGACGATCTCGTTTTGCTGGCGCTCCTTGGTCTCCTGTCCAAACAGGTACTTCAAAATCGGAATCTTTATCAGCCAGGGATATCCGCTCAAGGAATTGGTGTCGGTGTCTTCGAGTATGCCCCCGATCAGATTGACTTCCCCGTCCTTGAGCCGCGCCTCATGCTCGATTCGCCGCTGACCGATGGTCGGTTGATTGAAGCCGCCGATGTTTTGCACACCGGTAACCGAAGAAATCTCCAGCGACATCTTGAGGGTCACTTCGTTGTTGGCGTGAACATAGGGGGTTATGTCGACATTCACTCCTACATCCAGGTATTGGAACTGAGTATTCACAGATCCGCCCAGGCCGCTCTGGAAGGATCCCGTCGCGATAGGAACGCGATCGCCGATCTTCAAAGAGGCCTTCTCGCTGTCCATCGCACGAATCTCGGGGCGCTGAATCACCTTTGTATTGCTGTCCGATGCGAGAAGAGAAAAGGATACGCCGGGAATCGATACCGAGAAGTCGCCCGCATTGATCGAGGTGAAGGAATTGAAGGTGAGCGAGGATCCCGAAGAGCCGGAGGATGAGGAACTACTTGTGGGCGCAAACGTCACACTGGCGCTTGTGGGTGGATTTGTGCCTATGGTGTGGAGTTTGTCGCGGCTGACTTCCATCACCGCAACATCGATCACCACCTCGGCCTTCGGTTTGTCGATGTCTGTAAGCAGTTTCTGTGCGAGCACCATCTGGTCTGGCGTACCCCGAAGCGTCAGGGATCTCTGCTCAGGGGTTGTCTGGATGCGCGTGATGTCGAGCATGCTCTTGAGCGTGCCGGCCGCCTGCTGCAAATCCGCGGGGGTGGCTGCGTTGCGCAGGTAGAACGTCTTCATAACATTCTGTTCATACTCTTTGCGCTTTGATCCGGTGTCGGATGTAACCATGATGGTATTTGAAGACAAAGGCCGCCAGAAGGTCTTGGATTGCATGGCGAACATGTCGAAAGCTTCTCGAAGGCTCACGTCGTTCAATTCGAAGTTGATCTTCTGAGGTTTGTAGTCCGGATCAATCAACACGTTAATCCCGCCGAGTTTGGCCAGCGTCTTGTAAACCACATCGGTGGTTGTCGTCAGATGCAGCGTAACCGGCATATCCGACTTGAGATCTAGCGTTACCGGCCCGGCCGCACTCTCGGCTTCCTTCTCCAATGAAGTAGGCGGCGTCTTGGCTTTTGCTGCGTTCTCCTTTTCCGTAACCTGCTTCTGGATCAAGTCGGCAGTACGCCGAACTTCCTGCATCGCCCCGAAGTTAGTGGCATCGATTTCGGCCGCATGGCGAAACTCGACCATCGCCTCCTGCAACTTGCCGGCATCGCGCAACTGCTGGCCAACGCGAATGTGCTCGGAGCCTGCGTAGAATCGCAGCCGGAGGAAAGAGGCCTCATACTTCGGGTCGTTCGGCTTGCGCTCGTGCGCATCCTTGTAGGCTTCGAAGGCGGCGTCAAAGTCGTTCTTCTTTTCAGCGCTTTCGCCGGCCTTGAACGCATGTTCAGCGCTCTCGGCAAGAGCAGGGATCGCCTGGATCCCCAGGGTCATCGCGAACAACAGGATAAGCGTGCGTTTCATGTCGCCTCGTGCTCAATAGCCCTTAGGGCTTGAGGCATTATCATCCGCCTTAACCTGCCAGCGCTCTTTGCGTAAGATCAACTCGCCTTACCGATCAGCCAGATAATCGACGCAAGCCGCAATGCCGCTTTCCTTTCGATTCCAGGCGCACGGGCTCCGATCCCCGGCCCCCTCGAACAGAAATTCCTCGGACGAACACGAGCCGGTACGGCCATTTCTTGTCTTTAGCACAAAATATCGAACCTCTTTAGTGAGGCGCAATTTGAGGAGTTGCGTTCCCAGCAAACATTCAAATCGCCATGGGACGGCGGTGCGAGCCCCGCTTTCAAAGAAACGCTCCGTCAGCGGGGGGAGGGGGGCGCATGTCGAACTAAATCGTGGGAATTATCCTGTTTGTATTAGCGATGTTCTGTGTTACAGGATTGCCTGCAACCGCACAATCATTCAGGGTTCAATGTCACACCAGCACCATCACCCACCCAGATCCGAACAATATGCGCGGAGCCGGCGTGTACCGGCCCAACTACGCTCACACCAGGCCCCAAGGGGTACCTGGTGCCTACCGCCAACGTGAACGGGGCCATCAAGTGCCAGCAGATCTCAGACGGTGATGGCTACTCAACCATGGCCGACGGCACCCAGACCTTCATGTTCTCTTTCGGACCGCGCTCGGCACGGCCGTTATTACATCCACTGCCGTTGCCGTCTATGCCACTAATTGCTCGCAGACAAAGACAAGCCCGCGACTGCGGTTTACTTCTAGAATGCTGAACCTTGCCAGGTCTGAGAAGGTATCTGGGCAGAAGCACCGCCTGGCCCTTCTATTTCCGGCCAGAACCCTGCCAGTTTGGGTTCGTGTAACCCGGGAGCAAGGCAGGTCTGAATGGAAACGACATCCTGAACTGTACGCAAGAGGCGACAATGAAAACCGTGACGCGGGCAATTGCAGTGCTTGCGGCTATGCTGCCGCTGGCTGGATGCATCAAGGATTTCTGGCAGACGACGACGGCGGCATGCACCACCAATTGCACACCTGTATCCAGCGGCGCCTTTTACGTCTTGAATTCCAACGCGGGCCAGGTTGGGATCGCCGGCTATACAATCGTCAGCGGCACGCTGACGCCGCTCACCGGAAGCCCCTACACTTTGCCGTCCGGACCCCGCGCCATTGCTGTGGCGCACAACAACAGTTTTCTCTATGTGAGCACCCAGTCAGGCATTTTTTTCTACACCATTGGCGCGGGCGGCGCGCTGAATCTGGCCAGCAAAACGCCCACCTTCTCCGACTTTGCAGCATATAGTATGCAGGTTGACGCCACCGATTCCTGGCTGGTGGAGGCATCGGGGTCGGGTTATCTATACGCTATTCCCATCAGTCCCACCACCGGCCTGACTACTGGCAATGCGCAGCTGATTTCCGTGGCCGGAATTGCGCCGCGCCAGCTGACGATCTCGCCTGACAATTCCAACATCTTTGTTACCCTTGGCGCAAGCGGCACGGAAGTGATTCCGTTTGCAGCATCCAGTGCAAATCCGCTCCCGGCTTCCCTTGGTCCTCCAATCGCTGTAAAGAGCCCTGGCGGCGCTGCAATCTCGGTTGCGGTGGATCCACTTAACCAACTCCTCTTCATCGGTGAAACCTCTGCCCTGTCTGGAACCAACAACGGAATGTTGCGCGCCTTCCTCTACAGTTCGCTCAGTAGCACTCCGACCGAGATTACAGGTTCCCCGTACTTGAGCGGCGGTCTGACGCCGGTTTCAATTCTGCCCACCGCGTCGGACGCTTACGTCTACGTTGCCAATGCGACCGTCAGCAACAGTTCCGCAGGCAACATCGCCGGATTTGCCGTTACAGTCACCGGGACTACATACTCCTTGATTGCGCTTAGCAGCGGCTCGGTCTCGGCTGGTACCTCACCTGCGGGCCTTGCGGAAGACTCGACCGGATCGGTCGTGCTTCTGGTGAACTCGGGCGGAACCCCGGATCTGGATGTATACTCCTTCGATACCACGACTGCCGGCAAGCTGGATTCAGAGCTCACTGCCGCCACGGGGACTGACCCGGTTGGAGCGCTGGCGATTGCAGCGGCACCGTAAGGACACCAGAGATTCGGGAAAGATCGAAATCGCCCGGGCTTTACTTGCAAACCAGCGCTTATCCATTATTTGGAAGACATCCCGAGTTGCAGTGAGGCTGCGGCTACTGCTGGGAAGGCGCGGGATTCGGATTCTGACTTGGATTCTGATTCTGGATCATCTGGCGGCGCTGTTCAAACATCTGCTGCATGTCGCTGATCCTCTCCGATGTGCTCTTGTCGTCAGTCAAAGCAGGGTTGACACTGGAGGGAGTTTCGGTAGTAGTCACGGGCATGGCAAAGCTATTGACGGGAGGTACCGGCACATCGGCAGCGGGCGGTGGCGTATCAGCGGGCGGAGTCTGAGTTCCATTCACGTTGCCATTATCGGCAGGCGCGGTTATCGCATTTTCGGCAGCCGGGGCAGCCGGTGGTTCATCCGCGGCTGGACTATTTTCTTCGCTGGTTGGAGCGCCGGGCCGGTGATTCTGACGGGTCTGAAGCCATGCGCGGCGTTGCGGGGTGAGTGTTCGGTCATCGGCGGTGGTACCCTGCGCTTCGGATGAACGCACCATCAGCAGTAGGGTCTCAATCTTCTGCGGGTCCGAGCTGGACGAACCAATTACATAGTCGAGTTCCGTCCCGCTCAACAGCGCCTCCAGCACTTGCCGCGCCGGGCCTGGGCCAAGCTCCTCGAAGACTCTGCTTGAGGCGGCGCCTTCTGGTATATCGACTTTGACGCCAGTGCAATTATGAACAGCTGCCAACACGCCTCCCAATGTGGAGTTGTCGGCAGAGATGGTCAACTGGTCGCCAATACAGGTGACCTTGGGCGCCTTGGGCGGCGCCATCTCAGCCTGCGCCGGGGAGGTTGATACAACCGAGGCGGGGTCTACTTCCTGGCTTACGCTATTGATTGGCGCAGTGGCAGCCTGCGCCCTAGAGGGGAATCCGGAAAGCGCAACCACGAGCCCAAATGTAAGCGGACGAATCACTTTGCCGATCGCCATGATCTACCTCCGAGCCCGCTTGCGTACCCACGCAGCCCATTCACTGAGTATAAGTCCAATTATCATTCTCGCGCGCCGGAAAGCGCCAGTTCCGGCTGATTATGCATGCCGTCGCTCGCTGGCGCGTCTTCATCCTCCAATGGTTCCGCAATGGTCTTCCGCTTCCATAACTCATAGACCAGAGGATAGATAAGCAGCTCCAGGACGAACGAAGTGAAGATGCCGCCCACCATGGGCGCGGCTATTCTCTTCATCACATCCGAGCCGGTCCCGATCGACCACATGACAGGAAGCAATCCGATGCAGGTGGTGGCAAAAGTCATGAACTTCGGGCGCAACCTCTTTGCGGCGCCGTAGACAATGGCCTCGCGCAAATCGCTCAGAGTCCTCATGCGGCCGCTCATCAGGGCTTCTTCATAGGCAAGTTCCAGATACAGCAACATGAACACGCCTGTCTCGGCATCGATGCTCAAGAGCGCGATGATGCCTACCCACACGGCCACGCTGAGGTTGTAATGAAGCAAGTAAAGCGCCCAGACCGCTCCTATCCCTGAAAATGGTACGGCGAGAAGAACGATCATGGTCTTGGCGAAGGAGCGGGTATTCATGTAGAGCAGCAGCATTACCAGGGCGATGGTTGCAGGCACCACAATCCTCAAGCGGCGATTCGCACGCTCAATGGACTCATACTGGCCAGCCCAGGAGACCACATAACCCGGCGGCAGACTGGTCTTCTCGCGCAACACGCGCCCGGCTTCGGCGATGTAACTTCCGGGGTCGCGATCCGCAAGGTCCACATAGACATATCCAGTCAGCTGGCCGTCTTCGTCGCGGATCATCGCGGGACCATTGGCAATCTCGATCATTGCCAATTCGCCGATGGGCGCCTGCCGCTGTCCGCTGCCAGGGACGAGAATGTGGCTGATGGAATCGACATCGCTGCGGAAGTCGCGCATGTAGCGAACATTCACCGGGTAGCGTTCCGCGCCAACGTACACAGTGGAGACGTTGTCGCCCCCAATCGAATTGTTAAGAACCTCCTCCGCCTTTTGCATGCTGATGCCAAAACGGGCGAGCTGCTCGCGCTGCCAGCGAATATCAAGGAAGTACCCTTCATTTGTATGCTCGGCAAAGACTCCGCGCGTGCCGCGAATAGTCGGCAGAATCGCCTGTACCTGCTTGCCGATCTCTTCGATCGTCTTCGGATCGTCCCCGGAGATCTTCAGCCCTACCGGAGTCCGAATGCCGCTAGTCAACATGTCGATGCGGCCCTTGATGGGCATTGTCCATGCATTGCGCAGCCCTGGAACCTTGATGGCCGCATCCATCTCGCTGATCAGTTCCTCGGTGGAGATGGTGTCCGAGCTGAAATGGCGGAGAACTCTCTTTGCCCATTCTGGGGCCCAAGACGAGTACCACGTGTCTACCTTGCGCCACTGGGATCGGGGCTTCAACGTGATGACAGTCTCGAGCATCGACAGCGGAGCGGGATCGGTGGCCGTTTCAGCCCTGCCTGCCTTGCCCAGAACCTGATCAACTTCAGGAAACTCCTTGAAGACCAAATCCGTCGCTTGCAATACACGCTTGGCCTGAGCAATGGAAATGCCGGGCATGGCCGTTGGCATGTAGAGAATGGCGCCTTCGTCCATCGGCGGCATGAACTCGGATCCCAGCGACAAAAAGACCGGCACGGTGACCGCGATCAATAGCGCGGCCCCTGCAAGAACTATCCATTTCGAACGCAGGGTCCATCTGACCGCCGGCTCGTAAATACGCATCAGCAGACTGCTGATGGGATTCTTTTCTTCCGGCCTGATGCGTCCCACCAGCAATGCATTTGTAAGTTTGCACGCCCAGGCCGGTTGAAAGTCGAAGCGTTTAACTCTCGTCAGGAGCAGTCGAAGGGCGGGATCCAGAGTGATAGCCAGAATCGCCGCAGTGATCATAGCCAGCGTCTTGGTGTAGGCCAGCGGCCGGAACATTCGTCCTTCCTGGCCCTGAAGGGTGAGTACCGGAAGAAATGAAATTGAGATAACAAGCAATGCGAAGAAGGTCGGACCCGCGACTTCTTTCACTGCGGAAAGCACTACGTCTCGAGGTCTTCCGAGGCTCCCGGCCTTTTGCCAGCGTTCAAGCTTCTTGTGAGTCTGCTCAACTACCACGATCGACGCATCGATCAGCTCGCCAAACGCAATCGCCACGCCGGCCAGCGACATCACGTTCACGCTGATGCCCATCATCCGCAGGGGAATGAACGACAGCAACACAGCCGCCGGCATGGTAATAATGGGAACCGCGGCGCTGGGGAAATGCCACAGGAATACAAGGATGATGAGGACCACTGTAACGACAACTTCGAGAATGGTCTCCTGTGAGGCGTCGATAGTGGCATGAATCAACTGGGAGCGATCATAGATGGGGACAATCTTGACGCCCGCCGGAAGGCTGGGCTCGATCTCTTTCATCCGCGCCTTTACGCGGTCGATCACTTCAAGCGCGTTTTCTCCGCTGCGCATGATCACGACCCCGGAAACTACCTCTCCAGCGCCATTCAGATCGGTGACTCCCCGACGCAGATCCGGTCCCTCGACAACCTCGCCTAAATCTTTCACTCGAATCGGCGCGCCATCCGCTGTAGTGGAGACGACTATGTTCTGGAAGTCTTCAATTGAAGTCGCGTAACCCCGGCCGCGGACCATGTACTCGGTTCCGCCGAAGTCGATCAGGCGCGCGCTGGTTTCGTTGTTGCCTTCGCGCACTGCGTCGACAACTTGAGAGATCGGGATTCCAAAGCCTTGCAGGCGGTTCGGATCGAGATTCACCTGGTACTGCCGCGTATATCCCCCAACCGGCGCAACATCCGCTACACCGGGAACGGACCTGAGGTGATAGCGCAGCTTCCAATCCTCAAAAGAGCGAAGCTCCGAGAGGCTGTGCTGGCCGGTCGTATCGACCAGCGCATACTGAAAGACCCAGCCGAGACTGGTCGCATCCGGTCCCAGCTCTGTCTTCGCGCCTTCGGGCAGCCGCGCCAGCACGCCGGCCATGTACTCCAGTGTCCGCGAGCGCGCCCAGTATAGGTCTGTACCGTCCTCGAAGACTACATACACATAGGAGTAGCCGAAGTCGGAGACGCCGCGTACCGCCTTCACATGCGGCGCGCCCAGCATCGCAGTAACAATTGGGTAAGTAACCTGGGTCTCTACGAGGTCGGGACTGCGGTCCCAGCGAGAGAGAATGATTACCTGGGTGTCACCCAGATCGGGAATGGCGTCAAGACGGGTGTGCGCAATCGACCACCATCCGAAGACGCAGCCGATTGCAACCAGCGTAAAAATGGCCAGCTTATTCCGAACGGAAAAATCGATAATCCGGTCGATCACTTTCAAAGCCTCCACTCAGGCGGCTCATTCGCCTGCCTTCGCCGCTAAGTTCTTTCATGCGGTCTTGTCGAAGGCCGGTGCAGAAGAGCGCCGCCATGGCCGCCGGGTAATCAATTCATGGGATGATCCATTGCCATCGGATGGTCCATCTTCATGGCATGATCCATCACTGGTTTCGCCGGGAATGCTTGGGGAGAAGGACCACCGGAATTTGCGGCCATCTGCAACCGGCTCTCCGAGTCCACCAGGAAGGTGCCTCCCGCAACCACAGTTTCTCCCTCTCGTAATCCCTTCACAATCTGAATGCGATTGTTTTGGCGCCAGCCTGTTTCTACTGTGCGCTCTTCGAAATGGCCTATGGAGGTCTGAACGAAAACCCGTTTTAACAACCCTGAATTCAGAACTGCATCGGCGGGCACTGTAAGGCCCGGCTGTTGCGAGACGGCTAATTCCACATTCACAAACATATCCGGGCGCAGTTTGAAGCGTGGGTTATCGACCTCCAGCCGGGGCTTCAGAATACGAGTGACAGGATCGACCTCCGGCAGCACGTCGCTTACCCTGGCCTCAAAGCTCTCTCCCGTGTCCGGCAGCGTGATGCGAGCCCTTGCGCCGGGACGGAACGCCTGAGCATCCTTTCCAAAGACCTCGGCAAGAACCCAAACCCGGCTCAGATCGGCGATGGTATACATCTCCGAGTATCTTTCAAAGCGAACGCCCGGCGAGATGTTTCTGGAGAGAATAAAGCCGTCCGCCGGCGAGACGACATAGACGTTTTCTGGGATCTTGTGATCCCTGCTGATCTCTTCGATTTGAGAGTCGCTCATGCCCAAATTGCGCAGCCGGTCAGCCCGGGCTTGCGCGCTCGCCGCGTTCAGAACCGTGGATGGCGCGACGTTATCCTTCATCACAGCGCTGCCGACCGGGGTACGCTCGTTTGCAGAGAGAAAACCGCCTGAAACCGCGAGAAACTCCGGAGAATACACAACGGCCAGGTGCTGGTCCTTCATCACATGGTTGCCGACAGCATCGTCGTGAGTTTCCTTGACGTAGCCATCGGTGCCGAAATTGACGCGATAAACGAGAGTCTGATCGGGAGCGACCCGGCCAAAGACTCTTATGGCGCCCTGGCCCGTGTCCCTTTCGACCTTGGCCAGCCGAATACCATAGAGCTGCTGTGCGGCCGGATCTATCTTCAGCTCTGCCGGCATGGAGTCTTCGGGCGGAAGCACCGACTGGCTGGCCTCTTCGGCATAAACAGGTTCCAACTTCATTCCGCAATCAGGAGCTATACCTGGCTTGTTGGAGCGATAGGCCGGATGCATCGGGTCCACATAGTAGAGAACGTGGCGCCCCTGTGCGGATACATGCTTTTGGCGAAGAACGCCGTATGCCAATCCAGTGACGAGAATCGCCAGGATCGGGATGAGAAAGAACCTTTTACTCCTCACTCCATGCCTCCTCTACAGCTGCCAGTGCCTTGTGGGGTTCGCGATTTCACCACCCCCAAAAAATGCGTATTTCTTCCATTCAAAAGTGCGTAAGGAAGCTGTCAGATCATCGCGCGCTCTGAGGACCAGCGTCTTTGCGTTCGAGCAAACTGGCCGATCTTCCTAGGAGCACAAACCATGCAGCCCGTTTTCGTTACCCAAACCAACGCTCTTTGCTCCAGAGCAAAGTGAACCAATCCTGCTTGCGTATAGTTTCTTTGTCTTTTCAATTGTTTGGGGCGAAAAAACCGTCGAAATTTACCCAAACACAAACAGTCTTGGCAATCTGCGAATCGGAGCCGGCGAATGGGGGGGTGGCTCTCGAAGAGAAGGGCGAACAATAGGGATGATTCCCAGCTATTTTAGCTTGATTTGCCTTGGGACACTTGCTAGAATCCAGTTTGGATGTTCTGTTCTTCCCTTTTTTAACATGCATCCATTCCCACTGCCCTTTTCACATCAGGGCCGGCTCTGCCGGCAACGGTCCATAGACAGCGTCAAGCTGCAAAGGCCAGTTTCCTGGGGGTTGTACAAATAAACAACTTCGGTATCTTCTCGACAAATGAATATCGGGCGCGGACATTCCCTGCCGCTCTCGAATCATTGTAAGGTAGCTGTTTCTCGGATTGGGGATCTAGAGAAACGGTCCGAAAGTACTTGTTTGGAGGGAGTACGTGGCTACAGAACTTGTGTCGGTAGCAAATCTGGTCCATGGGGGGCCTTCACAATCTGATTCCAAATTCGCTGAGCGCGTCGTTCTGATGCTCGCTTCAGCGCTTTTCACCGGCTTGACGCAGCATGAATGCAGGGAGATCGCCTCCTGCGCAAAGGCGCGGGTATTTGCCCGCGACGAGCTACTGTTCATGCAAGGGCAACCGGTCCGTAGTTTGGTGCTCATCCAATCAGGAAGTGTAAAGAGTACTCAACTCAGCCCAAACGGAAATGAAGTCATCCTTTGGATGAATGGATCGGGCGATACAGTAGGGGTTCCGGGCGAGTTGACCGGTTGCAGCCATACCTGCTCTGCGCGCGCAATGGAGCAGTGCAAGGCATTGATCTGGGAGTACGACAGACTGCATAAGTATTTGGCCGAATACCCTCAGATCAGGAACAACATCAGCCAGATATTGTCTAAACGCCTTAATGAACTGGAGGAGCGATTCCGCGAGGTAGCGACGGAAAAAGTAGCCAAGCGAGTTGCTTTTGCTCTTCTCAGGCTGCTCAAGCATGTCGGTAAGGAGTCCCCAGGTGGGATCGAGGTCTCCCTCTCTCGCGAGGAACTTGCCCAAATGACCGGAACGACACTCTTTACCATCAGCCGCCTCCTTTCGAAATGGAGCGAGGAGGGCTTCGTCACGCCGCGCAGAGAAGCGGTGGTCATACGAGATCCTCGGCGACTCTCGCAATTGGGCGACGAGTATGAGATGTAGCCCCGGCACAGCCTGTTTGCCGCGGACTGCGTTCTAAGCACTGTCGTTATGCCGCGGTCTTGGGCGGCCCGCCGGGCAACGCTGATGGTGTGTCATTTTTCGCAGTCGGCAGCGTGCTTTGGCCTGCCGGCGAGGCTGGTGGTGACGCCGTTCAACAGGGTTAAGACCGCACCTTTAGACTCTGCCCCTTCAGGATCTTGTTCGGGGTGCTTTCTGCACAATCGGATCAGTCCTGTCAGGTCATCCTGATTCAAGGACTTGATGCCATGCTCATGCGCCGATCTCCGCAGTTCCTTTCCACTACTAGCGTTCTTGCCGCTCATAGATATGTGCTCACCAGCGCTTCGAGGCATGTGTTCACTGCATTACTTATGTGCGGAGGGCAGCTTTGGCTCTGGACTGACGCCGCCGAGACTCATTGGCGCCGGAAAAGAATGTCCGCGCCGCGTTCCATGCGGAAGGAGAATGAAATGCCTTTGTCAAGTGCGATCTTCAGAATGTTGGTTCGCCAACTAGTTATCTTGAGCTTACTGTTCCTGCTACGCGGTTCGGCGCTCATTGCACAGCAGACCTGCAATGACCATGCCGCCGACCGGCAAGCGCTGGATCTCCTGCTGAAGAGAGTCGACCAACTGGAAGCCAGGGTCACTCAACTCGAGGCCGAGAAGCAGCAAGCTCTCGCGGGCGATCGCGCGACGGCTCCCTCTGCGGCGAATCCCTCCACAATTGTGCCCTCAACAGCGACCGTGGCGGCGGCCCTTCCGGTTTCCGAAGCTTCCGTCGATTCCAAGCCATCTCAGGCGGCGACCCAGGAACCCGAGTTGGCACAACCAGAAAGCGCCATGTCCGACAGAATGGACCTGAGCAAGACCCTGTTGCGCATTCGCGGCTTTGGAGACGTTTCACTCCATGGCGACACGCAGAAGGGCGACACCACATCCTTTTCCCTGGGACAGCTTGATCTATTCGTCACCTCGGACATCTCCGAGAAGTTCAAATTTCTCAGTGAAATCGTGTTTGAGGCCGGAGCTAACGATTTCTACGGTGCAATCAGTGGACCGGATAATACCTTCGACGTGGATGTCGAGCGCTATCTCCTTCAGTATTCCCAAAATGATTACTTCAATCTCTCCGTGGGCAGGGGACACACTGCCATCGGCTACTACAACACGGCCTATCACCATAGCACATGGTTGCAGACAACCACAGGAAGGCCTTTTCTATTCAACTTCGAGGACGAAGGGGGGATTCTTCCCGTCCACACGATTGGTGTATCTGCCTCTGGCCTGGTTCCTTCCGGGCGGCTGGGATTGCATTACGTGGCGGAAGTGGGCAACGGGCGCGCGTCGCGAACTCCGCTGGTAGAAGAGCCGGTCCAAAACGAAGTCGACGATCAGAACCACAAAGCCTACAACCTCGCGGTTTTTGCCAGGCCTGAGAACATTCCGGGGCTACAGGCGGGCTTTTCTGTCTATCGAGACTTGCTCGCCCCCACTAATGCCCCCAGAATCGGAGAGACCATTCTCGCTGCTCACGTCGTGCTTATCCGTCCAAAGTACGAATGGCTCAACGAAGCCCTGCTTGATCGGCACGCTCCGGCTGTAGCTTCCGATACCTTCAATACACCGGGCTTCTATACCCAGATATCCAGGCAATTTGGCGTTTACAGGCCATATTTCCGTTATCAGTACGTGAATGTAGCCAACAATGAACCGGTGTTCCCAGACGTGGGATTGCGGCACGGGCCATCATTGGGTCTTCGATTCGACGCCAGCGAGTCCGTGGCCCTGAAATTTCAATACGATTACACCTTCCTGCGCAACCAGCCGGCTATCACTGGGCTGACTTTTCAAGCCGGGTTCACATTCTAGCGAGAGTTTACCGATCATGCGCCGCCTCACAACATTTTTGATCGTCCTCGCATTGAGCGCCTTACTGCCGGCGGACGCGAGTCGAGCGGCCACGCCTGCCCCCGGAGAGCTTTCAGGACAACAGATGGGGTCAACAGAGCCGCTTGCCATCGTTGTAAATCGAGCGAATCCGGTGGAAAACCTCTCCTCCGCCGAATTGCAGACTATCTTTCTCGGTGGGCGCAGCCACTGGACAAACGGCAGGCGCATCACCCTCGTCATGCGCGATCCGGGAGAACCCGAGCGCAAGACGATTCTTCGCGATGTCTGCGGCATGAATGAAGACCAATTAAAGACTCATTTTCTTCACGGTCTCTTCACGGGTGAGATATTGGTTTCGCCCAAGATCCTCTCAACGCCCATCGGCGTACGCAAGTTCATATTCAACGTTCCGGGAGCAATCGGCTATCTGCGAGTAAGCGATGTGGATAGCACCGTGAAGATCGTGCATGTCGATGAGCTGCTCCCCGGCGAAAAGGGATACAAACTCTACGTGCAGAATGAGGCGGCCAACTGAAGTGTCCAAAAACCTCAAATCCGCGTTCAGCCGCCGACCAGGTCGCCTGGTGCCATTCCTGGATCGCATTCTGAGTGCCGCTTCGCGCCATAATGCCACTTTTCTTCTCTTTCTTGTATGCTGCGGAGTTGCTGCAATTGGCGCCATCGTCATCCGCGATTTGCAGAATGCGAACGCGGAATCGCAGCGAATGTATGCCAGCACCGTTTACGGCCTTCAAAAGATCGGGGAGTTGCAGTATGAGGCCCAGGAGACGCGCCGCGCCACCCTATATGCATTGACGACGACAGACAGCAACCTCCAGGTCGAATATGCCGACCAAACACGCAACGCGGATCAGCGGGTCAAGGATGGCATTTCCGAATATGGAAATCAGGCAAAGCGGCCTGAGGAGGTCGAGCTTGCAGATCGCTTAACTCGCGATTGGACCCATTATCTCGATGTCCGCGACGAGGTTCTCGCCTCTATTCTCGAGGGCAGTATCAAGGAGGCCGTGAGTCTTGATCTCTCAGGTGGCGTGCCAGCCTTTGAACGTGTTCGTCAGGATCTGAACGAGGTCAAGCGCCTCTATGGAGAAGGTGCTTCGCGGAGCCAGGCTAACCTGGTTGCCTCTGCGCGCCGCTCCACCTGGAGGTTGGTCGCAATTCATAGCTTCACGCTCCTCCTCTCCGGCGCTGCCGTTTGGGCTATTCAAAGAAGCCGCATGTTGAGCGCCATTCAACTGGCAAAGCTACAGATGGAGTTTGTCGCTTCCGTCTCACACGAGTTACGCACTCCATTGGCGGTGTTGAATTCGGCGGCAGACAACATTGCCGACGGTCTCGTCGAGGGGAAAGCGGCATTGAGAAAATATGGCGAGATACTCCAGCACCAAAGCCGCAGCATGGGACGTCTGGTGGACGAAATCCTGCTCTTTGCCTCCACTGAGGATGGCACGAGCAATTACGTCCTGGAACCCCTGCTGGTTCCCCGGATCGTCGCCTCGGTTGTAAGCGAAACAGAAGGGCTGGTCAAAGGAGCGGGCTTTGTGCTCGAACAGAACGTCGAGCCCGATCTCCCTCTTGTGATGGGAGATGCCTCAGGTATCTCGAAATGCTTGCAGAACCTGATCAGCAATGCCGTCAAGTATGGCGGCGACCATCGGCGGATTGCTCTTCGCGCATACGCCACCCCAAAGGAACATCGGTCTGGCCATGAAGTCCGCATCGCCATTGTCGATTGGGGCATCGGAATCGACTCTTCGGAACTGGCCCTCATCTTCGATCCGTTCTACCGCAGTCCTCGCGTGAACGACGCACAAATACACGGAACCGGTCTTGGGTTGTCTCTGGCAAAGAGAATTGCGGAAGCGATGGGCGGAAGGCTCTCAGTACTTAGTGAGCTTTCCGCCGGCAGCACGTTTACCTTGCACCTGCAAATTGCTAAAGGAGAAGAGATGCAGACGGCCGCGGCACCCTACCGGCCATCTCCATCGTCACGCCTATGAGCGAGAACATTCTCATCGTAGAAGACGAAGAAGAATTGTGCATGACTCTGGGAGACCGGCTGCGCAGCGAAGGATACGCCGTCGATCTCGCCATCGACGGCAATGCCGGATTAGAAAAGGCAACCAGCCTCCCCTTCGATCTGATCATCCTCGACATCATGCTGCCCCACCGCAGCGGGCTCGATCTCTGTTCGGAGATTCGCCGCGCCGGGATTGCCACACCCATCCTCTTGCTTACCGCACGCAGCCAGACCGTCGACAAAGTCATCGGACTCAAGCTTGGCGCGGACGACTATGTCACAAAGCCATTCGACACGCTCGAATTGATGGCCCGCATTGAGGCTCTTCTGCGCCGCAAGCCAGCCAAGCAGGGAACTGGCCGTTCCGGCGGCCTGGAGACCTACCGTTGCGGATCCATCGTTCTAGATCTCCGCAAAACTACAGTGACTTGCGATGGCAAGGCTGTCAACCTCACCGCGCGTGAGTTTAGTTTATTTCGCTACTTTGTGGAACACAAAGGAGTTACCATCTCCCGCGATGAATTGTTGCGGGAGGTCTGGGGCCATAACTCAGGTACCTTCACGCGAACGGTGGATGTGCACATCGCGAGCCTGCGTCAGAAGCTGGAAACGCTCCCGAAGGAGCCGGAGATGATCCTGACTGTTCCCGGAATTGGATACCGGTTTGAGATCTGATTCGCAAATCGTTTTTTCCAGAACTTATTGCTGTTGCTGCTGCTGCATCTGTTGCAGGTCGAGGAAGGGAATTGTGGGTGGTGCAGGCGCCTGCTGGGCGCGCTCCACCAGCACGCTCCAGTCCTCCGGGATGGGCAGCTTGCGGTCCAGAGCGGGCGGCTGCTCGCCGGCCTCCACTTGCACTGCCACGTAGAGTTCGCTGTCGGTCTTGCCGCGAAAGATGCCGTGCGTCGGCGGCACATCGGCGTAATCCCGGCCCACGGCGGTACGGATGTGCCGGTGGTGGGCTACCAAATTGTTGGTAGGGTCGAAGCCAACCCAGCCCAGTTGCGGCAGCAGCACATCGACCCAGGCGTGCGTGGCGTCGGGCGTGGAGCGGTCGTGATCCTCGCGGCTGCGGTAGAGATAGCCTGAGACATAGCGCGCCGGAATCTTGACGTGGCGCAGAAGGGCGATCATGGTGTGGGCAAAGTCCTGGCAGACACCCTCGCCGCTGACGATGGCTTCGTCAATCGGCGAGTCCACGCGCGTCGATCGCGGCGTATATCTGAAGTAGTTGAAGAGCCGCTGGTTCAGCTCCTGCACCAGCATCAGCGGATCGTCGCGGCGGGTTACGCCCATCTGCTTGGCGAGAAGTGTGAGCGCCGGAGTTTCGACGGCAAAGGTCGAGGGCAGCAGCATCTCCCAATAGTCACCGGCCGCTACCATCTCGTCGAGCGCCTGCCAGGCATCGGGCGACAGAAATGCGGGCACGTCGGGCAGCGCCTGCTGCTCCACCACCGACTCTGCCACAATCACCAGTTGATTGTGCTCGCCGGGGATGTCGAAGTGTTGTACGTTGTTGCCCAGATGGTCGCGATAACTGAACACCCGGCAGCGAGGACTCACCGAGAGAGAGAAGCTCAGGCAATGCTGATTCGTGTCGGAGCGCGGATGCATGCGCGTCTCCATGATGCTCTCGCTGATGGGTTGCGAGTAGCGAAAGCGCGTCAGGTGACGGATAGAATAAAAATTCATACGGGTTCCCTGTTGTCCTTCGTCCAATTCAAATACCGCAGACCTTGAAGGGGACGGGATGGTAGGTCAGGGCTTAAGCCCTGACATTGACATTGCAAAAAGCTGAGGCCTCCAGGCCCTGAGGTATGCTCTTGCTCGCGAAATCTCTACATCAGGGTCTCAAGCCCCGTTTACCTTGCTGCGTTCATGTGCCGGGGTTAAAACCCCGGCCTACCAGCTCGTACCCTTCACCTCAAAGCCCAATCGTCCCTCAACCGCTAAACCGCCAGCGCGGATTGGATGGAGTATTGCACGTAGTAGCGGTAGATGAGTTCGTGAATGCGCATGCACTGCTCGCGGATCCGATGCAGGAATCCGGCCGCGTCGCCGCCCAGAATCTCGCCGATGGTGGTAAAGCCGAGCATGGCGTGCAGCCGCCCGATGGTCGCGATCAGCTCGTCCGGAGCGCGGCGGCCGCCCGTATGCTGAATGGATTCGATGACGTTGCGGATAGTGTCGACGCAGTAGCGGATGGCGTGGGGAAAGTCGCGGTTGAGCAGCAGAAACTCCAGAATCCGCCCCGGTGAAAGGTCGGCCGTGTAGACCTGACAGTACGCTTCGAAGGAGGTGCAGCAACGCAGGAGACCCACAAGCTCGAGATATTGGTAGCCGGCGTCGTCCTGGTCCTGCGCGTGAAGCAGATCGCCTTGGTAGACCTCAAGCAGCGTCGCCGTGGCGTAGGCGCGTTCCAGGTAGCGGCCCAGGCGGATAAACTGCCAGCCCTGGCCATGAATCATGGTGGTGTCGCTCACCCCCTGAAAGAGGTGAATGCCGTCCACCACCGAGGCAAGCGCATCGTTGATGCTGGACTGGAACTGGGTCTGTGCATGAGGCGCATGCATCTGGTGGAAGAGGCGGTTAAGCCGCTGCCACTGTTCGCTGGAGATCTCTTCACGCACCTGCCGCGCGTTCTCCCGAGCCCCGTTAACGCAAAAGGTGACCGAGGCATGGTTGATACTGTCGAAGACCAGCATGGCGGCCATCGACTCCAGATCGCCGCTCCACTCCAAGCCCTTCGGTTTGCCCAGCGCGGCTACCAGCCGATTCCAACGCGTCTCGGCGCTTTCCACCCCTGTGTCCAGCATCAACCCCATGGTCACGTCGAGCTGGCGCACGGTGTTCTCCGCCCGCTCCAGGTAGCGGCTCATCCAGTACAGGCTGTCGGCAACCCTTGATAGCATCGAATTACTCCCCGGCCTCAGTGCTGCCCTGTTCTTCCAGAACCCATGTGTCCTTGCTTCCGCCGCCCTGCGACGAGTTCACCACCAGCGAGCCTTTCTCCAAAGCCACGCGCGTAAGCCCTCCGGGCACGATGTTCACCTTGTCGCCAAAGAGAATGTAGGGGCGCAGGTCCACATGGCGCGGTTCCAGACGATCGCCAACCAAGCACGGAGCGCGCGAGAAGTCCAGTGTCGGCTGGGCGATGTAGTTGCGCGGATTGGCCTCGATCTGGCGGGCAAACTCCTCCCGCTGGCGCGCGGTCGAATGCGGGCCGATCAGCATTCCGTAGCCGCCGCTCTCGCCCACTGCCTTCACCACCAGCTTGTCCAGGTTGGCCAGCACGTGCTGGCGCTCCTTTTCTTCACTCAGCAAGTAGGTCTCCACATTGGGCAGAATCGGATCTTCGTTCAGGTAGTAGCGGATCATACGCGGCACGTAGGCATAGACCGCCTTGTCGTCTGCCAGGCCAGTGCCGAAGGCGTTTGAAACCGTCACATTGCCGGCACGATAAGCGTTGAAAAGCCCCGTGCAGCCCAGCGACGAATCAGCGCGAAAAACCAGCGGATCGCTGAAGTCGTCGTCCACGCGCCGGTAGATCACGTCTACCCGTTTCAACCCGTCGGTGGTGCGCATGTACACGACGTTGTCATGGGTGACCAGGTCGCGGCCCTCCACTAGGTCGATGCCCATCTGCCGGGCGAGGTATGTGTGTTCGAAGTAAGCCGAGTTGAAGACCCCCGGCGTCAGCAGCACGATATTCGGCTCCGGCCGGCCTTCCGGCGCCAGTGAGCGCAAGGTTGCCAGCAGCAGCCGAGGGTAGTGTTCGATGGGCCGCACGCCGTAACTCTGGAAGAGGTGCGGAAAGGTCCGCTTCATCACCCGCCGGTTGGTGAGCATGTAGCTGACGCCGGATGGCACGCGCAGGTTGTCTTCGAGGACGACGAACTCGCCTGTATTCAGCCGCAGCAGGTCGGAGCCGACCACTGCGACATATACGTTGCGCGGCACCTGGAGACCCCGCATCTGCCGCCGGTAGTGCTTGCAACTGTATACCAGCTCCCGCGGGACAACCCGGTCGTTCAGGATTTTGGCGTCCGAGTATACATCGCGCAGAAAGAGATTCAGCGCCGTAATGCGCTGCGTGAGGCCTCGCTCGATCCGGTCCCACTCCGCCGCCGTCACCAGCCGCGGCAGCAGATCGTAGGGGAAGATCCGCTCCGTGCCCTCCTCGCGCCCATAGACTGTGAAGGTAATGCCCTGGGTCAGAAACGACAGATCCGCCGACTGCTTGCGCCGCTGCAACTCGTCGGCGGGCAGTCGCGCCAGCATCTCGGCCAGCGCGCGGTATTGCGGCCGCACCTCGCCGTCCGCCGAGCGCATCTCGTCGAAGGCCCGGTCGAGCGGGTAGTCGCCGAAGAGCGTCTCCAATTCCAAAGCATGGCCAGCGTTCATCGGGATCCGAGGCTTTCCTTATTCAAAATTCAGGGCTTCGTCGACTCCTGGTCTGTTGTTCGCCCAGGCATTTCGTACCCTGTCTCTAGCTTGTATCAGCCAGGGCATAAGGGAAGCGTGAAGAAACCCGAGCGCGGCCACGCCTCGATCGCAGTTCGTTCGGGATACGCTGGATGCGCAGGAGTATCCCTCAGCCGAAAATCGAGCCGTTTACATGATAATCGGGCAGAATCGACCTGGAAGATTATGGTTGCACAACTTCAAACGGAATGGCGGGGAGAATCCCCAACGACACAGGCCGGGGAGGCTTCGCTTGTGTATCCGAAGTGCTGGGCGGCTTGAGTGCGGAGACCTCGGCAATCAGGTTCCCAGCCAACCCCGGTTTGACCTTCCGATCCGCGGTGATGCGAACCTGGAGAAAACCGCCGGTCTGGTCTACGTCCGTGAAACCGATTCCCTCCGGAGGGTCGCTGAGTGCGAACTGAATCTTATTTCCCGACTGGCCCGGCGGCAATGCGACACGGAGTTGCACTGTTCCTCCAACCGGAAGCCGCAGGCGATTCTCAAGAGCGTTCCAGAGCGGCTTGCGATGCTCGTTGCCAAAGACACAGAGCATCGCTTGCTGTGTGGGAACCAGGCGATGCCATGCGAAGGCTTGAATCATGTCCTCCGCCGGAACGGCTGTATGACGCACGGTTCGTCCGTCAATGGTGGCCTCTGCCTCGATCGCGAATCCGCTGGGCGCCGCGATTGCCGCCTGCGGAGCGGTCAGACTGACGCGCACCGTATCGGTTCCCGCGGGAATCGTGCCGCCGCCGAGCGCCAGCCCCGGTGGTCCATCCTTGATGCGCAGGGTAACGGCGCCGTCGAAGCCATCCCGCCGAATCAGGAGAACGGTGGCGGGAATCGTTCTACCGGGGCGCAGGTTGATGCTGGAAGGCGCGAACCGCACCTCGAAATCTGGAGTGGGATGACCGATGCGAAGCCGGTATGTGAAATCAGGTCCGCCGTTCTGTTCGGTGTCTGCGAGTTGCAGATAATACGCGCCCTTTACGGGGAAGCGGTAAATGAGGCGCGAATCGGCCTGATGGGTGAGAAGAGCCGCGCCTTTATCCTCGAAGTCGTCATTGAAGGCGAGTTGCTTGCCGTGGGCATCAGTCAGCGTGAGCACGGAGTCCAGAGGTGAGCCCAGGCGGCGGGCCTCGACTTCGGCGACGATCTCCTCCCCGGCTTTGCCATCGATGCGGAAGTAATGCACATCGCCGGGGTGTTCGATACGCCCGTTGACGATCTGTGGCAGCTTGATGCGGCGGGCATGGGCGGTGTCCGAAGCCCCCTGGTTCTCAATGGTTTCCGGCAGCGTGTCCACTGAGAAGGCAACGGAATTTGTGCCACTCCAGCCCTTCTCGCCGGTGGAGAACTCGTGAACGCCCGGCTCGCGCACTGAGGCCTTGAACTGCGCCGCAGCCAGATTCCACCCTTCCGTTTCTACTCGCGCATGGGAGCCGGATTTTCCGCCCAAAGGAAAGATTCCGGTTACATAGGGAATCTCGCCGATCGCAATCCGGTAGACAAAATCTTCACGGCCGCGGTTCAAAACGTCGCGAACCGACAGGATATAGTCTCCCTCCTCGGCGATCTCCTCTTCGATCACCGGTTCCTGGCTGAAGCGGAAGTGGTCGGCCGAGACCAGCTCCGCGCCCTTTGAATCAGAGAGCGTAAGGACCGCCTGGAACCATCCCGGCACGGCATCCGACATGTAGGGGATAAGCGCGCGGGTCATGGCGGCGATGACAATCTTCTGTCCCTTGGCGGCATGAAAACGGTAACGATCCAGGCTTCCCGGCATCAACTGCCCATTCACAATCGCCGGCAAGGCAACCTCCAGTGGAGCTTCTGAGGCTTCAGCCTGCGCCTTTGCGGAGAGCGGCAAGCCGCCGCCTGCCGCCAACTGAAGAGGCACATTTTGGAAGGGGCGCGTACTCTCAGGAAGCCGATCGACAAGGAAGTTGAGCGGATTGGTCAAACCCTGATTCGTCAGCAGTCGCAGCTCATGGTTGCCTAAAGCGGCGTGAGCATCCACTGTGACGCGCAGATGAACCGACTGCGAGAGCGCCGGCGCAGCCCGCATGCGCAACGTAGCGTCAATCTGTTTCCGCAGATCGGCGGCGAGCTTTCTGTCCTCCGGCGTCCAGGGCGTGAAAGGCTTGACCGGTGCAGGCGGGCTGTTTGTGGCGGCTGAAGAAGGGGGAAGGGAAGCAGGCAGGGCTGGGCTCACGGTGAAAGCCGGATTGTCCGCAGCGGATACGGCTGGCGCAGGGGCAGGCAAAGGCGCCGGTGCGGGCTTGGCAGGAGTTTTGGTGTGGCTTTGCTCCAGTTCCTTCAACTGCGCGCGTAGATCGTCGATCTCCTTTTGCGAAAGCGGCTTGGAGAAGCCAACGATCTCGGCCTTCACGCCGTCTCCAAAGAAGAATACCTCCTTGGCGCCATTCAGAAACTGGCCCCCAACCGTTGCTTCAAAGGTGCTTCCCAGCTTGCCTCCGGCGGGGTAGACAAACGCGGCGCGAGGCGAATTCTGCTGCGCGAAGGCCGCCGCGGCTCCCGCGAGGAGCAGAAGCAGGTACCCGCGCGCGCGACCGGTCATACTCGCACTCCCATGATCTCGCGCAGCATCCCTGCGGTTTTCACGTTCTCTTCCTTGGCCGGGGCCACAAAGACGGTCTCACCGAGAGGATGAGGCAGGCTGGCGTGAAGATCGATTCCGAGAAGCGTATAGATGCTAGAGATCAGGTCCATCGGATAGACAGGCCTGTCTTTCACCTCTTCGCCGCGAGCGTCCGAGGAGCCGATGACATGGCCTCCGGCGAAGCCTCCGCCGGCAACCACGGCCGAGAAAACCTGTCCCCAGTGTCCCCGGCCCCCGTTCCATGGAGCCTCCCACTGTACTTTGGGAGTGCGCCCGAACTCGCCGCTCCACCATACGATGGTGCTGTCCAGCAGTCCCTGCTCGGAGAGGTCCAGCATCAGGGCCGCCATCGCCTTGTCCATCTCCGGAACGCGGCGGCGCATGGTCTGGAAGTTCTCCTTATGGGTGTCCCATCCGCCCTGATAGTTGATGGTGATATAGGGAACGCCGCGCTCCACCAGCCGCCGAGCCGCTAGGCAAGACTGCCCGAAGGTGTTTCTTCCGTAGCGGTCGCGCATCTCGTCCTTTTCCTGGGAGAGATCGAAGACCTTGCCGCCGTCTCCGAGGATCAGCTCATAGGCCTCCCGCTCGCTATCCTTCCAAAGCGCCATGCGGGGATCGTCGTGCATGGCCTTGTCTAGCGTGTCCAGATCGTGCAGCAGTTGGCGGCGGTTCTGCTGGCGTTGGTCGCTGATCCCCTGCAACACCACACCTTCGACGGCAAAGCGCGTCTGCGCCGGATCGCCGCCTGTGGCAAAAGGCTTGTAACGCAATCCGAGAAATCCCTCATCCGCAAAGCGCCCCTGCGGCTCCGTAAGAACAATGTAAGGCGGAATCAGCCCTTTGTAACCGGCGTTGACCCCTTTGAAGTAAGAGACAACCGCGCCCACGCCGGGATAGACATCCGTGCCGCCCGATGCGCGGCCCGTCTGCACCTCGTAGGATGCGGTCTCGTGGGCATTCACTCCATGCGTCATGCCGCGAATGATCGAATACTTCTCCGCGCACTTGGCCAGATTGGGCATTAGCTCGCAGATGCGTATGCCGCTGACATTGGTCTCGATGGGATGATCCAGCGGACCTGAGAAATCGCTTCCTGGCTCCGGCTTGGGATCGAAGGTATCGAGATGCGATGGGCCGCCCCACATCCAGATCTGGATCACCGATTTGGCCTTGGCGCCCGGCTTGGGCTGAGCAGCAAAGGCGGGCAGAAACCACAGGTCGCCCAGCGCCAATCCTGCGCCTCCCATTACTCCCATGCGCAGCAGATCGCGCCGCGTGAGATCGGCAAATAGCGGCAGCTTCATGGTCTCGTTCCGTTCGTCGTTGCCCATGGTCTCATCTCCTTCGCGGGTGACCCACCCTCGCCGCGTTCTTGTTTTTGCCGCTAGGGTGGGATACCCAGCCGCAAAAAACTCGCCCATCAGTGGCGATAGAGGAACTCCGTGCTGTTGATCATCGCCCAGGCCACATCGATGGCGGCATTGCGACGGTCAAGGCCACTCATCTTCTGGTATGCCGCGGCGGTCCTCATCTCCTCTTCGGTCGGACAGCGGGAGAGGATGGTCAGATACAGTCCGGTCAGCATGGCGCGCGCGTCCGGTTTGTGAAAGATCTCCTGCAACACCGGACCTTGTTCGATCCGGCGTTCGATCTGGCTGGAGTTCAGCAGAAGCAGGCGCTGCGAGGCGGTGGGGCGGTTGTTGCGTTCAGACTCCATGCCGGTGTCGCGCGGCGAGCGGCCAAAAATTTCGAGAAAGGGACTGGAGATGCTGCCGTCGGGCAGTGCGATCGCCCGCTCGCCATTGGGCATGATCGTGTAGGGCTCCGGCACCGCACTGGAATACTGCTCGCTTGTTCCGGTGATCTGATTGAGCGCGTCGACCAGAACCTCGGCGTCAAGCCGGCGCACCGGGTAACTGGCAAAGTTTTGCGCCGCCTCAGGCTTTGAGCTGCGGGGAATTGAGCTGAGCTGATAGGTGCTCGAATTCAAGATCAGCCGGTAGATGTGTTTGAGATCGTACTTCGCGGAAACCAGTTCCGATTCCAGATAAGCCAGAAGATCGGGATAAAGCGGAGGATTGTCGGGGCGAATGTCGTCGGGTTCGTCGATAATACCCCGGCCGTAAAGCCATGCCCAGGCGCGATTGACGATGTTGCGGGCAAAGTAGGGATTCCTCGGACCAATCAGCCAATCGGCAAAATCCAGGCGCGGATCGCGGCCGGCCTGCAGGCGGGTTCTCGTTCCATCCGGAAAGACCGCATCGGGCGTTGGGAGGGGCTTGCTCCGATCAAAGAAGACGATCTCTTCCTTCCATTCTCCGGTTGGCTTGTAACCAACCTGAGAGAAGAAGACCGCCATTTCGGCGCGGCGTGCCGCAGGCCATTTCTCAGTGCGAACGCCCATGAACGTCAGCGCCGCCGCCTGTGCCAGCGACTGGGGCTCCCGGTTCTGCACCGCCCGGTAGAAGTTCACCGGACCGGCGCGGAAGTTGCTTCCGCTGGAGGTCAGCAGCTCGCGCACGAATTGGTCGTAAGGCTTGTTCTTCTCCAGCGACTCACTCAGCCAGCTGTAATATTCTTGCGCGGCGGTGGGCCAGAGATTGATGGGGAACTCGGCCTTGATGCGCAGCAGATCGCTCCATTTCATCGCCCAGTAGACCGGGAACTCGCCATGCTGAAGAAGTTGATCGATAAGAGAAGCGCGCCGATTGGGATCGGTGCTTGCAAGAAACGCCGTCGCCTCTTGCGCCGTGGGCAAGGTGCCGATGGTGTCAAGGTAGGCGCGTCGTAGAAAGACCTCATCCGAGGAGATACCTGCGGGCGCTACACCGGCCTTCGCGAGATGGGCAAAGACCAGCTCATCGATCCGGCCATGCGCGACGGCATCGCCGGCGCGCCCAGGAACTGGGGCCGCATCGAGGACCGGATGGACCCCCACTACCGCGCGATGAGAATCAAGAAGGCTCAGAGTGCACCCCTGGAAGCGCGCTTTAATTGGCCTGCGCGTGCGGAATATAGCTCTTCACTGGTAGACCCGGCTTCCACTCTCAAGTTGCGGCAGTTAAAGTCACAGTGTCAACGGCGTCTCGCTCTGCCGTTCGACAGAGTTCAATATCGGCCGGTAACGCTGGCAGGCTCAACCCATTCAAGCATCAGATCGGGGGTATGTATTGGACCGGAGCCAGATGGGCGGGAAATCAGACCTCTAAATAAACTAAAGTTCCTGCGCATTGTCCTCGATTGCCAGGCGAACGTTGCCGTCAGACTTCGCCAGGCGGCGGACGGCCTCGGGCTTGTCCACCCGGGCCTTGAGCATCACTAGGGCCACAGGGACGCTGCGGCCGGCGCTCTTGATCGTCTGCACCGCGGTTTCGCGGTCGATCTTGCAGGCGCACATGAGGATGCGAATGCCGCGCTCGACCAGCTTCGAGTTCTGCATGTGCACGTTAACCATCAGGTTCTCATACACATAGCCCAGGCGGGTCATGGCGCCGGTGCTGATCATATTCAGGATCATCTTTTGGGCGCTGCCGGCCTTCATGCGCGTGGAGCCGGAGATGACCTCAGGGCCCACGTCGGCAATGATGGAAATATCGGCTGCCGCCGAGAGGGGCGTGTCGTGGTTGCAGGTGACGGCGGCGGTGTGCGCTCCGCGGGCGCGCGCATAAGCCACGGCAGCCACCACGTAGGGTGTGCGTCCGGAGGCGGAGACGCCCACCACCACATCCTTGCGCGTGGGACGGCGGCGGGCAATGTCGCGCTGCCCAAGCTCTTCGGAGTCCTCATTGACCTCGACGGCCGAGGCCAGCGCCTTGGGTCCGCCGGCCATGATGTACTGCACCTGCCCCGGAGCCGACGAGTAGGATGGGGGGCATTCGGAGGAGTCGAGCGCGGCGATGCGACCGCTTGAGCCGGCGCCGACGTAGATCAGCCGGCCGCCCTCTCGCAGGCTGCGGGCCACCTGGTCAATGACTTGCGCAATCTCCGGAATCGCCTTTTTGACCGCCGGAGCCACCTTCGCATCCTCATGGTTGATGATGCGCGCAATCTCGTGTGCCGATTTTGTGTCGAAGCCTAGAGAAGCCTCATTCTGGCTCTCGGTGATCAGTTGCTGAAGCAGGGAGACCGGGTCTCTTTGGGCGCCATCGGCGTGAAGGGCGGTCGTTTCCTGCAAAGTGAAACTGCTATGCATCGCGTCTGTCCCCGATTTTTAATTGTATCTGGAAAATGGTCAACTGCCGATAAAATTCGTAATCGCCGCGATTGGCGCGGGTCGCCGCAACTCATTAAAACGATTCAGTAAATTGTTAAAAGCGGTTCGCGCACAGCATCGTGGAAGGCGGGCCTGACCAGGCGGATCAATTGGGCCGACGCGGCAGATCGGTCAGGCCAGGTGCGATTGGTGAGCAAAGCGATGGCAACCCCGGCATCCAGGTCGATCCATAGCGAGCAGCCGCTGAAGCCCAGGTGCCCGATCGACCGCGATGAGAAATGGCGTCCCGAAGAAGAGTTCTCAGAGGGCGTATCCCAGCCGAGAGCCCGCGAGCTGCCTTGGGGGCCCTGCCGCTGGGCAAAGTGCCTGATCGTCGCTGGATCGAAGAGGCAGGGCTTGCCATTTGGCAATTCGGGCTCGGCTCCAGAATCTAGGATTTCTCTGGCAAAGCGGAGCAGGTCCGGCACGTTGGAGAAGAGTCCGGCGTGGCCGGCCGCGCCGCCAAGCAACCAGGCATTCTCATCCTGCACCTCGCCCTGGATTCTCCGGTGGCGAAGTGTTGTGTCTTCTTCCGTGGGGGGAATCGACAGCCATGCAGTGGAGAGAGGATAGAAATAAGTTTCATCCATCCCAAGCGGCAGGAAGACCTCGCGGCCGGCCCATGCGGCTAGGCGCTCGCGCGTGACTACCTCCAGCGCCTTGCCAAGCAAGATGAAGCCTGGATCGGAGTACTCGGCGTGAGCGCCCGGCTCGGCTTCAAGATGCAACTCCAGGCAGGCATGAATCAACGCAGCGGCCGTGGTCGCGTTGAGGAAAAACTCCACATAGCCCGGCAGGCCGGAGTTGTGGGCCAGCAGGTGCCGCAACGTCACAAAGCGTGCAAGATCCCCGTGAGCGCGTCCCACCAAGAAGCCGGGCAGCAGTTCACCCAGGGGCGTATTGAGGTCGAGCAGGCCGCGCTGGTGGAGAAGCATAGCCGCGGCCGTGGTAGCCACGACCTTGGTAAGGCTGGCCACGTCGTAGACGGTGTTTGGAGTGACGGCGGGCGCGTCTTCGTCATAGGTGAAGCATCCCAATGCATCCTGGAGGACGGTCTCTCCATTTGCCAGTACACCAAAGGCGCAGCCGGGAAAGGCACGGGCGGCGATCGCATCGTTCAAAACGCAGTATGCGGCGGCAAAGCGACCGCCAGGGCCGGCATGGCTAACGGTTGGCTGTTTTTCCTCGTGATGCATCGGTAATCTCGGCACTCCTGTTCGCCTCAAAACTCTAGATTCGCTCGATCACTTGCTTCGGGGTAGGTGAAGCACTCTGATGTAGAGGAATTGTGCGACCAATCCGTACAAGATCGCATTCGTCAATACGACAGCAGCGAATAATGCACCGGAACCAAGATCTCCCATAGGCGGCAACGCGCGACCAAGGATGTAGGCAGGAGAAATGATGAGATCAATCGTCTCGGTGGCTGGATCAGTGGGGCTTGTAAAGAAGAACGGGCGAAGCGGCAACAAGCCTCCGATAATCGCTGCCACTATCATAACTGGGCGAGATTTCATTGCTTCTCAAAGGCTTTGTGCGGCGAACGTAACGCTGCCACAGTGTTCATCGTAACGCGAATCGCGCGCCGGCGCGGAAAGCCGCAGGATTTTTAGCACTTCTGCCGGCCAATCAAGCTATCCTTGGATGCATATATTGAGTCTATCGAATTGAAAGCTTCCACGGAGGGTTTCATGCTTGTGCCGCGCGGACGGTTGACGGCTGCAATCGCGCTTGGTTTCTTGTCTTTGGCTTCCGGGTCTGTATACGCTCAGGCCGCTACCGATTCTGACACGGCTGTAAGCGCGCCTGCGCAGGCGCCCGCGGCCCCGCCCAATGCAACAAGTGCAGTGACCGCCGCACAGGCTGGTGCAACCGCTCCGTCCTCGACGAGAACAGGCGGGTCACTTTCCATACCTTGCCGTCCCGCGAATCAGCGAGAACAGGTATGGGACGAGAAGATCCCGTGTCCATCAGCGGCAGCCGACACTCGTGCGGATGCTCCCGCGAAGAAGACCTACACCGTTCCCGCCGGCACCAAGGTTCTGCTGCAACTGCGCAGCGGCATCAACACCAGGAGCGCCAAATCGGGCGACGGGGTCTACCTGGCTTCGACCTTCCCGGTCGTCGTTGGAAACAAGGTCATGATTCCAGCCGGGGTTTACGTGCAGGGTGTGGTAGACCGCGTGGCCCGCGCCGGGCGAGTCAAAGGCAGATCCCAGTTGGATATGCACTTCACCTCGATCATCTTTCCCAACGGTTCGGTTGTCGAGATCCCGGGCCTTGTGAACAGCCTTCCCGGCGCAAAGAAGCAGTCGGTCAAGGACGATGGCGAGGGAACCATCGAACAGGATGCCGACAAGGGACGCAATGCCGGCAAGGCAGCCGAGATCGCCATCCCCACTGGGGGTACGGTTGGCTCGATAGGCGGGCTGGCGTCAGGGCATCCCCTTGCCGGAGGCGTCGCCGGCATTGCTGCCGGAGTAGCGGCGGCCGGCCTGGTATCGCTCTTCACCCGCGGCGCCGACGTCAACATCGAGAGCGGAACGCAGGTAGAGATGATCCTGCAACGGCCACTCCAGTTGGAGGAAGCGAACCTGATCGCCGAGCCGCCGGGCTATACGCTCCCACTCATTCCCTCAGCCAACCAACCCAGACCGCTCAACAAACCCGACCGCGCCCGCATCCTTTGCCCACCGGGGGGCCTCGGCTGCGAGTAATCTAGGATAAAGATGCAAACCGTGCCCAACGACCCCCGCGCCGACGCTTCAGTGCCGACCCAGACTCCGGTTCACGTGTCGGATCACGACCAGCCGCATCTCGCCCCCGAAACCGCCGCACCGTCGCGCCAATGGGGAGGGCTCGGACTTTGGGCGCGCGATCTGCTCGTCGCCGCAACCGCCTCCGTGTTGATCGTCATCTTCCTCTACCAGCCCGTGCGCGTCGAAGGCACAAGCATGTTGCCCCAGTTGGTGGACTCCGACCGCCTCTTCGTCAACAAGTTCGTCTACCACATCTCATCCATCGAGCGGGGCGACGTCGTCGTCTTTCACTATCCGCGCAACCCGGAGCAAAGCTATATCAAACGGGTAATCGCGCTGCCTGGCGACAGGCTGCGCATCGACCACGGCGTTGTCTGGCTCAACGGCAAGCCGCAGATTGAGGTATACGTTCCCGAGGAGTACCAGGACAACGACTCCATTGCGGAGATGGTGGTCCCAACCGACAGCTACTTCATGATGGGCGATCACCGCTGCATCTCGTGGGATAGCCGCAAGTTTGGCCCGGTCGAGCGCTCCTTCATCTACGGCAAGGCCGTCTTCGTCTACTGGCCGACGAGGGACGCTGGAGTCGTGCGCTAGCCGCAGACGAAGAGCGGGAGCAACCAAGCCCGTGCGAGCGAAAAGCGAGCATCTGCCCCACCGCAGGTGGTAGAATCGATTGAATCCACTCCTCGGAGAGGCGATGCAGGCAATCTTAGCGCTCGAAGACGGGCGCATCTTCCGTGGCCACGGCTATGGGCACCCGGGTGAATGCCGGGGCGAAGTCGTATTCAATACATCCCTTACCGGTTACCAGGAAATCGCAACCGATCCCTCCTATGCCGGGCAAATCGTCGTTCTCACCAACCCCCAGATCGGCAACTACGGCACCAACCGGGCAGACAACGAGTCGGCCAAGCCCTATATCGAGGGCCTGATAGTCCGCGAGTTCTCGCCCATCAGCTCCAACTGGCGCTCCGAGCAGGTGACCGACGAGTATATGGAGCGCTATTCCGTGCCGGTGCTGGCCGAGATCGATACCCGCGCGCTAGTTCGCCACTTGCGGACCCACGGCGTGATGCGGGGCGTCATCTCAACTGAGGTTTCGGATCCCGATGCGCTCGTCCAAAAGGCCAGAATAATTCGCAAGATGGACGGGACCGATCTGGCGCGCGTTGTCTCGACCAAGTCTATCTACCCGTTCGATGCCTCCGACAGCCGCAATCAGACGGGCGAGCCCTTGCTGGCCGACGGGTTTATCCACCAAGCTGGGCACCCCATCCTTGACGCAGCTTCATCGCGGCAAGGGTGGGAACGCAAGAATCTTCATGTAGTTGCTTATGATTTTGGCATCAAGCTCAACATTCTAAGAATGTTGACCCGCGAAGGATGCCGGGTGACGGTAGTTCCGGCCGAGACCAGCGCCGAGGACGTTCTGGAGCTGAAGCCGGACGGCGTCTTTCTCTCCAACGGCCCCGGCGATCCAGAGCCGGTGGACTATGCGGTGCGCGCCATTCGCAAATTTCTGGGCCGCGTGCCGGTCTTTGGTATCTGCCTGGGCCATCAGCTCACCGGGCTGGCCCTGGGCGGACGCACCTATAAGCTCAAATTTGGCCATCACGGCGGCAACCACCCGGTGCGCAATAACTTGACCGGTAAGGTGGAGATCACGGCCCACAACCACAACTTCGCCGTCGATCCCGACTCGATCAACGCCAACGAAGTCGAGTTGACCCACTTCGACCTGAACGACCAGACCCTTGAGGGCTTGCGCCACCGGACGCTGCCGCTCTTCAGCGTGCAGTACCACCCCGAAGCCGCCCCCGGCCCGCACGACTCGCACTACCTCTTCCACGACTTCCGCCGGATGATGGAGGAGTGGAAGGGATGAAGCGCTGGCTCCCAGTCCTGGCTTTGTTTGCTGGGCTAGGGAGTTCTTTTTCCTTCGCTCAATACGGGATCGTAGATTGCGTCGAGCAGAAGACGCTAACGGTTCCGCGAATCCGGGGACAGGTCTTCGATGCAACGGGAGTCCCCGTTCCGGGCGCTTTGGTTTCGGTGTCTTCGGATACTCGGCCCGAACTGCAATTGAAGACTGACGCAAGTGGCCAGTTCAACTTCAAGGTTTCCCCAGGGCGGTACATGCTAAAGGCTTCATTTTCGGGTTTTGAGGTCACGAGAGCAAGATTGGACGTCGGCGCGGATATTTTGAACCTCTTTCATCCGACTGCGCTTAGGGTAATACTTTCCGTGGGTTCAATGGATTGCCCTTGGTCACAACCAGCAACAAGGAATTCAAAGAACTCGTTCACAAACATGCCATGCGGAAATGAACTGCATTGAAAGGGCACGACTTCAGTCGTTCCGCAAAAGAGTCTAAGAAGCTGCGGCTTTAGCCGCCGAGGGAAGGTTTTGAAGCCCGCACGCGAGCACGCAACAAACAACGCGCAGACTTACTTCGTCACGTCCGATACGTGGGAGCGCCGCGCGCTCTTCCAAACGGAATCGTGGGCGCGCCTCTTTTTCAAAGTACTCCTTTCGCACCGCGGTGACTCCTATCTTCTGCACGAATTCGTTCTGATGCCCGATCATTTTCATCTGTTAACCACGCCGGTGGTTTCGTTGGAAAAAGCTGTTCAACTCATCAAAGGTGGATTCTCGTTCCGCGCCAAGAAAGAACTTGGATCAAATATGGAGATTTGGCGTCGCGGCTTTGCAGACCACAGAATTCGTGATGCGGAGGACTTTGACAAGCACCTCCATTACATTCATCTGAATCCGGTGAAGAAACATCTATGCGCGAGTCCGGCGGAATACCGGTACTCCTCGGCGTATCCGGGGTGGAGGCTAGACCCCATCCCTCAGGGGCTAAAGCCCGTAGAGTTCTTGGGGGCTTCGGGCGGCACGGCTGA
>Ga0182014_10001354_pt1 | contig 32804 bp, 28 predicted proteins | sample 612S2DmetaG_FD_120489 | JGI IMG/M metagenome (GOLD analysis project Ga0182014, IMG submission 120489) | Permafrost microbial communities from Stordalen Mire, Sweden - 612S2D metaG | ecosystem: Environmental > Terrestrial > Soil > Wetlands > Permafrost | place: Sweden: Stordalen | collected... | reverse complement strand
TTGGGACAGCACGCCGTCTCCTCCTTGGTCTTCAGGCTTTAGCAACCGAAAACCTAAGGGAGAGACGGCGTGTTTTGCGTTATCGGCTCAATCCAACCCACACCATCGGCAGGAGAGCCCAGATGTGCAACCTCGCACTGGCGGCTGGAGATTGCGGGTTGGCAGAGCGAGGATTGATGGCCTGAGTCGGTTTCGTTAGCCTAGAGTCGTCTTCGTGTCAGGTACGGGCGAAGAGAAGCTCCGATTCGGTCCCTAGAGATCGCACAGTGCCGCGGGAATGATCGTCCTGGCCGTTCTGTTGGGACGGGGCGCTGCGAGGGAGTTCCATGGACAAAACGATGCACTGACCTCCGTCGCCTTGGTTCTAGCGGTGTTCTTCACGATGCTGGCGAGTTCGACTTTCAACCTCTACATGATCGTGTCAAGTGCGGGCTTCGCGCTCGGTGGGCTATTCCTCGGCGTCATCCCGCGTCGAGGCAAAGAGAGAAGTTTCAAGGAACTGGAGAAGGTCGTGCCAACTCGGGGACCTGAAGGCTTCCATCTCGATCACTTCGCAATCATCCGCGTCCACTACAGGAGTGGGAAGCGGCCACGCGGATTATTCTGCGTAAGCAAAAGGATCGCCGCACCGCCCGGCGACGCCGTCACCCAACGATTCGACGCTGTCTTGAAGATTATGACCGAACGGACTAGGGAGGCGTCTGAGGCGTCGTAGTGGATTGATTGCTATGAACCGCAGGTGCTTCGCTCGTTAGTGGCAAATAGTGTCACTGATTAGAATCAATGGTGAGCGACGTCCATGACGGTACTTGCGATGTCGCTAGCGCATCACTCGCTGCATTGGAATCACTGGGCCGATGGCAACAGAAGTGAAACCTCACATTGGCGACTTGATGAATAGAGGTTCAATCAGCAACAGCGCGCTCCGATGCCTTTGGGAACGTGGCAGCGACAGTCTTGAATAGTCGAGACTCGGTAAACGCTTTCTTAAGAGCGTGCAAATCCTTCTTAGTAGCGCTCGACCAGAGCACGCACGTGACGCGATACGGAGCCGGTCCAGGATTACCGCACCGTTGCAACTGGTAGGCACCCAGGTGTGCATCGCCAGAGGAGTTGGCGTTCCACAGCTTGGTTAAGAAGGTAGTCACCTTGGTCTCCGACGTGGAGGCGTAAGAAACGGCCACGACATTCGGGCACGACCTTGACGTGCCGAGGCAGTTGGGCGCCGCCGCTTGTGACTGCCCGAATGCTGAAGTCTGAGGTAGCGCAGCGGATCCCACGAATAGGAGAACCGCTAGCGTCACGCCAACAACGCCACGTAGGAGCACCGTTAACGGCTCACGCATTCTTGTGATACTCCTTCAACACTTCGTCTCCAATTCGAAAAGGCTGCTGAGAACACGACACCGAGATGTCAACGATGACTTGCTGTCGGGCATGAACGGTGGTGCCGCCTCGCGGCGACGTCAAGACGATGTGACCCACCGGAACTGAAATGCTGCGGACGTTCTGAATGACTACTCCGACGCCGAGTCCTGAGAGCTCGCCGACTGCGGTAGGTGTGACCATCCCAACGACGTTGGGAAGAGTGAGCGTCGTTGAGGGACACGGAATGGTGGTGACGGTTTGCCCACCGCCCGCACTCTCGGTGGAAACGCTCTCAGGCATGCAAGATAGTGACCAAGGCGAGGACCCGAGCCGCACGAAACCGATACCAGGGTACTCATGGCCGAGCAGTGTCGTCAGGTTGCTGGCGAAGATGGGCGCAATCCGACCGAGCAGAGGATCATTGGTGGAACCATTGGGCGCGGCGAGGTAGGCCTTTGGGGTGTAGCCGATGTCGTTCGGCCCGATATAGACGGAGAGGTAGTCGGGCATCTTGCCGTAGGGAACGCCTTTTCCAGAGTTGTAAGGTAATCCACCCTTCGTTGGACCCGTGACGGACAAGAGTCCGAAGCCATTGGTGAGGATACCGATCGCCACGGCGAGTAGGGCGAGCGGCACACTGCTGGAGAGGAGCATCCGTCGATGCGAAGTGCGAAGTTCGATGGACCGGACTCGCAGTGCGTTCAGGACGATGTTGAGTGATCGACCCGGCCAGAACGGTCGATCCGCTATTGAATCTTCGAGCAGAGCGACAAACTCCTCTTCGTGGGTCTCGCGCCACGAATGCGGATACAAGCGCAGCAGACGGCGGGCGCGTCGTTCAGTCGCAGTCACGGCGTCCCCCACGCGCCAGAGAGACGACCGAGACCGGTCTCGGTAACACGACGCTGCGCTTGCAAATGTGCCATGAGGGCTGTCGCTCCCAAGGCGGTGATCTTGTAGGGGCGTCGCCTACCCTCGGCTTCGAGTCCTTCAATCAGACCGCCTTCAACAAGTCGGTCGAGGACCGCGTACAGGGTCCCGGGCGCAAGATGAATGTCCGCGAAATGCTCGATGTCCTTGGTCAACGCGTAGCCGTGCTTAGGGCCGTCAGCGAGACTCGAAAGTACGAGGGTGGCGGGTCCCGTGTAGCGGCCCAGAGCGGATAGTTCGTCTGACATGCCTCGACTTTACTCCGTACGACGGTATACAGTCAACAGGAGTATCTGGTATTCATGCCCTTCAGTCCAGTGTCGGAGGCGGGACTTTGAGCGCTATCTGCGGGAAGTTTCCCGCTTCTTCCCTCATCCATCCTTAATCATCGTCCTTTCAGTTTCGGCTCGAAAACGCTCGCCGCCACAGTGATACGCCATTTCTCTCCACTTTTGTTTTGATGTAATTCGATTTCGTCTCGAATAGTAGTCACCGCCACGAAGGCGAATGCACTAATTTCGCCCAAGGCGCCGCTCCAGGTCAAAGGAGGATAACGCAGTCCAATCTGCTCTAATGCTGCGCCAGCGCTCCTCGATGTCGTTGGCCTCGGCGATTGTTTGGGCCACGACGAAGAGGATCGGCGCAACGCCCGTGAGGCACCGCACCAGATAGCCTGCTCTGTATTGGGTCAAGACTGCGCGCGGTAGCCGACGACCCCGAATGTCGAGGAAGGAAGTCGGTGACTAGCAAAGCCTCACAAGAGCCGGCCGGAGTCCCCGAGCTCGGCCAATAGGGAGCAACGATGGCCGGACCCACCCTCGAACTGACGTGGCCCCACAAGAACGAGTTCCTGCTCGTCCCGAAGGATGATGATGGCAGGCCAGTCTGGGTTCCCCGCGACCACCCCGCGGCCAACGAGGTGCGACTCGCGCGCTTCGTCAGTGCCGTAGGCGAGACCAACCCAGGCGACCCGCACCTCGACAACACCCTGTTCGTCGGCGACAGCTTCGACGCGATGCGCGTAATGTGCGAGGTCCCTGAATTCGCAGCAAGGTATCGAGGCAAGGTGAAGCTCATCTACGCTGATCCCCCTTTTAACACAGGCCAGACCTTTGCTCACTACGACGACTGGATGGAGCACGCCACCTGGCTCTCCTTTATGCGAGAACGCCTGATGCTGATGAAGGACTTGCTTTCTCCAGATGGCTCGGTGTGGATACACCTCGACGACGCTGAAGTGCACCGAATGCGGTGCGTGCTCGATGAGGTGTTCGGTGCGTCCAACTTCGTCGCAACCGTCGTCTGGGAGAAGTCCTATTCTCCACGCAACGACAGCAAGACGTTCTCAGTCGCACACGACTACATACTCGTGTATTCGCGCCTGAATGGCTGGACCTCGAATCGGCTCGCTCGAACTGAGGCGAACGACAAGAACTACAAGAACCCGGACAACGACCCACGAGGCCCGTGGGCCTCCGACAACTACACGACGAACAAGACGAAGCTCGAGCGCAAGAACCTCTGGTTCCCCATCACTCGTCCCGCCGATGGCGCGGAAATTTGGCCGCCGGAGAACCTCACCTGGCGGTACTCCGTTGAGCGACACGAAGAGAACGAGAGGCTCGGGAACGTCTGGTGGGGCAAGGACGGGCTTAACAACTCTCCCCGCTACAAGCGCCGTCTTGAAGGGCTGCCGGAGCTCATCCCGATGACCATCTGGAAGCACACGGTTGTGGGACACAACGACGAAGCAAAGAAGGAGATGAAGCGCCTCTTTCCACAACTGACGCCGTTTTCCACTCCCAAGCCCGAGCGCCTCCTCGAGCGCGTCATCCACATCGGAACCAACCCAGGCGACCTCGTATTCGACCCGTTCGCGGGCTCGGGCACCACAGCGGCGGTGGCGCAGAAGATGGGCCGACGCTGGGCCACCTCCGAGCTCAGTGGTGACACGGCCAACGACTTCGTCGTCCCTCGTCTGACGAAGATCGTCGCAGGTGCCGACCCGGGCGGCGTCACCGAAAGCACGGGCTGGTCCGGGGGCGGTGGGTTTCGCACGGTGCTTATCGAGCCGTCGCTCTACGAGACTGGGCCGGACGGACTGGTGTTCCTTCGCGAGGGTGTGGACGCCGAAGACTTGTCCCGAGCGATGTGCGGCCAGATGCGCTTCACCTACATGCCAGACGCGGTGCCGTTCTGCGGTCGTCGCGGCCGGATGCTGCTCGCCGTTGTCTCGGGCGTCATTGGCGTCGAGGAGGTGGACGACCTCATCGCGCAGCTGCCCGACGGCACTCGACTCACGCTAGCCGCCGGCGCGCTGCTCCAGGGCACGGCGGATCACCTGACGAAGTGCTCTCGCGGGTCGAGGGCGCTGAAGATACCTCGCGACGTACTGACCAGAACGCTGCGCTCGGCGACCGACCAGCAGTCCGGAGAGACCAATGGCTGAGATGGACTACGACCCGTCCCTCGTCGAGACCGTGGCGACGACACTCGACTTGCGAACGCCCAACCGGAACGCACTCGACGCGCTGGCCCGGGCCCTCGACACCGACGAGCACGGCGTGCTGATGGTGGCGGACCTGGCGACCGGCGTGGGCAAGACCTACATCGCAGCAGCGCTCCTCGACTACCTCTACGGCCGAGGCGTTCGCAACGTAGTTATCGTGACGCCTGGTACGACCATCCAGCGCAAGACCATCGCCAACCTCACGCCAGGTCAGGCCAAGTACGTCCGTGGGCTGCAGTGTCGCCCCTTCATTATCACCCTGGACAACTTCGAGACCGGGGCGGTCGCTCAGGCGTTCGCCGACCCTCGCGAGATGAAGGTGTTCGTGTTCACGGTCCAGTCGCTGCTAAAGCCCGACACGAAGGAAAACCGCCGAGCGCATCGCCCGCACGAAACCCTGGGGCGGTCCCTGTCGGACTACCTGCAGTCGGCCGACGACCTCGTCATCATCGCGGACGAGCACCACATCTACGCGGGCGAGGCGAAGAAGTTCGGCCAGGCCATCGCCGACCTCGACCCGGTGGCACTAGTTGGTCTTACCGCGACGCCCGACCCGAGCACCCCGGAGGAAGCCATCGTCTTTCGGTACTCGCTGGCCGAAGCCATCGCGGACGGTTATGTAAAGATACCGGTACTGGTCGGCCGACCCGACGTGGTCAAGGACACGCGCACGCAGATGGCCGACGCCGTAGCTCTCCTCGATGCCAAAGCTGCTGCGCTCAAGGCATGGTGCGAGATGACCTCGAACGACTACGTTGCGCCGATCCTCTTCGTCGTGGCCCAAACGATCGCTGAGGCCAACGATATCAAGGACGCGCTCGCGCAGCCAGACCTTTTGGGGAGCTCCAACCAGGTGTTACTCATCACCTCGAAGGAACCGGACACCGTACTTCCGCTCCTCGACGCCCTCGAGGAACCTACCAGCCCATTCCGCGCGGTCGTCAGCGTTTCGATGCTCAAGGAAGGCTGGGACGTAAAGAATATCTACGTCATCGCCTCCGTGCGGGCAATGGAGAGCCAACTCCTCACGGAGCAGGTGCTCGGCCGTGGGCTGCGCCTGCCCTTCGGACACCGCACCGGCGTAAAGATGCTCGACACTGTCGAAGTACTGAGCCATCACTCCTTTAAGGAACTGCTCTCCCAGGCCCAGGTGCTACTCTCCCAGACGCTGGGTGAGCGCACCGCAGAGGCCGCGGCGGTCGCAGTGGGGACTTCGACAGCCCTCGGCGACCTGGCGAGTTTCACCGATGGGAACGAACAGCTCTCTGAGGTGGACGTGTACCTTCCCGGCCTAGCGAGTGGCCCTCTGGGTGGTGCCGCGTCGGACGACGAGGAGACTACCGGCCGACAGGTGGGTGGCATTTCAACAGTTACCGCTCGTCTCGAGGAGGCCGCAGCCGCGTCAGAGGCGCTTCGACGTCCGGAGCGACCGAGGAACGTGGGCGACGCGCATCTGCCCATCTTCATCCCGGCGCTTACGCAGCGCTGGGTCCGCGAGAGATTCTCGCTGAAATCTATTAACACCGTTGAAGTCGAGGCACTGGGTCGCGATTTCGTCAAGGACAGTGCCCCCACTTTGACCCGCAAGGTCATAGATGCCGAACGCACTGCTGAGGGAAACGTCGAGGTCCACATCACGGATGAATCGGCCGACGCACCGTTCGCGTCGGTGGCAATCCGGCTCCCCATCGAGACCATCGAGGGGGATCTCACTTCTCGGATCGTCTCGTCGAACGCCGTCGAGCAGTCCATCTCCGAAGCTAACGCCGCTTCGGGCATCGCTCGGGCATTCCTTAAGGGCGCCGGGGTTGATGGCAGCACGTTGTGGCGACCCGAACACGCCCGCCTCGCCACGGGAGCCCTCGTCCAGTGGCTCGCCACCAAGCAGTCAGCCGCGCCGGCCAAACAGGTAACGGAGGTGCGCCTGGGACGCTGGCCGGAGGGTGGCGGCGAGCGCGTGCTCGTCACCAAGCCGACGAATCGCAACAAGGTTACCGACCGCTCGCTTTTCGAGCGCTGGCATCCCTACGACGGTTGGTCCAAGACGTTCTATCCATCGGTGTCATTCGATAGTTGGTCAGCGGAGTTCCGTCTCGCCGAGCTGCTCGACGTCTCACCACAGGTGAAGGCGTGGACTCGCGTCACCAATGATGTACCGCTCGCAATCGCCTACTCCACCGGCGCCGCCTCGCGGATGTACATTCCGGACTTTATCGTCATTGGAGAGGACGGTGTGTATTGGATAGTCGAAGGAAAGGCCGATAGCGAGATGAGTGATGTGACGGTACTGGCCAAGCGCGACGCCGCAGTTGCGTGGATTGACGTGGTCAAATCGTCGGGCTCGGTTGGCCAGAAGTGGGGCTACGTGCTCGTCTCAGAGAGTGCCATCGGCAACGCCTCAGACTGGCGTGCGGTGCTCGCGGCGTCGTTCACCCACAGGTAGACAGATGAGTTCCGCGCAAACGAGGTCGCACGATGGTTGATGTCGAGAAACGAGAGAGGGAGCGCGATAACTACCTGCTGGCTCTCTACGAACTCGCCGACGGAATGGTGACACACTGGACCACGCATCGTGCCATTGCTAGCGATGCCGGTCTCTCAGACCGCGAAGTACAAGAGGTTGGCCAACACCTGGTTCAGCAGAGGCTATGCAAGTTCGAGACGATGGGCGGACTTGAGGGAAGTGTCTCCATAACCCCGTTAGGCATAGATAAAGCGGAGCAACTGCTTCGCACCCGCACCCCCCGTATCAGCGACCAAGAGCTGATACGAAATGTGGAAGTGATTGTGCAGGTACTCCTTATTGAGGTCGAGAGGGAGACATCATTGAGCGGCGATGACCGTCTCAACATCACGACAGACCTGCAGTCTGTTCAGGCGCAACTGATGGCTCCCCTACCGAATCGTGGCATCATCAAGGCGGGGTTCGAGCGTATCCGACAGATTTGGCCGACTGTTGTTACTGTCTCCACTGTCGCCGCGAACTTCGTCACCGTTCTACGCGGCTGGTAGCGTGCCAATGTTGCTTAACGGCCATCATTGGTCTTCGTACTTCTCTCTGTCGTGACGTGCTGTATTTGACTGCACTTCGATTTCTAACCCTCATCCCACCAACTTCGGTGAAACTTCATCAGGCTTGGAATCTCGGAAACTGGGCGAGGACGCCAATAGCAGTCGCGCTCGAAGACGAGAGCCCCTCTGAAGATTTGACCATTGATAACCGCGTTCAATTGCGCTGCCTCAATCTCCGGGAGCCAGATGTCACCCCAATCGTCGTTGTCAGGGTTGCCAAAGTTTGTAACTCCGTAGCCAATTCCGGTCCTTGGGTCTAGTTCGAAAAGCCACCAGTCCTGCGATGGTCCGAAGTAATGAGCGATAACAATCCGTTTCATCACGGGAGTGTTTTCAGTGGAAAGTAGGGCAGGCAGATTCTCCGATTTGGGCGGATAGAAATCGTGCCCCCTTTGCGCTTGGTGAAGTTGCCGGTGCACGCACAGACCCTCGAACTCAACTGCGCATGTGTGGATGGTGGTGGTCATCATCATTCCTTTGTTTTCAAACTGATAGGAACATCCCACCAGCGCTGATGACCGTACCGAGATGTCTGAACTGTGCACACGCGACATTCACGCACCCCGGGGCAAAACAGTCACTTGGGCCATTCACGCCTTATAGATACCGGGCTGTCAGCGGCCTTTTGGAGTTTTCATTGAAGCGCGAACGGTAGGCGGTCCCTCGTCTAAGGAGCAACCGCGCCGATGATTGTCCAACTTTTCGCTTCAGTCGTGTTGGACACGCCGGGTTCCGCTCGTGGTCCCGAGAGCCGAGCGGAGCCGAAGGCGGGAGCGAAGGCGTTGAGGGGCCAAGCGGGCGGAACCCCCGGGTCCGCCACCGCCGTAGGCGGGGGCCTCGGTACCTCGTGAATAGAGTTTCACCTACGGTCAAGGCTGCTCCGCAGGTGTGGGGGGCGAAAGGTCAGGAACGCCGATCTGACCTTATGGCACTACGCCTAGCGGCTCAAAAACTTCCGCATCCCGATGAGCTTGGAGTCATGGGATCAGTAGACATGCCGAGAACGATTGAAGCACTGAGGGGTTGTGGACGCGGCGTTCTCGGCCCGGCTGCTCTCATCACGCTTGATGCTTCTACGGGCAAGGCTGGTACACGAGGAATAGCGACCTGCGGACGAGCGCTCGTCTGTGCACCCTGTGGGGCGAAGATTAGAGAGAAACGCCGCCAACATCTCCTGGAGATGATTGACGCTGCACACACTCAGAGTATTGGTGTCTATTTCGTGACGCTTACCCTTCGCCACTATCGCGGAATGAACCTCGACACGTCACTGGCGGTCATTCGGACAGCTTGGCAAGAGCTGGCGTCGGGTAAGGCGTGGCAAACCAGAAAAGTCAAGTATGGGCTCGGCATGGTGGGAATAGTGGAGATCACGGACAACTCCGACGGGAACGGATGGCATCCCCACTTGCACCTTTGTTTGTTCCAAGGCTGCGCTCCGGTGGAGCGAATAGACCAGGAGTGGGCCAAGGCCAGCGCCGAGAAGCCACCGAAGTGGACTGCAGAAGAGGAGGTAGCTTTCATGGTTTGGCTCCGCCAGCGTTGGATGGCAATCATTATCAAGACCGGGCTGCCGGCCGCACTGCCGCAGTACGCGCTTGACTGGCGCGAAGCCTACGGGCCGGAGGACGCGCGCCTACTTTCCGACTATCTCGCCAAGGACCAGGGCGCGGCGGCTGCGGCGGCTCGAATGCGGGCAGGCAGATTGTCGGCAGAGATGCTGCGCGGTGACCTAAAGACACAGCTCCGAAGCGAGCATGCAACCAGACCAGTGTTCGAACTGCTCGCAGATGCTGCACAGGGGGATGCAGTTGCGTGGCGGCGGTGGTGGGAGTACGAAGCTGCTGTGCGTGGACTCAGATTTTGGAGAGTTGGTCATGGCCTGGCGACTTCGCTGGGGGTTACAGAAGATGCACGAACGGACGAGCAGATAGCTGCCGAGAGAGAAGCGCATGGTGTTCCGGTTATTCGTGTCCACCAGAGGGACTGGTGGCATCTGGCAACAAATGGAGAAGTGTCGAGCTTGCTGACATTATTGGAGACTTCTTGAGTGGCTGTCGCGCTCGAATGGTTGCTTTCGGTTGGTGTCCGAGCTCAACGTGTTGAATTCCCGGGCTGCGGCCCACCGGCCGGAACGCCACCACAACGTCGGTCGCGAATAGTTTGGCCGGTATCTGGCTGAGTTTGATTTCAGCATCAGTGCTCACTTGAAGAGGGATTCCGACCGGGTGTATCCGCTGATGGATAGGGTTAGGGGAAGAAGAGTTTCTTACCGCCACTCATCCTGAAGGGGGCTGCGTCCATGACGGATCTCACCCTCAAAATCGAGGGACCCCCAAATCGTGTCCCCGCCTCCGCGCTTGCGTCTGTATTGACCGAAACGCTGGGCATCCTTGACGATCTCCAAGTGATTCATGCACCGGGTCATCCTATGACTTGGTACATCACAGGTCTTAGAGTCGGAAGCGCGCAGGCGGTACTGACCGCGGAGGACATAAGCGACGACGCATTCACTATCGGTAAGGATTTTGTTCGAGCACTGGAGGTGGTGGAGGCTGGGCATTCGCTACCCGAATACTTTTCCGTAAAGTCGCTGACGAGTCTTAAACGCCTGGCGAAGCCGTTTGGAACCCCTGGCGTCGAATACCTTGAAGCGAGTGTCAAATCGAACGCTGAATCTTTGACTGCGCGCGCGACTGGAAAGGTCGGCGAAAACCTAGAGAAACTCCAAATCGCACGATCTCGCGCACTCGGCTCGATCACCGGCCGCCTGGACCTGATCTCCACTCGCGGTGTGAATAAGTTTCAGTTGCTGGACCCCTTATCGCGGCGTCCCGTCTCGTGCCAATTTTCGGACGATCAGCTTGAGGACATCAAGGGCGCGTTAAAGCATCGAATCATCGTTAGGGGGACCGTCGTTCGCAACTCCAGCGGGCAGCCTCTCCGAGTCGAGGACGCCGAGTTTGAAGTTCTGGGAGATGCGCCACCTCTGACTACCCTCGTAGGAATTGATCCCAGCTTCACAGGTGGTTTGTCGCTGCCCGACTATTGGGAACGCGTTGGCTCCTAATGGTGAACAGTTACGTGCGACCCTACTTAGACACTTCTGCCTATCTCGCAGCGATCAACAACGAGAAGGACCGTGCGTTAGTAGTGCGGCAGATACTCGACGCGGCAGAGCAGAAGAAAATCCAAATCGTTGCTTCGACCTTCGTCGTAGCTGAAGTAATTAAAATCAAGGGAGAAGACGCCTACCTGACTCCTGATAAGGAATCGGAGATAGATGAGGTCCTCAAGTCGGAGCGAATCCTCTGGGTTGAACTTGATCTCACTTTGGCCCTTGAAGCGCGGAAATTAGCACGCGCCCACGGCCTCAAGCCGGGGGACGCAATCCATCTTGCGTCAGCAATTCGCGCCAAGGCTGACGTTCTTCTCCGGTATGATTCACGCTTCAACAGCAAGAACGAGATTGCCGGTCTTGAACTGTGCGATCCGTTCTGGCCTGGTGATACCCCATTTCCGGATCTAACGATTGAAACTCCCAAATGAAGAATGGCCGCCGTCTAACGTCCTCTCGGGAAAGGGTCACCCTATCCCGGTAGGGGTTTTCGGACCCACCAAATCCATCCCGCAAAGAACACCCAGTCAAGTGACTGCATCACGTTACGGAAGTCGTGAAAGGGTGCGGGGTCCCACGAGAGCCCGAGTTCGGGAAAGTGTGGAGCGATCAGACATCCGAAAATTGCGGCAACCAATAGCCACGGACGCCTGTGGGCTCGTGGACGTGCGGGTGCCGATTCCCGAGTGGGTGATGTCGGTAGGACCGTGGCCCTTGGTGCGAAATACGACGCAGCACTCTCAGTGAAGGCTGCTCTTCGGGCCTCAGCTTCGTAGTCGTCGCGCGTTCCCTCAACTAAGAGCATCTGGGCCGCTGCTCGAACTTCTCTGAAAACGGCGGCGTTGCCGCCATGGTCGGGGTGGGTCTCGTAAGCCTTGGCTCGCCAGGCCCGTTGTATCTCATCGGGTTCGGTGTAGGCAGAAAGTCCCAACGTTCTGAGCGCTCGCTCAATGGCAGCGGTGTCGGTCTCCACGTCTCCCATAGTGGCCTCGACTTGTCACATCGAACCGAGCCCGGTTGCTGGCGGCTCTGAAAAGCGTCTGATTTTCCCTATTGCCATTGACCTTCTTGAGTTTGGCTTCGCCATCGTCGCTTCAACGGTGGTTATTCGTTGGCGAGTTTCAGTTACGTGCGAAGCGCTGGCAAGTGACGACAGTCATCAGCACTGGTGTGCAGGTTGCCCGCCAGCTATGAACCAGGAGTTAGAAAGATGAGGAGCATTCCAGTAGATGTATCTGGCCTAAAGGTGATTGCCACGGGAGTCGAGCCCGTGGCAGTGAGTAAGTACGCCGACGGCGTTCGCCAAGAAGCAACCGAGACTGACGACAAGGGCCGTCAGCTCGTGCGCGTATCTCTGTTCGTGCTGACAGCAGAAGGGGCGGAAGAAATCCGCGTGAAGGTCCCCGCCCCGAATGTCGCCAAGGACCTGGCACCGTTGTCCGCCGTCACGCTGTCGGGACTTGTTGCCATGCCTTATGTGAACAACAATCGAGTGGCCGTGTCGTACCGTGCCGAGAGCGTCACGACAACCGCCGCGAAATGAGCGAGCGCCAATACCTGGACGTAACCGCACAACGAGTTGCCCGCATGGCGAGTCTCTTGGCTGAGGCATATCACACGTCTAACGAGTTGGACGATTTCGGAGCGCCTGGGTATCGCAAGCGGGGTAATCGTCTTTGGCTTTCGGCGCAGTTGTTCGCCGACTGCCTCCCCGCTTCTGTCGCCGTGGCAGTAGCTGATGAGGTTCGTGAGTGGTCAAGTGAGATCGAGGGAGACAGCGCACGCGCATTAGCGCTACGTTCACTTTTGCGTCGTTTGGACCCCAGTGGTTCTCCGAAGCTCCTCTGATGATTTCGGGCTCGACACGTCCCGAGGTCCGGGAAGTTTGGACAAGTCAAAGCTTAATCGCGGGCATTTTTGGAGTCATGTCCGTGCTGGCAGGAGCGATAGTCGCATTCTTAGCGTCAGCTACCTTGCCGTGGGACTGCTCACCCTGGTCGTTCATCCTCCCTTTCGTCGCCGTCTGGTGTTTTCTGGGTACCCCGCGTGGTGCAGCAATCTGGCACCAGGCGGAGCGACGTGACGAGGTAGCGGGCGACGCACGCAGGTTGGTGGCGTACGCCTGGGATTGTGGCCTTCGAGCCGAAGACAGGGCGCTCGTCGTTCAGAGCATCGTCACCATACCCGGGGGCTTTAAAGCATTGGTCAAAGTTCCACGAGGACTTACTCCTGACCACGTCAAAAAGGCAGAAGCCCATTTGGCGGTGTGCTTTGAGGCTCTGTCGTGCAGAGTGACACCCGGCCAACGTGCCGACCTATGCGAAGTACGTGTCCTATTTTCTGACCCGCTGGGCACGGTTGAGTGGTGCGATATCCCTGGCCGTATCGGAGAGACGCACGATGGTCCTGCAATTTGGCTACCAGAACATGGGAACCAGGTTCACTTACTCATTGCAGGCCCCACGGGTTGTGGGAAGACTCAGGCGACGCTCGGGCTCGTCGCTACCCTCTGCTCTGATATCTCGGCGCGGTTCATCTTCATAGACACGAAGAGGACGGGGTTCGCTCAGTTCAGAGGAGGCTCGCGCGTTGAGGCCGTGGCAACTGACCACGCCGAGGCACAGAGACTGCTTGAAAATGTTCACGCTGAAATGTTGAGACGGTTCAAACTCTTGGAAGAGCGTCGCGCCGATAGACGTCAAGATTTGCCACATGACGTTCGTTTCGGACCGCTGTTCGTAGTGATTGATGAGGTAGCAAGTTTGCTTGCCGAAGACTTGCCGGGAGTGGACGCGAAGAGCGCTAAGGAACGTGTACGCAGTTCACGGGCGATACTAGCCAACATTGCGCGGACCTCACGTCAGGTAAGCATCTTCCTCATCATTTCCGTACAGCGTCCTGACGTGTCGCTGCTGGGCTCCTCAGGAGAATTCAGGGATAACGTCACCGCAAGACTCGGTTTTTCCTTGTCAGCTTCGGGCCGCGAGATGCTGTTCGGTTCCGAATGGCGCGCATTACCCATGAGTGGACAACCCGGACACGGTTTCTATCAGGGCCAGGCGAGCGACCCATTGACGCCTCTTCCCGTCACTGTTCCAATGGTCGAACTTTGGCGAGTACGACAGGCACTCGGAGTACGTCTTCCAAGGACGGCATCCTGAAGTTTCCAATGTCCGAGAATCAGCGCACAGATAGCATCAGCACGTGAGTCACAACGCAGATAAAGACGAGAGCGGACGAGAACTTGCGCTCATAATCGTTGGGATGCACAAACTTGCCGATGAACTCTTTGTTGAGGTTGATGCGCTTTTTGAGAACGGACGATCCCGACTCGTTTGGCAACCCTCATCCTACGGACGAGCGTCAGGTCTTGCCGCGCTCGGGCATCTCTGCCACCACCTCGATGTACTTAGAAATCTTTCTGAGACTGATGGCGACCCACAATTGTCGAGTCTTATTGCCAGGCATCAACTAGAAACCTGGGCCACGGGGGCATGCCTCCTTCTTGGAGACGAATCCGATACCGCAGCCTTCCTTGGTCAAGCAAGCCGGTTGGAGGATTTCCAACTCGCAACTCGCCAGGAATTGATTGGCAAGGGAGTACTAACGCAGGACTGGCCGTTACCGAAGAGAGAGTTCAAGGGCATTGAACCTGACGAGTGGAAATACCAGGAGGTTTTCTCGCGTGCCGCGGCACTTCTGGCAGATGCCAACATCGTGACGGGCGCCGAACACCTTTATGACACCATCTACAGACCACTTTCCAACCAACTTGGAGCGCACCCAACGCCATACGTTTTCGACAAGTACATCACAAGAGGTGCCCTCCGAATTCAAGTGTCACGCATTCCCGACTATGAGGGAACGGCTGACATCGGAATATCACAGTCCACGCTCAATTACGTGACTGCACTTCTCATGACCATCAACTACGCGATGGCTGCTGCGGTGCGATTGGAGATAGACCGTCAGCCGCTTGTGCAAACTCTGGGAAGGTTCGATGAGTTGCGGGCCTTATTGGTAACGCATATGACGTTAAGCCCCCGGACGTAATCCGAGACAATAGATTTCGCAAAGCCGGAGTGAAAGCTATTGTCCAGGAGCTAAAGGATGGGGCTCCCCCGTATAGACAGAAACAGCAGCGGCTACTTCGCCAATGTCCGCCGTTATGTAGCTCGTTGTCACATCACCCGGAACGAGGTGACCTGCAAATGCACGTGCCACTCCGTAGCCACCGATGCGCTCTATTGCGGTCGTGGCAGTGTGCCGACACCAGTGGATTGATACACCATTTTCCGCAGCCCACGGAAGCTTCTTGTGCCAGCGCTCCACAAGACTGTTGTAACGACGTCGAGTGATGACGGTGCCGACACGGCTTTCGCCCCTCGGTGATTTGCGGAATACGCGGTCATCGGGTGAAATGCCACCACGAATATCGGCGTGTTCGATGAGAGCCGAGATGAGCGTCAAAGAAACGGGCTGCCAGCGTTCTGTGACTCCCTTTTCTCGTAGTCGAATGCACTGGCGCTGAACGTCCAAGTCCCGACGGCGCAGCGCTAACGCTCCGCCTCGTCGAGCACCAGTCTCCAAATGAAATCGAAGAAGAAGAGCATCAAGCAACGGGTCGTCTCCCCCACCAATAGTGACCTCATAAAGCTCGACCTGTTCATCAACTGTAAGAGCTCTACGTCGGGAACTTCGGCGATGAGGCTTGGGCACTTTCAGCGCAGGATTTTCGCCTAGAAGTTCGTCATTCACTGCAGCTTCAAAAAAGTTGCGCATCGCACCTACGCAATTCTCCTCTGCACCAAGTCCGTCTCTAGAGTTGGAGCGTTTGACGCAGTTTTTTCGGGCAAACGTTGCGACCTTCTTTAGGTCGGAGGCTTTCACCGAGTCCAAAGGAAGTTCGCCAATCATTCTCACCATCAAATTCCAGTAACTGAGATAAGTCTCAGCCGCGCCTTCAGAACATACGGCCTGGACGGTAGGCAGATACTCACGAACGGTCTGAACGCTCGAAGTTTCAGCCAAGAGCCGCTGAACCAGGTCACCACCACGAGCCTTGACCAATGCAAGCAACTGCTCATCGGAAAAGCTCTCGGGAGTATTTTGCTTCGTCATAGTGAAACCACCAGGTCACAAAGTCGGGTTGGACTGATAATGAGAATCCCTTCGGATAGGTCAGCAGAGAGCAAGACAGTGTCATTGCCAGCAATACCGACCAACAGTCGCAGAGACCGTGGCAGTTGAATCCGTCCCCGCGAATCAAGGGCGTCTGAACAGGAGCCTTTGCGTACGATTACTTGCTCGCCGCGAACCTGGAGGGTTACGTTGTCGCCGCCGCTCCATCCGAGTTCGGCAAAAAGTTGGGAATCGCGGAAACGACCGCACTGGTCAATACGCGCAAAACCGTGGGAAATGGCCCCAGAAGGGCTGTGGCGGACCGGCACGACCGCAAGAGGGAGCTGGTTGGCCCCCGAAGTGAAGGGCTGGTTCAGGACCGGCCTGAGGAAGGCTACAAGCCGTTCCCGCTGCTTGGTTGGGGCAATATTGGTTGTTGTACTCATTGCGTTTATTATTTGAGGTTGGCCCTCAAAAACACTCACGGCAACGGTATTTTCAGTCCCTTCACCAGGCGTTACACAATCCTCAAAAAGCCCCAAATCTTCGCAAAAACCGTCGCGGGATTTCTCCCGCGATTTAGTGTCGAAGGCGGGACTTGAACCCGCACTCATTGGTTAGATAGAAGGCTGCATTAAACGGGCGATGTTGCGCTACAAGACAGGCCTCTCTTTAGGGCTCATATTTGCGCAACACCACGCGACGAGGCCGACACCGGACAACACGATTCGTTCAGAATTAAGGACATGCGTAACCAGATCGACGCACCACAACCGATGAGAACTTCCTCTTAATCCTCAGGCGCTGGGATCGAGACCCGGGCGGCCCACCAGTAGTACCAACGACTTTCCAAAGTTCTCACGAATTCGTGCTGCTCAGATTCCACATCTGCCCCTCCGTTGTGCTGCTGATCGCGATCAGGACAACGCAAGGCTGAAGGTGGAGCGACCGAATGAGTCCCCTGCAGATCGAGCGTGTCAGAAAGTCTGTCCGCGTTGGAAATGAATTCGTCTCCCGGAAACCCGGCGCGACTCAGAATAAGCCTGCGCACCAATGCTGCCATGAATCACGCCAGGTACCCGGGAGACTGGTTGGGATTCCACACCGTATTCCGGCCGTACACTTGGTATCGAAGTGCCGCGGAGGTTTCATCACGAGTTCTTCGCGCTCGCGAGAGCTTCTAGGTCACTCAGGTGTCTCTCAGCACGGTTGCATCGCCTTCGCAATTCTCCAATGCAAACTGCGAGAATCAACACACCCGGGCGCTTGGCCCCGTAAGTCAAAACGAGCTTCAGCCCACCAGCGCGACAATTGCCTGCGCCGACATCGGGCGCCCCAAAAAGAACCCCTGGCCCTGGTCACAGTCCAGTCCTGCGAGGGTGTCGAGCTGGTGACTCGTTTCTACGCCCTCACCAACCACGGATATGCCCAATGCGTGCGACATCGCCGTCACTGCGGCGACGATCGATCGGTCGCGCTCGCTCGTGCCAATATGCTCAACGAAACTGCGATCGATCTTCAAGACGTCAACCTTCATTCGCTGCAGGTGCGCTAACGAGGAGTAGCCGGTTCCGAAGTCGTCCAGGGCTATGCGCACACCGAGCGAAGATAAAGCCGCCAAGGTCTCTTGAATCTCAGCCCATCCAGCGACGAACGCGGTCTCGGTTATCTCCAGACAGATCCGCTCTGGCGCGATTACGTGCCGACTCATCGCCTCAGCGACAAGCTCGACGAAACCGTTCTCTGCCAGTTCACGCCCCGAGACGTTGACGGCGATGGTGAAATCGCTGGGCCAGCCGTCGCGGTGGATCCAATCAGCGAGTTGGCGACAGGCCTCGTCCAAGACGAACGAATCGATTCTCCCGATCAACCCGTGCTGCTCGGCAAAAGGAATGAACTCGTCGGGGGGCACTACCCCGCGTTCTGGATGACGCCAGCGTACGAGCGCCTCGACGCCGACAAGCGCCTGGTCCTCCAGCGAGAAGAGGGGCTGGTAGAGCAGGAATAGCTCCCCATCTTCGATCGCATGGCTCAGTTCGACCCTAAGGCGGCTCGCAGTCGACGCGACGTGCGAAGCGGGGTCGAAAACGCGATGGCAGTCGCGCCCCGACGCCTTCGCCTCGTACATGGCCTCGTCGGCGTCGCGGACAAGCTGCTCGGGCTCGGCGTGTGGATCACTGGTGATGGCGATCCCGACGCTGCAGGTTACGGAGAGATCGCGCCCATCCTCTACGTAGGAGTTGCGGACCCCCTCAATAATCCGATTGGCGATGAGAGGTACATCATCGTCATCGCGCAGCGACGCGCAGAGAACGGCAAACTCGTCGCCGCCGAGGCGGGCCACGGTGTCGGCGTGCCTGGAGAAGCGCGAGATCCGGCGCCCGACCTCCGCGAGCACTTGGTCACCGGCGTCGTGCCCGAATGAATCGTTGATCTCTTTGAAGTGATCCAGGTCGACAAACAGAACCGCAAGCCGACCCGGCAGGCGTTCCATTGCAATAAGAGCCTGCTTTAGCCGGTCCATGAAGGCAAATCTGTTCGCCAGACCGGTGACCGGATCATGCAGAACTTGGTACGCCAGAGCTTTCTCCGCCTTGATCTGCGCCGTGACATCGCGCGTGATCCCGAAGGTGCCGATAATCTGCCCATGCGAATTGCGAAGCGGCATCTTGCTGGTCGACGCCCAGGCATCGGGTCGATCGTGGAACGTTTCCCTCTCTAGCTTTCCCACGATCGGTGTACCGTCACGAATGATCTGCTGCTCGTCCTCAAAGGCTGCAGCGGCGTGTTCGTGGCTGTAGAAGTCGAAGTCCGTTTTACCGATCAGCTCGTCCAATGCATGGCCCGAGGGCAGCGTAGCCTCGCAACCTGCGCTAACCAGGAGAAAACGACTCTCCAAATCCTTGAAATACACGCGCGCTTCTGGGGTGGTCAGGAGATTGTCCATACAGATGAGTTTCAGCTCGCGTAACTGATCATTCTCCTGTGACAATTGTCGCTTAGCGTTGGCCATCGCTCTCCAGTGCTCTGACACCAATTGGTTGTATCAACCGAATCGCTCACAAAGCCTAGTGCTGGCTCAATCATTATTCGGGCCGCCACCCGTTTGGGTGACACAGTGGCCATTTCGACGACTATCCCGAAGTGCGCTGGAGGAGAAGGCCAAACCTTCGGCAATCGCATTCATGATCTTCTTGGTCGAAACGTCATCGTCACGACCCACGTCAGTCCAGCCACCCTCCGCTTGCTCAGCGACGTAACCCGTTCACCTTGGAAATCCCACACACTTTTCCCACGGACCAATCCGACACCACCGGACGGGACTTCTTTGATTCTCGGATGATTCCGACCACACCGGACCGTCCCAACCGTGCGCATCCCTCTTTGGATCCCCGGGTGACAGGAATCACTCACGCTTACGAAGCAATGTCCGGGAGCCTGTTCTTGTACATTCTGTTGAAGTCCACATTTGCGTCGAAGCCTCGGTAGAGAGACACTTGATATGGAGTTGGTCGCGCCTTTCATTCCATAATGATTCAAGAGCGACACGTGGAGGGGTGGGGCGTGGATCAGTTTCACGAGGACGTCGACGCTCGCGAGGGACTCGACTCGGTAGCGTTCCGCACTGGTTTTCTCGACACGCTCGTCGAGGGGATACTTCTCGTGAACCAGGAGGGTGTCATCGTCGACTGCAATAGAGCCGCCGGTGAGATACTTCTCATCGATGCTCATGACCTGGTGGGTGTGGACATCTTCAAGCCGCAGTTGGGCTACACCATTGGAGACGGTTCCCCGCTTTCCCGCGAAGAGCATCCGGTGATGGTCACCCTACGAGATGGGAAGCCCGCCGCCGGTGTCACCGTCGGAGTGGACCTTCCGACTGCGCGTCGCTGGCTCAGCATCACCACATCCCCATGCACGGTCAAACACCAATCGAGAGGCGCGGTCGTCCGGTTCACGGACATCACGGCTCAAGTGTGGCGGGAGAGGAACTTCCAGTTCCTTCTACACGTCAACCGACTCATGGTTTCGTCTACCGGGACGTCCGAATTCCTTGAGCGCCTGTGCACGGCGTTCGTCGAGTTGGGGCGATGTGCCCTCGCCGCGGTCAGCGTTGGTGACAGCGACAATCTTGGCGACGTCAAGATTCCCTTTGCGGCGGGAGCCACCGATTTTCTCTACGAAGGGATCGTTTCGTGGTCGGGCTCCAGCAAGCTTGGACTTGGCCCCACCGGGACCGCGCTGCGCACCAGAAACACACAAGTGGCGAACCTACTGGGTGACCTACCCGACTACGCACCGTGGCAAGAACGCGCACAGCGCTTCGGCTTCAACTCGCTCGCTGCCATCCCCTTCACTCTCGGGCAACAATTGGCGGTGCTGACTCTCATCAGCATTCACCCTCACGCGTTCGACCAGTCGGCGCTAGACGGCCTCGAAGGAGTCGCGAGAGAGATTGAATTCGGCGTCTCACATTTCCAGTCCGCCGAAAAGCTCGCCCGGAGCCTCAACGGGACCCTCGCCGCCCTGGGGCAGATGACCGAGACCCGAGACCCGTACACGGCGGGCCACCAGATTCGGGTCGGCGCTCTGGGCGCGGCCATCGCCGCCCGCCTGGGAATGGACTCGAACATGACCGATCTTGTCCGCCAAAGCGGAGAGGTGCACGACGTCGGCAAGATCGGTGTGCCCGCCGAGATTCTCACTCGCCCCGGTCGACTCAGCACCCTCGATTTCGAAATGGTCAAAAGCCACACCACGGCCGGTGCCAACATACTGGCCAAGGCTTCACTTCCTTGGCCGATCACCGAAGTCGCCCTGCAACACCATGAACGGATTGACGGTTCGGGCTACCCCAATGGATTGCGCGGTGGTGAGATCATTCAACCTGCGAGGATCATCGCCGTCGCGGACGTCGTCGAGGCCATGACGCACCACCGCCCTTATCGCGCGGGACTAGGCATCGACGTGGCCCTCGCCGAGATCGTACGAGGCGCCGGATCGCTGTACGACGCCGAGGTCGTCGAAGCGTGCATCGCCGCATTCGAGGCGGGGTTCACCTTCGAGTCAGCTGGCGATGGTCGAACGACGCGATGAGACCGAGATCAGAGAGTCGACGACCGCTAATGGGCTCCGCAAGAACCCCGTCAAGCCTTGAAGAAGAGGTAAGCCGAAATCTCGAGAGCGGCGCGAATACTGAATGCTTCCTTGTCGCGAAGCCGGCGGGGCCGAAGTCGACCGCGCCTTAAACATCGGTCCGATACAGATCGGTGGGCCTCCAAGGCTCCTGGGAATCTGCCGGAATCGGCAGGGCAATCGCATGATGGGTTCGAAACTGCAATTGAGTCTTGCTGAGAGTGTGGGACTATTGACTAAATCCCATTTCGAGATCCAGGGCTAGCCCAAGGGGGGACTTTGGAGGGTGCTTCTCAATTCGAAGACGATCCGCGAAGGCGACTTGACCACCTGGTCTTTCAAGCGAGGTTCTTGGAGAATCTTTCAGAGGGCGTCATACTCATTGACGCCGAGGGCAAGATCGCTGACCTCAACACGAGCGCCGCGGCGACACTCGGCGTCAAGGTTGAGGATCACCTGGGGAAGAGTTTGTCAGTATCCGATTGGGGCTTCGTGAGGGAGGATGGCTCCCCGTTGCCCTCGAGCCAGAATCCAGTCACGATCACGTTGGAGCACGGTGAACCCCTTTCAAACCTGATGGTTGGCTTTGACGCTCCGAACATGGCACGCCGGTGGGTGATGGTCGGTACCACGCCCCTCTCGTTCGAAGGGCGGACTGCGGGGTTGGTCGTTGTTTTTGACGACGTCACTCGGCGCAAGCGAAGTGAGCAGCATCTTCGGCTGCTTCTCGAGGTGAGCCGACTCCTGACCTCGGTGGTCGACGAGGAGGAGTTTCTCCAGAGCGTATGCAATGCGCTCGTCAGCATCGGCGGTTACGCGCTCGCCCGACTTGACGCCGCGAGTCATGATCGCCAGTACCCGGTGGAGACTCTCTACATCGCTGGATACACCAATCTGGCCTCCGACAAGAAGTTCTCCTGGTCAGAAACCGAAGCGGATGGTCGCGGTCCCAGCGGGACGGCACTGCGTACCGGGTCGACCCAGGTCGTCAACGATGTGGCCACCCAGCCCGATTACGAACCGTGGCGCGAGTCCGCCACAAAGTTCGGCGTATCCTCGACCGTTGCCATTCCTTTCGGTCTCGGTGCAAGAACGTTGGCGCTTTCCATCTACGACCGGTATATCAACGCGTTCGACGATGCAACAGTCCGAGGTCTCGAAGAGATCGCCAAGGAAGCTAAGTTCGGGGCCGAGTTCGTCCGTTCGGTTCGGCAGTTGGAAACGGCGCTGACGGGGACCATTACGGCGCTAGGTCGCATGACCGAGACTCGGGACCCCTACACGGCGGGTCATCAGATTCACGTCGGCGCCCTTGCGGAGAAGATCGCGCTTCAGTCGGGCCTTGACACCAAGACGGCCGCCTTGATCCGCCAAAGTGGCGAATTGCACGATGTGGGAAAGATCGCCGTGCCGGCTGAGATACTCACCCGACCGGGAAGGCTCACTGATCTCGAGTTCGAGATGATCAAGCGTCATACCACTGTCGGCAGCGACATCTTGTCCAAGGCCTCATTGCCCTGGCCTTTGGCCGAGGTCGCACTCCAGCACCACGAGCGTCTCGACGGGTCAGGTTATCCCGGCGCGCTACGCGGAAGCGAGATCATCTTGCCGGCGCGCATCATCGCGGTGGCCGATGTCGTCGAGGCCATGACTCAGCAACGTCCCTATCGTCCCGGACTCGGACTCGATGTGGCCCTCGCAGAGGTTACCAAGGGAGCCGGGACCAAGTTCGACGGTGACGTCGTGGCAGCTTGTCTTGCTGTCTTCGCCGATGGATACAGTTTCCAGTAGGTGATGGATCCGGTGAGAACTGACCACCATCACGGAGCGCCGGTCCCATTGGAGGATTCCTGCACGACGTGGGTCGCACTTCGCCGGGTCTGCACGAGTTACCCGTCAACTCGCGCCCGCAGACCAAGCACTTCGGCCATGATCGGAACCGCCGGAAGCCCGGAGAGGCATTTCGACTCCCCTATTTCAACGCCGGTCGCTCGCGAAAGCGCGTGCTGGGTCGGTGAACTGGAGATTCCGTGAAGACGGGACAGCGATGATGAGAGATGACCGAAGGAATCGCCTGCAATCGATCATCCTCGATCCCAACAAGGCCGCCGTCGTCTTCTACCTGGCGGGCGCCGCGGCGGGGCTCGCTTTGCTGCCTGGCTGGCACACGTCGCACCGTTCCCTGGTGATCGCTCTCGTGCTCATCGGCTGCACCTTGTTCGCGGCGTTCTTGCGGCTCAAGTACGGCCACCGACTCTCCCCTCTCGGTACCCAGATCGCCTTCACCGCGGCCATTGGGATTGTCTCCGCAGCCGCCGCCATGGGGCCGAGCCTGCACGCCAATCTGGCGGTGCTCTACATCTGGGTCGCGGTGTACGCTGCCCTCTACTTCCGGCCGGTCGCCATTGTTCTGCAGACCGGTGCCGCGGGAGTGGCCTACGCGATCGTGCTGCTGGCCGGCCATTCAAGCCTCCGGGCAGAGTTCCTTGCGTGGAACTCGATTTTTGGCACAGCGGTGGTGCTGGCCACAGTGGTGTACGGTCTCGTGGCCACGCTCCTCAAATACGGTCGCGAGGATCCGCTGACGGGTCTGCCGAACCGGCGCTCCTGGGAAGAGCGCGCCGACGAGGAGCTGGAGAGGGCCCGACGAAACAGGACATCGCTGTCGTTGGTCAGCATCGACGTCGACGACTTCAAGCTGGTGAACGATCGTCAAGGCCACCAAGCTGGAGATGATCTTCTGCGCCAGTTAGCCGATAGGTGGCGAATGACGACTCGCGGAGGTGGCGACTTCGTGGCGCGTCTAGGGGGCGACGAGTTCGGGCTGCTCGCACCTGGATCGGACGTTCAAGAGATTCAAAGCGTCGTCAAGCGCCTCCAGGAAGCGCTGCCCGAAGGGGTCTCGTGCTCGCTAGGCGTTGCCACCTGGGATGGAACCGAGACTGCAACGGTCCTCTTCCGGCGAGCGGACGAAGCGATGTACGCAGTCAAACGCCAACGGCACCTCGGCAGACTCGCTCGGTCCGACGAATCTGACTGACGCGAGGTCCCCGTCACGATTCGCTTGATCGCTGCATGAGATTGTCGAAGCCAATCACCTCGGAGGATACGTTCTGGCGATGTCGTAGTTGTTGAACGGACCGACCCTCTCGCCATTGCTAGACCCGTTGGACGCTTGAGGGGGCCGCACGATTGGTGTCGACGTTGATGATGTAAACATGCATCGAGAACAGCCACACCCCGCGCATCCTCTTCGGATGACGGTCTCTTCGATTGAGCAAGGGTCTCGGCAATTTGCAGCGAATCTTCGAGATGCCCCGATGGCGACACCGAGAGGCCCCGATAGATCACCGAGGAGTCGAACTGAATCTGACACCGATCCTGCTTCTTCCACGTTCCATCTATTGATCAGCGCGTCGCGGCTTCAACCGACTTCGAGGACTCCTGGGACTGCTGAAGGTTGACGGTCTTGGTTGGCCCACTCGTGCACCGGAATACCGATGCAAAGCTGTCCGCAAGCGAAGGCTGTTCGGTCCCTTCCGGTGACCAAGTATTGCCCCAGGGTTCTCTCAGACCGCAATTACCGGGATGGCCAGGTAGAAGGCACGTGATGGTCCAGACTGGGCTTGATCGCCCGTCCAACCGGAATCTGCCGCCGCCGGTCAATTCGGCAAATGACAGGCGACGAGGGTCAAGCCTCAGAATCTCGCGCGGAGCTAGCAGTGCTGACCCTCGAGATTGTGGTGAGGTATCAGCTCGATCCGCGTGACGCTCGAAGGTGGGCTTGAAATGACGCCCTTGAATAAAGCTTCGCCGAGGCGACCGTGCATGAACTGCTCTTGGCCTTCGACCGAATTCCAAACTTCAGTCACAACTGGATCGCCGCTTGTGTTCAGGCCAGCCGAGTGTGTCAGCAATCCTTCGGGCCAATCGCCCTCGCCGCTGAAGGGTGGATTCCAGGCTCTTTGTTGACGGCGCGGTATCCCACCGCGGTGACACCATTAGATTCCAGAATCAATTCAGCAGCCATCAACGAACCCTTCCATCGCAAGCATGCACTTTGTCATCAATGAGAGTGTCGCAGTTTCTTGCTGCTCAAACCACCAGATTCTCTGCGAACAGGCAGCCCCATTTGACAGCGCTATGAACACATTCAGGTCAGAGACCCATTCGGCACCGAGGAGAAGCACCCCTTGACCATGTCAGCGGTTGGGCTTGCCTACTCGCTTGGTGCCGGCCCGAGTAACGGCTCTGCAACCGTTCACTGGCTGATCGAAGCGCTCAAGATTCGACGGGAGCGAGTATCGCTCGGCTGCGACGTTGCCCGGCGTGGTCAAGCACCTCGCTCGTATGCGTCAGGGACTCGCCCGTCTCGAGTACCGTGACACCCCGCGCTCACTTCCATCCGCGCAGCGCTCGGCCCAGCACAGCGTCGTATCCATTGAGTCCCTCGCGGCTCAGGCGAGCTTCAGGTCCCGCCGCGATGCCAACGCGCTCGGGGATCACTCCCCAGATCTCCACCTTCTGCTCTTTCCACCAGGCAATCGCCGCTTCGAGATCGTTCGTACCCAGGCGCGCCGCGCAGATGACGACACCTCGCGGAATCCTCGCCGGGATCAACTCGATCGTGGCGTGTACGCGCGAGTACTCAACACCTCCCGCGCGAGTGGGGATCACCACGGCGTTGGCCAGGGCGACCGCCGCCTGGGTGATTCGTTCATTACCCGGAGGCGTGTCGATGACAGCCAAGCCGTCGATTCGACTCATGGCGCGGGTCGCCGTACGCTCCGACGGTGCTTCAACGACCGATATGCCCGGGATTGGCCACATTTCGAGCCACTCGGCCGACGACGCCTGGGGATCGGCGTCAATGAGTGTCACGGGGTCGTACCCTCGCTCTACGGCAGCCGCGGAGAGGTAGATCGACGTCGTTGACTTCCCGACTCCGCCCTTCAGGCTGGTAACGACAATGTTCATAGTGTCGTCATGTTAGACACATTTGCCGGCCCGTCGGGGTGGTCGTCCTGGGCGCCATGAAAGTCCTCGGTCGCCCCCCAGAAGTGCGGGAAGCGCGCCGAGGAGACATCCCGCAGCGCTGTCGTCACGCTGCAGTGATTCGCTGGTCCAGCGCAACCTCGACTTTGCCAAAGGCGGGCCGCAAGCCCGCTGACCATTGGTGACCCGACGTGGCAGTCTTGTCACCCTCCACAAGAGGCTTGACCTGGTCGCGATCTAGTTGGTGTCGGAGGACCGACCTCAACCATCGAATGGCGACTCAGCGATTGGAATCAAACGCGCTGAGAGGGCCAGTTAGCGAACGCCACCAATCAGAACGTCGACCAAAGATCCCCTCCTCGCTCACAAGTGTGCTCCTCGTCACGAAGCGGGAGGCTTCGCCAGCGGGTTTCTCAATGAGTTCTGAACGACGAGCAGACCGGTCGACACGGGCCGCTCGTTCCCATGAGAGGGACGATCATAAACGCGCCCCTTCGCGTAGAGAGTTGTGGACTCGCCGCCATCGAGGTCAAGAGCGGTCACTACGTTGAGGGACTGAAGCAGGCTGACCAGCTGGAGCGCCGTGGCGCCGGACTCGCCATCCTTGCCGTCGACAATCATGATGACGGTCTCGCCCGACGCCGTCCAACCGAAGACGGTGCGTGCATACGGCTTCGCCATGTAGGTATCCGCAGGCACAATTGGCGCAACCACGCCGCGATTGATGAGGATCGGGTGCCCCCCGATGTTGTCGCACCCGGCGGTTGAGGTTGTTGTCATGGACACGATGTCGCCGACCTGCAGGGTTGCGAGCGTCGATCCCGTAGGCGCGGAGATATCGACCTGACCGTCGGTGACCCTCACCGCCTTTGTCGTCTTCGCCACGAATTCGAGTTCAGCTGTCGTGTTGATTGTCGTTGGGCTGGCGGAGCCATCAACCTGAGTGAACTCGTACGTCACCCAGCCCGTCGCAGACGGGGTTCGCAAGGCGTACGAAGGGGTGAAGAGCAGGGTCCCGGCCAACGGGAGATGGACCTTAACGTAGGACATCGGAAGTTCCAGGTTGATGGCGGTGATCGGTACGCTGGCACCGTTGACGTCGACGGTGCTGCTCCAGTTGAGGCCCTCGCTGACCGACTGTGCATCGAGATCGGCCTGCTGGTGTCCGATCTCTGGGGTATGAAGAAGGACGCAATTTTGAATGATCCCGCCCACCTCGTCGCCGGGGTCGGGCTCGCCACGGTGCGTCACGTCGAAGTAGTCACCGTTGACGGCCGCCACGCAGCCAGCCGTGGTCTGGCACATGGTGCTGGGGGTCTGCCTGCCCCCGTCGATGGAGTGGTTGGCGATGTCAATCTTGACTGTGTACTGGGATCCGCTGAAGGTGAGGACGTGAATTGCCGTGAACACGCCGTACTGGCGACCGTTGATTGTGTATACGTGGAGCCCATTCGTGGTGGTCTTACCGAAGACGACCGGGGTGACCTTTGCTGCGGCGGTGACCACGGAGAGCGGCGCCGCGGTGGACGGTGCCACACCAATCATGGCGAAAAGAACAGCAGTGACCGCCGCAGTGCGCCAACAGCGGCCACGAGTGAACTTTCGCCGATCTCTCAGTGGTGGTGAATACCCGCGGGAGAACGGCGTCTTCGGAGTGAGGATCACGCCCTCACGATAGGACAGCGCCGATATGTTGTCAGCATCACAAGGCTCGCAAGCTCTTTCCATCAATTTGGTCGTGGCACTGCGTGAAAGGACTGGCTTTCAACGGTCTGGAGACTCAGAGTGTCGGAAGCCCGACGCGAACCCGCACGCGAACGGTAGTGAATCCGATCTTGAAACTCGCCGGCCAGATTGCCAGCTGCTAAGTCCGAACAGGCCTCATTCTTGGGCCTCATATTTCCGCAACACCACGAGACGAGACCGATACGGGACAACACGATTGCTTGAAAACAAACGACATGCGCGACGAGACCGACACACAACAACCGTCCGCAAGCTTCACTTGATCCCAAGGCGCCGGGATCGAGACCCGGGCGGCCCACCGGTCTGCACAGGCCCACCAGTCTGAATTTTTGCAGCCCCTGACTGCATTTTCGCCATACCGGACAAGGGTTTTAGCGCATCCGGCCCAATTGCGACCGTGCCGGTAATTGCCAGCTTTTCACGGCTCGAACCGGGATTCTGTGTGCGCAACGTGTGCGCTGGGATCATCGGCGGTTGGTCAACGATCGCAATCTACCCGGCCGGCGTAACGTCAATCAAGCGATAAAGCGACCTACCGCCGCTCCAGATGTTGATAAGTCCGACCGCGGTCCGAATTGCCGAGTTACACGCCATCGATAGTGTGGCGACACAAGTACTGTCTTGCCCGCAACTGAAGAGGACTGATGCCGACGATCCGCAACCGGGAAGAACTGGTCCTTCAAGCGGACACCGCGCTGAGCCAGGTGCTCGCCGCCATGGCTGGACCGCAGGCCGTGGCGCACGACGACCAGACCGCTGCGGTACGGGCCCTCGTCGCCGATCGAGCTCGCGTGTTGGTGGTGGAGAAGACCGGCTGGGGCAAGTCCGCGGTGTACTTTGCGGCGACCGCAGCGCTACGCGGCCTGGGTCACGGACCCACCCTCATTGTGTCGCCGCTGTTGGCGCTGATGCGCGATCAGGTGACGGCCGCCACACGGGGCGGACTTCGAGCACGAACAATCAACTCCACCAACCTCGATGACTGGAACCAGATCATGCGCGACGTCGAAAGTGACCAGGTCGACGTTCTGCTGGTTTCGCCCGAACGCCTGGCCAACCCAACGTTCGCCAAGCGCATCGGACCGGTCATCGCTAGGGCTGGGCTCGTGGTCATCGACGAGGCGCACTGCATCTCGGACTGGGGCTTCGACTTCCGTCCCGACTACCAGCGTCTCTCGCGGGTACTGACCGCAGCGCCCGGCACACCGGTGCTCGCCACCACCGCAACGGCCAACGCCCGGGTCACCGCCGACGTGGCCCGCCAACTGGGACCAGAGACCCTCGTGCTTCGTGGAGAGTTGGCGCGTCGGTCTCTCCACCTGTCGGTTGTACCCGGGCTCGACGCCCTGGAGCGCTACGCGTGGGTGGACAGCGCGCTGCACACCCTCCAGGGTTCCGGCATCGTTTACGTGCCGACCGTGGCCGACACCACCCGCCTGGCCGACTTCCTCACCGCCCAGGGCCACTCGGTCGCGGCCTACTCCGGCCAGGTCGAGACCGCAGCCCGCGAACGCATCGAGGACGACCTGAAGGCGAATCGCGTCAAGGCCGTTGTCGCCACGTCGGCGCTGGGCATGGGCTACGACAAGCCAGACCTGGGCTTCACCATTCACGTGGGGTCTCCAGACTCGCCCGTCGCGTACTACCAGCAGGTGGGCCGCGCCGGGCGGGCCATCGATCGAGCCGAGGCCATCCTGCTGCCGGCCGAGACTGACGAGCGCCTCTGGGAGTACTTCGCGACGTCGTCGATTCCCGCGCCGGAGAACATCGCCAAGGTCGCCGAAGCCCTCGCTGGTGGCGAGACCCTCAGCGTGCCGCGCCTGGTGGACGTCACCGGCATCCGCAAGGGACGGCTCGAGGCGCTGATGAAGATCATGGCCGTCGATGACACCGTGGTACGCGAGGGCTCTGGATGGCGCGCCGGCGTCACGTCGTACGTGTTCGATCCCGTCAAGTGGGACGCCGTTGTTGCGGCGCGCAGAGCGGAGGCCAATATCATGCGAGGCTACGCGCGCGGTCAGGGCTGCCTGATGGAGTATCTCCAGCGTTCGCTCGACGACATCGACCCGAGTCCGTGCGGCACGTGCTCGGTCTGCACCGGGGAAGTGCCGGCTCCCGGGCGAAGAATCGACCCTGTCCGCATCGAAGCGGCGCGTGCGCAGCTGCGCGGTGTCGACGTGGTCATCGAGCCACGCAAGCTCTGGCCAGCGGGGCTGTCCAACGGTTGGCGTGGTGCCATTGCCGGTGCCAGCGCTGGTCGGGCGCTGACCTACGCCGACACGCCCGGCTGGAGCGACGTGGCTCGGCTCGTCGCCGGTCCGGACCAACCACTGCCAGAGCACGTGGTGCGCGGACTGGTGATGGTTCTATCCCGATGGAAGGACTCGTGGGGACGTCGCCCGGTAGCGATCGTGGCGGTGCCATCGCGGCGGCACCCGATCCTCATCAACGACCTGGCCCAGAACTTGGCGATCGCCGGGAAGCTGCCACTGATCGAGGCTCTCCAGGTGGATGGGCCACGGCCCGATGAGGGCGACTCGTCGGCCAAGCGCGTGGAGGCGCTGGCGAAGGCACTGCGGATGCGTGACGGAACTGAGTTGCCCGCTGGCCCGATCCTGCTCGTCGACGACTCGTACCGAACCGGCTGGACCATGACGATCGCCGCGTCGCTACTGCGACAAGCCGGAGCCAGTGCGGTGCTTCCATTCGTTGTTCACCAGCTCCCCTGAGTCCTCTGGGCATATCCCACATGACTGAGGCGATCAACTTCAACAACTTGCGCTTATGACCAGCCCGCATCAAGTCCAGAGGTAGCCAATCTGGCCCACCTTCTCAAGGACTGCTGACCTGCAGCCTCAGCAGTCGCTTCCTCTCTCCTCAAGCAATGTGACCTGGCAATCAAGACCTCTTCGATTTGGTGGAACCTGCGATCCTCCCGGCAAGAGGATCGAGGTAAAGGAGCTCGGTTGGCACAATCCTGAAATCAAGAAGCTGCGTTGCTCGAAGTGCGGATCGCCTGACATGTCCTCCCAAGCAGAGTCAACGGGAGAGGCAGTCGCAATGACATCCGGTCTTCATGTTCTCGTACACTCGTCAAGTTTGATGTCTTCTTGAATTCGTGAGCAGCCAATTGCAACTTTCCATACCAGACTGACGGACAACGACTATTGCCCAATGAGGGATTCGACTTCGGCGCGGAAGATAAGCGCTGGATCGATAGTGGTTGCGCCCAACTGTCCCTCTAGTTCAAGGCTCACTACGCCGTGAAGGCGTGTCCAACATGCGATACCTCGATAAAGGACGCTGGATGGCAAAGCAGGGGCTTCTGATCGAATATGCCAATTCTGGAGTTGGGCGTCAAGACGTACGGGATCGACTTTCGAATCTGCCCCAACGTGCAAAGCAGACAAGATGTCCAGGATGACAGACATGCCGCGCTGTGCAGCGGGAATAATGCGGCCAGGGTCGAGGTGCCCGGAACCCACTGGCGACAGAAAGGCAAGACGGTACCGGTGCGGTTGCTCGATTGCCCATTGGCGATATGCGTCTGTGACGGAATAGAAGCGTGCCTTTGCGGGACGCCGACGACTGGTCGCGGCGGCGGATTCCATGGTCTCAGCCAGGTCTTCAAGAGCTTCGATGACTAGCTCGGCGACGAGGTCATCTCGGCTAGCGAAGTATCGGTAGAGCGCAGCTGTTGACATTCCCATGTCCTTGGCGATGGCGTTCAACGAAAGCGTCGTCACGCCGCCAAGGATGATTTGGTCTAATGCCTTCTCCTTGATTTCAGCCACGGTCTCCTTGCGGTTCCGCTCCCGTCGACTCAATGCCGGTTCCGACATTGAACTCCCTCCGGCTGTCAAATGCTTGCAGCAACCAATACCAGATTGTGCTGAGTATTAACTAAGTTATCGCATACAGTTAAGTTAATTACTATCACAGGCTGCGACATCGTAATCTTCACGAGGAGTTGAGAATGATTTTCCACATCAATCGACTGACTTTCAAGTCCGGTCTCAGCGAGGAGCAGCGGTCCTCAGGTCTCGAACTACTTCGCCAGGCTGGCGAAGCCAACCCGGCCGTGCGGTCCTACATCGTTGGCCCTGACCTTGGCGGCGACTTTGAATGGGGTGCGGTGTACGTGATTGATGACCTTGATGGGTATTGGGAATACTTGACTCATCCAGCGCACGTCCGGTCTGAGATGAATGGCATGGAACTCATCGAACGATTCGAAGCCCACGACATCACGGACTCCGACGACCCTGATTTCGGCAACAAGATTGCGAAATTGCAAGCCCGAAACTATGAAGAGCATCCCGAGCTCGCTGCACTAGTCGCACAGGTTCCGTCTTTCACCGTTCCAGACGGCGGCGACAGCCAGCACTAGGTGACGACACCGCGATCGAAACATCGAATTAGTCGATTCCGTTCGGGGAAGGAATATCTGACCATGCCGTCACTCTTGAGAGTCCCTCGAGGTTTTTCGTGTCGAAGGTGCGAGTCCTGTCATGTGGCATGAAAACGTCGATCTTCTCGCGTACCACGATCTCGATGGACGGTCTGGGTTCACTGGCAACGTGGTGGACCTTAGGAAAAGTTCTCACGCCCTGTCTTAACCTCAATCCACCGTCGATCTCGCAGAGATAGTCACTTTTGGCCAGCACCCGAAGGTCATCGTCGTCGTTGGCGGCGTCTCGCAAAATTGCCTGACACGCGAACGTGTCGGGCCACGCGTTCGCCAAAGTTTGTAACTTGTTGGCGCTGGAAGTCGCCGGGTGGTCCGCGGGCGACCTCGAAGCCGAAGCG
>Ga0182014_10001352_pt1 | contig 32899 bp, 30 predicted proteins | sample 612S2DmetaG_FD_120489 | JGI IMG/M metagenome (GOLD analysis project Ga0182014, IMG submission 120489) | Permafrost microbial communities from Stordalen Mire, Sweden - 612S2D metaG | ecosystem: Environmental > Terrestrial > Soil > Wetlands > Permafrost | place: Sweden: Stordalen | collected... | reverse complement strand
TCATGCAATTTCCCTTCAGGGGGTTTTCGACCTGCTCTTCCAACAATTTCATGCAGATGCCTGTCGAATGAGTTTAACAGCCCGGCGGCGAAAAGGCTGTGATAACGACAGGCGTGAGGCAGGGGGAAAGGGCGGAGAGGGCAGTTTAATCTCCGCGTGTGCTTTCCCTGGTCCTCAAATTTGGAGCAACTTCATGCGGTTCGTGTTCTAATTTATCTGGGAAGCAACTCAACCGGCCCCGGCCGGCCGGGTTCACCGTTCTTGGCGTCGTCCAGCTTGCCGAAGATCATCTTTCCGCTGGCGGTTTGCAGAACGCTGGTTACCGAAATCTCGACTGCCTTACCGATCAGGCGCCTGGCGTGATCCACCACTACCATGGTGCCGTCGTCCAGGTATCCCACGCCCTGGTTGTACTCCTTGCCCTCCTTGAGGATGAGCACAGTCATCTTCTCACCGGGCAGCACAACCGGCTTGAGGGCATTCGCCAGGTCGTTGATGTTGAGCACCTCGACGTGGTGCAAATGGGCCACTTTGTTCAGGTTGAAGTCGTTGGTGACTACCTTGGCCTCCCACTTCTTGGCCAGCTCCAGCAGCTTCAGGTCCACCTCGTGGATGTTGGGGAAGTCATCGGGCACAATCTGCACCTGGATGGCGGTGTTGGACTGCATCCGTTGCAGCATATCCAGGCCGCGGCGTCCCCGTTGGCGCTTGGAGCTATCGGTCGAGTCGGCCACGGTCTGCAACTCGCGCAGAACGAACTCCGGCACAACCATCATGCCGTCGATGAATCCTGCCTCGGCGATGTCGGCGATGCGGCCATCGATGATCACGCTGGTATCCAGCACCTTGGCAGAGCGCCGCGTGGGCCGATCGGTGCTGAAGACGTTGCCCAGCGCCGCCGGGTTCAGCAGGTCGCCCTTGCTGGCCCCAACCAGGAGTCCCACATAGGTCATAACCAGCAGCACGAATATCTGCAGCACGGCGGAGGTAGAGGCTGAAAGCGGCGCAGAGCGCAGTACCAGACAAAAGAGCGTCGCGCCGAAGATTCCAAGCACGCTTCCGGTGACCGCTCCGATCAGCCGGCGCAAGCTGAGCGCCCGCACTCTCAATTCAAAGACGATGACCGCGCCGGCCGTTCCCGCGCCCACGCCCGCACTCACCCATCCTGTCAAGCCGAATGGATGAAGGAAATAACAGACCCCGGCAAGAAGGGCCACAAAAAGCAAACGAAGCAGAATAAGATCCATAAAATGCCAACTCTCGCTGGCGGGAGGAAAACTCCTCCAACCTCGGCATCAGGGGAGTATGCCCACAGCCGCTGGCAATCGTCAAGGGGCGCCTTTGCGCAGGCGTAAAACGTGCTGAAAGGCCGGGACTCTGCGCCCCGGCCTGGGCACCGTGGAGTCGGCTTACACCAGCTTGGCGTCAAGCAGGATTTCGGTATTGTTGGCGAAGAGCTTGGAAATGGGGCAGCCGCTCTTGGCGTCGGCTGCGGCCTTGTCGAAGACCTCCTGAGAGGCGCCCGGAACGCTGGCGGTGGTGGTGAGGGCGATCCTGGTGATGGCGAAGCCCGCGTCGGTCTTGGCCAAGGTTACGGCCGCATGGGTTTCGATCTTTTCAGGCGTCAGGCCCGCACCACCCAACTGCGCGCCCAGAGCCATTGAGAAGCAGCTGGCATGGGCCGCGGCGATCAACTCCTCGGGAGTGGTGCCCGAGTCGTCGTCCGCAAAACGGGTGGCGAATGAGTAATTTGCGTTATTCAGCACGCCCGTCGCCGTCGAGATCGTGCCCTTGCCTTCCTTCAGTGAACCTGTCCAAACCGCACTTGCCTTGCTTGCCATAATTCCTCCTTTGGAGATGATTGGATGTTCTGGGATTGATTTGCCGGACGTGCCGCGCCCGCTGCAAGGGGAAGCCGCAGCGGAATAGCCTACGTGGATAGGATGCTTGGGAGGTCCCTCCGGATGCGAACAACGCCAGATATGCTTCTAAAAGGAGAGGAGATCCCCCGGCTCTGACGGGGCGGCAGTAGAACTTTGAGAATTCCGGGAGTATGTTCTTCCTAGAATTGCCTGTTTTGTGGCAGTGAAGATAGCAGTACAAGGCTTTTGCTTTTGTTCTTGCTCTTGCTTCGGACGGTTGCGAAAAGGCCCCTTTGAGGGGCCAGAAACCGTAAAGCCACCAGCTCTGCCGGTGGATACTTATTTGGCGTCGCCTTCGATTAAAGAGCGGGCGGCGGATGCAAGAAATGTCTGCGGTGTCACAATTTGCACGCTCTGGTATGGGTTGAGCGTCAACAGGTCTGCGTCGCCGGTAACAATCAAATCTGCCTTTCCATAAACTGCCACTTCGAGAAACTTATCGTCGCTCGGGTCCCTACAGATATGGATCGGAGCAGGAACCAGGACCAGCCGAACAGAATCCCGGTATCTCTTGAGGAACTCAAGACGTGATTCCAATGAAAGGAACCGGGCAAACCTCGGTCGGCGCAAAACCTCATCGATCTCTGCCAAAGTCGCTGCCGATGCAAGCAGTTGGCCTGAATCCGCAGCCCTCATCACAGCCCTGCCCGGAACGGAGGCCGCTGCCAAAAGTGCACTCACCAGCACATTTGTGTCCACCACGATCCGGAGTGCTGATGACATCAGCGCGCCAGCAGATCGGGCAGCATTTCTTCGGCAAAACCATTGGCCTTAGCTTCCACTGAGGCGCGAAGAAGGGAGCGCTGCAACGCGCGCATTCGCTTTCTCTGAAGGAGGCGCTGTGCTTCCTCGAATTCGGCAGAGGAGACGACGATCACATCCTGTCCGCTTCGCCGAATCCTGACCGGCTCCTGGACGGCCGAGTCGAGCACAGCCCCAATGTCCCGTTCAGCTTCGTCTTTGGTCACAGTCCGCACACGTCTATTCTACGGCAATTTCAGATAAACTGCGCTCGCCAATCCCGTCCAGCTCCGCGGCAGGCAGAATATGGGCGCGGGCCAGCACCTTGCGGGCCAGGCCGGTGAGCGGCATCCCGGCAGCCTCGCCGACCGGAACCCAGCGGCGCTCTCCGCCAACGTCGGTTTTGGCGCCGACGTCGTCTTCACGGACGGTGCTAATGCGCACATAGTAGTTCACCTGCATGATGGCGTGGCGGATGGTCATGAGCACCTTTTCCTCCGGAACCTCGGAATCGATCAGGGCGGGCAGCTCCCACAGGCCGGGCATCACGGTGAGCGAAGCTGGCCGCTGCTCAAGCAGAACCTCACGGCTGGCAGGGTTGGGGTCGCGGCCTGTGCGTACTGAGAGCGCCTGAGCCACCTCTTGACTCAACATGCGCGGGCGTGGTGTCGTCCTGTGCTCGCCTTGAGTCTTGCAGTCCCCAAACCACGGGCAAGCCAGGCACTGCGGATTCCGAGGCAGGCAGACGGTCGCTCCCAGTTCCATCAGCGCCTGGTTGGAATCGCCGGGACGCTTGGGGTCCACAAGCTGCGCGGCCAGAGCCTCGATCTTGCGCTTGAAGGCGGCTCCGCCGGCCTGGCCCCCTGCCGCCCAGCCTTCCAACCGGCAGAGCACCCGCTCCACGTTGCCGTCAACAACCGCTACTGCCTCTCCAAAGGCGATGCTGGCGATGGCCGCGGCCGTGTATGCACCGATGCCGGGCAGCAGGCGCAGCTCAACGGTGGTCGATGGAAGTTTGCCCTGGCAATGGTCGACCAGGTAACGCGCGGCCTTTTGCAACATGCGCGCGCGGCGATAATAACCCAGGCCGCTCCACACCGCCAGCACATCCTCCTCCCGTGCCAGGACCAGCGAGGTAAGCGTGGGAAAGCGCGCCAGGAAAGCCTTGAAGCGATCCACAACCACGGCCACCCTGGTCTGCTGCAGCATAATCTCAGAGACCCAGATGGCGTAGGGATCGGAACTGCGCCGCCAGGGCAGATCGCGGGCGTTCCGCTCATACCACTCCAGCAATCGCTCTCGAAGTGTGGCGATCTTTTCCGGATTGTATCTGCGCTGGACCATGGACTCAGAGTACGGCATCCTCCTCCCAATCGCTTCCCGCCTTTCGGCAATCTGAAGCCCCCTCTCGAAACAATGAAACGATTTCGCTTGGACTCGCACTATTCCATGTGCGGCGATTCGGAGTTCTACCACAAATTAACGAGTACGCCGCAACGGCCGGCTTCCCCCAGAGCAGACGGGATCTACATCTCGATGCGGGTTCCGTCTGTGGCCACGGTAGAAGGGAGTTACTCTGAAATGATCGCAGTCAAATACATTTGGTGTTTTGCCTTGTGTTCACTCGCCGTCTGGCGGGTAGCTCATCTGCTGGCCTGCGAGAGCGGCCCCTGGAATCTGGCTTCGCGGTTGCGCGCCGCGCTCGATTCCGGCGTCCTCGGCCGCGTCTTGAATAGCTTCTATTGCTTAAGTTTTCTGCTTACACTGCCTCCGGCTATCTGGATGAGCGGCAGTTGGATGGGCTTTTTCGTGCAGTGGATGGCGCTTTCGGCGGTGGCTTGCCTGTTGGAAAGGGCGACTCAGAGGCAGCACGGCGGTCTCCGGGTTTCCCCCGCCTCCACAACCTATTTAGACAAAGTTCTTCGCGGAGTATGAGGCCAACGATGAAACGGATTGCAGAAAAAACCCACGCGAAGTTGGAGACGCCTGTCTGGAAGTGCGGGCTGGAGTTGTTTGCCCGCCCGAAAGAGCAGACAGCGGCCGGCACGGCGCCGCTCGCTCCGATCGAGCCTTGCTTCCCAAAGCCGGGCGACGGTCGCAATTTGGCCTGGCGCGGCGCATCGTTCTGCAGTTCTTTCCTGCATCGCTGGTTCAATCTGTGCGATTGTGGCGCAGAGTCAATGTTGTATCTGTATGCATCACCGCTGCTGCAAAGCTTCGCGGGGATGGATTCGAACCGCGCTGCTGTTCCGCGTTGGGCGGCAGCCCTGCGATTCCGTGATTTGCTCGATCGGAGCGATAGCTTGAGACCGGAAAGCCCCCTTCCCCGCCCCATCCGGCGGCCGGAGTTTGAGGTTTCGTGGAGCACCCCCTGGCTGTGCGTTCTCTTCCTCCTGGTGGCGATATTGCTTCTGTACTGAAACGCTGCAAGCCTCCCCAGCACTTTAATGCGCCACCGTCCCACGGCTTCCTGACCGGTTCCCGGCCAGCGTACGCGTGCTTCATCTACCTGCAACGCCCGCAGTGCTATACTTTTCTCGTCTTGGCGGGGTCTGCGTTGCAATTTCATTCATTCGATGCAGGTTACGTTGATAACCTCTGTGCCGGTGACCTCCAGACGCAGGAGCACTTCGCCGCTTATTTTTCGCAGCTCATCCAGCTCAAGCTTCGCTCCCGGTTGCAGTCTTCTCAGGTGATCGAGGACGTGCGCCAGGAGACCTTTGCCCGCGTCTTCTCGGTCTTGCGCAAGGACGGCGGCCTGCGCCAGCCGGAGCGCCTTGGCGCATTCGTCAACATGATCTGCAACCGCGTGCTCTTTGAGCACTACCGCACCTCCGGCAACAGCGAATCGCTCGATGTGGAAGGCCGTCCTGAGCTACCCGGCAAGGGCCCCGATGCGATGGAGATCGCAGCTGCCCGCGAGATCAAGGACAAAGTCCGAGAGATTCTTCTCGACCTGCCACAGCGCGACCGTTCCCTGCTGAAGGCTGTCTTTCTGGACGAGCGCGACCGCGACGAAGTCTGCCGGGAGTTCGCCGTGGACCGCGACTATCTGCGTGTGCTTCTCCACCGTGCCAAGCAGGAGTTCAAGACCGAATACATCAAGCGCATGGGAGACAGAGCGGCTCTGGGCGCGAATGCCTAGAGCCTGTTATGAACTATAGGACGGCAGCGCCGGGAGCCAGTTTTTCTCAGATCGAGGAGCGAGGAGAGACAGATACCGGGTGTATCTTAGCGACGAGCGACGAAGAAATGGGGAAAACCGGCCCCGGCCCTTCGGGTTGCGGCGCAAATCCGGCCATACTTCATTCTCGCCCTCGGCGGTGGGCCCACCACAGCCTTCGGGCTCGGCTTCGTCTTCCACCCCACGGACGAAGACCTGTCCGTGGGGGCCCCGGTCTGGCCGGATTTTCGCTCGCAACGCTGTTCGCCCTATAGTTCATAACAGGCTCTCAGGGCTTTGAAACGATTGGGAGCTTCGGCCCACTATAAGGGTTGAACCGCGCTGGAGGTTGTAGCGATGGATCATAGCGAAGCAGTAGAACAGATGGCCGCCGAACGATACCTCCTGGATGAGCTGACACCCGAAGCGCGCGAGGCCTTCGAGGAGCATCTCTTCGATTGCCCCGAATGCTCAATCGATCTTCGCGCCGGGGCTGTATTTGTGCAGGAGGCCAAGGCCTTGTTGCCTGATTTGGCGAGCCCCTTGCCAGCGCCCGTCCCATCCCGTCAGCGTAGTTCCACGACCAGGCGGGAGTGGTGGCTCTCTTGGCTTCAGCCGGCCTTTGCCGCTCCAGTCTTCGCCACCTTGCTGCTGGTTATCGGCTATCAGAATCTGGTCACATACCCGGCGTTGCGCGCGGCGGCGGACCAGTCGTGGCTTCTTCCATCAACAGCCCTGCACGGCGGCATGCGGGGCGGCGTCGCCTCGGCCATTACTGCCGATCGCCGCCACGGAATCGCACTGGCGATCGACCTTCCTCCGCAGCCAAATCCGGGCGCTTATGTTTCCTATTCCATCGATCTCTATGACCCGCAAGGCAAGCTCGCCAGGACGGGCCTGACCGCCTCCCCTGTTGCTGACGGCCAGCGGCTCTCGCTGGCGATTCCGGGCGGGATGCTGCGCGACGGTTCTTATACCCTCGCGGTCTCCGGCGTTACGCCGCATGGGGAGCGTACGGCGATCGACAAATACATCTTCGATATTCATTTGAACAATTGACGAGTCCACAAGGACGCCCTACAATTCTCCCGTCCACCGAAAAAGAAAGGTGAAAGCGCCAATGTCAGAAGTAAACGAAAGAACGCACATTTTCAATGCGGAAGCAGCGGTCCTCTCGGGCCGGCTGCAGCTCCCACTCTCTCAGGAGATTGAACCCCAGGCGCACTCGAAACTCTCTGAAAAGGGCGGGTACTTCACCCAGCGCTCGGATGGTTACCGGCTTGAGTCGGTCATCTCCTTCCGCTCCGCATATAGCCATGTGGCGGGCAACCGCAGTCTGAAGCCCGGAGAGGGCTGGCACACCCTGACTACCACGGTTTTGGATGGGCTCAATGTGCTGGACGTGGTGACGGCCGATCGCGTCGTGGGGCAGATGATCACCGAGCATCCCCTCATTGGCTACGTGCCGACAATCTACTTTCTGGGTACGCGCTTTGAGAACCTGCGAGTCGCCGGCAACCCGGTCGAACTCGATCTCGACCATGAGGTCATCGGCCCCAAGCCGGCCGATGACACGCCTTACACGAAGGAACAAGGATTTCTGAGCCGTGTCTCCCGCCAGTACGACCGCATCCGCCAGCACAAGGATCTGCCAGCGGAGCTGTCGGAACGTTACAATCGACTATCCTCTACTCTCGGCGGGTCGGAGACGGTCGAATGTTCACTGGTCAACCAGGCGTCTGGCCGCTACCCTGGGCATACCTTCGGGCACGTGATCACCATTCCCGGCTTCGGAACGATCACCCTGGCCAAGGTGACCATCAAGCACGAGGATCCGCACGAGAAGACGAAGGCCCCCAAGAAGACGACGGTAACGCTGACCATGGTCGATCTCAAGCTGGGCTGCTTCGTCGATGGAAACCTTTCGATGGGGAACGGCTCGACCAATGGTGGACCAGACGGGTAGTAGTGCACACGATTGCCCAGAATGCCCGCTGGACCAGTACAGTTATCTCGCGTCTGGCGGACATTCCGGGGTGGTTCTACGACGTTTGTCATAACTACCGACCATGGTTATTCCCCTGCGTATCGGTACTTTTACTCTTATTTCTAATTCCTTTAAAAGATACGCGTCCCTACAGCGCCCAAGCTGAGTATGACTTTGCCTGGAAACTATTCGAGCAGGGCAGACTAGCCGATAGTCAGCGAGAAGCCGAAGAGGGATTCAAACATTTCCGCATTTCCAACCCCGAATGGTCAGTGGAATTTCAACTCCTTGAAGCCGAGGACATGATGTGGCGTGGGCTGTACGACGATGCTCTACTCATCCTCACGGGCTACCACTCCGATTCCAACCATCCAGAAGAAACCATCCGAGAGCTAGCAATCGAGGCCAGCTCCCTTGCCCATCAGCAACAATTCATAGCTGCCAATCAAAGACTCACCCATGCCGAGAACCTTTGCAAGATTTCTAACTATACATCCTGTGGTACTGTCCTCCGGACGCGTGGTATCCTCGCCGTCAGACAGGGACAAATCGGCGCCGCTCGTCATTTTTTTCTTGAATGCCTCCAATTTGCGCAGGCCCATCATGACAGGTTGTTGGAAACAAGCGCGCTCAATAACATGGGATGGGCCGCACTACAGATCAATCGTTATGACGAAGCGATGGACTGGTCGCGGTCCGCATATCGAGCGGCCGTGGATTTGGGTGCAAAAGACAAGGCTCAGATAGCATTAGGCAATCTCGGCTGGGCTTATTATCAGTTAGGAGACGATGAAAAGGCGTTGGAGGAGTTTCTTGAAGCGGAGAAAACAGCCGCAAGTCTTGGAGATATTCGTTACGAACTCAAATGGATCAGTACCGCCGGGTATATCTATCACGATGCCGATGATTTGATCCGCGCCACGCAGTCCTATCGCCAAGCGCTCTATTTGGCAAGACAGCTCGGCAGCAAGGAAGACATCATCAATACGCTCGAAGACCTGGCCGAGGTTTCAGTGGAGACCGGAAAGCTGGAAGACGCCAGCGCTTACCTCGATCAGGTAACTCCGATGGAGCTCGCGGGCGGCAATCGGCTGAGCCCGAATGTGTCGCTGACGCAGGGAATGCTTGCGGCAGCGCGGCACGAAGACCGGCAGGCGGAATCGCTCTTTCGCGCTGTCCAGACCGATCCAACAAGCCCAACCACGACACGATTGAATGCCGGGCATGAGTTGGCAAGGCTGTTCGAGCGCCAAGGCAATGCCCAGGCTGCTGAGCGGATGTACAAAACTACTCTGACCACCTTCGAATCAGCGCGGACCGAACTTAAGAAAGAAGAATCGAGACTTCCATTCCTGGCCAACGCCACACGCATCTACGACGATTACATCCACCTGCTGGTGAAGGAGGGCAGGAGCGAAGAGGCTCTGGCCGCGGCCGACCAAAGCCGCGCCCGCACATTGGCGCAAGGTCTGGGCATGGAGGCCGGCACGACCCACCTCCATCCGGCGGCCCTGAATCCCCGCCAAATCGCTCGCAAAACAGGCGCAACGCTGCTCTTCTATTGGCTGGGCGCCCGGCAGTCCTATCTGTGGACAATTACACCGGCCAAGACAGAGCTGGTTGAGCTGCCCTCGCGGGATGAGTTGATCGCCCGTGTCGAGCGCTACCGCAAGGCTCTCCTGGACGCGCAGGATCCTCAGGAAGCCTGCAATGAGGATGGCCAGGCGCTTTACAAGTTGCTTGTAGCTCCAGCCGCTAAATTCATCCGGCGTGATACACCGGTCATGATTCTGGCCGATGGGGCACTGAACCAACTGAACTTTGAAACGCTGCTGGTTCCCGGCCCGGGTTCGGAAGCCAGCCAAGGTTCAAGCTCCGGCCCGGCTTTGCATTACCTGCTTGAAGACGCGACTTTGCTTTCTGCCCCGTCTCTGGCCACTCTCTCCGCGGCCAAGCCTGCCCGCAACGCCGAAAAAAGCCTTCTCATGCTCGGCAATCCCGTTTCGCCCAGTGAAGACTATCCCAGCCTGCCGCTTTTCGGATACGAGATGACGCGAATTGAAAGGCACTTCGCCGCTCGCCGTGTGGCCGTCTTCAGCGGCGCGCAGGCCAACCCGGCAGCCTATCTCTCCAGCGATCCCGCGCAGTATTCCTACATCCACTTTGTCGCTCATGCCGTCGCCAGCCGCACCGACCCCCTGGATTCAGCGATCATCCTCTCGCGCGGCAAGACAAGCGAGGACTCCTTCAAGCTCTATGCCCGCGACATCATGCAGCATCCCATCGATGCCCGGCTGGTCACCATCTCGGCCTGTTATGGCAGCGGAACCCGCTTCTACGCGGGGGAAGGGCTGGTCGGCCTCTCCTGGGCCTTTCTCCGCGCCGGAGCGCACAACGTGATCGGCGCGCTTTGGGAGGTGAGCGACGACTCGACGCCGCGCCTGATGGACGCCTTCTATCAGGGCCTTGAAGGCGGTCAACCTCCCGCCGTTGCTCTCCGCCTGGCAAAACTAGACCTGCTGCATTCACAGAGCCGATTCCGCGCGCCATTTTATTGGGCGCCCTTCCAGATCTACACACGGGAATAACTTGTCTCCGCTCCCATGGAAGCTGGGATGCGTATGGCTCCGCGTGATCCAAATCACACTGTACGCAATCGCGAAGACGGTATAACGTAAAGCCATGTGCTTAGCGATTCCGGGAAAAGTGGAAGAGATTACCACCGAAAACGGGCTTCGGATGGGGCGGGTAAACTTTGGCGGGGTGGTGAAGAAGGTCTGCCTGGATTACGTGCCCGAGGTCGAGGTGGGCGACTATACCATTGTCCATGTGGGGTTTGCGCTCTCCAAGATCGACGAGGAGACGGCCCAGAAGACGCTGGACGACTTCCGCGCGATGGGCGTGCTTGACGAGGAGTTGGCCGGCGAGGAAGAGGCCTTTGCGCGGGCGGCGGCCGCGCCGCAGTCGGCTTGTCCCGATGGAAGTTGTGCCACTGTATCCCAGGTCTCAGGTTCGAGACCTGGGGCACCCAATGCACAGAAGGTAGTCGATTGAGTTTCTTGGTCTCCCTCCCTGGCCGCAAAAACAGAGACGCGGCGAGGGTGGGGCACCCGCCGGGAAACTTCCCGGCAAAGCTTCCCGTCTTGTTTTACTGTGCGGCGGCTTGCATTTGATCATCGTTCGACCGTACAAATTCAACACGAGGTTATTCCGATGAAGAAGTTCTTGTGTGTATGCGCAGTTCTGATGATGGCCTTCACCGCCGCTAGCGCGTTTGCCGCCGATTTTACCGGCACATGGACCGGCAATATGGCTGGCCCGAATGGGGATGGTTTTCAGATTACCTTTACCTTCAAGCAGGACGGCGCCAAGCTGACCGGCACGGTAACCGGCCCGCAGGGCGATCCGATGGCGATCAGCGACGGCAAGGTCGATGGCGACAAGCTATCGTTCAACGTGAGCTTCAACGGCATGACCATCAAGCATGAAGGCGTCCTCACCGGCGACACCATCAAGCTGACGACAAAGACCGATAGCGGAGACTTTCCCGGCGGCGAGATGACGCTGACACGGACCAAAACCAGCCAGTGAAGTATCTGACCGAGTTCCGGAACGGCGAAATCGCCCAGCGGATGGCGCGGGAGATCACCGCGCTCGCGACTCGGCCGTGGAAGATCATGGAGGTTTGCGGCGGGCAGACACACTCCATCATCAAGAACGGGATCGACCAGATGCTGCCCGCCGGAATCGAAATGATTCACGGCCCCGGCTGCCCGGTCTGCGTGACGCCCCTCGAGTTGATCGACAAGGCGCTCGCCATTGCAGCGCAGCCGGGCGTGATCTTCTGCTCGTTCGGCGACATGCTCAGGGTTCCTGGCACCGAGGGCGATCTCTTTCAGGTCAAGGGCGCGGGCGGCGATGTGCGGGTGGTCTACTCGCCGCTGGATGCCGTGGAGCTGGCGGTCAAGAATCCCGAGAAGCAGGTGGTCTTCTTCGGCGTGGGCTTCGAAACCACGGCTCCGGCCAATGCGATGAGCGTGCACTTGGCCAAACGGCGCGGATTGAAGAACTTTTCCCTGCTCGTCTCCCATGTGCTGGTGCCGCCGGCGATTGAAGCGATCATGAGTTCGCCTGAAAACAAGGTGCAAGCGTTCCTGCTGGCGGGGCACGTGTGCAGCGTGATGGGCTATTGGGAGTATCCGCCGTTGGCGGAGAAGTATGGGGTTCCGCTGGTGGTGACGGGCTTTGAGCCGCTCGATCTGCTGGATGGGATTCGCCGGGCGGTGGTGCAATTGGAGGCCGGGCGGCACGAGGTGGAGAACGCCTACGAGCGGATTGTCACCTTCGACGGCAATCGTGCAGCGCAGAAGCTGCTCTCCGAGGTCTTCGAAGTGACCGACCGCGCCTGGCGGGGCATCGGCGTGATTCCCAGGAGCGGCTGGCGGCTGGCCGCGGCCTATCGCGAATTCGACGCCGAAGAGCGGTTCCAGATTACGGGCATTCATACGCATGAGTCGGCGCTTTGCCGGGCAGGGGATGTGCTGCGCGGAGCCATCAAGCCGGCTGAGTGCGCGGCCTTCGGCAAAGAGTGCACGCCGAGGCATCCGCTGGGGGCGACGATGGTTTCAAGCGAGGGCGCCTGCGCGGCGTATTACAACTATGGGCGGTTTTTGTCGGCGGAGGAATTGGCGGGAACGGGAAAAGACAGCTATTAGCTTTTAGCTATTAGCTCCTAGCTGCAGCTTAGGAACTTCCGATTACGTCGATGTTTTGAAAGGGCACGACTTAAGTCGTGCCGCAAACGTAATTGAATGAATGTCGGGCTTTAGCCCCTGAGGGAAGTCTTTGATAGAAGTGGAACTTGTTTAGAGCTTCCCTCTGTGTTATTGCAAGTTCCAGGAGGAAAGAACTGCTTTGGGGTTCTTGAGAAAAATGGATAAGTCGAAAAGCATCGAAACCGGAAATTGTGATCTTCTACAATGGCAAGATATGACCGCCTCAATCTCTGCCTCATGAATTTGATAAGCAGAGAAAGTGCAAAGGCGGGCATTCCCACAGGGGCTAAAGCCCACGTTCATTATGTGGCATTTGCGGCACGACTAAAGTCGTGCCCTTTCAAAACAGAGTTGACAGGGATTTTACATGGATAAGGATTTAAAGATCGCCGCGCCGGATTTTTCGAATTGGAGTTGCCCGCTGCCGCTGGCTGACTATCCGACAATTGTCATGGGGCACGGCGGCGGCGGAAAGCTGGGCAACGAGCTGGTGGAGCACTTGTTTCTGCCGGCCTTCCGCAATCCAGCGCTTGAGAACCTGGGCGATGCGGCGGCAGTAAATCTGCCGAGCGGCCAGCTGGCCATGTCCACCGACTCGTTCGTGGTGCAGCCACTGTTCTTTCCCGGCGGCTCGATCGGCGAGCTGGCCGTGAACGGGACGGTGAACGATCTGGCCGTTTCAGGGGCGGAGCCGCAATATCTGAGCGCCGGTTTCATCCTGGAAGAGGGCTTTCCGCTTGTGCAGTTGGCGGCGATTGTCCAGGCCATGGCTGCAGCTGCGGCCACGGCCGGCGTGCAGATTGTTACCGGAGACACCAAGGTGGTGGAGCGCGGCCACGGCGACGGCTGCTACATCAATACGGCCGGGATCGGCGTGCTGCGGCCGGGGATTCAGGTGGGTCCGCGCAAGGTTCGGCCGGGAGACGCGATTCTGGTCTCCGGCACCATGGGCGACCACGGCATGGCCATCATGAGCGTGCGCGAGGGGCTGGAGTTCGAGAGCCAGATCCGCTCGGATTGCGTGGCGCTGAACGGGATGATTGCCGAGGTGCTGGATGCCGTGGGCGCATTGGTTCACGCCATGCGCGACCCCACGCGGGGCGGGCTGGCTTCCACGCTGAATGAGATTGCGCAGGCTTCGGGCGTGGGAATCGCCATCGACGAGGCACGGCTGCCAGTGCGGGCTGAGGTGCAGTCGGCTTGTGAACTGCTCGGTCTCGACCCCGTCTATGTGGCCAACGAGGGCAAGGCGGTTTTCTTTGTGGCGCCGGAGGCGGCGGAAAGGGTTCTGGCTGTGCTGCGTGCCCATCCGCTGGGGCGCGACGCGGCGCGGATCGGGCGGGTCACCGCCGAGCACCCGCGAATGCTGGTGGCGCGCACGGCGATGGGGGCCAATCGTGTGATTCCTACTCAGATTGGGGAGCAGTTGCCGCGGATTTGTTGAGAGCCGCGAGCGTGGCCTCAAGGCTGGCGGCGTCTTCCACGTTAAGCGATTCCTGCGTCGGGTCGATCTGGCGTAGCAACCCGCAGAGAACCTTTCCCGGACCAACCTCAATAAATAAATCGGCCCCTGCGGCGAGCAGGGAGTTCATGCAATCTACCCAGCGCACCGTGCCGGTGACCTGGCGGATGAGGGCGTCGCGGGTGGCTTCGGCGGTCGTGACCAAGCCGCCGGTGACGTTGGCGGCTACCGGTATGCGCGGATCGGCCAGCTTGAGGGCCGGGGTCGCCAGAACGCGGGCGACCTCCTCCTGAGCGGGGCGCATAAGGGCGCAGTGGAAGGGCGCGCTGACGGGGAGCGGGAGGGCGCGGCGGGCGCCCTTGGCTTTGCAGAGCGCCGATGCCCTTTCGACGGCCGCAACGGCGCCGGAGATCACCGTCTGCCCGGGGGAGTTCAGGTTGGCGGCGGCCACGGTGAGGCCAGTTTCGGCCTCGGCCTCGCGGCAGGCTTCGGCAACCAGTTCGGGCGAGAGCGAGAGGACGGCGGCCATCGAGCCCTGCCCGGCCGGGACGGCCAACTGCATGGCCCTGCCGCGAGCCTTCACGGCGCGCACGGCATCGGCAAAGCCGAGGGTTCCGGCGGCCACGTGGGCGCTCCACTCTCCAAGCGAGTGGCCGGCTGCCAGGGCCGGCTCAACGCCATGCGCCGCGAGTACGCGCCATGCTGCCACGCTGACGGTGAGAATGGCCGGCTGAGTATTCTCAGTGAGGCGAAGTTCATCTGCCGGTCCCTCGAAGATGAGCTTCGAGAGCGGAAAGCCAAGGGCATCATCGGCTTCGGCAAAGGTCTGGGCGGCGATGGGAAAGCGCTCGGCGAGTTCGCGGCCCATGCCAACAGCCTGCGAACCCTGCCCCGGAAAGAGAAAGGCGATTTTTGTGGACATTCCAGAGAGAATTGTATCCTGCCGCCCCAGGCGCAAAATGCCCCGTGCCGTCCAGCTTCAGTTCCAGCGTTTTTTGTCGTTCTGGTCGTCGTCGATCTGCTTGCCGTTACCGTCCATGTGGATGGTGCGCCCCTGGGAGCGCATATAGACCTCGAACTTGCGGGCGGCGCGGCGGCGCTTCCAGCGGTCGTAGTTGTTGCGCAGCCCATACCACCTCTCGCTGAAGGCAAAATGGACTCCTCGGCGCGGCGCAAGCTGCAGGAAAAGCAGCCCGGCCAATGCGCCGCCCAACTGCGCAAAGGCATACATCCTCAACTCGCCGAAGAGCATGGCGATGGAGACAAGCGCATAGAGGGCGACCAGGTAGCGAGCCTTGATGCCGATGGTGAAGAAGAGCAGGAACTCCATGTCGCCGTAAAGTGCGCCGATGGCTACAAGCAGCCCGAAGATGCCGCCTGCGCAGCCGTAGAGAGGAACTTCGGTAAGCGAATAGCCGAGTGTGCCACTGGCGGCATAGATGGCGGTGGCGGCGGTGGCAGTTCCGAGAACAGAAGCCGCATAGAGGCCCATGACCCAGCTGGAGGCGTGCAGGCTCTCAAGGAATCCAGCCAGGAACCACAGTGAGAGCAGCTCGAAGAGCGTTCCGAAGATACCGGGGTGGACGAAGCTATAGGTAAGCGGCTGCCAGACCGAGCCATGCAAGAAAGCTCCGGGAATGAAGCCGAAGAGCTCCTTAAACGGAACGGCTGGATGAGGGAAGGCCGACTGGGCCAGCAGCAGCGCAAAGAAGGCGCCCAGGTTAACGAGCACCAGCCGGCGGGTTGCGCCGCCGAACTCGGGGAAGGAAAACGGGCTGGCGCCAACTCTCCGCATCGTAGTCAACAGGGTAAACGGTGGAGCGGGCAAGTGTCATTGAGCGCGGGCATCGGGCTGGCCCGCGGGCACGGAGACTTCAGTTTGCCTTCTGTGATCTGCGCCTCTTGACCTGAGGCCGTCTTCTCCCTAAAGATAGCCATGTCGTACCGCAACAAATTGTCATCTTATTAAACGGGATGCCCTGGGAAGAGAGGAGGCTGTCATGCCCAACTGCTCTGAATGCGAAAATGGTCTTGACATTGAGATGGACGAAGTGGAAGAAGGCGACGTGATCGTCTGCGATGAGTGCGGAACGGAGTACGAGGTGGTCGGCGTGGAACCGCTGGAGTTGGTGCGGGTGGAAGACGGCCTTGACGTGGACGATGACGAGCTGTTTGAGGAGGACGAGTGAGGATTTCCAGCACGATCTTGCTGGGTGGTGTGGTATTCGCGGCCCTTGCCGCAGGCGGGCTTCAACAGGAAGCGGGCGGTGTGCTTGGTCCCGGTGTGGCGCAGGCACAGAATTTGGGCCAGCGGGCGGTCACCGGCCATGTCGTGGACTCGAATTCCGCGCCAGTGGCCGATGCGACCGTCTTCCTCAAGAACCTGAAGACCAAGTCGATCCGCAGCTATACCACCGATGCCAAAGGGAGTTTCCGCTTTGCCCAGGTGAACATGGCCGAAGACTATGAGATCTGGGCAGAGAAGGACGGGAAGAAGAGCGCCGTCAAGACGGTTAGTTCATGGGACGCTCGCAAGGAGTTCGACTGCGAGTTGAAGCTGAAGTAGGCCGTCCTCACTCCTCCAGCTTTTTCACCACCAGTTCGTTCAGCAGCGCCGGATTGGCCTGGCCCTTCGAGGCCCGCATCGCCTGGCCTACGAAGAATCCCGCCATCGTCTTCTTTCCGGCGCGATACTGCTCCACCTGCTTGGGGTTCGCCGCTATCACCTGGTCGATCATCGCTTCCAGCGCCGAGGCGTCGGTGATCTGCTCAGGCTTCTCGCGCTCATAGACGGCGGAGAAGTCCTCGCCCTTTTCAAAGCACACGTCGAAGAGCTGTTTGAGCTGCTTGGAGCTGATCTTGCCCTCGTCGAGGAGATCGGCGGCCTGCACGATCCCAGCCATGGAGACCGGCGACTGCTCCTGCTCGAGCCCCAGGGCATTCAACCGGCCGCCCACTTCGCTCAGCAGAACGTTGGCCACGCGCCGGGGGTTCCGCGCTGCGCGGGCCGCGGCCTCAAAGCGATCGGCAAACTCGCGCGATGCGGTCAGCGTGGCGGCGTCCCGCGCGCCGATCTCGTACTCGGTAATCATGCGCGCGCGGCGGGCTTCGGGCAACTCGGGCAGCTTCTTCCTTGCCTCCGCAAGAAACTCGGCAGAGACGATCAGCGGCGGCATGTCCGGCTCGGGGAAGTAGCGATAGTCGTGGGCCTGCTCTTTGGAGCGCATGGAGTAGGTGCGGCCCTCGTTCGAGTTCCACAGCCGGCTCTCTTGCGTGATGCGGCCGCCCGACTCGATCACCTCGATCTGGCGTTCGATCTCGTACTCCAAGGCGGCGCGGACGAAGCGGAAGCTGTTGACGTTCTTGACCTCGACCTTGGTACCAAATTTGGGCGCGCCTTTGATCCGGACACTTACGTTTGCATCGCAGCGCAGCGACCCCTCCTCCATGTTGCAGTCGGAGACGCCGGTGTAGAGAAGGATCTCCTTCAGCCGCGTCAGGTACTCGAAGGCCTCGTCCGGTGTGCGGATGTCGGGTTCGCTGACAATCTCGGCCAGCGGCGTGCCGCAGCGGTTCAGGTCGAGATAGGTTCGCGTGGCGGAATCGGTAAAGCCATCGTGCAGGCTCTTGCCGGCGTCCTCCTCCATGTGCAGTCGAGTGATGCCGATCCGCTTCGTCTCTCCCGTGGCCGTCGGCACATCGATCCAGCCGTGCTCTGCGATGGGCTTGTCGAACTGCGAGATCTGGTAGCCCTTGGGCAGGTCGGGATAGAAGTAGTTCTTGCGCGCGAAGATGGAGCGCTCGCGCACCTCGCAGTTGATGGCCAGGGAGGCCAGCGTGGCGTACTCGACGGCCTTGGCGTTGAGCACCGGCAGAGAGCCGGGCAGGCCCAGGCAGACCGGGCAGATATTCGTGTTGGGGGCCGAGCCGAAGTGGTTGGCGCAACCGCAAAAGGCCTTGGTCGCGGTGAGCAGTTGGACGTGGACTTCGAGACCAATGACGGGCTCGTACTTGGCCAGGACTTCAGGAGCGAGCGTGGCGGCAGGCATATCTGAATTCTAGCGCGACGCGAAGCTGAGCCGTCGCGATGGTCAGCTCCAGCGCCCGGGGCCCAGGAAGACGTTAATCAACCGGTAATTGCGGGTTAGGCGGTCCGCCACCCTCGATAAGACGATTGCGGTCTCTTCCTCAACGCTGCGTTGGCGTGATGACACTGGGTGCTACAGACGATGGCTCTCCTGTCTGGAATGACGCCAACGCTGTGCTGGCCTGTTGCTTCCATCCCTTAACGTTCACTCCCATCACCAGGAGCCACAGGCAAAGCGATAGTTCCGCAAGGAAACCGAGGACCATCATGGCGAGGGAGAGATAGTGAGGGAGAGCCGGAATCAGATAGACCAGCCAACCTAAACCCGCTAAGACCATCAGCACGCCCAAAACACAAGGCAGGAAACTCGATTTGATGATGAGATAGCCGATCAGCAGGCAAAAAGGGCTGAACAATAGTAGCGGACTGATCGGCGAGGTGATATGAAACAGCCCAAGCGACATAACCATGCATCCGGTGAGGCTAAGCAGCGCCGCCAGCAAGGAGAGACTGTTGCTCACCGGTTTGAATAGGACAAAGAAGAGAAACGTCACAACGGCATAGCACAAGGTTGAGATGACGTTGATGACATTGCCAGAGACAGAAAGCCCGTGGTCCACCATGACCTGACCGAAGATCGTCGTCAGAAAGTAGAGCAGATAAATAGCGCCGGTCATTCTCGCCCTTGGCCGCGGCGATGCAACTCGAATCTGACCTATCATAATCATTACCTCGAGCACGGACCGGCCCATGAAAGGCTACCCCGAATACATCCAGCGCACGTATCGGCTCAAGAAACGACGGGCCCATCTGCCGTTGCGAACTGACCACTATTTAGCTGATCATAGGCGCGTAGGCAGAACCTGAATGGGCAATTCTGCACATGATTGCCGATTGGGAAGTGATCTTGCGACGATGTCGTCGCCAATTGGCGCAAACAGGTTAGGCCAGTGATCCAAGCGGTCTGGCTGCGATGTTTTCGTGTTCCCGGAAAATGGTCGCCAAAACGGAAGTTTCAAGTTTGATAACACTTCGCTGCAGGTGTTGATCAACTGATTATTTCCGATTAGTCGGTCAACCGCTCGGACCCGACTTCGCGCTCGATGAGTGTATCGGCGACTCATCGGGAGGCTCGTGACTCGAGGTTACGTGCCTATACTCTCGGTCGTGGGGATCGTTCACTGCTATGCGGTTGCCAGGAATGACATAGATCAATGATCAACAGGGGCGCCTTCTGATATCTTGCTCTGTGTTGCGGGAGGAATTTCATGAATAGCCGCTGGAAATTGAGGACGGCACTGGCTTTAGTGACCATATTCACAACCGTTTGCAGTGGCCAAAGTCCGGCCCAGCCCAGCGGGATCGATCCGGCCCTGATGGCAAAGGCGAGCGCCGGCAACCCCGACGCGCAGTTTCGGGTCGGAGTGCAATACGAGCTTGGCGCCCATGTAACCAAGGATCCGGCCCAGGCCGCAGCATGGTACCGCAAGGCTGCCGACAAGGGCTTAGCGCAGGCGCAGCACAGCCTGGGAGTACTGTACGAGTTGGGCAGCGGCGTCCCGGCAGATCCTGTGACGGCTGCGCAATGGTATCGCAAGGCGGCCGAGCAGGGATTCGCACCCGCGCAATTCTCGCTCGGACTCTGTTATGTTCACGGCAAAGGCGTTCCGCAAGACTTTGGGAAAGCGCTCGAATGGTACGGAAAGGCGGCGAAGCAGAATAATTCCGATGCCATGCTGAATCTGGCGTTCCTCTACCACAATGGCCAAGGCGTCCCCAAGGACGAGGCCCGGTCCTTCGATCTCGTACGCCAGGCCGCCGAGGCGGGCTCGCCAGATGCGCAATTCCAGCTGGGGATGGACTACTACCAGGGCGAGGAAGGTTTACAGCAAGACAATGATATGGCCAGGAAGTGGCTCCACAGATCGGCTCTACAGGGCGACGTAGCCGCGCAATTCAATTACGCCATTCTGCTCAAGGCTCAGCCGGAGAAGGTGTATTTCTGGTTGAGTGTTGCCGCGCCCCATCTCACCGGCCAGACGGGGGACAAAACCACGGAACTTCGCACCGCTGCGGCGGCGAAGCTCAGCTCCGCACAGAAGGCGGAGATCGACCAGCAGGTGAAGGACTGGCGTCCAGTCGAGGAACAACCTTAAGAAGACGTAGCCGCTACATTCTGCCGTTCCCGGCCTACTCAGCCGGATCGTCGGCCGTGAACGGCGAGCAGCAGGGCTTCTCGGAAGCGTGGAAGTTCATCAGTTCGATGCGGATGCCATCCGGATCGTAAAGATTGAACTGGTATTTGCCATCCTTGCCGATCTTGGGGTGGTCGTCGTGGACGCTGGTCAGGCGATTGCCGTCACCGAGCACTTTGTAAGCAGCGGGCACGGAGTCTTCGCCGATGGAGAAGTGGTCCAGAACGCCGAGATCGTGCAGCGAAATCGTCGCCGGAATCCCCGTCCCGCCGGGCCCGGGGCCTGCCGCGCTGGTGAGCATGTATTCCATCCAGTCATGGCTGTCGGGGGCCTGCTGGCTTACCCAGTCGAGCCTGCCCTCGACCATGCCGCCGAACCAGTAAGGGCGGAAGCCGAGCAGATCGCGGTAAAACGTGTCTTCCACCGCGCGGCTGTGGACCAGAAAGCCGACGTGAATGATGTGGCGACCAATGGCATCCGGAGCGGTGACCGGCTTGGGCTGATCGGGCGGCTGCAGGAACTGGACCATGTTGCCTTCCGGATCCTTGACCTCGAACCACAGGCTTCCGTCCGCGCCCTTTTCCACACGCCCCGGCACCTTCCACGACTTCGAGCCCAGCCAGCGGCGCAGGCCCTCGGCGTCAGTGGTATTCCAGGCGATGTGGTCAAGGCGGTCGATGCCCGAGCCCTCGGGCAGCGGCAGCACTTCAACGAACTGCGTCGGGCTGAGGGCGTAGCGCGTGCCCTTGGAATTTTCCGGGTCGGCCAGCTTGGCCGCGCCCACGATCTCGCGGTAGAAGTGGTCCGTAGCGGTGGGGCTAGAGGTGTAGATGGCAAGGTGCGAGATGCCGGTGATTTTGGGGCGGGCAAGCGGTTTGTCCGGCATTTGAGCGGCGGCGGTAAAGGAAAAAGCGAGGAGAGAAGCCACAACCATCAACCTTATCTGCACATTGCACCTCGAAGAGTGTCGCTGCACCACGATAAACCCCGTTTCAGTCTGGGAGCAAGCGCGAGGCCTCGTGTGGGGTCGAGGGCAGCCGCGTGTATCGGATCATGGATGCCCGTTCCGGCGCTTCAGAGCCGGTTTCGGTCACCAGTAGCGCTTACCTTTGTTCACGCCGCTGCTAAACTGACAGCAGATGATCCTCCCGTTTGTCCGCGAGGTCTTTGCGGAGCTGGAGCACTCCTCGGGGTTTGAGCGCGTACGAAGGCATCTGAGCCTTGGTGCGGGGCGGAGGCGTGTCTCTGGGCTGACGGCGACGGCGCGGTCGATCTATTTGCCGCTGATGGCGCGCGCGGCGAGCCAGCCGGTGATTGTGGTGGTGGCCGACAACAAGGCCGCAGAGGCGCTGGAGCCAATGCTGCGCGCCGGCTGCGAGCTGACCGGCGCCGTGGACCCCGCGCAGGTGGTGCGGCTGCCGGCCCACGATGTGCTTCCTTTCGAGAATCTATCTCCACATCCAGACGTGCAGGAGCAGCGGGCGGCGGCTTTGTGGAAGCTGGCCACCGGGGCGGTCTCGATCCTGATCGCGCCGGTGGAGTCGGCGGCGCTGCGGCTCTTCGACCGCGCCTATTATGCCGGCCTGGCCGTGACGCTCAAGCGCGGCGAAGAGGTGGATGTGGAGGTGCTGACCGAGCACCTGGCCGCAGTGGGCTATGCGCGGATGGACCTTGTGGAGATGCCTGGGCAATTCACGCGGCGTGGCGGAATTTTGGACGTGTATTCGCCGGAGGCCGACCGGCCGGTGCGCATCGAGTTCTTCGGCGATGAGATTGAGACCATCCGCAAATTCGACCCGGAGACGCAGCGCTCGCAGAGCGGACTGGACGAAGCGCAGTTACTGCCGCTGACCGAGACGCCGGTAACCGAGCGGCTGCTGGCCGCGGTGCATGGGCGGCTGAGCCGGCAGCGCATCGAGCTTCAGAATGCGGGCGAGGATATGCCCGGCGAAGAGGAGTTAGCCGGATCGCTGGCAGCCGCCGGCGGGGTAAGCGTCTTTCCCGGTTGGGAGTTTTTCAGCACAGTAGCAGGCGCGGATAAGTCGCTGCTAACTCTGCTGCCTAAGTGCGCGCTGTTTGTCGAAGAGCCGGCCATGGTGCGCAATCAGATCGACCGTTGGTGGAACAAGGTCGAGCAGAGGCATGAGAGGTCGGGAATCGGATCGCTGATCCGGCCCGAGGATATTTATTTGCGGCCTGAGGTGTTACAGGCGCAGCTTGACGCGCACATGGGGCTCGACCTGGATCAGTTGGGCGCGGTGGATGTTCTGGACGAGGACAACACGCTGGGCGAGATCGAGCTGAACACGCGGCCCACCCTGCGCTTTCATGGGTCGATTCCGGCGCTCACTGACCAGTTGCGCAACCTGATGGAGGCGGAGGCGCGGATCGTGCTGGCGGTACCGCACCAGGGCGACGTGGAGCGGCTGGCGACCATGCTGCGCGAGTATCGCATTCCCTATAGGCTGGGCAGCCGGAATCCGCATCCCGGCGAGACGGTGATGGATGAGGGGAGTTATCTGGCCGGGGATTTGCGCGTGCCGGTGATTGTGCGCACGCAGATTGCGGCGGGCGTTAGCTTTCTGGATTCGAATCTTGTTGTCTTCGGCGCGAACGACCTGAACGACGATGTGGATGTGGCGGCGCGGCCGGAGCCGAAGCGATCGAAGACGGCGGCGTTTGTCTCCGACTTCCGCGATCTTGGCGTCGGCGATTATGTAGTTCATGTCGAGCATGGGATCGCGCAGTATCAAGGCCTGAAAGAGATTGTGCAAGATGGGCTCGCAGTCGAGTTTATGATCCTGGAGTTTGCCGAAGCCGCCAAGTTATACGTTCCGCTAACTCGGCTGGATCTGATTCAAAAGTACCGCTCGACGGATGCCGGGCCTGCGCCAGTGCTGAACCGGCTGGGATCGCAGCAGTGGACCAAGACTAAAGCGCGGGTGCGCAAGGCCATGCAGGACATGGCCGGCGAATTGCTGAAGTTATATGCCGCGAGGACCGCGGCCGAGGGAACGGCCTTCTCAAAGGACAACGAGTTTCAGCGGGAGTTTGAGGAATCATTCGATTACAGCGAGACGGACGACCAGTTATCGGCGATCCGAGCCATCAAGTACGACATGGAATCGCCGACGCCGATGGATAGGCTGCTTTGCGGCGACGTTGGATATGGAAAGACCGAGGTAGCCATGCGCGCGGCCTTCAAGGCCGTGCAAGACGGCAAGCAGGTGGCCGTGCTGACGCCGACGACGATTTTGAGCTTTCAGCATTTCGAGACGTTCAAGAAGAGATTCGCGCAGTTCCCTATCAACGTGGAGATGATCTCGCGCTTCCGCACTCCAAAGGAACAGAAGGATATCGTCGAGCGCGTTGAGACGGGCAAGGTGGACATACTGATCGGCACACACCGGCTGCTCTCGAAGGACATCAAGTTTCAGGATCTCGGTTTGCTGGTGGTCGATGAGGAGCAGCGTTTCGGCGTGCGCCACAAAGAGCGGCTGAAACAGATGCGCAAGGAGATCGATGTGCTGGCCATGAGCGCCACGCCGATTCCGCGCACGCTGCATATGTCGCTGGTGGGATTGCGTGATATGAGCGTGATTGAAACGCCGCCCAAGGACCGCATGGCGATCCAGACCGTGGTAGCAAAATTCGACGAGAAGATTGTGCGCTCCGCTATCGAGGTAGAACTCGAGCGCGGCGGACAGGTTTATTTCGTTCACAATCGCGTCGAATCGATTTACGAGATCGCGTCGCGGATTCAAGAGCTTGTCCCGGCGGCGCGCGTCGTTGTGGGCCACGGGCAGATGGGCGAGACGGAGCTCGAAAGGGTGATGCTGGCCTTCATGAGCCATGAGTACGACGTGCTGGTGGCGACGACGATCATCGAGAATGGCCTGGATATTCCGCTGGCCAATACCATGCTCATCAACCGCGCCGACCGGCACGGGCTGAGCGAGTTATACCAATTGCGCGGGCGGGTGGGCAGGTCGAACCGGCGAGCGTATGCCTACTTGCTCATCCCGCCTGAGAATGAACTGACTGAGATAGCGCGCAGGCGGCTGGCGGCGCTGAAGGAGTTCAGCGACCTGGGCGCGGGCTTCAAGATCGCGGCTCTCGACCTGGAACTGCGCGGCGCCGGTAACATGCTGGGCGGCGAGCAGAGCGGGCACATCGAGGCAGTGGGCTTCGAGTTATACACGTCGATGCTCGAGTCCGCCGTGAATGAGTTGAAGGGGGAGAGCAAGGAGGAGCGGCCTGCGACACAGCTCAACCTGGGGATCGCGCTACGCATCGACGAAAGCTATGTGCCGGAAGAGAATCAGCGGCTGCGGCTATACAAAAAGATTGCCGGTGCGGCGAGCGAAGCGGCCGTTGCCGAGATTCGCGCGGAGATGGAAGACCGCTATGGAGCACCGCCGGACGCGACCGTCTTCCTGCTTGAGGCGGCGCTGGTGCGGCTGGAGTGCGAGCGGATGGGCATTGCGCAGATCGATCGCAAGCGCGGCGAACTACAGATACGCTTCATGGAGAATGCGGCGGTCGATCCGGCGCACCTGATGCGGCTGGTGGCGCGCAATGCCAAGCGGGGCGCGCAGTTCACGCCGCAGGGGCTGTTGAAGTATCCTTTGGTAGCCGCGCGGAGCGACGAAGTTTTGCTTGAGATTCACGAGGTGCTTGGCAAGCTGGCGCCGGCGCCGGTGAATGCCTAAGAAGCGAATTTCGAAACAGAGGGAAAACATGAAGAAAATCGTTGCCATGTTTGCGATTGGAGTTTGTATGTCTACAGCGATCCATGCCCAGACTGCAAAAGAGAACTGGAAACAGCTGTTCGCCAAGGTCTCAGATGAATATCTCGACCAGGTTTACCTGCGCTATCAGCCAACGGCTGGTACGCAGGTCGGCTATCATCAGTACGATACTCAGCTTGAGGATTACTCGCGCAAGAACATAGATGCGGAGATTGCGGCGCTGAAAGACTTCGAGAAGCGCATCGAGGCGATTCATCCTGATGCGGACGCGGCGAGTTTTGTGCCGCGGAGCGATCGGGAGATTGTGCTTTCAACCATTCGCTCGCAGCTACTGACGCTGGAGACGATTCGTCCGTGGGAGAAGAACGCGGATAACTACTCGAGCGCCTGTGCAAATGGGGCATTTGTGCTGATGGAGCGCAAGTTTGCGTCGCCGGATGAGCGGCTGCGGTCGCTGATTGCGCGAGAGAAGCAGATGCCGGCCCTGCTTGAAGCCGCGCGCACAAACTTGAAGAATCCGCCGCGCATTTATACCGAGATTGCCATCGAGCAGTTGCCGGACATTGTGAGTTTTTTCGAGCACGACGTGCCGGCGGCTTTTGCAGACGCGCAGGATGCGGCGCTGAAGGCCGAGTTTGCGCAGACGAATGGGGCGGCGATTGCGGCGCTGAAGAGTTATCTGGATTGGCTGAAGTCGGATTTACTGCCGAGATCGAACGGTGATTTCCGCATCGGCGCTGAGGCATTCTCGAAGAAACTTGAATACGACGAGATGGTCGATCTACCGCTGGATAAGTTGCTGGAGATTGGCTGGGCTGATCTGCGCAAGAACCAGGCGCACTTCAATGAAGTCGCCAAGGAGCTTGAGCCCGACAAGCAACCGAGCGCCGTGGTTGAGGAGTTAGGCCAGAACCATCCCGCGCCGGATCATCTGCTCGATGCATTCCGGGCTACCTTCGATGGGTTGGTGAGCTTTATCCGCGCACATCATATTGTTACCATCCCATCCGATGTGCGGCCAATCGTTGAAGAGACACCGCCCTTCATGCGGGCCACGACCTTTGCCAGCATGGATACGCCGGGGCCGTTCGAGGCACACGCGACAGAGGCTTACTTCAATGTAACTTTGCCCGACCCTTCGATGAAGCCCGCGGAGGTGGAAGGTTACATGCATTCCTTCAATGTCGGCACGGTGATTTCGACGGCGGTTCACGAGGCTTATCCGGGGCATTACATTCAGTTCCTGTGGCTGCCACAGGCTCCCAGCCGGGTGCGCAAGCTGCTGGGAGCTAACACCGACATCGAGGGGTGGGCGCATTACTGCGAGCAGATGATGCTCGACCAGGGATATGGCCAGCCCGGTGCGGGAGCGAAGGATGAGCGAGAAGCCAAGTTTCTGCGTTTGGGCCAGCTGCAGGATGCGCTGCTGAGGAACGCGCGCTTTATCGTCGGCATCCAGATGCACTCCGGCAAGATGAGCTTCGATGAGGCAGTTGCATTCTTCCAGAAGGAAGGCTACCAGTCCAAGGAGACAGCGATGGTAGAGACCAAGCGCGGGACGAGCGATCCGACTTATCTCTACTACACACTGGGCAAGCTGGAGATCATGAAGCTGCGCGAGGACATGAAGAAAAAGCAGGGAGCGGCTTTCTCGTTGGAGAAGTTTCATGACGAATTCCTGCGCCAGGGGTTTCCACCCATCAAGATTGTCCGGGAGGCTTTGCTGGGCAATAACTCGCCGGCGCTATGAAGTTGAACGTTACCCATCGGCGACGACGGCGGCGACAGAGAAACGCTTGACTTGAGAACGTTGGCGTTGTAGTTTCTTTGGGTCATCCTACAGTTCGACGGAGAGGAGGACTATGGACAAGATAATAGCCTTCATCACGTATGAAAGCCCTTGGTTTCCCTCGGGCGACATTGCCGCCTTGGCGCTGACTATGCGATTTTTTGCGTTAACGAGGGCGCAACAACAGACCTGGACGGAGAAACAATAAAGCTCATTCGCTTGCTTCGTTTGTTCTCGTACATCGCCGAATCCGCGCGCGCAATCAGATCTTCAATGGACATCGAAGTCTCGGGGTCATAACAAACGATGCCAACGCTCATCGATAGTTGGTAGGCGCGATGACCTTTGGCATTATGGGCATCCAACTGCGTCTGCAAGCGCGAGGCAAGAACTTCGGAATCCGTCTCTGGAGTGCCCATTGCAAGAACGACAAACTCGTCTCCGCCCAAGCGGGCGATAATATCGGAGTCGCGATAGGTGTTTCTGAGGATCGCAGCGCTATCGGCTAGGGCGCGATCGCCTTCGCAGTGTCCCAAGTTGTCGTTGATCTCTTTCAAGCCATCCACGTCTGTAAAGATCAGCAACGCGGTTTCATTCAGCCGGTGCGCAAGTTTCAAGTTTTGCTGGGCGGCGCCAAGGAATCCTCGGCGGTTCAGCAGCCCCGTCAACTCGTCTAACAGAGAGAGCCGGCGCAGTTCTTCCAGCCGGTTGCGTTCAGTCAGATCTGTTGCTACAACGCCAATCGCCGCCAACCCGTGCATCTGCATGGGACTCAACGATAAGTGTACGGGCTCGGCCGTTCCGTCTTTGCGGCAGAAGGTAAAATCGCCGGTACAAGTCTCGGCTTTTCCTCGTTCCAGCAACCTCTCGACTCTCTCCTCTTCAGTCGGCTTGACAAAGCGAAACAGGGACGACCCCATTACGGTTTCGAGCGGAGTATCGAGCATGGCGGCGAGACGGCTGTTGCAGTAGACCACCATCTTTCCATCCTTCAGGATCGCCGCTCCTTCGTTCATCGCCTCCACCAGGGCGCGGTAGGCAGACTCGGCGCCTTCCAGTGCCAGGACGCGGTCTCCCTCCGCTCCGTGAACAAAGAACGCATCGACCTCGCCACACCGAATGGCGCGCAGAGTCTCTTCGGACTCTGCCAGCCGTGCCCGCAACTCCAGGTTTTCTCTTGCCAGTTCCCGTGTTGCCTTGCTGCGCCGGTTAGTGTTCACAGCTCTCTTACCTCTTCCCCCAGTAACGGGTCATTGGGTGGACTTTACGACGGTTTGGGCTCGCTTCGGAGCTAGCAAATCCAGTCCAATCAGAACTCGCTCGAAATTCGACAGGTCGCCGACCAGTTTTCTCAGCGGCAACGGGAGATGCCTGACCAGCGTCGGAGCGGCCACAATCTGCTCGTCTCTGGCAAGCGTTGGCCGCTGGTAGATGTCGATCACCTCCAGTTGGTAACGGCCGTTGAGGTTCTCCTCGCAGAACTTGCGGGCGTTCAGAATCGCGCAGGTCGACTGAGGCGTTGTTCCGGCTACATACAACCGCAGGATGAAGAGTTCCTGCCCTGGTTCGAGCGGCGGCGATGAGGGTGCGGTTGCTTTGGTTCTCTTATGCGTGGGCATGGGCCAGGCTCATTTCCATTCCTTCGGTCTCCCTGAGCGCAACGGAATCGAAACGTCGCGCCTGCGCCATCGCCGCGCGATCACGCAACTTTGTCTCTTCCCGTTCTATCTCCTGAGCGCCGATTCTCTCCCGCTCTGCTTCCGTGCTTGCAATCTCGAGGCGTAACGCCTCCATCTGCGCCACGAGCGCCTGGCGCTTGCAGTCCAACGTGCGTTTGCGGCAGTCGAACTCCCCTTGAAGCATCCGGATTTCGGATGCTTCTCGCGCCTCCTGTGCAATGCGCGCCGTTCCCGTCAGCACTCCACCCGGTCCGATGTAAGCGTCCACCAGATCGATCCCGCTGCCCGTCATCCTGAACTCGGTTACCTGGTTGGAGTGAGCCATGCCCCGTGACTTCAGCACATACAGCAGCCGATTGCGCTCCCCGTTGGTTTCAAACTCTCGCACCAGGAGCCACGTATCCATCAGGGACGAAATGGCCGCCTCGGAGCTCTCTTCATTGCGGCCCCCGGTGGTCAGACTGGTAAGAAGCGCTGTGATCTGTCCGGTCTTGAAATAGTCGATCAGCCGCGTCAGCAAGGTTTTGGCTTCGGTCATTGTGCCACCCGCTTCGAGATTCGTAACCGGGTCGATAACCACAACGTCCGGCTTGAATTCCTCTGTCAGTTTGCGCATCGTCACCAGGTGCATCTCCAAACCGCAAAGCGTCGGACGCACGGCGTGAAGGAGCAGCCGTTCTTTCTTCACCCATGGTTCCAGATCGATGCCGATCGAACGCATGTTGCGGATAAGTTGAGATGGAGATTCCTCGAAAAGAAACATGAGACAGCGTTCGCCTCGCCGGCAGGTTGCATCCGCCAGGTGCGCCGCCAGACTGGTCTTGCCGCTGCCTGCGGTGCCCGAGACCAAAATGCTGCTGCCGCGGTAGTAACCCTTCCCCCCCAGCATCGCGTCCAGTCGGGGAATACCGCTGAGGATTCGCTTGGTGGACGCAACGTGAGTGAGCCCCAGCGAGGTCATCGGCATTACGGAAAAGCCGCGGTTTCCTATCAAGAACGGATATTCATCCGCGCCGTGGATGGAGCCCCGGTATTTGACGATGCGCAGACGGCGGGTTGCAAATTGGTTATTCACCCGGTGATCCAACAGGATCACGCAGTCGGAGATGTATTCTTCAATGCCGTGCCGCGTCAGCGTTCCGTCGCCGCGTTCCGCTGTGATGATCGCGGTGACGCCTTTCGACTTCAGCCAGCAAAAAAGCCGGCGCAGTTCGGCTCGGAGGATCGCGGTGTTCGCCAGCCCCGCAAAAAGCGTTTCCAGCGAATCGAGTACCACCCGTTTCGCGCCGATCGAGTCGATCGCGTAGCCCAGACGGACAAACAGGCCTTCCAGGTTGAACTCACCTGTTTCTCCGATTTCATTGTTTTCGACCTGTATATTGTCGATGAGAAACAGGTTCCTGGCGATCAGGTCCGGCAGATCGAATCCAAGCGAACTCACATTCTGGACGAGTTCCTCCCCGGACTCCTCGAAGGCCATGAAAACGCCCGGCTCCTTGAACTCGAGAGCCCCGCGGGCCAGGAATTCGACGGCCAGTAGAGTCTTTCCAGACCCGGCTTGCCCGGAAACCAGGGTCGGCCGGCCTTGCGGCAATCCACCGTTCGTGATGTCGTCAAGCCCCTGAATGCCGGTCGGCGTTTTGAGCAAGACGCCAGGGAGCGATTGACGATGGCCTTTAAATTTGCTCATAGCGCGCATCCTCTTCTTGATTCGACTATACGGATTTGCGGCCCCTGTACTTCGCATCGGCCATGAGCCTCATAACAGTGCCCATTACAGATTGGGAAGCAATCCCGAAATGGTCTTGCTTGCTGGATAGTAAGAGGACTTTGTTTCTACGAGTCTTAGAGGGGTGCATCGAGCGTCCTCGCGCGGCGCCGGTAACCCAGAACCCGACCTGACCCGCCCGCAGGTAATTCGCCGCGCAGTGCCCGCCCTCCTGTACACTGAAGTGTCTACGGCTATGAAAACCAAATACCAAATCGGAATTCTGGGCGCGACCGGAATGGTCGGCCAACGCTACATTCAGCTCCTCGAGAACCATCCCTGGTTCGAAGTCGCCTGGCTGGCAGCCAGCGACCGCTCCAGCGGCAAGCCATACGGCGAGGCCGCCAAGTGGCGGCTGGACACTCCTCTGCCCGATCGCATCGCCGGGATGACCATCGAACCTGCCGATCCCGAGGGCGCGCCCAAGATCATCTTCGCATCGGTCGATGCCGCCTTTGCCCGTGAGCTCGAGCCGCGCTTCGCCGCCGCGGGCTGCGCAGTCGTCTCCAACTCCAGCGCCTTCCGCATGGCGCCGAACGTGCCCCTGGTTCTCCCGGAGGTGAACGCCGATCACCTGCACCTGATCGAGGAGCAGTCCTGGCGCAAGGAGTCGGGCGGCTACATCGTCACCAACTCCAACTGCACCGTCATGGGCCCGGTACTGGCGCTCAAGCCCATCCAGGAACGCTTCGGAATCGAGCAGATCTTCGCCACTTCGATGCAGGCCGTCAGCGGCGCCGGTTACCCCGGCGTTGCCTCCATGGACATACTCGACAACGTTGTCCCTTACATCGGCAACGAAGAAGAGAAGATGGAGGAAGAGCTGCTCAAGCTGCTGGGCAAGCTGGAGGGCCACACGGTGAATCCGCTCGCCGCGCGTATGAGCGCCAGTTGCAATCGCGTCCCGGTCGTCGACGGCCACACGGTTTGCGTTTCGATCAAGCTCGGCAATAAACTGGGCAGGCCGGCCACCCGCGATGAGATTCTGGCCGCCTGGGCCGAATTTCGTCCCCTTGCCGAGCAGGATCTGCCCAGCGCTCCCGACCAGCCTGTGGAGTGGGCTCCCCAGCAAGACCGCCCGCAGCCGCGGCTGGACCGCAACCGCGGCAACGGCATGGCGGCCACCGTCGGCCGGCTGCGCCCCTGCGGCGTTCTCGATTGGAAGTTCACCGTTCTCTCGCACAACACCATTCGCGGCGCGGCCGGGGCGACCATCTTGAATGCCGAACTGCTGGCGAGCCTGGGCAAGCTGCAGTAGCTATTAGCTCTTAGCTTTTAGCTCAAAGCTGGATTTAGGTGAGAATTGGCTGTACTCAAGAGATGGACAAATCGCTGGAGATTCATGCCAGCCAACAAGGCGAACAGCCGATAGCAAACCGCTCGGTCTCTGACCGTATAAAGTTGTACTAGTGGGTGCCCCATCCATTCCGCAGCTTCGCCGCGGAATGGTTCGGAAAGCACAGAATCATACGGTCAAGGACCTGGAAGCTCCTTTAGGATTTTCAAATGAGCCTGGTAGTCATGAAGTTTGGCGGCACGTCGGTCGAAGATCCGGCTGCCATCCGCCGCACTGCGGCTATTGTGGCCGGCCGTCTGGCCCTCGGCAAGCAACCCGTGGTCGTGGTCAGCGCCATGGCCAAGGTCACCGATCAGTTGTTGCGCGCCGCTGAAGCCGCCGCGCAAGGCGACCGCGTGGGCGCCCTGGCCATCAGTTCGCGCCTGCGCTCGCGCCATCGCGACACGGCTGCCGAGCTGGTTAAAGACGCCTCGGAGGCCGCCGAATTGATCGATCTGATCGATCGGAAGTTCGATTCGCTCGACGAGATCTTGCGCGGTCTGGCAGCGATCCTCGAACTCACCCCGCGCATCTCCGACCTGATCGTCAGCTACGGCGAGCGTCTCTCGAGCCGTATTGTCACCGTGGCCTTCCGAGGGCTGGGTATCGATGCCGCCCACGTCGACGCGCGCGAGATCGTCGTCACCGATTCCCAGTTTCAGAAGGCCGCGCCACTGGACGCCATCATCGAGAAGCGCGCCCAAAACAGGCTGCTCCCGCTCACCGGCATGGGCCAGGTTCCTGTGATGGGCGGCTTCATTGCATCGAACGAGGCCGGCATCACCACCACCCTCGGCCGCGGCGGCTCGGACTTCACCGGCGCCCTGATCGGCGGCGCGCTCTCGGCCGAAGCCATCGAGATCTGGACCGATGTGGACGGCATCATGACCAGCGATCCGCGCATCTGCCCGGACGCCCTGCGCGTGAAGGTGATCAGCTTCGAGGAGGCGGCCGAGCTGGCCTACTTCGGCGCCAAGGTGCTGCATCCGGCCACGATTTTGCCGGCGGTGAAGAAGAACATCCCCGTGCTGGTGCTGAACAGCCGCAATGCCGCCTGCGAAGGCACGCGCATCACCTCGCTCGCCCCGCATTGCAAGAGCCCCTTCAAGTCGATCGCCGTCAAGAAAAGGCTCAGCATCATCGACGTTGTGGCCAGCCGCATGTTGATGACCCACGGATATATGAAGGAGATCTTCACCATCTTCGACCAGCACCGCTGCGCTGTCGATATGGTCTCCACCAGC
>Ga0182014_10001350_pt1 | contig 32949 bp, 36 predicted proteins | sample 612S2DmetaG_FD_120489 | JGI IMG/M metagenome (GOLD analysis project Ga0182014, IMG submission 120489) | Permafrost microbial communities from Stordalen Mire, Sweden - 612S2D metaG | ecosystem: Environmental > Terrestrial > Soil > Wetlands > Permafrost | place: Sweden: Stordalen | collected... | reverse complement strand
TCAGCCTCGGAGCGTTGGCAGGAACAACGCCGGGCGATCACCCAACAAACAGGTGCCCGGGACCAAGCACAGGCAGGAGGCGACCACCGGACGGGGCTATTCAGGCCCCGAGAGGCGGTGGCAATAAGACCACAGTGCCGACCAGAAGTGCCGGGGACCAGGTGGCCCAAGACCGTTCGGGGCCGCCCGGTGCGCAGGGCTCACTCCTGCTCACTGTCTAGGGCTCACTCCTGCTCACTGTCTAGGAACGGTAGCACCTTAATGCTTGTTGAGATAAGTACCAGGAATTAGGGTTGCGATGGCTCGCCCACTATTGTAGGAGTCCGATGAAAATCATGATCCTGGGCGGGGACGGCTTTTGTGGCTGGCCGACTTCCCTCCACTTGTCAGCGAAGGGCCACGACATCCTGATCGTCGACAACCTCTCGCGCCGGTGCATCGACATCGAGCTCGAAGTCGAATCTCTTACCCCCATCCGGCCCATCGGAGAGCGGTTGCGGACCTGGAAGGCGGTCTCCGGCAAGGAGATCGGCTTTGTCAACATGGACCTCGCCCTCCAGTACAGCCGGCTCGTCAGCACCCTGGAGGAGTTCCGCCCGGACGCCATCGTCCATTTCGCCGAGCAGCGGGCCGCCCCGTACTCCATGCGCTCGCCCAGGGCCAAGCGCTACACAGTGGACAACAACGTGCGCGGCACCCACAACCTGCTTTGCGCGCTGGTCGACTCCGGGGTGGACGCGGCCGTCGTGCACCTGGGGACCATGGGCGTTTACGGGTACGGCTGGTCGGGATCGGCCCCCATCCCCGAGGGCTACCTGGCCGTGAAAGTGCCGACCCCCGACGGCGAGCTGGTGCGCGAGATCCTGCACCCGGCCAACCCGGGCTCCGTCTACCACATGACCAAGACCCTGGACCAGCTGCTCTTCGCCTTTTATGCCAAGAACGACGGGGTCCGCATCACCGACCTTCACCAGGGCATCGTGTGGGGGACCCAGACGGACCAGACGTCGATGGACGACCGCCTGGTAAACCGCTTCGACTACGACGGCGACTACGGCACCGTCCTCAACCGGTTCCTTATGCAGGCCGCCATCGGCCATCCCCTGACGGTGCACGGTACGGGCGGCCAGACCCGGGCCTTCATCCATATCCGTGACACCGTGAGGTGCATCGAGATCGCCATCAACAACCCGCCCGCGGCTGGCGAGAGGGTGTCGGTGTTCAACCAGACGACCGAGGTCCACAAAGTGCGTGACCTGGCTGCCCTGGTGTCCAAGTTGACCGGGGCGGCCGTGGTGATGCTGCCCAACCCTCGGCAGGAGGCGGCGGAAAACGACCTCGTCGTGCGCAACGACCGTTTCCTCGCTCTGGGCCTCAGCCCCACCACGCTGTCCGAGGGCCTGCTCGAAGAGGTGCGCCTCATTGCCAGCAAGTACCCCGATCGGGTCGACCCCTCCAAGATCGTGGCCCGCTCGGTGTGGCGCAAGGGCATGGCTGTGTCGCCTGACCTCCAAGTCATCCCCCTCGGTAGCGTGGCCGACGAAGCCCGCGACGTCGGGGTGGCCGACGACATCGAGAGCATCGGCTCTTAGTCCTCCCTCGTTACCCGACTTCTGGTCCCTGGCCCCGGTCACGGGCGGCTACGTCGCCCGTGTACGCGCGGTCGATGTGGTTGACCGTGAAGCCCAACCCGACGTAAAGCTTGAGGGCGGGGACGTTCGTGGAGTCCACGTACAACATGGCCTCCGCCAAACCCTTCAACGAGAGATAGTCGAGGCCGGCCAGGGTCAGCTGGTGGCCGAGCCCGTGGCCGGAAAAATCGGGGCTCACCGCCACCACGTATATTTCCCCCAAGGATGAGGTCCCTTCCCCGGGGTGGACCTTGGTCCAACAAAAGCCGGCCAGGCGCTCGTCGCGGAAGTGGAGCAGGAGGCCCTCGGGGTCGAACCAGGGCTGGGCCTCCCGGGCTTTGATGGTCTCCTCGGTCCAGCCGCCCTGTTCGGGATGGCGGCGAAAGGCCAGGTTGTTGACCTCCAGCCACGCCCGTTCGTCCTGACCGGGGCGGAACGGTCGGGTCTGTACGGATGCGTGCTCGGGCGCCGGCAAGGGCCGGCGCATCTGGTAGAGAGCCCGCCCCGCGGAAAGCCCGACGGCTTTAGCCATCCTTTCGTGGTACGGGGCCGGCTGGCTGACCCAGAGGTGCAGGTGCCCACCGCCCTCGGAGGCTATGAGGTCGATGGCCGCGTTCACCAGGTCGGTGGCCACGGTGTTGCCCGGCGTGCGGTGGTGGGGGTCGACGACCACCTCCAGGGCCCAGCTGGGGTGGCCGTTGCCGCCGTTCTCACCCAGGCTCACCTGGGCGTAGCCCACGGGGTGGGGATGGTTGGGCTCCCATGCCACCAGTCCGGCAAACCCGGCGCGCCCGCCTTGCACCAGGTCCAGCCAGGCGTGTTCGCCCAGAGCGGGATGGGCGTCGGCCTCGCTGGCGGCTTCCAGGAGCTCGGTGACCGCGGCCAGGTCCTTGTCGTCGAGGGCCCGCTTCAGGACTATTTGGTGCACTTGGTCGAAGTTAGTGGCGCCCGGCGGTATTGGCGGAGAACGGCGTCTATCGGCAAGCGTGCGGCCGCCTGGCCCCAGCCGCCTGGCCCCCGCCGCCTGGCGCCAGCCGCCTGGCCCTGGCCCGTTGGGCCTGGCGACTTGGATATCCTCCGTAGCGGTGGCGAAAGCGATGGCAGGTGTGGGGGGTGCACGGCCGGCGGCACGGCCCCGCACGCCTGCGGGCCGGGCCAGGTTGGCCGCCGCCCGCCTGGCTCAGGAGTACCCGGGGAGCGCCCAGGAGCTGTGCGAACTTGATTTCTCGACGCCGTGGCAGTTGCTGGTGGCCACGGTGCTCTCGGCCCAGACGACCGATGAGCGGGTCAACGCCGTCACGCCGGCCCTGTTCCGCCAGTTCCTGGCGCCCGAGGATCTCGCCCTAGCCGACCCGGCGGCGGTCGAGGCCCTGGTACGGCCGACGGGCTTTTTCCGGGTGAAAGCCAGGAACATCATCGGCCTGGCCCGTGCCCTGTGCGAGCACTTCGACGGCCAGGTGCCCACCCGCCTGGAGGACCTGGTCACGTTGCCCGGCGTGGGCCGCAAGACAGCCAATGTCGTGCGCAGCGTGGGTTTCGACCTGCCCGGCCTGCCCGTCGACACCCACGTCGGCCGCTTGAGCCGATTGCTCGCGCTCACGGCTCACGCCGACCCCGAAAAGGTGGAAGCAGACCTTTGCGCGGCACTGCCTAGTCGCGAATGGGGGGCCATGAGCTTGCGCATGATCCTTCACGGCCGGCGAGTGTGCGTGGCCCGGCGGCCCCGTTGTGCCGAGTGCGTCCTGGCTGATTTCTGCCCGTCGGCGGCGGTACCGTTGCGCGCCCCGGCCTCCGATGGCGGCCCCGCACGCCCGGCCCGTTCCCGGCCGGGCGGCACTGGTGCCCTGAGGTAGTGCGCCTTATCGGCGGGGGGCGCCGACCAGGCGGTCAAGTCGCCTGTTCGCCGAGCCGAGGGTGCGCTCGACTTCGCGCAGGTCCGTACCGTAGCGCTCTTCGTCGGCCGGGTTGAGCTCGGCCAGCATGCGGGTCACCCGCCGGGTCAGCTCTTCGAGGGTGCTCGACAGGGCGGTGAGTTCGGCGCCGACGCTCATGGCGCCCCAGCTTGGCAGGTGCCGAGCGCTAACGGGTACGGCGCCCACGTCGGGGGCCGGGTACCCGCCCTCGCTAGCATCGAGGCCGTGACCTTGTTGACGCGTCTCGACTTGCGCGGTGTTCCGGGGGATCTCGGGCCGCGGCTGCCCGCCCCCAAGGCCGGGGGCGAGGGCCCTGTCGAGGCCGTGCGCGAGATCTTGGCCGCGGTTGCCAAGAACGGCGATAGCGCGCTGGAGGAGCTGACGAGCCGCTTTGACGGCGTGGCCCCGGTCTCGTTGCGGGTGCCGCCCACCGAGGTGCGGGCGGCTTTAGACGGCATCGACAGCGGGTTGCGGCGGGCGTTGGAAGCGGCGGCCGGCGCCATCAGGAGCTTTCACGAGGCCGAACGGGACGCTCATCGTGGCTTCGAGCACACCAGTGAGCACGGGGTGATCACCCGGGAACGGCTGGTCCCGGTGGGCAGGGCCGGCTGCTACGCACCGGGTGGCCGCGCCCCTCTGGCGTCGACTGTGCTCATGACGGTCCTGCCCGCCCAAGTGGCGGGCGTGGCCGAGGTGGTGGTGTGCTCGCCTCCGGGCCCCGACGGCCGGGTGCCCACCGCCGTCCTGGCCGCCGCGGCCGTAGCCGGGGTGGACGAGGTCTACACCGTCGGCGGCGCCCAGGCTATCGCCGCCATGGCCTACGGTACCCAGACCGTCCGTCCCGTGGACGTCATCGTGGGCCCGGGCAACCTCTACGTGGCTACGGCTCAGCGTCTGGTGGCCGAGGAGGGAGCGGTCGGAGTGCCCTCCGCCTTCGCCGGGCCGTCCGAGGTCGTAGTGGTCGCCGACTCCAGCGCCCCCGCCGCCTATGCCGCCCTCGACCTGGTCGTCCAGGCTGAGCACGGCCCGGACGGCTTGGCCTGGCTGGTCACCTGGTCCGAAGACGTCGCCTTGGCCGTCGAGCAGGCGGTCGAGCGGTTCGTGGCCGAGTCGCCCCGCCGCCCCGAGGTCACGGCCACGCTCGAGAGCGGGGGCTGGTCCGTCCTCGTTGATGGCCCGGCTCGGGCGATGGACGTCTGCAACCTTGTCGCTCCCGAGCACCTCGAGCTCATCACGGCCGACCCCGAAGCCCTGGTGCCCCTGGTGCGCTCGGCCGGTGCCGTCTTCTGCGGCCCGTGGGCGCCGGCCAGCGTGGGCGATTACGTGGCCGGGCCGAGCCACGTCCTTCCCACTGCCCGCAGCGCCCGCTACTCGAGCGCTCTGGGCACCCAGGACTTCCTCAAGCGCGTGCACGTGGTCAGCCTGGACCGGGCGGCATTGCGCCGGGTCGCCCCCTACGTGGCGTCGCTGGCCGAAGCCGAGGGGCTGGCCGCGCACGCCGCATCGGTGCTGTACCGGGAGCAGGCCCCGGCCGCAGGACCGGACCAGGCCCAGGCCGGAGGGGTGCAGTGACCCGGCCTGCGGGCGTGGCCCGTGCCCTGCCCCCGCCCCGCGCCGACCTGGGGCTACGGGAGGGCTATCACTCGGCCCAGGTGCCCGTGGAGGTCAGGCTCAACACCAACGAGTCGCCCTACCCGCCACCGCCCGAGTGGCTGGAGGCCCTACTGGCCGAGGCGCGGGACATCGCCTTCAACCGCTACCCGGACCGGTCCGCCACGGACCTGCGTGAAGCCCTGGGCCGCCTGCACGGCGTGCCCGCTCAGCAGGTCTTTGTCGCCAACGGCTCCAACGAGGTGCTCCAGTGCCTGTGCCTGGCCTACGGAGGGCCGGGGCGCAAGGCGGCCATGTTCGAGCCCACGTACGCCCTGCACGCCCACATCGCCCACCTGACGGGAACGGAGATCGCGGCGGGCCGGCGGCGCCCGGACTTCAGCCTTGACGCCGCCGCCGCCGTCGGACTGGTGGAAGAACAGAGACCGTCCATCGTTTTCTTGTGCTCCCCCAACAACCCGACCGGTCTGGCCGAGGACGCCGCCACCGTCTCGTCGGTGGTAGCGGCCACGGACGGGCTGGTGGTGGTGGACGAGGCCTACGGCCAGTTCGCCTCCTGGTCGGCACTGGCGCTGGTGGCCGAGGACGTCCCCCTGGTGGTGGTGCGGACCTATTCCAAAACGTGGTCGATGGCCGGGTTGCGCCTCGGGTACCTGATCGGCCCGTCTGAGGTCGTAACGGCGTTGGAGCGGGTCGCCTTGCCCTACCACCTGGACTCCCTCAAGCAGGCGGCGGGGCGTTTGGCCCTGCAGTTCTCAGACCAAATGGAGCGGCGGGTGGCCGCCGTTCTGGGCGAACGCGAGCGCCTGGTGGCGGCCCTCTCCGCCATGCCCGTAAAAGTCTGGCCGTCCCAGGCTAATTTCGTCCTCTGGCGCCCGCTCGAGCGGGTCGGCCAGGAGGTCTGGCAGGGCTTGGTGGCGCGTTCGGTCCTAGTGCGCGACACCTCCAGCTGGCCGGGCTTGGAAGGTTGCCTGCGCACGACGGTGGGCACCCCCGACGAAAACGACCGCTTCCTCTCCGCCCTGGCGGAAGTGCTGGCATGACCGCGCGCGAGGTGCACAAACAACGCACCACCAAGGAGACATCCATTTCGCTGCAGCTCGACGTGGACGGCAGCGGCCGGGTAATGGTGGCGACGGGCCTGCCGTTTTTCGACCACATGATCTCTCAGCTCGGCCGCCACGGCGGGTTCGACCTGGAGCTGAGCGCGCAAGGCGACCTCGCCGTGGACGCTCATCACACGGTGGAGGACGTGGGCATAGTCCTGGGCGAAGCGCTGCACGAGGCGCTGGGCGACAAGGCGGGCGTGCGCCGGTTCGCCTCTATTTCCGTGCCCCTGGACGAGGCTCTCATCGATGTGGCGCTCGACTTGTCGGGGCGACCGTTCCTGTTTTACGACGTCGACCCCGGGGCCGGCGGGGAGGCGTACCCTCTGGGCGACCCGCCTTTCGACCCGCAATTAGCGGAGGAGTTCTGGCGCGCTTTTTGCACCTCGGCCGCCATAACCCTGCACATCACGATGCGTCGGGGCCGCAATAGCCACCACATCCTGGAGGCTTGCTTCAAGGCCGTGGCCCGGGCACTGCGCGACGCCGTGCGGGTCGAGGGCGGGGGCGTGCCCTCCACGAAAGGGGCGCTGGGCTGAGATGGGCCCGTCCATCGCCGTCGTCGATTATGGCATAGGCAATTTACGCTCGGCCGAAAAGGGTTTTGGCAAGGTCGGCGCCGATGCCCGTCTTGTCACGGGCCCGGCCGGGATCGAGGCGGCCGACGGGGTCGTGTTGCCCGGGGTGGGGAACTTCGGCCGCTGCCGGGAAGCTCTGGCCTCTAGCGGGCTATGGTCGGCCACGTTGGCGGCGGCAAGATCCGGTAAGCCGTTCCTCGGTATTTGTGTGGGGATGCAACTTCTCTACGAGGGATCAGAGGAATCGCCCGGGATCCCCGGGCTGGGGATTTTTCCCGGTGAAGTCGCCTTGTTGCCCGAAGGCGTTAGACGGCCGCAGATCCAGTGGAACTTGCTCGACGTCCGCGCCGGCAGCCGCCTGCTAGCCGGCTTCGACCACGGGGCGTGGGCTTATTTTGTCCACTCCTATGCCCCTCCTATCGGCCCGGAGACGGTTGCCACCTGTGACTACGGAGGGCCGGTGGCCGCCGCCGTGGAGGAGGGCGCCATCTGGGCCACCCAGTTCCACCCCGAGAAGTCGTCGTCGGTAGGTCTCGGCATACTGGCCAATTTCGTGAAAGCGTGCCAGTAGAAATGGACCTTTTCGCCGCCATCGACCTGAGGGACGGCCGCTGCGTGCGCCTGGCTCAGGGCGACTTCGGGCGGGAGACGGTTTACGGCCACGACCCCGTCCACCGTGCCCTGGCTTTCGAGGCGGCCGGTGCCAAATGGCTACATGTCGTGGATCTCGACGCCGCCCGGACGGGCAAGGCCGGCAACCGGGCCGTTGTGGCCGATATAGCCGCGGCGGTGAAGATCCCCGTTCAGGCGGGAGGCGGAGTACGCAGCGAGACTGATGCCGAGGAATTGTTCGGCGCCGGCGTCGAGCGCGTGATCGTGGGCACTGCCGCGCTGTGCCAGCCGGGTTTTCTGTCCGGCTTGGCTGGGCGCTGGCCGGGCCGGGTGGCGGCGGGTGTCGACCACTTCAACGGGGAAGTGCGGGTGAAGGGCTGGGCGGAGGGCTCGGGGCACAAGGTGGCCGATGCCGTGGCCGAGTTGACCGCAGCCGGCGCCGCCGCCGTGGTGGTCACGGAAATATCCCGTGACGGTCTGATGGTCGGGCCTGACGTGGCTGGCTACCGGGCCTTGCTGGAAGTGTGTGCCGTGCCCCTGATCGCCTCGGGAGGCGTGGGCTCGCTCGAGCACCTGCGGAAGTTGGCTTGGTTGCGGGTGTCGGGGCACCGGTTGGCCGGCGTCATCGTGGGCCGCGCCATCTATGAGGGGCGCTTCAGCGTGCCCGACGCCGTGGCCGCCACCAGGGGGATGCTCTCATGAGGGACGCCCGGGCATGAGAGCGGTCAGGCCATGAGAGCGGTCAGGGTGGTCCCGTGCCTCGACGTGGACGGGGGCCGCGTAGTCAAAGGCGTCCGCTTCGAAGGGCTCCGGGATGCCGGTGACCCCGTGGAGCTGGCCGCCCGCTACGACGAAGAGGGCGCAGACGAAGTGGTCTTCTATGACATCACCGCGTCGGCGCAGGAGCGCCAGACAATGCTCGACGTGGTGTCCCGCACCTCTGAGGAGGTCTTCATCCCACTGACGGTGGGCGGCGGCGTGCGTTCCCTGGAGGATGCCCGCAGGCTGCTCCGCCTGGGTGCCGACAAGGTGAGCGTCAACTCGGCGGCGGTGGCCCGGCCCGAGCTCGTGCAGGAGATCTCGGCCACGTTCGGGGCCCAGTGCGCCGTCGTCGGGATCGACATCCGCCGAGCTCCCGGACCGCAGGTGGCGTGGCAGGTGTACACCCACGGCGGCCGCGTCCCGACGGGCATAGACGCTCTGGCCTGGGCCGTGCGTTGCCAAGAGCTCGGGGCGGGAGAGCTGGTCCTCAACTCGATGGACCGGGACGGCACCAGGGAGGGCTACGACCTCGAGCTCACGCGCCGGGTGGTGGACGAGACCGGCATCCCCATCGTGGCCAGCGGCGGGGTCGGTGTGCTCCAGGACCTGGTCGACGGGGCTGTGATCGGCAAGGCGGACGCCGTGCTGGCGGCGTCGATATTCCACTTCCGGGAGTCGACCATCGCCGAGGCCAAGGCGGCGCTATCGGCCGCCGGGGTGACCGTGCGGCCGCCGGCCTCGGCGCCCCGGAGGTGACCGGGTAGAGGCCCGGGTGGCCCCTTGGGGGCTGGGCGCGATAGCTTGCCGTTCAATGAGCCCGAACGAGCTCGGTTCTCCCAAGCAGGCGATCCAGATGCTGACCGACAGGGTCCTGGTCCAGGTGCCGCGCTCGGAGGGCGAACGCAAGTCCAAATCGGGGATCCTCATCCCGGCTACGGCGGAGATCCCCCGCCGGCTGAGCTGGGCGGAGGTGGTCGCCACCGGGCCTCAGGTGCGGTCGATAAAAGCCGGCGACCAGGTGCTGTTCAGCCCCGAGGACCGTTTTGAAGTGGAAGTGCAGGGCGACAACTACCTGATCCTGCGCGAGCGCGACATCCACGCGGTGGCCGCCGAACGGGTCACGGACGGTACCGGTCTCTACTTGTAATATCTCCGCGATGAGCAGAGTGCGGCTGCTGGTGGGGACACGCAAGGGTGCCTTCGTCCTGACCTCCGACGGGAAGCGCCAGAGCTGGCAAGTCGACGGCCCCTACTTTGGCGGGTGGGAGATGTACCACCTGAAGGGCTCACCGCTCGACCCGGACCGCATCTATGCGTCGCAGTCCAACGGGTGGTTCGGCCAGCTCGTACAGCGTTCAGACGACGGTGGGAAGACCTGGACGGCCGTGGGCAACGACTTTGCTTACCAGGGCGACGTGGGTACCCACATGTGGTACGACGGTTCGTCCCGGCCGTGGGAGTTCACCAGGATTTGGCACTTGGAGCCGTCGCCCGACGAGCCCGACACGGTGTTTGCCGGTGCTCAGGACGCCGCCCTGTTCCGGTCCACGGACGGGGGCGGGACCTGGCATGAGATGACGGGACTGCGCCGCCACGCAACCGGGCCGGCGTGGCAACCGGGTGCCGGCGGCCTCTGCCTGCACACGGTCCTTCTTCGCCCGGGCGCCCCGTGGTGGATGGCGGTGGCCATTTCGGCGGCCGGGGTGTTCCGCAGCGACGATGGGGGAGAAAGCTGGCGACCGGCCAACAATGGCCTGCGATCGGAGGGCGTGCTCCCGGACCCTGACGCCTACGAGGGCCACTGCGTTCACAAGCTTGCCGTGCACAAGGCCTTCCCGGACGTGCTTTTTATGCAAAAACACTGGGACGTCATGCGTAGCGACGACAGTGGAGGTACGTGGCGAGAGGTGAGCGGCAACCTCCCGAGCGACTTCGGGTTTGCCATTGACGTGCACGCCCACGAGCCGGAGACCGTCTATGTCGTGCCCATCAAAAGCGATTCGGAGCACTACCCTCCCGAGGGGAAGCTCCGGGTCTATAGGAGCCGGTCCGGGGGCGATGAGTGGGAGCCTTTGACGCAGGGACTGCCTCAGGCCAACTGTTACGTGGACGTGCTCCGTGACGCGATGTCCGTGGACTCGCTCGACCCGTGCGGGGTTTACTTCGGGACGACCGGTGGACAGGTGTACGCCTCCTCAGATGCCGGGGACAGCTGGTCAGCGGCCGTCAGAGATCTGCCGCCCGTGCTCTCGGTGGAGGCACAGACCCTCCCGTGACGCCTGGTCCTGGCGTGACCGTGGTCAGGGCCCGCCTGCCCACCCAGTTGCGGGACCTGGCGGGGGTTGGTGGGGAGGTGGAGCTGGAGATCCTCGGTGCGGTCACGCTGGCGTCCGTGCTGGAGACCCTCGAAGCGCAGTTCCCGGTGCTGAAAGGGACCATCCGGGACCGGGCCACCGGAAAACGACGTGCGTTCATACGGTTTTTCGTAGGTGAGGCCGACCTGTCCAATGTCTCGCCCGACGCCGCCCTGCCCGAAGCCGTAGCCCGCGGCCAGGAGGCCCTGGTCGTCGTCGGGGCGATGGCGGGCGGCTAAGGCTTACGATGTGAGGATGCCTGTCGCCATATCTATCGTTGCCGATGCCGAGCAGTTGGCCGCCGTCACCTACAACGCCGACGGCCTGGTCCCCGCCATCGTCCAAGAACACGGGACGGGCGAGGTGCTGATGATGGCGTGGATGAACGAGGAGACGCTGCGCGAGACCTTGGAGTCCGGGCGGACGGTGTTCTGGTCCCGCAGTCGCCAGCAACGCTGGCGCAAGGGGGACTCCTCCGGCGAACGCCAATGGGTAAAGGCGGCCTACTACGACTGCGACGGGGACACGCTGCTGTTCGTGGTGGAGCAGGAGGGGGCGGGCGCCTGCCACACCGGTGAGCACAGCTGCTTCTACCGCCGGTTCGGGCCCGAGCCACCACTGACCGGAGCCACCACTGACCGGAGCCACCACTGACCGGGACCGGCACTGACTAGCCCGGCGCCGGCCGGGGTACGCCCCACCCGGGAGGAGTTCATCAAACTGGCCCGGGACTGGAGCATCGTCCCGGTCTGGCGAGAACTGCTGGCCGACCTGACCACGCCCGTAGCCGCGTACGCTCGACTGGTCCAGGACGAGCCGGGGTTCGTACTGGAATCGGTCGAGCACGCGGGGACGTGGGGGAGATGGTCGTTCATCGGCCGCCGGCCGTCGGCCACCCTGACCCTGCGGCGGGGCCAGGTGTCGGTGGAGGGCTCGCTCCACGCCGACGTGCCCACTGACCGCGGCATCTTGGCCGCCATCGAGGCCGTACTTTCCTATTACAAAGCGCCCGAACTGCCCGGTTTACCGCCGCTGCACGGCGGCCTGGTCGGCTACCTCGGCTACGACGTCGTCCGGGAGATCGAACGGCTGCCTGAGCCGCCTCCCGACGAGCTCGGCTATCCCGACGCCATCGTCTCGGTGGTGGGCCAGGTCGCCGCCTATGACGCCTGGCGCCAGCGGGTCACGCTGGTGGAGGCCGTGCCCGTGCCCGCCGAGGCCACCACGGCCGAGCTGGCCGACCTCTATGACTGGGCCATCCAGCGGTTGGAGGAGTTCGCCGCCGAGGGGGCCAAGCCCATAGACGAGCCCGTCATCGTGCCCCCCGACCGCGACGACGAGCTGCCCCCGGCCACTCGGCGTACCTCGCCCGATCTCTACGCCGCCTCGGTGGCGGTGGCCCGTGAGCACATCTTTGCCGGGGACATCTTCCAGGTCGTGCTGTCCCAGCGCTTCGACCTCGAACTGCAGGCCAAGCCGCTCGACCTGTACCGCTCGCTGCGCCAGGTCAACCCCAGCCCCTACATGTACCTGCTCCAGTACCCCGAGCTGGCCGTGGTGGGCTCGTCGCCCGAGCCCATGGTCCGGGTCAGGGACGGCCTGGTCATCTCCCGGCCCATCGCCGGGACCCGCCGGCGCGGCCGTACCGAAGCCGACGACCGCCGCCTGGCGGCCGAGCTGGCCGAGCACCCCAAGGAGAGGGCTGAGCACGTAATGCTGGTCGACCTGGCCCGCAACGACGTGGGCAGGGTAGTCGAGTTCGGCACCGAGACCGTGGACGAGCTGATGACACTGGAGCGCTACAGCCACGTCATGCACATGACGTCTCAGGTCTCGGGCCGGCTCCGGCCCGGCCTCGGGCCCGTCGACGTGCTGCGGGCCACCCTGCCCGCGGGCACGGTGTCGGGAGCGCCCAAGGTGAGGGCGATGGAGATAATCGACGCCCTCGAGCCCGCCCGGCGCGGGCTTTATGCCGGCGTGGTCGGCTATATCGACTTTTCCGGCAACGTCGACACGGCCATAGCCATCCGGACCATGCTGGTGGGGCCGGACGGTAAGGCCAGCGTGCAGGCCGGAGCGGGCATCGTGGCCGACAGCATCGCCGAGGAAGAAGATCTGGAGTGCCGCAACAAGGCGGCCGCCCTGCTGGCCGCCGTCCCTGGGGCGCGCCGGATAGCGGCGGCCCGCCAGGGTGGCACTGCGTGAGCGACCGGGACGGTTACGACGCCCTGACGCGCGGCCTGGCCGCGTTCGAGTTCCCCCGCGACGTTGTGCGGGTGAGCGGGCCCGACGCCGAACGCTACCTACAGGGCCAGTTGAGCCAGGACGTCGCTGCGCTGGCGCCGGGGGCGTGGGCCTGGGCGCTCGTCTTGTCACCGCAGGGGAAGCTGGACGCTTTCGTGCGCGTGTACCGGACCGCGGCCGACGACTTCGTCCTGGACGCTGATGCCGGTACCGGCCCGCCCCTGGTGGCGCGCCTGCTCCGTTTCCGGCTGCGCACCAAGGCCGAGGTGGAACAACTGGAATGGCGGGCCGTGGCCGTCCGGGGGCCCGACGCCGTCTCCGTCCGGCCACCTGTGGCGCCCGCCGGAGACGGAGTGGCCGTCCCGTTCCAGTGGGGTGGGCTGGCCGGCTACGACCTTCTCGGGGCGCACCCAGTGGCCCCAGATGGTGCCGTGGCCGTTAGCCAGGACGATTACGAGGCCGTCCGCATCGAAGCGGGGTTCCCCAGGCACGGCGCCGAGCTCGACGAGCGGACGATCCCGGCCGAAGCCGGGCTGGTGGAGGCGTCGGTGAGTTTCACCAAGGGGTGCTATACCGGCCAGGAACTCGTAGCGCGTATAGATTCCCGCGGTAGCAACGTCCCCCGCCACCTTCGCGGCCTCCTGCTAAGCGGCCCGGCGGCGCCGGGCGACGCGCTTTACCGGTCGGAGCCTGGTACCGGGGAGCCTGGTGCTGGGGAGCCTGGTGCTGGGACGGCCAAGGAAGCCGGCCGCCTCACGAGCGTGGCCCTTTCGCCCGAGCGTGGTTGGGTGGCGCTCGGGTACCTGGGGCGGGCGGTGAAGGCGGGCGAGACCCTGGTGGTGGGTGGAGTTCCCGGCCTGGGCACCGTCCGCGCCGAGGTCAGGGTGCTGCCTTTGTCAAGCGACGGCCGGTCTTTGGCAAGCGACGGGCGGTGAACCAGGACCAGGGCCGCCGACACCATGAGGCCGGCCCGCCCCTGACCCTGTCGGGGCAGGCAAAAACCTTCGACGCCCTGGCGATGTACGCCTTCGTCGTCCTTGGCCTACCGGACGGAATGATCGGGACGGCGTGGCCGGCCGTGAGGGGCGGTTTTCACGCGCCGCTCGAGGACCTCGGCATCGTGCTGCTCGTGTCCACGTTCGGGGCCATCGCCAGCTCGTCCGTCGCCGGTGTCTTGCTCGGCCGGCTCGGCATCAGGCGGATGATCATGCTGGCCGGGAGCATCGCCGCCCTGGGCGCGGTGGGGATCATCGTGTCGCCGGTCTTATGGGCCTTCGTGCTGTCCGGCACCGGCATCGGTGTGGCCGCCGGCTTCCTGGACAGCTCTGTCAATACCGCCGTCGCCCTGGCCAACCGCAACCGGCTGCTCAATATGCTGCACGGTTGCTACGGCATCGGTACGACGATCGGGCCGCTGGTCATAACCGCCGCTCTCCTGGCCGGCTCCTGGCGGCCGGGTTACGGAGTGCTCCTCGCCGTCGAACTGGTGATGGTAGGGGGATGGTGGCTGGCCGGCCGCCGGCTCGAGGCCCGGGCGGTCGAGGGGACGCCGATGGGAGAGACGCCCACCACCGCTGTGCCGGCCGAGCAGGTGCCGGCCGAGAACGTGCCGATCGGCTCGGCGGCCCCGGAACGGGCCCTGTCCCGCTCCCGGTTGGTGGTGACCGTGGCCCTGGGATTGGTGGTTTTCATGGTGTACACCGGCTTCGAGGTCTCGGCCGGCCAATGGGAGCCCAGCTTCGACCGAGGGCCGCTGCACATGGGCACGGGGCCCACCGGCCTGGCCACGTTCGGTTACTGGGGCGCCCTCACGCTCGCTCGGTTCGCCCTGGCCGCCCCCCGGCGCCCGCTGTCACAGGCGGGGATCGTCCGCTGGGGCTGCATCGTGGCGCTGGGCGGCGCCGCCCTCGTGTGGTGGCGGCCCTCCAGCGTTGCCGCCCTCGTGGGCCTGGTGGTCATCGGAGGCGCTCTGGCCGGCATCTTCCCCGCCCTGGTCGCCCTCACCCCGTCCCGCGTGGGAGAGGAAATGGCCCGCCACGTGATCGGCTGGCAGATCGGTGCGGCCGGTATCGGCGGCTCGGCCATATCCGCGGCGTTCGGCGCTATTTTCCAGCACTACGGTCTCAGGGAGTTCGGGCCCGCGCTGGTAGTCATGGCCCTCGTGGTGCTCGTGGGCGCGGTGGTGCTGGAGCACGCCGCCCCGGCTCAGCTGGCCCCGTGAGCGGCGCCGGGCCTCGGCCGGGGCGCCTGGTCGTGGTCACGGGCACGGGCACGGGGGTGGGCAAGACGTGGGCCGCCTGCGAAGTTGCCCGGCACCTCGGCGGTACCGGCCTGAAAGTGTGCGCTCGCAAACCGGCCCAGTCCTTCGGCCCCGATGAGGGCCCCACTGATGCCGCCCGCCTGGCCGGGGCGACGACGGAAAGCGCAGCCGAAGTGTGCCCACCGTGGCGCTGGTACCCCCGGCCCATGGCGCCGCCCATGGCGGCCGAGTCCCTTGGCCTCCCGCCCATAAGTCTCGACGACATACTGCGCGAGCTGTGTTGGCCGCCCGGCGTCGACTTGGGCCTGGTCGAGTGCGCCGGGGGAGTGGCCTCGCCCCAGGCCGCCGACGCCGACGTCGTCGACCTGGTGGAGCGGCTGGCGCCCGATCTGGCCCTGCTCGTGGCCGGTGCCGGGCTCGGGGCCCTTAACGACGTGCGCCTGGCCGCCCGGGCGTTGGCCGGGCACCCTCTGGTGGTCTATTTGAACCACTTCGACGCCGGCGACGAACTGCACGTGCGCAACCGGCGCTGGCTGGCCGACCGTGACGGCTTGTTCGTCACCGTCCGCACTGACGTCCTGGCCGAGGCACTGCTGGCTACCCCGCGCTGAGGGCCCAGCGCAACCTCGTCGCACCGCCGGCGGGGACGTGGATGAGGCCCATGCCGTTGTTGAAAGCGTTGGGCGGGCAGGAGTTGGGCTCGATGGCGAGGCCTTGGCGCCGGCGGGCCGGAAGGGTGTCACCGGTGAAAAGCTGTACGTAGTCCAGGGGCTCGTAGTAATGCAGCGAAATGCGGGCGCTCCCATCGGGAGAGCGGAAACTCAGTGCGGCCCGGCCCTGCGAGTCCCGGGCGAGGCCGGTCAGGGTGACGTCCAGCACCGCCGCACCGATGGCTCTGCCTTCCCGAAAATCAAACTCCGTGCCGTCCACGGGCACGGCCGGGCCCGCCGGCACCAGGTTGTCGCCCGACTGGAAATACCGGCTGGCCGGTACCTGCAATATGCCATCGTCGATGAGGGGGGAGCCCAGGGTGAAATAGGGGTGGGAACCGTAGCCGAAGGGAGCTGAGGTGGCGCCGATGTTCTTGGCCACGGTGGACACCTCGAGGCCGTCTTTCAACCAGCGGTACGAAAGTTCGTACTCGAAGGGGAAGGGGTAGCCCGGCTGGGCCAGCACCCGGCAGCCCAGGGTGATGTTGTCCTGCCCGTGCTCGGTCACGTGCCAGGTGGCCCAGCGCGTCCAGCCGTGGATGGCGGCGTCCTTCACGTGGTCGGTTATGGGTAGTTGGTAGCGCTCACCCTCGTACTCGTAAAGACCTTTGGGCACCCGGCCGGGCCAGGGCATGAGGTGCTGGCCGTAGCACCCGTGACTGGCGTAACCGTCCTCCTCGAGGGTGTCGAGCAGCTCCTTGCCCTCCCACTGGGCCCGGAACAAAGTTGCGCCTTGCTCGGTGACCACGGCCCGGCGGTTGCCGTCGGCGATCTCGAAAAGCTCTCCGGCGCGCATCAGGCGCCGTAACTCGGGTTCGCATTCATGCTCGTCACGCTAGCGGCGCGGCGCAGGGCGCTCCAGAGGCGTGCGGCCGTTGGCAGCCCACGTTGTAAGGTCGCTCCCTATGACGGTTCACAGCGACCTGGCTGCTCATGATGGCACGCCTAATGATGGCACGCCCTCCTGGCTGGCCCGGCTGACCGAAGGCTCGCTAGCGCGGCGCCGCCCCTCGCGCCACGAGGCCCTGGCCGTGCTGGGCTCAGGCGATGACGTCCTCTTGGAGGTGGTGGCCGCCGCGGCGCGTGTCCGGCGGGCCTTTTTCGGCAACCGGGTCAAGCTCAATTACCTCGTCAACATGAAGAGCGGTCTGTGCGCGGAGGACTGCTCATACTGTTCCCAGCGCCGGGGCTCGCAGGCCGGCGTGCTCACGTACAACTGGATCAGCCCTCAACAGGCGGCGGACGAAGCGGCGCGGGCGGCGGCCGCGGGAGCCAAGAGGGTCTGCCTGGTGGCCAGCGGTCGGGGCCCGAGCGACCGTGACGTAGAACGCGTGGCCCGCACCATCAGCGCCATCCGGGAGGGCCACCCCGAGCTCGAGGTTTGTGTATGCCTGGGCATCCTGGGCGCTGAGCATGCGTCTCGTTTGAAAGAGGCGGGCGCGGACGCCTACAACCACAACCTGAACACGGCCGCCTCGAATTACGGGAGCATATGCAGCACGCATTCTTTCGAGGACAGGGTGGGCACGGTCCGCCACGCCGCCGGGGCCGGGCTTTCGCCGTGCTCGGGGGTGATCGTGGGCATGGGGGAGTCCGACGACGAACTGGTGGACGTCGCTTTTGGCCTGCACGAACTGGGGCCCGACTCTGTCCCCGTCAATTTCTTGATGCCCTTCGAAGGCACCCCCCTGGCCGGGCACCTGGAACTGAGCCCGGCGAAATGCTTGCGGGCCCTGGCCATGTTCCGTTTCGTTTTCCCCGACGTCGAAGTGCGGATCGCCGGGGGCCGGGAAATGCACTTGCGCAGTTTGCAGCCTTTGGGCCTGCACATCGCGAATTCCATTTTTCTCGGCGATTACCTCACCTCCGAAGGTGCGCCCGGGGCCGCGGACCTGGCCATGATCGCCGACGCCGGCTTCGTGGTGGAAGGGGCCGACGAGGTCACGTTGCCCGCCCACCGCCGGGGCAACGGCGTCCCGGTAGCTCCGGCATTGCGCCGGCGCGGGCCGGGGACGGAGGTGCCCGCCAACGCCTGAGCGCCAGGCCGGGAGGGCCAGGCCGGGAGGGCCAGGCCTCAAACCGGCGTCGCCGATTTGCCGTTGCCGTCCGCAGCCTCGGGAGCGACGGGCTTGAGGGTGGCCACGACCCGGGTCCCACCTTGCGGGCCGGTGGGCGACTGCACCGCGACCTGGCCGCCCATGGCCACCACGAGCTCGTCGACGATGGCCAGGCCGAGGCCGGACCCGAGCTTACGGCCCTCGCTTGAACGGGACTGGTAGAGGCGCTCGAAAACCCTGGGGAGGTCCTGTTCCGGGATCCCGGGCCCGTCGTCCTCCACCGCCACCCATGGCCGGCCGGCCGATACGCCGGTCGAGACGACCACCTCGGAAGCGGCGAACTTCAGGGCGTTCTCGATGAGGTTGGCCACCACCTGGCCCAGGCGGTCCCGGTCGGCATCGCAGGTGACCGAGGAGGGCGGGGCGGTGCTTATCTGTACGGCCAGCCCCAAGGCGGAGGCCGCCGGTGCGAAGGCCTGGGCGGTGTCGGAGACAACCTCGGAGAGATCGAGCGCCCGGCACTGCAAACTGAACGCCCCCGCCTCCAGTTTGGCCAGCTCCAGCAGGTCTGTCACCAGGCGCTCCAGCCTCCCCGCTTCGGAGACGATGATGCCGGAGGCGTAGTGGACGTCGGTCGTCGCCCCGTCGTATAGCGCCTCGGCAAAACCCCGGATCGACGTGAGCGGGGTGCGCAGGTCGTGGGACACCGACATGAGGAACTGGCGTTGAGTGCCCTGTGCTCGGGCCAAGCTGGCGGCCATCTGGTTGACCGAGGCGGCCAGGGAAACGAGCTCATGGCCCACGCGGGCGGGGACGGGGACCCGGGCCTCGAGGTCGCCGGTGGCGATCCGGCGGGTGACCACCTCGGTCTGTTGCAACGGCCGGGCCAGGCGGTGGCCGAGGCGGTCGGCCACGATCAAGGCCACGGCGAGTGTGGCCGCGGCAGCGATGGCGAACCAGACGCCGGCATCGCCGACCCCGCTCGGTGCGTCCCGGGTGAGCACCACCACCAGGTTGGCCACATTGGCCACCTCTACCTGCGTGGAGAACAGGTAGGCGGCGTAGGCCAGGCGCCCCCGGTGCCCGGTGACGGGGAGGCCGATGAGGAGGTCGCCTATGTCCAGTTGGTCGACCGTCAGGCCGCTAGGCAGGGGATCGCCCGGGCTCAACAGGTTGTACAGGCATAAGCCCTGGACATCGGCACCAACACCGAGGTCGAACTCACGGCAACCCCGGTCACCACCGCTCGAGGACGCGGCCAGGATGGCCTCGCCCTGGAGGCCCAACGGGGCCTGGAGGACGCTCAGGGACTGGCGTAACACGGTGATCGACTCGTGGTGCCTTCCGGTGGCGACCGCCTTCTGGACGCCCTGAGCCAACTTCGTGGCGTCTGAAGCCAGTTCGGTCTGGGTCTCGTGCACGCTGTTGAGAGAGGTGAGGCCGAGGGTGGCCAGGCCTGCGAAGAGCAGGGCCCCGACGACCATGGCGAACATGGTGAGGCTTATACGCCGGCGCATTGTTTACCCGCGTTACCCGAGCCGATAGCCCATGCCCCACACGGTGCTAAGGGGAAGCGCGTCCCCGAGTTTCTTGCGCAACTGGCGAACGTGGGCATCAACCGTGCGGTCGTCGCCGTACCAGCCCGCGCCCCACACGCCGTCGAGGAGCTGCTGGCGCGAGAGCGCCCGGCCCGGGCGTTCGGCCAGGAACTGCAGGAGCTGGAACTCCTTGGAGGCCAGGGGGACCGGTTCGCCGTCGACCCTGGCCTCGCGCCGGACGACATCGACTTCGACCCGGCCGGCCATGAGCACCTCGTTGGGCTCGGTGGTGCCGTCCGAGCGGCGCAGTATGGCCTTGACCCGGGCCACCAGCTCTCGGGGCGAGAACGGTTTGGTCACGTAGTCGTCTGCGCCCAGTTCGAGCCCCAGGATGCGGTCCACCTCGCCGTCCCGGGCCGTCAGCATCAGCACGGGCAGGGACTGCTTGGCCCGCACCCGGCGGCACACCTCCAGTCCGTCGATGCCCCCGGGTAACCCCACGTCCAGGATCACCATGCGGGGCCGCTCCCGCTCTATGGCGGCCAGCCCCAACTCGCCCGTGCCGGCCTGGATTACCCGAAAGCCCTCGCGACGGAGGTACAGGTCGACCAGGTCGGCGATATTGGTGTCGTCCTCGACCACGACGATGGTGCCCATGTCGGTGGCCACTCAGCCAGCATGCCAGGTTGGGCGGGCCCAAGCGCGAACTTCCGGCCTCGCCGTGGCGAACCTGGGCCTCGCAGTGGCGCCGCCGTCGGTAGCGTTGCCCCTTCGGCCGCTGCGCCGGGCGGCGGGCGAGCCGGGGCTACGCTTGGGAGCGGATGCCGACTTATCTGGACAAGATCCTCGCTGCCCACCGCGAGGCTGCCCGGGCGGACCGCCGGGACGTGGGCCGGCTCCTGGCTGACGCCAGCCGGTGCGCGGCGCCGAGAGGTTTCACCGTCGCCCTGAAGGCAAGTCCGGGTGTAGCGGTGATCGCCGAGATCAAGCGCCGCAGCCCGTCGAAGGGCCCTCTGGGCCCCGACCTCGAGCCGGCCCTGGTGGCCAAGGCTTATGCGGCCGGTGGGGCCGCCTGCTTGTCGGTCCTGACCGACGCCGAGTTTTTCGGTGGCTCGGCCGACGACCTGGCCGAAGCCCGTTCTGCAGTGGATCTGCCGGTCCTGCGCAAGGACTTCACGGTGGGCCTTGCCGATGTTTGCGACGCCCGGCTTATGGGCGCTGACGCCGTGCTCCTCATCGTTGCCGCCCTCGCCCCGGGCGAGCTCGGCGACTTGCTCGGGGCCGCCCGGGGCCTAGGCCTGGACGCTCTCGTGGAGGTCCACGACGAGGCCGAGGCCGAGGTGGCCCTGGACGCCGGGGCCGAAGTGGTCGGGGTCAACCAGCGGGATCTGGTCACCTTCGAAGTCGACACCCAGCGTGCCGTAAGGGTGGCCGGGAGCCTGCCGGGCCACATCGTCCGGGTGGCCGAGTCCGGGGTCCGCCACCGTGACGATGTGACGCGTCTGGCCGACGCCGGCTTCGATGCCGTGCTCGTAGGTGAAGCTCTTGTCACCGCGCCTGACCCCGGGGCCGCCCTGGCCGCGCTGATGGGGGTCGAGGCCTCCTAGTGCTCCTCAAGATCTGCGGCACCACTTCCGAGGACGACGCGCTGCTGGCCATCGCCATGGGCGCCAATGCCCTGGGATTTGTTTTCGCCCCCTCTCCCCGTCAGGTCACCGCGCAGCGGGTGGCCGACATTGTCAAACGGCTGCCCCGTGAAGATCTACTGACCGTGGGGGTTTTCCGCGACGACGCTCCCCGGCGTGTCGTCGAGACGGTGTACGCCGCCGGTCTCCAGGCCGCCCAATTGCACGGGCGGGAGACGCCCGAGGAGACGCTCTGGGTCCGCCAGAGGATCCCGATGGTCATAAAGGCATTTCCTGGTGGAGACCCGAGAGTGGCGCATGCCGACGATTACGGGGCCGACGCTGTCCTGCTCGACTCGCCCAGCCCGGGCTCGGGCAGTGTGTTCGACTGGGCGATGGCCGGAGATCTGCCCGAAGGCCAGCGTCTCATCATCGCCGGAGGTTTGCACCCCGGCAACGTGGCTGCGGCCATCCTGCGGGCCAAGCCCTGGGGCGTTGACGTCACCTCCGGTGTCGAAGCCACCCCCGGCGTCAAAGATCCCATGAAAGTAAAGGCGTTCATCGAGGGGGCCAAACGCGCTGAGGCCCAGCTGGCCGCGTCGGCCGCCGCCGGGCCGGAGAGCACGGGCATAGGGCCGTACGACTGGGCCGAGGACGAATGACGTCCGGCGCCGGGGCCATGGGCGAACCGGACGCCGGCGGCCGTTTCGGGGACTTCGGCGGCCGTTTCGTGCCCGAGGCTCTCGTGCCCGCCTGCCAGCAACTGGAAGAGGCTTTCCGCTCCGCCTGGTCGGACGCCGCCTTCAAGGACCGCTACCACGCAATATTGCGGGATTACGCCGGCCGCCCGAGCCCGGTCAGTGAATGTCAAAACCTGTCGGATGTCCTCGGCGTGCGGCTGCTCCTAAAGCGCGAGGATCTGAACCACACCGGGAGCCACAAGATAAACAACGTCATCGGCCAGGGGCTGCTGACCCTGCGAATGGGCAAGCAACGCCTCGTGGCCGAGACTGGTGCGGGCCAGCACGGGGTGGCGACGGCGACCGCGGCGGCCCTCTTCGGCCTCCAGTGCGCCGTTTATATGGGCGAGGTCGACATGGAGCGCCAGGAGCTCAACGTGTTCCGCATGCGCCTTCTCGGGGCTGAAGTCCGTCCCGTACGCTCTGGTAGCCGCACTCTGAAAGACGCCGTCAACGAGGCCCTGCGGGACTGGGTGGCCAGCGTCGAGTCGACCCACTATTGCCTGGGCTCGGTGATGGGGCCCCACCCGTTCCCCTGGATGGTGCGTGAGTTCCAACGGGTGATCGGTGAGGAGGCCAGGGAGCAGTGCCGTCTGCTGTTAGGACGCGACCCGGACTTCGTCGTCGCCTGCGTTGGGGGCGGGAGCAACGCGGCGGGTACTTTCGCCGGCTTTGTGGGCACTGCGGCCCAACTGGTCGGGGTCGAAGCGGCCGGCGGAGCGGCCATGGGGCCAAAAGGTGTCCCGGGTGTCCTGCACGGCATGAAGTCGTACCTCCTCCAGGACGAGTTCGGCCAGATCGTCGAGGCTCATTCGATCTCGGCCGGGCTCGACTACCCCGGGATCGGCCCCGAGCACGCCCACCTGGCCCGTAGTGGCCGGGCACGCTACGGTTCGGCCGGCGACGACGAGGTCTTGGACGCTCTGCAATTACTGGCCCGGACCGAAGGCATCATCCCGGCCCTGGAGCCGGCCCACGCGCTGGCGTGGTTGGTCAACGCGGCCAAAACGGGCGAGGTCCCGGCCGGGTCCACGGTCCTGCTTACGATGTCGGGTCGCGGGGACAAAGACGCCGAACACGTGATGTCAGCTCTGTCCGAGCGGCGCCAACCTTGAAGGGCGTGCCGCTCGAGGCCACCCTGCGGGCCAGGCGCGATGAGGGGCGCAAGTCGCTCGTGCCCTACGTCACCGGCGGGCTGCGGGAGGACTGGCCCCAGTTGCTGCTGGCCATGGCGGACCGGGGTGCCGACGCCATCGAAGTGGGGCTGCCCTTTTCCGATCCCATGATGGACGGGCCGACGATCCAGGAGGCCTCCCGCCTGGCGCTCGAGCGGGGTACCAACACAGGCACCGTGCTGGCCGAACTGCGCGGTCTCGACGTACCCGTGCCCCTGGTGGTCATGACGTACTGCAACCTGGTGTTCCGCGCCGGCACGAAGCGGTTCGCGGCCGAGCTGGCGGACGCCGGGGTCACGGGGGCCATCGTGCCCGACCTGCCCCTCGAGGAATCAGAAGAGTGGGAGGCGGACGCGGCCGCGGAAGGCGTTGAGACGGTCTTATTGGCGGCGCCCGTCACCCCCGCGGCGCGCCTCGACCTGATCTGCCGGCGCAGTCACGGCTTCGTGTACGGCGTCAACCTGATGGGGGTGACGGGAGCGCGCGCCAACCTGGCCTTGAGCTCGGCGGTCCTGGCCCAGCGGCTCAAGGCCGTGACCACCAAGCCGGTCCTGATGGGCTTTGGGATATCTGGCCCGGACCAGGCCGTGGAGGCCACCCGGTTCTCGGACGGGGTCGTCGTGGCGTCGGCCCTCATGCGGGCGGCCATCGACGGGGCCACGCCCGAGCAAGTCGGCGAACTCGTCGGCGCCATCAGGGCAGCCATCGACGAGGGGCGCGCTTAGGAGGGCTCCCCTTCAACTTCCCCGGCAGAGCTCAGCGCGGGGGAAGCCGATGGGGAAGCGGGTGGGGAAGTCGCCTGACATCGTCGGGTCATGAACGTGCACCAGCCGGCCATTTCCCGCCACCGGGGCCGGGCCGGCGCCGCTTTTTTTGCCAGCCTGGACCACGAGTGGCGTGCTCTGGCCCGGTCGATGGCCTTCGCCGAGCAGGTGCGGGAGTGGTCCTTGCGGGAACCCGTCCTGGCCACATGGACTGTCGACGGAGCTGGGGCCCTGTGCCCGGTGGCCCTGTCACCGGTGGCCCTGTCACCGGTGGCGCTGTCACCGGTGGCGCTGTCGCCGGTGACCTGGGACGGCTACGAACCCGTGGGCAGGGGCGCCGAGGTCCTCTCGGCTCTTCTCCGCCTGGCCACGTCCCCGCCGGCAGCGCGTGCGCTGCTCCAGGCCCTGCTGCCCCGGCTCAGGTCCGAGAGGGTCCAGGTGCCGGCGTACGGGCATGGCGTCGGTGAGAGAGGGCAGGCCGCCGCCGACACTGTGGCCGACCTGGTCGCCGAATGCTTCGCCGCCATAGTTCGTCACGCCGGAGAAGACCGCGACGACGTGGCCCGGTTGCTGGTGCAAGAGGCGGCCCGGAGGCTACGCACGGTGCGCCGGGCTCAGCACCGCTACCAGGAACGCACGGTGCCCATGCCTGCCGCCCACGACGGTTGGGCGACGACGGACCTGACGGCGTCGCGCTCTTCGGCGGAGTGGCTGGCGGTGGCGCTCACCGACGCCGTGCGCTCTCAGTCGCTCACGGCCGCCCAGGCCCGGCTTGTGTACGCCACCCGGGTCAAAGGCGTGCCCGCCAGCGAGGTCGGCCGCCACCACGGGATGAGGCCCAGAGCCGTTTACTACGCCCTGGCCCGGGCCGAGAGCGCCCTCCTGTCGAGGGTGCCATGAGGACGGCGTCAGCACCCCAGGGCCGGGGCTTCCTGTCGATGAGGCCCGCCGGGCGCCCCGCTCCGCCCCTCCCGTCGCGGGCACCGTCTCCCCGGGCCGCCGCCCGCCGCCCGGTCTCGGTGGCCCGGCGTCAGGCCGGCGTGCTGGCCGTGCTGGTGGGCGGCGCGCTGTGCGTCGACCTGGTGGTGGCGGGTGCCCTGTCGGCCGAGGTCTTCGGGAAGGGCTGGGCCTGGCCGTCCCCGTCACATTTCGCCGCCGTCCTTCTGAGCGCATTGGCGCACCCGGCTCACCCCCGCCAGGGCTGGCCGGCCCAGTTGGCGCGGCGCCTGCCTGGTGCCGGCCCCTTTTGGGCCGTGTTCGCCGTCGTGGCCGGAGCCCAGGCATTAGCGGTCCTCGGCGTGGTAAGGCGACTGGTCAACCCGGGGCCCCGCCCGGCACCGGGGCCCCACCCGGCACCGAGATCTTGGGTGGCCACAGGTCGGCGGCGGCCCCTCACCGACCAGAGGAGCCGCTTCGGCTTCGCCAGTGCCGCCCAGCTCCGCCAGGAGGCGTCCATCACCGCGGCGCGCCGGCGGGCGCCCCAGACGCGGCCTTCGCTCGCCGGCCGCGGTCAACGGCCGGCCCCGAACGACGTGGGCTACCCGCTGGGCTACGCGGTCCCCGGCGGCATGGCGCTCTGGCCCAGCTGGGAGGCGTCATTGCGCCTGGTGGCGCCGCCGGGAGAGGGCAAGACTTTCCGGGCCCTGGTCCCCATCCTGCGCCAGCACCCCGGCCCGGCCCTGGCCACGTCCACCAAGGCTGACCTCTATGAGCTCTCGGCCGTTGCTCGGGGGCGCCTTGGGCCCGTCTTCGCCCTCGACCCCGACTCCCTCGTGCCCGGGGCCGACAGGGCCCGTTGGTCCCCGGTGGCGGGCTGTGAGCGCAGTGAGACGGCGGAGCGCCGCGCCGCCGCCCTACTGGCCGCGACCGGTGACGACGGCGACGTGCAAAACGGCGCCTTCTTCCGGGACTCGGCCCGCGACCTGTTGAAGGCCTACCTGCACGCCGCCGCCGTAGCCGACCTGGACATCCGGGCCGTGCTGGACTGGTCACGCCGCCCCGAAGACACCACACCGACCGACATCCTGGTTTCCAGTCCGGGCGCGGCGCCGGGTTGGGGCGACCTCGTCGAGTTGCACACCACGGGGGCGGCCGAGACGACGTCCGGCGTCCTGCGTTACGTAGCCAGGGCGTTGGCCTGCCTCAGCCACGACGCCGTGGTGGCCGACTGCTGCCCCGGCCCGGGCCGGGAGCTCGATATCGAACAGCTGCTTGGGGCCAACGGGACCCTGTACCTGATGGGCAAGGGCTCCCGCCTGGGCGCCATCGCCCCGCTCATCACGGCCCTGGCCGACGAGGTCTTCGACTGCGCCGAGAGGATGGCGGCCCGGTCGCCGGCCCGGCGCCTGGACCCGCCCCTGCTGGGCCTGCTCGACGAGGCCCCGAGCATCGCCCCCGTCCCGGGGTTGCCCGAACTGCTGGCCGACGGGAGAGGACGGGGCATCGTCCTGGTCTACGCCATGCAGTCCTTCTCCCAAGCCGTGACCAGGTGGGGGGCGCAGAAGGCGGAGACCATGGGCAACGCCACGTCCATCACGGCCGTCCTCGGGGGCCTGACGTCGCCCAACGACCTGTCGGACCTGGAACGGATCTGCGGGCAACGCCGCGTCCGGCGCGAGTCCACCCACCGGGGGGCGAGCGGGAAAGGCGGCCGAGATTTCTCCCGCACCACCAGCTGGGAAAGCGAAACCGTCTTGCGCGCCGACGAGATCCGCACCTTGCCGGCCGGCCGCGCCCTGGTCCTGTGGAGCCGCCTCCCTCCGGTCCTGGTGCGAATGCCACTTCTCTCCGAGCGCGCCGACTGGCCTGAGGTCAAAGCCGAGGAGCTCGCCGCCCGCCTCGCAAACGACCAGGCCCGCGCCCTTACCGTCCCCCTACCGTCCCCCTCCTAGAAAGCAGCCGCAAATGAGCACTTGCCCTCCTCCCTACCGACCGTTCCTGGGCGCCCCACCGCCCCACTTCGTAGACCGGGCCGACGCCGAGCAGATAGGCGTCCCGGGCAGTGTGGCCACCAGCCTGGCCGCCTGCTTGGCCGGCCCGGGCGACCCCCGGTTCCACCAACTGGTGGTTGGCGCCCCCGAGCTGGGCAAGACCGCTCAGGCCCGCGCCGTCGGCCGCCTGGTGGCCGGCCGGTTGGGCTGGGTGGTGAGCTTCCACCGCTGTGGCCGCAAAGAGCGGGCCATGGGCGACGTGGCCGACCAGGCCCTGGCCGGCATACAGCGGCTGTGCTCGCCCGAGGCGCCCCGAGCGGCCGCTCCCGCCACCGACGGCGGGGCTTTGCCCTGGCCCCATATTCGACCAGGCCACCCGGCAGGACGGGGCCTGGCCCCCGTGCCACAGTTGCGAAGGTTGTTGCCGTCCGGGCGGGAGCCGTCATGGGCGGAGCTCAGGGAGTTCTTCGCCCTGGCGGGCTCGTTCGCTCAACGCATCTCCCGGGGCCTGATGGTCGTGCTCGACGACGCCGACCGCTTGGGCGGGGCCGAGGTGGAATGCGCCGGGCACCTGGCCCGCGGTCTCGCCCGGGACGGCGTCCCGGTGGCGTTCCTGCTGACCGGTGGTCCGGAGCTGGGCCGGCGCTTCGCCCGCAACGGTAACTTCGGCGGGTACGTCTGGCCCATGAGCCTGGGGCCCTTCGACGAAGCCGAGGCGAGGGAGGCGCTCGTGGTACCCGCCGCCGACAGGGGCGTCGAGTTCGAGGAGAGCGCGCTCGAGCTGTTATGCCTCGCCGCGGCCGGCCGGCCGCTGGAGCTGCAGCGTCTCGGGTTGGCGGCCTGGTCGGCCCCCGCTCGGCTTCCTGGCCGGGTCGGCCTCGCGGCCGCCGAGCAAGCCCTGGAGCTCGTGGCGCCCCCGCCGATGGCGTGGGCGTCCTAAGGGCGCGGCGGGCACGGAGTTGTCGCAGCGAAGGTGATGGCGCGGTTACCGTGGGCGCCATGGAAAACCCCTACGTGGAGCGGGTCGCGCAAGCCACGGACAAGCTGCTGGCAACCACCAGCCGTTTGGACGACGTTGGCGCGGCGGGGCCAAGCCTCCTTCCCGATTGGGACCGCTCCATGGTGCTGACCCACCTGGCCGCCAACGCCGACGGTACCCGGCGAGCCCTGGAGGCGGCGGCCAAGGGCGAGGTCGGCGAGGTCTACCCGGGAGGGCGGCCGGCTCGCGACGCCGAGATCGAAGCCGGTCGCGCCCGCCCCGCCCGGGAGGTCGAAGAGCGCCTGCGCGCCGCCTGCGAGCAGCTGGCGGCGGCGCTGGAGAACGCTTCAGATGAGGCGTGGGAGTCGAAGGCCGTACACCCGAGCGGCGAGGTCCGCATAGGTCCGGGCCTCGTAGTGGGCCGGGCCCGCGAGGTCGAGGTCCACCACGTCGACCTCGGTTATGGCTACGAGCCCCGGGACTGGCCATTCGGATGGGTGCTGGAGGAGATGGACCGCGCCATGATCGACCTGCCGTCGCGCCTTCCTCCCAACGTGGCAGTCGTGCTGACGGCAAGCGACGCCGGCCAGCACTGGGTCGCCGGGAGCGGCGACGGCGTCGAGATCATGGGCACGACAAACGACCTGTTCGCCTGGCTGACAGGTCGTGCTCCACGTGTGGGCGAGCAGGAGTGCCCCCCGCTCAAACCGTGGCGCTAACAGGGCCAGGTGCGGTGCCGTCGCGGTGGGCGGGCGCCTCCGTCGGCGGTCGTGGCCCGGTGATCGCCGCGGGGGCCTTGTGCTTGCCCCTGCCCGGGCTTTTCTGGGCTGCCTTGGTCTTCTTCTTGCCTTGGCGCGGGGCAGGGGCGCGCTCTGGGCAAACAATGGCCAAAAACTCGCCGACGTGGGTGGCCAGGCGGTCGCTGACCAGCGAGTAGAGGACCCGATTAGCGCTGCGGCGCTCGGTGACCAGGCCGGCCGCCTTCAAAACGGCCAGGTGCCGCGACACCGAGGGCCCCGAGATCGGGAACCGGGAGGCCAGCTCGCCGGCACCGAGCTCACCTTTGCTCAGGTCCTCGAGCACGCGCCGCCTGGTGGAGTCGGCTAAGGCCTTGAACACCGCCGCCGCCTCGGCGTCATCTTTGTTAGCAGCCATATAGCTATTTAGCCATCTAGCTAGCAAAATTGTCAAGCACCGGCACGGTGCGTGGCGCTCGTCGGTACGGGGGCCGCGGCGTTCCCAGCCGGTACCCAGGCAGTCCTGAGGGACCTACCAGGGCGGCACCGTTGGATGCAGCCATGAACTACCGACCAGAGGAGACAAAGGGTAGCGGCGGGCGGCCGGCCCGCAAGACGAACAGGGCCTACGTCGCCCGCCGCATACGTCTGGCCACGTCCGCGATGGTCCTCGGCGCAGTGATAGCCACGGCAGGTATCGGGACGGCAGTGGCGACCGAGATCCCGGGGACCACCATGAAGGCGGTGCTGGCCACGGCGACCACTACGACGACCGCGACAGGCTCGACCACGACGACGGCCGCCGCCGGCTCGACCACCACGGGCCCGACCACGACGACGGCCGCGACCACTACGACGACCCTGGCCCCTACGACTACGAGCACGTCCGCTGTCACTACGTCAGGGGCGAGCTGAGATGGCCGGCCCCGGTGCCTTCAGCACCGTCGGGACGAGCTATGCGGCGCGCCAGTTCTCGGCGCTCGGGAGCCTGGCCCTCGTCGCCACCGCCGGTGGCGAGGCGGTCGACCTGGCCGAGGAGGTACTGCGTCACGAGCTCGGCGCCATAGACCGTGCCTGCAGCCGCTTCCGGGCAGACTCGGAGATCGCCCGTACCGGTCGCGCCCACGGGCGCCCCGTCCGCATCAGCCCGTTGCTGGCCGAGGCGGTCGCCGCCGCCCTCATGGTGGCCGAGATGACGGGCGGGGCCGTCGACCCGACGGTGGGTGCAGCACTCATAGATCTGGGTTACGACCGCGATTTCGACGAGGTCAGGGCGCAGAGCGCTCGTCCGGTGGCACCGCCCCGGCCCGCGCCGGGCTGGCGTTGCATCGAGCTCGACCCCCGGGACCGGCTTCTGCGAGCCCCGGCCGGCATGGTCCTCGACCTCGGCGCCACGGCCAAGGCTTTCGCGGCCGACCGCGCCGCGGCACGCATCGCCGAGGTGACCGGGGTGGCCGTACTGGTCAACCTCGGAGGCGACATCTGCGTCGCCGGCTCGCCCCCCGATGGTTGGCCCGTAGGCATAGCGCTCGACTGCGCCACGTCACCTTCCACCACAGATGTGGTTGTGGCACTACGTCAGGGTGGCCTCGCCAGTTCGGGGACATCGGTGCGGACATGGCGACGGGGCGGCCGCCGGTTGCACCACATCGTTGACCCGAGGACCGGCGATAGCGCGGTGACCTGCTGGCAGCTGGTCTCGGTGGCGGCGCCGTCCTGCCTGGTGGCGAATGCCGCCAGTACAGCGGCGATCGTCTGGAGCGAGGCGGCACCGCCGCGGCTGTCGGCCATGGGACTTCCTTGCCGCCTGGTCCGTACCGACGGTACCGTCCTGGCGCTCAACGGTTGGCCTCCCGACCCGCCCGAAGCCCATCGGGGCCAAGCCGGCCTCGGCGTACGGCGCTGCGCTACGGCGGCGTAGCCGTGCCCTCCATCGACCTCTGGTACACGACCCGGGCCAGCGGGCTCGTAGCGCTCGTATTGCTGAGTGGCACGGTGGTGCTCGGCATCCTGACGGCCGGGCGGGCCCGGAGCGCTCTGCCCGGGTTCGCCCGGGCCGAGGTCCACCGCCGGCTCTCTGTCTTGACGGTGGTTTTCCTGGCCGTACACGTGCTCACGGCCGAGATCGACACATACGTGAAGGTCGGCTGGTTGGCCGTCGTGGCGCCGTTCACCTCGAGCTACCACCGGACCTGGTTGGCGCTCGGCACGATCGGGGCCGACCTGTTGTTGGCCGTCGCCATCTCGAGCGCGTTGCGCCAGCACGTCCCCGCACGCGCCTGGCGGGCCCTGCATTGGCTCGCCTACCTGAGTTGGCCGGTCGCCGTCTCGCACGCCCTGGGGATGGGCACGGACAGCAAGCTCACCTGGGCCCTCGGCCTGCTGGCAGTTTGCACCGCCGGGGTTGTCGTCGCCGCCGGCTGGCGGGTGGCCGGCGCCCACCGGGCCAAGGCCGCATTGCCCCGCACGGTTATCCGGGCCCGCCGTTCGATCCGTTCACGAGCCGCGGGGGCCACCCCGGGCATAGGAGGCAGACCATGAACACAGCCTTGACCACCAGGAGGGCTTCACGCCTGATCGCGCCGGACGCTCTCCACGGCCCGCCGACCCTGGAGGCGCACCTGCGCCGCTACGGGCCCCTCTCCCTCGGGGGCGGGCCCGGGGCCCAGGGTCGCGACCGCCTGCTGGCCGAGATCGAACGGTCCGGCTTGACCGGCCGGGGCGGGGCGGGCTTCCCCACGGCCCGCAAACTGGCATCGGCACGTGCCGCCGACCGGCCGGCCCTCATCGTCAACGCCATGGAGGGCGAGCCGGCCAGTGCCAAGGACCGTTTGCTGGTCGGCACCACCCCTCATCTCGTCCTTGACGGCGCTGACGTCGTTGCCACCGTCCTGGGTGCCCAACGGACCGTGCTGTGCGTCGCCGACAGCGCGCCCGAGATGGCCCGGAGCTTGGTCCGAGCGCAACAGGAACGAACGGGCCGCGGCCGAGCCGGCGACGCGGAGGTCCGCACGCTTTCTGGTCGGTACGTCGCCGGTGAAGAGTCCGCCCTGGCATCCGCGGTCGCCGGGGGGCCCGGCGTCCCGAGGTTCAGGCCGGACAAGTCGGTCCCGCTGAGCGTCGGTCGCCACGCCGCCGTTGTCCACAACGCCGAAACGCTGGCCCATGTCGCCCTCATCGCCCGCTACGGCGCAGATTGGTTCCGCGAGGTTGGCGCCGCCGAGGCGCCCGGCACATGCCTGGTGACCATCAGTGGGGGCGTGGAGTGCCCCGGCGTCGTGGAGGTCGCCACCGGGGCCCCGGTCTCCGAGATCATTGGGCTGGCCCGGCTGTCGAGCCCACCTCAGGCCGTGCTGGTGGGAGGCTACGGCGGTACTTGGTTGGCGGGCGAGGACCTCGGGGTGCCCTTCGCCCCGGGCGAGCTGAGCCGGCTGGGGGCGTCTATGGGCGCCGGCGTCCTTGTCGTCCTCCCTGGCGGTACGTGCGGCATCCAAGAGACGGCGCTCGTTGCCCGCTTCATGGCCGGGCAAAGCGCCGGGCAATGCGGCCCGTGCCTGTTCGGGCTGCCGGCGATCGCCGATGACCTCGCCGCCATCGCCGACGGGACGGCCGCCCCGGAAGTCCTCGACCGGCTCCTGGTGCGCTGTGGTGCGGTGGCCGGCCGCGGCGCTTGCCGTCACCCCGATGGTGTGGTGCGCCTCGTGCGCAGCGCGCTGGAAGTTTTCTCCGCCGACGTAGCGTCGCATGTCCACGGCCACCCGTGCCGCGGCCGGGCCGCGCCAAGTGGTCTCATGGCGCAGTCCGGGCTGATGGGCTCGTTCAGGGACGGATGGGGGAGATAGGACAATGCGGATCAGCGTCGACCCTGCTGCATGTGACGGTTTCGGCTATTGCGCGGAGCTGGTGCCTGAACTGATGGCCCTGGACGAGTGGGGCTTTCCCGTCGTGAGCCAACATGAGGTGCCGGGCGAACTGCTGGACGCGGCCCGCCAGGCCGCGCGCGCCTGCCCTCGCCGGGCCTTACTCTTGGCCGGCCCGTCCAGGAGGAGCTGAAGGCCCGCTGAGCCTTCCTGGCCCTGCTCGGTCACAGGCCGAGCGCGGCGCTGCACGACGGCCACTGGGCCCAGCCGTCCGCGGCTTCGAGACGTTCTGCGGCTGCGTCTTGCATCCAGTAAGGCTCCTCATAGGGCAGCCCTGGGTAGCCGAGATCAGACCACGTCGAGGCTGAGAACTGATAGGCGCCGTAGTAGCCGTTACCGGTGTCCGACTGATAGTTGTCGCCCGACTCGCACTCTCTCAGCTCGAGCCAGACCCCGCTGGACGGCGAAGATTGAGCGGCCGGGGCCGTGGTGGCCACGGTGGCGGCCGGCGCCGGCGGATCCGTCGTGGTCGTCGTGGGTGCGACCGTCGTCGTGGTCGCGACCGTCGTCGTGGGTGCGACCGTCGTCGTGGTCGCGACCGTCGTCGTGGTCGCGACCGTCGTCGTGGTGGGCCTCGTCGTCGGGGTGGGCCTCGTCGTGGTGGGCCTCGTCGTCGTCGTGGGCCTCGTCGTGGTCGTGGGCCTCGTCGTGGTCGTGGGCCTCGTCGTGGTCGTGGGCCTCGTCGTGGTCGTGGGCCTCGTCG
>Ga0182014_10001347_pt1 | contig 32986 bp, 32 predicted proteins | sample 612S2DmetaG_FD_120489 | JGI IMG/M metagenome (GOLD analysis project Ga0182014, IMG submission 120489) | Permafrost microbial communities from Stordalen Mire, Sweden - 612S2D metaG | ecosystem: Environmental > Terrestrial > Soil > Wetlands > Permafrost | place: Sweden: Stordalen | collected... | reverse complement strand
CTCTCCACCTGGCTCACCGCCATCGCCGGCGCAGCGATCCTGCTACTGGCCTTCCACCTGCTCACCAGGCGGAGCAGCACCGGCCGCGCTCGCCAGCGGCGCACCGGCTGGGCACACCGGTGAGTAATACCGGCATCGGATCCCGCCCGGTCGGAGGCACGAAGCCATGTCTGTCCTTGTCCTTCTAGCCTTGACGCCGCTGGGGCTGCTCGCCGTCATGGGAATGTCCTGGCTGGAGGAACACCTCCTGCCCCCGCCCGGCACCCGTCCCGCACGCCCCGACCCGGCCGCCGCCGGAGAGGAACCACTGATTGCTCCGGGCCCGGCCGCCATATCCGCGATAGTCGCGACGACGCGGCTTGCCCAGGATTTTGTTTACCCGGACACCGCACGACGCGGGCGCGCGCTAGGCCCGAAGGACGCCGGGAACCACGGGGAGAGATCTTCTCCCGCAGCGATCTATCCAGCATGACCGGCATTCCCGCGAGTTGCCTGGTCACTGGCTGAGGAGCCAGCTATGCACGTGATCGCCCCGAACGTCCCCGCCCCGGCCTCCAGTGTGCCATCTGGCCTACCGGTCCCCGGTAGAAGATCGGACCCTGACCCGCCCCGGGTGACCGCTACCGCCCGAGCCGCAGTCCCGTTGCCCGGCCGTGGCCTGCGGCCGGAGCGCGGCACCGCCGTTCGCGCCGCTGTGAAGAACCCGCGGTACCCGGCCGGTCCTGCGGCGGCCTCCCCGCCGGAGCCCAGCACGGCATCCGGGCGGATTCCGCCGGTCGCGGCGGGCTGGATGCGCCGGGATCTGGAGGGGCTGGCGGACGGGGAGCTGCTGGGAATCGTCCGGTCGCTGCCACACGGCGATGGACGGCGTGACGCGGCGTGCGAGGTGCTGGTCCGCCGCCACGGCGGGCTGGTGCGCTCGTGCGCGCGGCGGTACAGCCACCGCCCTGAGCTGGCCGAGGATCTGATGCAGGTCGGATACGTCGGCCTGATGAAGGCGATCAGCAATTTCGACCCGGCCATCGGCGGCAGCCTGGCCGCCTACGCGCAGCCGTCTATCACCGGCGAGATCAAGAAGTACTTCCGGGACAAGATCTGGCCGGTCCACGTCAGCCGCCCCGCTCAGCAGCTCATGCTGGAAGTCCGTTCGGCCAGCGGGCAACTGGCCCAGGATCTGGGCCGGGCGCCGGCCGGGCCTGACCTGGCGCGGCATCTGGGGGTGAGCAGGGATGCGCTGTGTGAGGCCCGGCGGGCGGAGCTGGCCTTCCGGCCAGGCTCGATCGACGCGCCGATCGGCGGCGAGCCGGGCTCGCTGAGCCTGGCTGATTTCCTCGGCGCGGAGGATCCGCAGATGGACCATATGCTCGGCATGCGAGCCGTCGCCGCGCACTGGAGCGAACTGTCACTGCGCGAACGGAAAATCCTGATCATGCGCTTCTACGGCGACATGACGCAGGCGGAAATCGCCCAGCGGCTCGGTCTGTCCCAGATGCACATCTCCCGGCTGCTCGCCCGCGCACTCGGGTACCTCCGGCCGCGACTGCTCAGCTAGCGGACTTCCCGGCCCGTGCTAGGTGCACGGCCCGTCCACCTGCACCTGTACGCGCATGGCCGGCGGAACGCGCATAGCCATCCGCTCTTCCCTGGTCGTTCCGCCCCAGATACCGTGCGGCATGGTCTCCATGGCGTAGGACAAGCAGTTTCTGCCGACCTCGCAGCGGGCGCAGACCGCCTTCGCGGAGCTGATCTGCTCCACCGCGCGGCCCATCAGGGCGACCGGGAAGAACAGCTCGGGGTCCGTACCCTGGCAGGCACTACGCGCCATCCAGCCCGCGGAACCCGCGCGGGCAATTTCCCGCAGGACCACGTGCCTCAGGTTGTCCGGTGCGGGGATAGCTGAACCATCGCCGCTCACCGGGCCGTCCCCCACGCGCGGGCCGCTGAGCCCGCACACCACACCGGGATAGCGCCCGGCGGATGGCCGGGATCGTGCGGGAGCAGCGGAATATTCCGGGACATATTCATACCTCCGGTGAAACGCTGATGCTCGCCACCGGGGTCTGGGGCAGACTGACAACGGAACGGAATCGCGGCCATCTCAGCTGCACCGACGGCCTCTCCACGCCCTGCCAGCGTAACAGCGCCCGGACCTGCCGCGCGTGACTATCCGGTGGCCGGCAGCTGGCCATCAGAACCGGTTGGCCAGCTGCCGCGGTCGCACCAATCAGGCGTGGTCGTGGTCCTGGCCGCGGATCACGACCACGGGGCAGGATGCGTGATGCACGCAGTGCTGGCTGACCGAACCGGGCAGCGCTTCGGTGAAACCGCCGTGCCCGCGGCTGCCCACCACAAGCAGATCGGCGCCGTCGCAGGCATCGAGCAGGACCTGAGCGGCGATGCCCTGAGTGACCTGGGCGCGTACCCGGACCTCGCTGGACGGGTCGAGGGTGCCGGCGACCGCCTCGGTGACGGTCTTCGTGGCAGCCTCCTGAAAGTTGAAGTCCTGTCCCGCTCCCGCATCCACCCACCCGAACCCGCCATCCATAACCGGATAGCTCCATGCGATCACCGCATCCACGGCCGCGCCGGTGAGCCCGGCCTGCCGGATCGCCCAGCGCAGAGCGCTCATGGATGAAGGTGACCCGTCGACTCCCGCCAGCCACATCATGGGGAAGCCGGACCCGGGATGGGTCCGCGTCCCAGCCTGGAACGGCCAGGACAAGGGAAGCAGACATGACCGTCGAGAGAACCCACGCCGGGAACCAGACCAGGTATGCGCTCCGCGACGGGGCCGCGCTGGTGTGCGTGCTGACCTTCGGGAGGCTTGATCAGGTGACAGGAGCATGGCGGGAGGCCAGGACAGCAGCGATATTTGCGCCCTTCATCGTGAGCCAGCCTGGCGGCTGGCCGGTGGTGTGACAGCGGATAGGCCGGACTGGCCCGGCTGGCCTGCGCCCTCGGTGGCCGGTTCCTGCGGCGAGCACCAGCCGTCGCTGGGCGTGCATCCTGGCTTGGGGGCCGGCGCGGTGCCGAAGGTGCGCAGGACGACGAGGATGGCCGCCACCACGATGGCGGCCACGAGTCCGGAGGTGTAGGCACTAGCGTCCACGGTGCTGGTCAACTGGGAGATGACGCCGGTCAGGATGGCGGGCAAGCCCAGGCCCAGGTAGGCGGCGGCAAAGAATGTGGACACGACCCCGGCCCGGTGCCGCGGGTCGGCCAGCCGGTTGAGCTCGCTCAGGCCGCCGCGGAAAATGAGCCCCACGGCGACGCCGCCGATGACGGTGCCGGCCAGGAAAAGCCACAGCGCCTTGGCGAACAGTGCCGCTTCCAGCATGGCCAGACAGATAAGCAGCAGCGGCAATCCGGCGGTCACACTCCGGCGGGCTGGCAGCCGTACGGAGACCGCCTGGCTGATCGCCGCGACGATAAAGATCAGGAAGGACGCCGCCCCGATCAGGGCCAGGTTCTGCACGCCGAGGATTCCGTGCAGGAAGGTGGGCACCAGGCTGCCGAAAGTCCCGAGGATGCTGAACGCCGCGAACACGCCCAGGCACGCCCCGGTCATCACGGCCCGCATGGCGGGCGGGACGCCCAGGCGAGGACGAACCGTGATCACCCGGTCAGGGTCGCGGACCGTCTCGTGGATGACCGCGATGGCGGCGAATACCAGCGCGCAGACGCCCAGGTAGAACCAGAACACGCTGCGGGTCGGCATGGCCACGTACGCGGCGAAGATCCCGGCGATCAGCGGCCCGAGGCCGAGCCCGGTCATGTTGGTCCCGCTGGCCATCATCGCGGCGGCCTGGCGGTCCCCGCGCGGCTGGAGTTCGGCCAGTGCGGCCGTGGCGGTCCCGGTGGCAAACCCCGCCGCCAGGCCACTGACAATGCGCGCCACTATGAGCACTCCGATGCCGGAGGCGGCCAGGAACAGCGCGGTGCTGACCGCCGCGCACACCACGGCGACAGCTAGCACCTTCCGGCGGCCGATATGGTCGCTCAGGTCGCCGAACGCCACCAGCGCGGACAGCGTGCCGATGACATAGGCGGCGAAGACCACGGTGACCCCGAGCGGGCCGAAGCCCATCTGCTGCTCATACAGCACGTACAGCGGAATGGGCAGGGTCCCGCCCGTCATGACGGCCAGCAGTACCACAGCGGTGAGGATGTAGCCGCGGCGACTGGCCGAAACCACCTCGTCCGAGGTTGTCACGACTCTTGTGCCGTCCATCTCACTCCTCCTCAGCTGCCGGGCAGTGGCGTCTCCGGGTGGCCTGGCTGGTTTCGTTCGCCAAGACGTAAGCCATCAGCCCGGCGAGCCCAGATCGGTGTTCCCTACCGGGTCCGTGCCTCGATTTCATCGATGTCGTCGCCGGTAAGTTCGACGGTTGCGGCGAAGAGGATGGCGTCGAACTGGTCGGCTCGGCGGAAGCCGGCGATGGCTGCGGGCCCCGGCCGAACTCCCACCCGCCTCCTCCGATCGCCCAGGCACCAAGCCGACGCGGGTGATCTCAAGGCCGGTGACCCCAAGCTGCGTGGTCCTTGGCTGTGTACGTTGCATGGCTTCGTCTTTCGCTCGACCGGCCAGGATTACGGCCGCGATCAGGTCCTGAAGGGCCGGCACACCTGTCGCACGCGTATGCGACATGCCATCGACGATTACGCATGGGGGGTGGCGCTGTCGTCATGGCGAGCCGCCAACTCGACTACCGGCTAGCAGGAAATCCGGAATTGCAGCGGGCACTACTACCACCGTCATGTGGGACTCGGCTGTGTTAAACCCTGGCCAGCACCGTCAGCCCGTACCGGCTGGTGACCTATCCCGTGCCCGGGCCGGCCGGGGAGACCGCCGTCCGGCACCGCCGCCTCACCATGAACTGTTCCGCGTCCCGAGCTGGGAAGAGCACCTCAGACAGCACCGGCAACGGCAAACCGGCACCGACCTGCACTACCACGACGACGCCGCGGCACTGTCCGACCCGCCGCCACAAACCGACCACTACCTGGCCCGCCGACGTCCGCGAGTAGCAAAAGCCCGGATCATCACTCCACGCGGTCACGGAGTTCCACGCGGGTCCCATCCGGCCACATCGCGACCGGCAGCCGCGCTGGGCGCAGCCGCCCGGCGGGCCATCCGCCCAGGCCGCCCGGTTACGACCCACCGGCTGGGAGGATCTGCGGCCGGCCACACGGGCCAGGCGCAGCCCGGGCATCGCTCATCCCAGCACGGCTCTGACGCCGGGCAGTGACCTCGATTCGGACGGGCGGGATACCCGGCTGGCTACCAGGCGGGACCCCTGCTGGCCGGTAGCCGCATTGGCCGCCTGCCGGGGCGAAATAAGGGGCCACATGCACCATCGTGGAAGTCAAGCGAACTCAGGATGGCGCGCGAACGCTGCCGTCCGGTCTTGCGACTTCGATCTCTGCGATCAGTCGGTCAGGCAGGCAAGTGCCCAGCTCGCTGCGCGCAGGAGCCTTTCGGCTCCCGCCGGGAGAGGTTCATCGTGACAGATACCCCCGCCGGCCCGTACCGCCTGGTGACCTACCCCGTCCCCGGGCCAGGCGGCGAGGCGGCCGTCGGGCACCGCCGCCTCAACTTGGTCTGGTACGACCCCGAGCAGCGCCTGTCCGGCGAAGGATCGGAACTCATCGAGCGGTGATTCAGTGAAGGAGGCGTTAGCTTTCGGCGAGCCGCTCAAGGACGCGCGGAATGGCCATCCTTCAATAATCAACGGCCGGCGCTACGCGGAAGCGGGCCCGGGCGAGAGGAGCCGGCGATGTCCGCAGCGAACGATCAGCGCAGCGACGCGCCTAATCGGATGCTTGGCTCGGTGCCGGGCGTGGAGGCGCTTGGCCGCGGGCCCGCCCCGGCGGGCGGTTTCTCGCGCCACGAGTATCATTATCCGGCGGCCGGCTGGGGCGCCGCGAGAAGCGTCGGGGATGTGCTGGAGAAGGCGGGCATGCCGGTCGAGGGAGTCCGCGCGATGTTCGTGATGAACCACGAAGATGGCGGCTTCGACTGTCCAGGGTGCGCGTGGCCGGATGACCCCAGCGGGCTGCGTCTGGACCTGTGCGAGAACGGTGTCACCACCGGCATGCACTTTGCTCTGTAGAGCAAGTGCTCATGGCCCGCGAAACCGCGGCCGAAAGGCCCGTTGCCGATGCCATGGTCACGTGCCCGAAGACGCATGGCCCCAGATCTGGGCTGGAGAAGATCCGGGTCTTCTTCGAGGACGACCACGTCCACGTGGCTCTGATCGTCGCCGCAGACGGACGGCTGGTGACAACGATCGAGCGGTCCGATCTTGCCGCGGCCACATCGAGTTCCGCACCCATCGCGAATCTCGGCACGCTCATCGGCCGCACCGCAGGGCCGGCGGACCCGCTCGGTGCCGTGACCGCGACGCTGTTGCGGGAAGGGCGACGCCGTCTGGCTGTCGTTGACGGTTCCGGCCGGTTGCTCGGCCTGCTGTGCCTGAAAAGGGACGGAACAGGCTACTGCTCCGATGAAGGCATCCGCGAGCGCGGGGATACGCCGGCCTAGACCGGGGTGTCCGTCCCGATTGCCGCGGTGCGGAGCGCGTCGGCGAGGCGGGCGGCGGGTTCGGCTAGTGGGGAGCGGGCGGCTTTTACTGCGGCCGGGCTGTGTCCCAGGCGTCCGGGCCTGGCGGCTGGCTCAGCCACTGCGCGTAGGACCGGGAGTTATCCAGGCTGAGGCCGGCCCCGGCCGGTCGCACATCCGGGGAGAGGCGTGGACCTTTGCCGCACACAACGCCTACCGCAGGGCGGTAAAGGGCCGCATACTGACATGATCCCGGCACCGGAGCAGTGACCTTGTCCAGTCTCGCGCAAACGTAAACGCCACTTGAGGAGTGATCGTGATGTCCGAGCCCACGTTGAGCTTCGAGCGCGATGTCAAGCCGCTGTTCCGCGAGAAGGACCGCGCCTCCATGAGCAAGGCCTTCGATCTGTGGTCGGCCGCTGACGTCGCCGCGCACGGCGAGGCCATCGCAGGCCGGCTGCGCGACGGGTCGATGCCCTGCGACGGGCCGTGGCCCGCCGAGCAGATAGAGACCTTCACGAGATGGCTTGACGCCGACGCCCGGCCATGACCTTTACCAAAGCGCGGCCCGGCGCGTCCGCGGCACTGCCGGGGCCGGGACGCACATCACAGTGGATCTTCCCCTCGAGTACGAGCCGGCCCAGGGTGCCGGCTGACGCGCACGGGCCAGATCCGCGATCTTGATCCTCGTTCCGGGCTCGAGCACCCGGCCGGCCGCCGTCAGGGGATTCCGCCGGCGTGGTGGCGGAACAGGTGCTGCGGCTGCGGGGCCGGGGCGAGCGTCGGCTTGGGCGGCACAACGCGGGTGGCCAGCAGGCCGGCCAGCGCGAACCCAGCGGCGGCGAACATCGCCACCTCGGTCCGGTAACCGGTCGTGCCGTGCACGGCGACCAGTATCGCGGCCAAGATCGCCACGCCGAGCGCCGACCCGCACTGCCGGGTGGCGGTCAGCAGCGCGCTGGCGGTGCCCTCGGACCGGGCGGCGACCGGCCCGTGCGTGCCCGCCAGGGTGGAGGAGACCTGACTGAGGCGTGCGGCGATCCCGAGCACGAACTGGGCCGCCAGCAGCGCGGGCAGCGAACCGGCCAGCACCGCGACGGCGGCCGCGGCCAGGGCCAGCAGCGCGATGCACAGGGCGATGGCCAGCGCGCGCCGTGGCCCCAGGGACGGGACGATCCGGCTGGCCGGGCCGGACAGCGCGAACGCCCCGGCCGCCTGCGGGACGAAGCACAGACCGGTCAGCACCGGGCTGAGCCCGCGACCCTGCTGCAGGTACAGCGTCACCAGCAGGACCTGCCCGGCGCTGAAGGCGCCGATCGCGATCAGGGCCAGGTTGGCTCCGGCGATGGCTCGGTCTTTGAGCAGCGCCAGGTCGAAAAGCGGCGCGCGGGCCCGCTTTTCCCGGGCGATGAACGCGCCGAGCAGCAGGATCGCGGCCGCGGCGAGCAGCGCCGGCTGGGTGACTTGCAGCGTGTCGCCCGCCCGGACGACGGCCAGCACGAGCAGGGCAACCCCCGCGGTCACACCGATCGCGCCGGGAACGTCCAGCTCCCGCCTGCTGCCCCCGGGCGGGTCCGGGGGAAGCAGGCGCAGCGAGGCGACCAGCAGCGCGACGCCCACCGGGACGTTGACGAAGAACACCAGCCGCCAGGTGACCTCGGCCAGCAGGCCCCCGAGCACCGCGCCCGACGCGAACCCCGCCGAGACGACCGCGCCGTAGACGCCCAGCGCACGGCTGCGCTCCCGCTCGCCGGGCCAGCTGGTCACCAGCAGAGCCAGGCCCGCGGGCGCCAGCATCGCCGCCCCGATCCCCTGCACGACCCGCGACGCGATCAGAAGGGCCGGCTCGACGGCAAGACCTCCGGCGATGCTCGCGGCCACGAACACGACCAGGCCGATCCGGAACAGCTTCGCCCGGCCGAACACGTCGGCGAGCCGACCGCCCAGCAGCAAGAACCCCCCGAAGGTGACCGCGTAGCCGCTCACCAGCCACTGGACCGTCGTCGTGCCGACGTGCAGGCCATTCTCGATCGACGGCAGCGCGACGTTCACAATGGTGAAGTCCAGCACCACCATGAACTGCGCCATCGCCAGGGCCAGCAGCAGCGCGAACCCCGCACCGGGCATGCCTGCCGGGACCCGGCCCGGGCGCGCGTCACTCACGTCCGCCAACGACTTCATCGCACTGGGCGAGTACCTCATGCTCCCTAACGATGGCCCCCATAGGGGCCGGGGTCATTGACGCTAGGGGCCATGTGCGCCTGCGGGTAGCGGCACCCGCGGCTCCCAGCTAGCAGCAATGCGCCCCGCAGGTTTCGCGGCCATGCTGGAGCCGGTGACCTGACCGACGGCCGTCGGCGGGGCAGGCGCGGCAGGAAGGAGCCGTTATGGCAGGGGCAGCAGGGAACAACCGCGACGCGACGGTGGCAGTGATCGGGGCGGGCATCATGGGATCGGCGATGACCCGCAATCTGGTTGCTGCGGGCTTTGACACCCGGGTGTGGGATCGGTCGCCGCAGGTGACCGGCCTGCTGGCCGACGCAGGCGCGCGGGTCGCGGCGTCGGCGCCGGACGCCGTGCGGGACGCGGGGATAGTGATCACGATGCTGCCCACCGCCGATGCGGCCGAATCGGTGATGTTCGACGGCGGGACGGCCGATGCACTCGCCGATGGATGCGTGTGGGCCCAGATGGGCACGATCGGCGTCGAGGCGACCCTGCGCATCGGGGAACGGCTGGCCGCGCAGCGGCCAGCCGTCATGTTCGTGGACGCCCCGGTGTCGGGCAGCAAGGGACCGGCCGAACAGGGCCAGCTGCTGATCCTGGCGTCGGGGCCCGCCGCGGCGGCCGACGCGCTGCGCCCGGTCTTCGGCGTTCTCGGCCGGAAGACCGTGTGGCTGGGCCAGGCGGGTCAGGGCAGCCAGGTGAAGCTGGTCGTCAACGCCTACATGTCCATCCTCATTGAGGGCGTGGCCGAGACCATGGAGCTGGCTGATCGCCTCGGTATCGGCCATCAGCAGCTCGCCGAGGTCATCGAGGGCGGCCCGCTGGACGCGCCGATCGCCGACGCCAAACTCCACAAGATGGACCAGCGCGACTACACCGCTGAGTTCCCGCTCGAGTGGGCGCTGAAGGACGTGGACCTCGCGATCAGCGCCGCCGACGGTGACACCCTGCCGCTGCTGGGCGCCCTCTCGCGGCAGTGGCATGCCGCCGTGGCCGCGGGGCACGGCCGCGAGGACATCAGCGCCGCCCGGCTGGCTCTGGGCCGGGCAACTGTGGGCTGATCGGGTCCCCGGCCGGGATCTCGATGAGCAGCGTAGTGCCGCTACCCGCGGGACTGCTGACCTTGAGCGTGCCGCTGAGCGCCTCGATGCGGTCGCGGAGCCCCACTAGTCCCGACCCGTGCGCCGGGTCGGCTCCGCCGATCCCGTCGTCGCGGATCGCCAGCTGCAGGATCGGGCCGGGCGTGTCAAGTTCGACGTGAACGGCGGATGCGTGCGCGTGCTTGGCCGCGTTGGTCAGCGCCTCTGACACCGCGTAATACGCCGCGACCTCGACCTGCTCGGGCAGCCGCCGCCCGGCGCGCAGATGAAGCTCGACCGGCAGCACGGACCGGCGGGCCAGCGATCTGAGCGCCGGCACCAGGCCGCTCCTGGAAAGGATCACCGGGTGAACCCCGCGGGAGATCTCCCGCACCTGGTTGAACACGCCCGCGAGCCGCTCAGCGATCGGCGCCAGCCCGGCCCCCAGCTCCGCGTGCTCGGCAGGCACCGATACCTGCACCATGCGCAGGTCCAGCATCAGCGACACCAGCTGCTGCTGGACGCCGTCGTGCAGATCACGCTCGATCCGCCGCCGGGCCTCGTCCGCGGCGGCCACGATCCGCGCGCGGGAGGCGGCCAGGGCGGCCAGGCTCTCCGTATTCGCGATCGCCGTGGCCACAAGCTCCGTGAAGCTGGTGAGACGCGCTTCGGTGTCCGGGGCGAACGGCTGGCGGCCCAGCTTCGAATGGAAGTACAGCACGCCCCACAACCGTCCCTCGACGAGAATCGGGCTGGCGACCGAGGAGCCGGCCCCCAGCTCGTCGCGTACGAACGCGGCGATAGGCCCGGGCACGCCTCGATAGTCGTCTATCCGGACCGGCCGGCCCGTGTGGAAGACCGCCGAGGCCAGGTCACCTCCTCCGAGCGGCCACGGACCGGGAACGAGGGGGTGCTGCTCGCCCTCGGGGGCCCAGGCCGCCAGAACCGTGACCGCCGGATCGCTGTCGTAACGGCCCATCCCGGCGAGGTGCGCGCCGAGCAGCCGTCCGGCCTCCCCGGTGACCGCCGCGAACACCTCCTCCGGCGGGACCCCGCGCGCCACCAGCGTCGCGACCCGCCGCAACGCCGCCTGCTCCGCAGCCAGCCGGGCGAGAGCGGCGCGGCTCTGAGCGTTGGCGATCGCCGTCGCCACCAGTTCGGTGAACGAAACCAGGCGCGCCTCGGTGTCGGGTGGCATCGGCTGTTCTACGGTCGAGCCGGCGGCGATCAGGCCCCAGAGCCGTCCCTCCACGATGACGGGGGTCCCGGCTGCCCACCGGAGACCCGTCTCGCGGATGGCGGCGCCAAGAGAGCCCGAGGAGCTATCGGCATAGCCGTCGATCCGGGCCGGACGGCCGGTCTCGAACACCAGCGTGCCGAGGTTGTGCCCCCCGATGGCCCACCGGCTGCCTACCGGAAAGTGGCCGACGACGCTGCCCCATTGGGCGACGACCGTGAGCGTCCTGTCCGGCTCGTAGCGGCACATGCTGGCCGAATCGACCGGAAGCAGCTGGCCGGCCTCCTCGGCCACCGCCGCGAACACCTCTTCCGGCGCTGCCCCGCGTGCCACCAGCGTCGCCACCCGCCGCAACGCCGCCTGCTCCGCGGCCAGCACCCGCAAATCGTCCCCGCTCACCGGCGCTCCCGGCCGCCAGCGCGCAGCGCGAACACGGCGCAAGGCTCGCTCATCATGCAGGCCCGCTGCCACGACGAGATCGCGCGGTAGCGCATAAGATCTCCCGTTTAAGGGCTTTCGTTCATGATGCCCAATGGCTGGCCCCTTAACGAGCCCGTGCTGCAAAGGATTTCGCAAAGGCGGGCCGCGATCACCGATCGGCGGGTGCGCCGAGGTCAAAGAGCTGGCGCAGTGCGTCGAGATAGACCGGTCCATTCGGTCCGCTGGAGAACTCCCTGGCGCGGACGGTCGGCTGGTGCAGAACCTTGCGGAGGATGCGGTGGACGGTGGCCGCCGTCTCGGCCCGTTCCTGTTCACTCAGGCCCGGCAGCCGGCCGTGCAGCCGGTCCAGTTCGGCGTCGGCGAGCTGCCTGATCTGTGCGTGCAACGCGGCGATGACCGGCGTGGCCGCCGCTTGCTGCTGCCGCTCGATATAGGCGGCGGTCTCAGCGGCGACGATGGCGCGGACCTGAGGGATCTGACCCGGTATCGCCCCGTCCGCCAGGTGCTGGCCGAGCGCGGCGAGGTCGATCAGCGTGACACCGGCCAGGCGCCCGACGGCGGGGTCCACGTCAGGCGGCATCCCGAGATCCAGCACGAACAGCGGCCGGCCGGCGGCCTGGGCCCGGGTCGCCTCCACCTGCGCGATGGGCAGGACGGGGACGGTGGCCCCGGTGGCCGTGACCAGGATGTCGGCGCCGGCGAGCGCGGCGGGCACATCGCTGGTCCGCAGCGGCCTGCCTCGCACCGCCGCGGCCACCTCGGCGGCGCGCGCCGCGTCGCGGCTGGCCACGCAAAGCCGCCCCACGCCGGCCTCGCGGAGCAGCCGGGCCGCGAGCCTGCCCGTGGGCCCGGTCCCGAGCACCACGGCATCGCGGCCGGCCAGGCCGCCCAGGTGCGCGCGGGCGAGGTCCAGGCCGGCCCGGGCGAGCGAGATACCTTCGGTGCTGATCGTGGTCTGGGTGCGGGCGCGCTTGCTGACCCGCAGCGCCGCGTCGATCAGGCTGGTGACGGCGGGGCCGGTGGTGCCCGCCGCGACGGCCGCCCGCGCGGCGGCCTTGATCTGGGCGACAATCTGATCCTCGCCAACGGCCATCGAGTCCAGCCCGCACGCGACCGAGAACAAATGCTCAGCCGCCGCGCCGCCGACGTGGATGCGGGCCATCCGCAGGACGTCACCCGCCGGGATCCGGCCACGCGCCGCGACCAGGTCCGTCACCGCCCGGGTGGCGGACCTGGCGGCGCCATCGACGGCCGCATAGACCTCCACCCGGTTGCAGGTGGACAGGACGGCCACCTCATCGATGGATGGCAGAGCATGCAACCGGGCCAGCAGGCCGCCCAGCTCCGCGGACGGCACGGCAAGTTTCTCGAGCACCTCGGCCGGGGCGAACCGGTAGGACACCCCGACACTCACAATCGTCATCGCAGGTCCGTTCGGTATATGGATTCTGCTCGCGGGTGGATGGGGGCCCGGCACCTGCTGGCACCGGGCCCCCGGTCTGCCCCGGCTGGATCTGCCGGTTAGGGCTGCTGCCCGGCGCGGACGCCTTTCTCGACCCGGTAGCCGAGGTCTTTGTCGACGTTGCCGAGGTACCAGAAGGCGCGCCGGAGGACGGGCTCGGTCACGCCGGCGAGCAGCGCTCCGACGATGTTGCTGACCAGCCGGTCCCGGGCGGCGTCGTCGAGGACCTCGCGGACCAGGGTGCCGGCCTGGCCCCAGTCGTCGTCTTCGGCGTGCAGCTCGTAGGCGGTGCGCACGAGCTCGCCGTCGGCATACCAGCTCGGCGGCTGGTGGTGCTCGCTGTCGGCCTGCGGGCCGCCCTTGGAGTTGGGGAAGTAGACCGGGTCGGTGACGTTGTGGACCCGCCCTATCCCGTCCTTGCTGTAGGCGTGCACCGGCGCGATCGGGGCGTTGACCGGGATCTGCGTGAAGTTCACGCCGAGCCGGGCCCGGTGCGCGTCGGGGTAGGAGAACAACCGGCCGAGCAGCAGCTTGTCGGGGCTCGGCCCGATGCCGGGCACCATGTTGCTGGGCGCGACGGCCAGCTGCTCGATCTCGGTGTGGTAGTCGGCGGGGTTGCGGTCCAGGGTGTACCGCCCTACCTCGACCAGCGGGTAGTCGCCGTGCGGCCAGACCTTGGTGATGTCGAACGGGTTGAACCGGTAGGTCCTGGCGTCCTGGTACGGCATGATCTGCACCTTCAGCGTCCAGCTCGGGTACTCGCCGCGCTCGATCGCCTCGTACAGGTCCTTGGTGTGCAGGTCGGGGTCGGTGCCGGCCAGCCGGTCGCCCTCGGCCTGGGTCCAGAACTCGACGCCCTGGTCGCTGATGAAGTGGTACTTCACCCAGGACCGCACGCCTTCCGCGTTGATCCACATGTAGGTGTGCGAGCTGTACCCGTTCATGTGCCGGAAGTCTTTGGGGAAGCCGCGGTCGCCCATCAGCCAGATCACCTGGTGCGCTGTTTGCGGCAGCAGCGTCCAGAAGTCCCACTGCATGTCGTTGGAGCGCAGGTTGACCTTGGCCAGCCGCTTCTGCGAGCGGATGAAGTTCTGGAAGTGAATCGGGTCCCGCATGAAGAACACCGGCGTGTCGTTGCCGACCATGTCGTAGTTGCCCTCGGTGGTGTAGAACTTCAGCGCGTAGCCGCGTATGTCCCGCCACATGTCGGGTGAGCCGCGCTCCCCGGCCACGGTGGAGAACCTGGCCACCATCCGGGTCCCGGTGCCCGGCTGGAGGAACGCGGCCCTGGTGTAGGCGCTGACGTCGCCGGTGACCTCGAACCGGCCGAACGCGCCGCTGCCCTTGGCGTGCGGCTGCCGCTCCTTGATCCGCTCCCGGTTGAAGTTGGCCATCTGCTCGATCAGGTAGCTGTCCTGCAGCAGGATCGGGCCGCCCGCGCCGACGGTCAGCGAATAGGTGTCGCTTTCGACCGGGATGCCGGCATCGTTCGTCTGGATGGGGCTGGGTTGCGTGCTCGTCATACTCGTGTCTCCTTTGTGGATGGAACCCTGGGCTTTGATAGGCCCGAGGCCGTTCACGGGTTTGAGCCAGGCGGTGCCGGCACCGGGCGGGAACCGGCGGCCCTGGCCTGGTTCGGGCCGCCGGTGTAGGTGCGCAGCACCCGGTCGGCGGGGCTGAGCGCCAGGAACGCCAGTCCCGCCGCGATCCCGGCGCCGAGCTGGACGACCAGGTAAACCCAGATCGTCGACCACGCGAACAGGCCGGCCGTGGCCCCGCCGAGCGTGACCGCCGGGTTGAACAAGCCACCGGAGATCCCGCCGACGGCGAACGCGCCCGCCGTCACGGTGAACCCGATCGCCAGCCCGAAGAACCCGTTGCCCGTCTGGTCCTTGCTGGTGGCCACGTTGAGCATCACGTAGCACAAGGCGAACGTGACCAGCAGCTCCACCACGGCGGCGGCCGCCTCGGTGTGACCGGTCAGGGTCACGGTCCCCACCGCCGCGGGGTTGACGACGGCGCGGCCGATCACCCCGGCGACCACACCGCCGGCTACCTGCGCGATCCAGTAACCGGCCGCCTCACCCATCCCGATCCGGCGGCGGACCAGCGCCGCCATGGTCACGGCCGGGTTGTAGTGCCCGCCGGAGATGTGGCCACCGGCGTAAATCATGACCATCAGGGCCGCGCCCGCCGCCAACGGGGTAAACACGCTGTGGCTGAGCACACTCACCACCACGACGAAGGTCAGGAAAAACGCCCCGAACGCCTCGACCACGTACTTACGGATTTCCGTCGCCCATGCGGGGGGAGCCACCTCCTGCCTCCGCTCTTGGCCGATAACCACGTCTGTCATCTGCTTCCTCCTTGCTCCGGGACGTGATGCGGCGCGGCCAAGAGGCGGAATAACCTCCGCTTACTCCCGCTGACCGCTTTCTTTGCCTCTCGGCTCACGTTCCTGTGACACATTGACTATTTCGTTCGAACTGTGCAGCTGGCATCACCGCCAGCAGCCATTCATAGCCCCCGGCTAGCTGAAATAACCGAGTTCCTGCTAGCTGTAACTATGCTGGCGACCCAGCTTTTATCCACAGACAGGGAGAGGCTCGCGCGCGCATCGCCCACCGACAGCGGGAAATTTCATACGTACGCAGGCTGCTTTTAAGAAAGGCCAGCCGTAATTCGCCGCACCGCCTGGATCGCGTGGACGGCAATGGCCGTGCCCTCAGATGCCGCGTAGGCTGCGCCGCTCGTCATCAGTGGTCCCGCCCCAGACACCGGCATCGCCGCTGTCCAGCGCCCACCGCAGACACGGCCGACAGACCGGGCACGTCCGGCATATCTGCTTGGCTTCCTCGATCTGAGGCAAGGAGGCACCTGAGGTGCCGAGGGGAAAGAAAAGCTCGGGATCCATGTCGCGACAGGCGGCGTGGTGACGCCAGTCCGTGCCCTCGGCATCCGACTGCCGGCGGAGAAGGCCTTGGCTCATGCAACTCATCGGGCTCGTCACCTTTCCTCCTCGTAGATCGGCGCCGCGGGTTTCCGTTGTCACGCCCCGGCCAACTATGGCGCGGAAGTCCATTACGCCGCATCATTGCCAGCAGCCAACTGATGCCCCGGCTAGCCCGAATAGCTGAATTCCTGCTACCTGGAAGGGCATCGCATGCCCGCTCAGCGCAGATATGCAGCCGTTGGTGACGTGTTACTAATCCATTGACCGAACGAATGTACGAGGACACTGCCCGCCGTCCGGCCTTGTCACGGCGTGCGGCGGAGGACCCGGTCAATCTGCCGCGCGGAAAGCTCCGATTTCGACAGGAAACCCGCCACCGGGCTCTCGGCGATCAGATCGGCGTAATCCGCTTCGGCACGCGCCGAGATCATGATCACGGGGGCATGGCCGTCCTGGCCGTCCTGGCCGTCCTGGCCGTCCCGGGCCAGTAGCCGGGCCAGGTCAAAACCGTTCTCGTCCCCCAGCCCGACGTCGACGAGGATGACGTCCGGCCTCAGGACGCGAGCCTGCCGGAGCGCATCGACGGAGTTCGAGGCCACTCCCGCGACGGTCACGCCCTCTCGCTCCAGGAGAACGCTCGCCGCCCGGAGAAAGGCATCGCTGTCGTCAATCAGCAGGCACCGCAGCGGCATCCGACCAGGCTGGCAGGCCCGTACCACCGCCGCATTGCAGCTAGCAGGAATTCCGCCGCCGATGGTCATCAGCAAGCTTCTTGCGCCCCCCACCATCACGGTCGCAAAGCGGGGCGGCGGATCCGGGCGCTGGCACCGCGCCTGGGCGCGAGCACCTGCGCCGCGGAAACGTCGATATCCGTGAGCTCCGCATAAAGCTTTCTGATCTCGTGCTCTCCCCAGGCCCGGGAAGTAAACCGGTGATGTGTGATCGCCGTCAGCATGAGGAATCGAGCCTGAGCGGAGTCGAAACCCCCCGCCAGCCAGTCCGCGCGTTCCATGCTGGCCTCCTCCTGTCCCCTAGCGGTGCGGCCTTTTGTTCAGCCGGCTCCAATCCGTCGCGTTGCCGGTGAATGGGGCCGGCTCGGCTTCAGCTAGCATCGCCCGCCGGCCGGTGATCCGGCATCGCCGCCAGCACCCGCCGACCGTGGGTGCTAACGGCAGGCCCGCAGTACCGCTAGCAGGGAACGTCCTGCTAGCGGTGAGGCAGAAGTGAGGGCGGATCAATGGCTCCGTGCGACGCGCGGCCGAGCAGCTCAGCGCCGCCACGGGCGAGCAGCAGGCGCGCCAGCCGGCCGCCGAGCTCACTGCTGGCGGCACCGGTGACCTGGGCGCGGATCACGGCGGAGCCATCCGTAGCGGCGATGACTCCTGACAGCCGGACCGCTGGTTCTGCTCCTGTCTGCACGGCAACCTCGGCCAGGGCGCCGACTGGAGCGCTGCAGCCAGCCCCGATACCGGCCAGGAATCCGCGTTCGGTGATCGCCGCGGCCCGGGTGGGCGCGTGATCGAGGGTCTCGAGCGCGGCCGCGGTAACCAGGTCGCCGGCGCGGCACTCGAGGGCCAGCACCCCCTGCGCCGGGGCAGGCATCAGCGCCGATGGATCGAGCGGCGTGGCGATGGCGCCGGAGAGTCCCAGTCTCGACAGCCCGGCCATCGCCAGGACGAGAGCGTCGGCCTCGCCGTCAGCCAGCTTGCGCAGCCGGGTACCGACGTTGCCGCGCATCGGGACCACCCGCAGCTGGCGCCCGGTGGCGCGCAGCAGGGCCGCCCGCCGCGGTGACCCGGTCCCGATCCGCGCCCCGCGGGGCAGGGTCTCGAGACCGGTACCCCCGGGCCAGATCAGTGCGTCGCGCGGATCCTCGCGGGCCGGGAACGCCGCCACCTGCAGCCCGGATACGGGCGCGGCCGGCAGGTCCTTGCACGAGTGCACGACCAGGTCGACCTCACCGCGCAGCAACGCCGCGCGCAGGGTGGTCGTGAATACCCCGGTCGTGCCGAGCCGCTCAATCGGCGCGGCTGACCCATCCCCCGGCGTGGCCATCGCGACCAGGACGGCGGCGCGGCCGCACCGCTTACGCAATTGGCCAGCTACCTGGCGGGCCTGAGCCAGCGCGAGCGGGCTCCCGCGGGTGCCCACCCGCAGCGGGCAGTGGTACGGGGAGGTCATGCTCCAGCCTGTCTCGCCTCAGCCAGCAATGTCAGCGCAGCCAACGCCCAGGGCCATTACCAGTTAGCCGGTAACTGGAGTGGCCGCCAGCCGGGAAGACCGGGCCGCCTCGATGCGTGATCGTGAGGAAAGGCGGCACGGCGTACGCGCCGGACCTTCACGCGACCCGAGGAGGAAGCATGGTTACCACCGGACAGACCGCGGCTGGGGTGACGGTCCCGGACACCAAGCTGGCCCGGGACGCCACCGAACTGGTGCGCGATTCCGCCACCGACCTGATCTATAACCATTCCCGGCGGGTCTTCTGGTTTGGCAGCCTGCAGGGCCGGAACCGTGGGCTGAGCTTCGACCCCGAACTGCTCTACCTCGGCGCGATGTTCCACGACCTGGGCCTGAACGAGCAATTCCGCCGCAGCGGCCGGCGCTTCGAGGTGGACAGCGCGGGCGAGGCCCGGCACTTCCTGCAGGGTCACGGGGTGCCCGAGGACAGCATCCGCCGGGTGTGGACGGCCATCGCCCTGCACACGACGCCCGGTATACCGGAGTTCATGGAGCCCGAAGTCGCCCTGCTCACGGCCGGGGTGGAATACGACGTGCTCGGCATCGGGTACCACGACGTGAGCGACGCCGACCGAGCGGAAATCACCGCCTTGCACCCGCGGCCGGATTTCAAGCGCAGCATCCTGCAAGCGTTCACCGAGGGCATCGCCCCTAAGCCGGATACCACGTTCGGCAACGTCAAAGCGGACGTCCTCGAGCGCTTCGTCCCGGGCTACCAGCGCGCCAACTTCGTGGACATCATCGAGAACTCGGCCTGGCCGGAGTAAGTTGCCCGGCCTCGCGCAACGTGCGCCACAAGCCCACGACCTCTGGCGTTGCCGACCCGCGGACATGGGGCTACCGTCGGCCTCATGAACGCGCCAGAAACCGGCGCCGATGGGACCAATGCCACCGGCGCGGGGGCGGCCCGGAACTCACCCGACCAGGCGCGGCTGCGCCGGCTTGCCGATCAGCAGGCCGCGCTGCGGCGCGTGGCCACGCTGGTCGCTGGTGGCGCGCGGCCAGCCGAGGTGTTCACCTCGGTCGCTGACGAGCTCGGCCATCTGATCGGTGCCGAAGCGACGTTCGTGTCCCGGGTTGATGTTTCCAGCCCCGGCCGGGGCGGCCCGGGGCCGCCGGGCTCGCCCGCGGCTGACCCGTCCGGGGGACGCCGGGAAGCTGAACGGCATATGACCGTCGTCGGATCGTACGGCCGGGTAAGAGATGAAGTGCCCATCGGCTTCCGGACCAGGCTGCAGCCGGGGATGGCCAGCAACGCCGCCATCCAGACCCGGCACTCGGCCCGGATCAATGGCGAAGAGCTGGCCAACGGCCCGTTTGGCGCGATCGTCGGCAAGCTGGGCATGCGCGCCGCGATCGCCACGCCCATCGTCGTGGAGGGACGCTACTGGGGCGTGACGGTGGCCGCGACCTCGCGGGCGGACTTCCCGGCGGGCACCGAGTCACGGATGGCGGACTTCATGGAACTCGCCGCCACGGCGATCGCCAACGCCCAGGCCGACCAGGAACTGCGCGAACTCGCGGACACCCAGGCCGCACTGCGGCGCCTGGCCACGCTCATCGCACGGGGCGAACCACCCGAAGCGGTGTTCGCGGCCACGACCAGGGAAGCGCTCCGGCATTTCGGCCACGGCACCGCCCGGATGATCCGGTACGAGCCCGACGGGACGGCGACGCTCCTCGCCAACGAAGGCAGCACGGGCCCGCATGTGCGGGCCGGGAAACCCTGGGAGGGCTATTCGCCCACCGGGCTGACCGCGACCGTGCTGCGTACCGGCCGGGCCGTCCGGGTCGATGATTACCGCGGCGTTCCGGGCGGGGAGCCTTATCTCCGGGAAGGGCTCCGGTCAGCGGTCGGCATGCCCATACACGTCAACGGGCGGCTATGGGGAATGATCGCCATCGGATCCGGTGAGGGGCCGCTGCCGCCCGACACCGAGCAGCGGATGACACAGTTCACTAGTCTCGTCGCGACCGCGGTCACGAACGCGCAGAACCGGGCCGATCTCATGACCTCCCGCGCCCGGATCGTCGCCGCCGCGGATGAGACCCGGCGGCGGATCGAGCGCGATCTGCACGACGGCACCCAGCAGCAGCTCGTGTCGCTGATCCTGGAGCTGCGGATGGTAGAGGCCACGGTGCCTGCCGGGCTCGGCGAGCTGAGGAGCAAGCTGTCCCGCCTGGCTGAGCGCCTGGCGGGCGTGTCCGACCAGGTACGGGAAATCTCCCACGGCATTCACCCCGCGATCCTTTCCTCGGCCGGCCTGCGGCCCGCGCTGCGCGCGCTCGGGCGGCGCTCGGCCGTCCCGGTAGACATCAATGTGCGGATCGATAGGCGCCTTCCCGAGCCGGTCGAGGTAGGCGCCTACTACGTCGTCTCGGAAATGCTCACCAACGCGGCCAAGCACGCACGCGCCTCGGTGGTCGCGGTCGACGCGGAAACTTCCGGCGGCACGCTCCGGCTGCGCGTACGTGACGACGGAACCGGCGGCGCCAGCCCGCTGCGGGGCTCAGGGCTAACCGGGCTGAAGGACCGTATCGAGGCGCTGGGCGGCATGTTCTCCCTGCACAGCCCGGAGGGCGGCGGCACGGCGGTGTGCTGCGAACTTCCGGTTCCGGAGGGCGGGCAGCCGGGTGCGGGGCATGGCCAGTAGCCGGGCGCCGCAGGTCGTGCTGGCCGATGACGATGTCCTGCTGCGCGAAGGCGTCGCCAGCCTGCTGGCCCGCTCGGGATTCGAGGTCGTCGGCCAGGCCGGCAACGGCACCGAACTGCTGGCCCTGGCCCGTTCGGCCCGGCCGGAACTGGCGGTCATCGACATCCGGATGCCCCCGGGCCATGGCACCGAGGGGCTGACGGCAGCGCGGGTGATCCGGGAGGAACTGCCCGGCACGGCCATCATCGTGCTGTCGGCGCACGTCGAGGTCAACGAGGCGATGGACCTGCTGGCAGGCGGTGAGCGCCTCGGCTACCTGCTGAAAAGCCGGGTGACCGATGTGGCGGAGTTCATCGATACGGTCAAGCGGATCACCGCGGGCGCCTCGGTGGTGGACCCGTCCCTGGTGCAAGAACTCGTCCGGGCCCGGCGGCGGCGTGACCCGCTCGACGTCCTGTCGCCACGGGAACGCCAGGTGCTCGCCCTGATGGCCGAGGGCGCCTCCAACGCCGGCATCGCGCAGCGGATCTTCGTCACCGAGGGAACGGTCGAAAAACACGTCCGCAGCATCCTCACCAAGCTCGACCTGCCCGAGAGCGAAACCGACCACCGCCGGGTGCTGGCAGTCCTGAAGTTCCTCGAAGCGCGTTAAATCCGCCTCCCTGCCGGACTTCACCGAAATCCAGTGGATCACCACCAGGGCAGGCACCGGCTCCTATCCGATCTAGCCCAGCCCAGGTCATCGGCACCGTCCAGGCCCGGACACCGAATCCTGGATCCGTACCGGCACCGGTATCCGGGTGCCGCGGGTGCCGCGGACTGCGGCGCGTCGCCGGCGATCTCACCCCAAGAGGCCATGGCCTGGCGATGCGGATTGCGTTCGGGGCCGGCGGCCGACGGGCACGGGACCGCGGCGTCGCTGCCGGCCGTTTCTGCCACGTCTGTATGGATGGAGAAGGCACATCCTCATGCCGGCACGCCGATCGTGGCTACCATGACCGCCTTGATCGTGTGCAACCTGTTCTCGGCCTGATCGAAGACGATGGAGGCCGGGGATTCGAAGACCTCGTCGGTCACCTCCAGCGCCGTCAGCCCGCGCTTGTCGTAGATTTGCTGCCCGATCTGCGTCTCGGTGTTGTGCAGCGCAGGAAGGCAGTGCAGGAACTGCACCTCCGGGTTGCCGGTCGCCGCCATCACCTCGGCGTTCACCTGATAAGGCAGCAGCAGGTCGATCCGCGCGTCCCACTCGTCGCCCGACTCGCCCATCGACAGCCAGACATCGGTGTACAGGAAGTCCGCGCCGGCCACGGCCGCCATCACGTCGGCGGTCACCGTCAGGCTGGCCCCGGAGGTAGCGGCCAGCTGCTGGGCGATGCCCTGGACCTCCGGTGACGGCTGCAGGGTCTCGGGCGCGCAGATCCGGACGTCCAGTCCCAGCAATGCACCCGTCACCAGCAGGGAGTTGGCCGTGTTGTTCCTGCCGTCCCCGAGGTAGCAGTAGGAGACAGCGGACAGCGGCTTGGCTGAATGATCACGCATGGTCAGCACATCGGCCAGCATCTGGGTGGGGTGCCACTTATCGGTGAGCCCATTCCAGACCGGCACCCCCGCGCAGGCGCCCAGGATCTCCACCGACTCCTGGGAGAACCCGCGGAACTCGATCCCGTCGAACATCCGGCCCAGCACCCGGGCGGTGTCTTTCACCGACTCCTTGCGGCCAAGCTGGGAGTCGTCCGGGCCAATGTAGGTGACGTGCCCACCCTCATCGTGGGCCGCGACCTCAAAGGCCGACCTGGTACGCGTCGAGGTCTTCTCGAAGATCAGCGCCACACTGCGGCCCTCCAGCCTGCGGGTCCGCTGGCCGCCGCGCTTCTGCACCTTCAGATGGGCGCCGAGTTCTACGAGGTAGAGGAACTCCTCCGCCGACAGGTCAGCCTCCTTCAGCAGGCTGCGTCCGATCAGGTCCATTGATGCTCCTCACAACTCAGCAGTGGCTCGTGACCCGTGGACGAGGGCACCGCAGCGCCCTCGCAATCGCTACTGGTCGGGCGGCGTCGCGCTGGATGGGGCAGACCATGCAACGCGGCCCGCCACGGCCGCGGCCGAGCTCGCCTCTGATGACGCTGACGACCTCGACGCCGGCTCGCCGCGAACGCGAGATCCTCCGCGCCCGGCCCCTCGCCGGTCGTGCACTGCAGCTCCTCCAGCTGGGCGCTCAGGTCATCGGAGGCACACAGCGGCTCATGCGCCGCCAGGCCGTTCGTCCCCGTCACGCTCACGCCGTCCACCCCGAGACAGCGGACCACCGCCCGGCACAGCGCCGCCACAGATACCGGCCCGTCGCTCTCATTCGCCGTCAGCTTTCTTTTGGCCGACACTACGCCGGATGCCGGCTCATGTCCTCGCGGATAGGGCGGGCAGTCTGCCTGTGACGGCGTTGCGGTCCCAGCTAGTCGCGAGACAGCCGTTTGCGGCAGGCGCCGGCCACTGGTGACAGTGCGCTCGCCGGTCCCGGTCGCGGCTCGGGCCGACAGCACGGCTCGCGGAAAATGGCCGCGCACTACCCGTGGAATTTCCTATGGGCGGAAAAGGCGCGTATTGTGAAAATTGCTGCTCCGGACCCTGGCAGGTGCACCCGCGAAATTCGCGGCGGCACGGCAGGGCCCGGATTTTTTATGCACCGGGCGGTTATTTCCCGGTCCCGCTGGGATGCGGTGGATAATGGGGCACTGAACTGGCTGGGGCACGCCATTCGGGCTGACCCACGTTAATAGAGGCGCATCATGAAAGTTCTGATTATTGTTCTGGTCGTCGTCGTGGTGCTGGCCCTGCTGGGGCTGGCGATGGCGGTGCGGATCATCAAGCAGTACGAGCGGGGTGTGCTGCTGCGTTTCGGCCGGGTGCAGGGGCTGCGGGCGCCCGGGTTCCGGCTGATCATCCCGTTCGCCGACGTGCTGCGCCGGGTGTCCATGCGGATCGTGACGATGCCGATCCAGTCCCAGGGCATCATCACCCGCGACAACGTCAGCGTGGACGTGTCCGCGGTCGCCTACTTCCGGGTCACCGATCCGGTCAAGTCGGTCGTGGCGATCGAGAACGTCGGCGCGGCGATCGACCAGATCGCGCAGACCACGCTGCGCAAGGTGGTCGGCCAGCACAGCCTGGACCAGACCCTGTCGGAGACCGACAAGATCAACCTGGACATCCGCAAGATCCTCGACGTCACCACCATTGACTGGGGCGTCGAGGTGACCCTGGTGGAGCTGAAGGACATCCAGCTGCCCGACAGCATGAAACGCGCCATGGCCCGCCAGGCCGAGGCCGAGCGGGAGAAGCGCGCGAAGATCATCAACGCCGAGGGTGAGGCCCTGGCCGCGGCCGCCCTGGGCGAGGCATCCGACACCATGATGGCCCACCCGCTGGCGCTGCAGCTGCGTAACCTGCAGAGCCTGGTCGAGATCGGCGTGGACAAGAACACCACCGTCGTCTTCCCCGCCCCCCTGATGACCACCATCGCCGAACTCGGCTCCTTCCTGGCCCGCGAACAAGCCGCCGCCACCCCGGCGCTCCCGGCCGCCGACACCAGCCGCACCCCCGCCACGACCACCAACGGAACCGCCCCGAGCGGAACGGCTGGGCCCAGCTAGCCACCCGGCGTACGGCCAGGCGGGCCCGGCCGGTCCTCCATCCGGGGACTCGCGGGCGCCCGTCCGCTGCCCGGAACCTGTCTTCTGCAAGGAGCATCCCGAAGGGACCGGCGCGCCGTCGCGGCCGTCCGCCATCCGGCACGTGCCGCGCCGGCCGCCGGTTGTCATTTCCGTGGGTTTCGTGCGATCCTGGTCGCACGTAGCGGGCCTGGATTCACCCAGACCATGTGCTCCCTCGCCGCTAGCAGTTTCTGCGCTGAAGGCGGCGAGACTCATGACGGACTCCACGATGCGCCCGGCCCTGGCCACCGCGGTGATCACCACAGCCCGCCAGTCCCCGCGGCCACCCTGCGCCATTCGTTCTGTGCTGTGCCTGTATTGCCGGACAGACAAGTTCGTGTACTGGCCGCCAGCCAGCCGGCTGCGCCTCGCCGACTGCCCCGGATGCCAGCGGCGGGCGCAGCAAGCCGAACCGGCGCACTCATTCCGCCCGCTGCGGCGCCGGTAAGACCTGGGGTCCTATGGCCGGCGCCCGATCGTTCCCGACCCGCGGGGTACTGAACCGGCCCCGGTTCTCGCCCGTCGACGTGATCGTCTTCGTAGTCATCGTCCTGCTGCTCTTCGGCGTCCTCCGGCTGGCCCACGCCATGAACGCCAGCACCGCGACAGCTCGGGTCACGGTGATCTCCACCCGGCCCAGCGAGCTGCCCTATTACGCGGCGCGCTCGCTCCTGCGCATGTTCATCGCCTTCTTCCTCTCGATAGCGTTCACCTTCGTCTACGCCACCGCGGCGGCCAGGAGCCGCCGCGCCCGGCTGGTGCTGATTCCTCTCCTGGACATCCTCCAGTCGGTACCGGTCCTGGGCTTCCTGGCCATCACCATCACCTTTTTCATTGCCTTGTTCCCGGGTTCGGTGCTCGGCCTGGAATGCGCGTCTATCTTCGCCATCTTTACCTCCCAGGCCTGGAACATGACGTTCAGCATGTACCACTCCCTGATCACCGAGCCGACCGAACTGGACGAGGCCGCCCGCATGTTCCGGTTGACCAAGTGGGAGCGGTTCTGGCGGCTGGACGTGCCCGGCTCGATGATCGGGCTGGTCTGGAACGGGATGATGAGCTTCGGGGGCGGCTGGTTCTTCCTCGCCGCCTCGGAGGCCATCAGCGTCGGCAACACGAAGTACACACTGCCGGGGATCGGCTCCTACGTGCAGGCCGCCGTGGACAAGGGCGATCTGGCTGAGGTGGGCGCCGCCATCGCGGTGATGGTCATCATGGTGGTCGGCGTGAACGTCCTGTTCTGGCGGCCGTTGGTGGCGTATGCGGAGAAGTTCCGGGTGGAGACGTCAGAGGCGGCCGAGCAGCCCAAAAGCTACGTGCTCAACTTCCTGCGACAGTCCCGGGTCCCCGGCTACATCTCCAGGCCGCTGAGGCCGGTCGGCCGTGACCTTGACCGGGCGACCCGCCCGTTCGGGCTGGCCGAGTCCCCCCTGCGTACCTTTGGGTACAAACGCCGGTCGGGCGACGTCGCGTTCACGGTAGTGACGGGGGCCGTCATCCTGTGGGGGATCTACCGAGCGGCGGTCTACTTCGACCACACCGCCGGGTTCAGCCCATTCATCCGGTGCCTCGGCCTCGGCTTCCTCACCTTCGCACGGGTCGCCGTCGTCGTTGTGGCGTCTACCCTGATCTGGGTGCCGGTCGGGGCGAAGATCGGGATGAGCCCGCGGCTGTCCCGCTATGCGCAGCCTGTTGTCCAGGTCCTGGCCAGCTTTCCGGCCATCCTGCTGTTCCCGTTCGCGATCGTGATCTTTCTCGCCCTGGGCATCTCCCTGAATTTCGGCGGGATCCTCCTCATGGCCCTGGGTGCCCAGTGGTACATCCTGTTCAACGTGATCGCCGGGGCCAGTGCGATCCCCACCGACCTGCGGGAGCTGATGGACCAGTTCCGTGTCCCGTGGCGACAGAAGTGGCGGCAGCTGATCCTCCCCGGGATCTTCCCGTACTACGTGACCGGGGGCATCACCGCCGCCGGCGGAGCATGGAACGCCTCGATCGTGGCCGAGATCGCCACCTACGGGACGCATCACCTGACCGCGAGTGGCCTGGGGGCCTATATAGCCCAGGCCACCGTCAAGGGTGACTTCCCCGGCGTCCTCGCCGGCATCGTCGTCATGAGCTTCTATGTGGTGGTGGTCAACCGGCTGCTGTGGCGGCCGCTGTACCACCTGGCTGAGACCAAGTACTCGCTGTGACCCCCCACGAAGGCGGTCAGATGACCAGCACACTGCCCGGCACCACCCCCAGCTACGAGCCCACGGGAGAGGTGATCATCGAAGCCGGCCACGTCACCAAGCACTTCACCACCCCCGACGGACAGCCCCTGCCGGTCCTCGAGGACATCAGCCTCCAGCTGCACGCCGGAGAGATCGTCGCCCTGCTGGGAAAATCAGGCTCCGGCAAGTCGACTCTCCTGCGCTGCATCGCCGGATTGATCGCCCCGACCACGGGGACCGTCGCCTGCCGCGGCACGGCGATTAACGGGGCCAACCCCGGGGTGGCCATGGTGTTCCAGACCTTCGCCCTGCTCCCGTGGCTCACTGTCCAGGCCAACACCGAGATGGGCCTGGAAGCGCGGGGCATGCCGCCCGCCGAACGTCACCGGCGGGCCCTCAAGATGATCGACTTGATCGGTCTCGACGGGTTCGAGCAGGCCTACCCCAGGGAATTGTCCGGCGGCATGCGCCAGCGGGTCGGCTTCGCCCGCGCCCTGGTGGTCGAGCCGGACGCGCTCCTGATGGACGAGCCGTTCAGTGCCCTGGACGTGCTCACGGCCGAGAATCTCCGGAACGAGCTGCTCAGCCTATGGGGCGGCAAGGACTTCCCCACCAAGGCCATTCTCATCGTCACGCACAACATCGAAGAAGCGGTCCAGATGGCCGACCGCATCTTCGTACTGTCGTCCAGCCCTGGCCGGTTCAAAGCCGAGATCCATTGCCGCCTGCCCCGGCCCCGCGACCGCCGGTCCCCCGAGTTCGAGGCGCTAGTCGACCAGATCTACGGGATCATGACCGAGAGGACCCCGGAAGCGGGTCAGCAAACCACTGTGGTGGAGCCGGGCCTGGCCTCGCCGACCGACATCCCCCTTCCGCACGCCAGCGTCGGCGCCCTGGCCGGCCTGCTCGACATCCTCAGCAAACGGGGCGGCCGGGACGACCTGCCCGTGCTGGCCCGGCTCCTGAACTTCGAGGTCGACGACCTGCTCCCGGTGGTGGACGCAGCGGAGATGCTCGGCTTCGCCGCCGTCGCCCACGCCGACATCGAGCTCACCGCCACGGGTAAAGCCCTGGTCGAAGCGGACATCCTGGTCTCCAAGAAACTCTTCGCCGCCGCCGCCCGCGAGCGCGCGCCGCTGGTCAAGGCCATCGTGCGTGCGCTGGAGACGACCAAAGACCAGACCCTCGACCAGCAGTTCTTCCTCAATCTCCTGGGCCGCGGGTTCAGCGAAGACGAGGCCCGGGCCCAGCTCGACACCGCCATACAGTGGGGCCGCTACGCCGAGCTATTCGACTACACCGCCGACAACCGCGAACTGCTCCTCACCGGGCCAGAAGACGAGATACCCGAATAAGACACTCCGGCGTCGTACTTGTTCCGCGAGCCCGGCGGGATCTCGACGATAACCTCCACCACGCCTCCTCGGCTGACCGAACTTAGCCCGTTACCGATCAGGATGCGGTTTCTGGATGCGGGTTGTGCTGGACCGCACCGGCGCGTCACAGTTGAACCGCGCGATGAGGCTCGCCGAAACCGCGGCCGCCCGTGCCGGGCGAGCGGCCGCTGGCCTCTACCGCATGTCCGCACGACGTGGCGAGGAGGCCTCATCGTGTTCACCACCATGCCCGCCCGGGCCAGTGAGATCATCCGGCCGACAGACCTGCACGCCCTCGGCATGGTCCGGGGTGAGCTATCACGGACACTGGCGCTGCTCGGTGAGCTGGACCCGGCCGACTGGCAGCGCCCGACCGAGTGCGCCGGCTGGAGTGTCCGCGATGTGGTGGCGCACCTGGTCGGCGAGAACGAGGAACTGTCCCGGCCCGCCCGGCTCATCCGCCGCATCCGCACGACCCGCAGGCTGGCCAGCCCGGACGACGGGGATGGCCGCAGCGAGGGACAGATCCGGGACCGTGCCGGGCGCTCCGGCGAGCAGTTGATAGCCGAACTGGCTTACTGGGGCCGCAAGGCGACCTTAGCCGCGGAGCGTATTCCCGGGCCGCTGCACCGCGTGCGCGGGAGCGTTTTCTTCCCGCCGGCGCGCGGGGCGCCCGAAGACACCATCGACTATTTCATTCGCGTGCTGATGCCCCGCGAGGCGTGGCTGCACCGCACAGATATCGCGATCGCCACACGGCGGCCGGTGGGCTTCGGCGCGCACGACGGCGAAGTCGTCCGGCAGGTGATCCGCGATCTTGCTCGCGCATGGCCGGGACCCGCGGTGATCCTGGACTTCAGCGGGCCAGCGGGCGGACGGTGGTCGCTCGGTGCGGGCCGGCCGGTCGCCGAGGTGCAGTCCGATCCGGTCAGTTTTGTGCGGCTGACGGCGGGCCGGCCCGGGCGCCCGCCCGTGATCGCCGGAGCCGGCGGAACGGCGGCGGAATTGCTCGCCACTCGTATTGTGTCGTGCCCGCGCCGCGCGGACGTCCCGCGCGCGGACCTTCTCATACCGCCTGGATAGCCATTCCATGGTGGCCGGCGTTCGCCAGCTCCTCGCGGCTGAGGCGCCCGGGCGCGACGCGGGGTTCCTCAGCGGTCTATCGCGACCGCCGTCGAGCTGACCGCGGCGGCCTTCGGCTCGGCGGTGAATATCTGCCGGTAGAGATCGGGGCCGTAGCTGGTCGGCAGGGGCTCGCCCGGCAGCAGCCGGAACGTCCGGCGGCCGTCGTCTCGCCGCTCGGGCCGCAGGAAGAGGGCCGTGCCGTCCTTCCCGGTCCAGAGGCCGTGCGCGAGATCGAACAGATGGGTGACGAAAACGACCCGTACTCCGGATTCGAGCAGGGCGCGGATGATCTGGCGGGCGATCTCCGAGCCTTCCCGCTCGTTGGTCGAGGCGAAGGACTCGTTGCACAGGAGCAGGCAGCCAGGGGATATCTGGCCGGCGATGCCGTTCATCCGGCTCAGTTCCTCGTCCAGCTTGCCCTTCTCCATCGTGGCGTCTTCCTCGCGCTTGAAGTGCGTGAAGATGCCGTCGCGGACGCTGGCGGTGAAGGATTGCGCGGCGACGAACATGCCGGCCTGCATCATCAGCTGCGCGAGGCCGATGCTGCGCAGGAAGGTGGACTTCCCGCCCTGGTTCGCGCCAGTGATCATGACGAGCGTCTTGCTGTCCGCTGCCACGTCATTGCCGACCGCCCGCCCGCCGAGCATGAGACTCAGCGACGGGTCGTACAGTCCCCGCGCGGTCAGCGCGAGCTCGGCCGCCGGCGACGGGACGGGGACGCACAGCGGCTCCCCTTTGCCCGCGAGCGATTCACGCAGGTTCAGGCAGCCGATGTAGAACGCCAGCTCGGCGCGGAGCATCGTGAAGAAAGCCAGGATGTGGTCGTTGGACTGGGCGAGCGCGCTGGCGGCGCCGTTGAGCCCGCGGGACCGCAAGTCAGCCAGGGCCCGCTGGCCGTTGTCGTCCCGGTCGGGGATGCCGAAGCTGTATCCCTGCCTGTTCCCGACCGGGATCCGGTCCCGCCAGCTCTGCTCCCGGGGCTTGCGCAGCACGTAGTTCAGGCCCTTGTTGCCCCGCCCCAGGCCCGCACTGATCAGCGTTCCCCGCCGGAAGCCCAGCTCCTTCAGATGGCCCTCGACCAGATGCAGGTAGTCATCGTCCAGTTCGGAGGTGAGCATGCCGAAGAACCGCGTGAAGCCCTCAGACCGGAAGCTCGCCGCGTGTTCATCGGCGACGGCCCTCAGCCGTTTCAGCATCCCGGTGAACATCTCCAGCACCTGCACGGACCGGTACATGATCGCATCCGGGGAAGTACTCAGGAGCCCGAAGAAGGCTCTCTTCTCGCTCATGATCGCGGTGACGGCGATGTCATAGATCTCCCGGACGACGTCCGGGTGGGCGATGGCGTCGGTGAGGACCTGCTGCCGGTAGATGATCGCGTCCGGATTGGCCAGGCTCGACAGCACCGCCCGCCTCGCCCTGCCAAGGAGGAAGTCATCCCCCGCCGCCATGGCCGCCAGCAGCGTGCCCAGCTCCAGATCCTGGGTGACGGCGTCTGCGGCCGGCGGCAGGTCACTCGCGAGGTCGACGTCACAGTCCCGGTGCATCAGGAAGGCTTTCATGACGCGATCCGCTCCTTCAGCCGCTGGTAGGTGAGGCCGTACTTGCCGGCGATCGCGGCCGCGTACGCCAGGCCATCGGCTGGCTTCCGCACGATCTTGAAGGTCCGCTCGGCCGGGCTGTCCGGGACGATCGTGGCGACCATGCTCACGCATGCCTCGTTCAGTGCCGCGAACTCGTCGATGAACGTCACGTACACGCTCAGCAGGTCCAGATCGGTGAGCCGGCGCACGATCTCCGAGCCCAGGAAAAGCGCGTCCTGCAGCGTGGTGGAGGCGAAGCTCTCGTTCATCACGACGATGCTGCGGCTGGTCGCGTCGCGCAGGATCTCGTGGATCCGGATGAGCTCGTCTTCTAGTTTGCCCCGGAGGTTCTGGAGGTCTTCCTCCTTCTCGAAATGGGTGAACATCCGGTCGGGGAGAAACAGCCGGGCTTCGCGGCCCGGGACAGGCAGGCCGAGGCTGGCGAGATAGTGCAATTGGCCGAACATCCGGGCAAAGGTCGTCTTGCCGCCCTGATTCGGGCCGGTCACGACGAGGACGCGTTCCGGGCCGTCGAGATGAAAGCTGTTGCAGACGACCGCGGGCCGGTCGCGGGCCAACGTGGCGGCCAGGGCGATGTCGAAGGCGTCGCCGGCACCGATTTGCTTCGACGTCTGGCTGACACAGGGATAGCAGAATTCCAGGCCCGCGGATTTGAGCGGCTGGATATAGCCGAGGTAGGCCAGATAGAATTGCACTTCCCGGTCGAAGACGCCGAGCGTATCATCCACGTAGTGCGCATACCGCACGCAGAAGTCATCGAGTTCGGCGAAGGTTTCGGGATAAAGCCTGCCGACACACTCCAGGACCTGCGCTTCGACGTGATTCATGTCGGCCGCAGCGCGGAAACCGACGCGGTAGTCCCTGACTGCGCCCTGCTTGAACCTCGCGAACGTCTCCGCCACGTCCGCGCCGTAATCGTCTTCTCCCTCATACGCGCTAACCCGGACCCTGGCCCCCTTGATATGAATGCAATACCGTACCTCGGCGAGCCGGGCGAGAAGTTCGCGGGCCTCCGCAGCAAGCCGGGTAAAATCGTCAGAGGCAACATAGCGGTTCAGGTATTCACGGAAACCGGTGAAACCGCGTGACCGCAGTTCAAGCTGGCCAATTCGCTCGGCGAAGGATTCCGTGGCCCGGCAGTAAATATCAGCCGCATCAAGAAACCAGCGTTCCCGCTGATACCGGTCATGCAGCTTGCCGATCAGGGCCAGGTACTTGCGCATCTCAGCCAGGCCCTGCGCATACCCGGTGACCGCGCCGCGCACGTCTTTGTCCTCAAGGTCACGCAGCACCTGATGCCGGTACTCGACAGCCGGCACTGTATGCAGCGGAGCCAGGAAATAAGGTGTGAGATTATATTCGTCCCGGCCGGACGCCAGGGATACCATCACCTGATCAAGATTCAGGTCAGCGAAAAAGGAAGGCGCCTCCCGCCTGTCACCGTCCGCAAAATCCTCTGCGCGCTCAAAGAGTATGCTCTGAAAAGACATACTTCACCCGCTCCCACCAGTCTTTTGCCCGGTAGAAGCCATCAGCCACGGCGGCAGTTCAGGGCGGGCCTCATCGCCGTGGGTAATTTTACCGTGCCAGATCGGACAGAGGTAATCAGCGGGCCAGAGCCCCGTCTGCCTGGTGAACACCGAGGGCGGCACTCAGTAATCGGGCTTCCCGGGTGCCTTCACCGATCGGGTAGCTCACGGCCGGTCCCGGGCCCGCGTCACAGCCGCCGCCGCCGCCGGCGGAATGCCCGCCAGTTGCGGCTCGCACGGAATCTGCGACCGCCCGGGCTGTCAGCCCGGGCGACCGGGACAGAGCGATGAAGAGCATTGGCGCGCCACGGGTCGGCAGCTCGCCCAGTCAGGCCGAATGTCCCTACCAGGACCGCGGCGCGACCTGATGAACTAGCTTGGCCAGGCCCTGATGGCCGGTTACACATTGGCAGGCGAGCAACCTTCGGGAGCAGATAATGGCTGATTTCGGTGTCGCGGATCTATCGGCGCTGGAGATTCTTGATTCGCGTGGGCGGCCGACGCTCGCGGTGACGGTCCGGCTGGCGGATGGCACGACGGCCCGGGCTGGGGTGCCGTCCGGGGCGTCGACGGG
>Ga0182014_10001346_pt1 | contig 32999 bp, 20 predicted proteins | sample 612S2DmetaG_FD_120489 | JGI IMG/M metagenome (GOLD analysis project Ga0182014, IMG submission 120489) | Permafrost microbial communities from Stordalen Mire, Sweden - 612S2D metaG | ecosystem: Environmental > Terrestrial > Soil > Wetlands > Permafrost | place: Sweden: Stordalen | collected... | reverse complement strand
CTCTCAGCGACAACGGGCCTGCGGTTGTCGCTGAGAGGTGGGCACACGCGTTGTCGCCTCCGGAAGAGACTCGTGGGGCTGCTGTGACTTACCGACGTCAGGCGGGTAGGCGCAGGATCGCCAACGAGTGGGGTGGCAGCTGCGTGGTCCGGTCGCCGATCGCGGGCGAGTCCCAGGCCAACACCAGGTCACCGGTCACCGGCACCGTCGCCGGCGCAACGCCCAGGTTGCAGGCGATCACCAACCGGCCGCGGCGCATCGTGATCCAGCGCTGGTCCTCGTCATAGTCGACGACGAGGTGGTCCAGCCAGGGGTCGGCCAGGTCAGCCTCGGTGCGCCGCAACGCGATCAAGTCGCGATAGAGGGCGCCAAGCCGGGCGTGTTCGCCGGATCCCACCTCACCCCAGTTCAGCTTGGACCGCAGGAATGTCTGCGGGTCCTGCGGGTCGGGAATCTCGTCGGCATCCCAGCCGTGCCCGGCGAACTCGGCCTTACGTCCCTCGGCGGTGGCGCGGGCCAACTCCGGTTCGGGATGCGAGCTGAAGAACTGGAACGGTGTCGACGCTCCCCATTCCTCGCCCATGAAAAGCATTGCCGTGTAGGGCGACCCGAGCACCAACGCGGCCTTGATCGCCAGCTGGCCAAAGGACAAATTCTGCGACGGACGGTCCCCGAGCGCGCGATTGCCGACCTGGTCGTGGGTGCAGGTGTACGCGAGCAGCCGAGTGGCCGGGATCGTCCGGGTGTCCAGCGGCCGCCCGTGCCGACGCCGCCGGAACGACGAATACGTGCCGGCGTGGAAGAAGCCGTGGCGCAGCGTCTGCGCAAGCGTGGCGAGCGAGCCGAAATCCGCATAGTAACCTTGCCGTTCGCCGGATACCGCGGTGTGAATGGCGTGGTGGATATCGTCGTCCCATTGCGCGGCAAGACCGTAGCCGTGCTGATCGCGCGGGGTGATCAGCCGATCGTCGTTGAGGTCGCTTTCGGCGATCAGCGACAGTGGCCGGCCCAACTCGGCTGCCAGGCGGTCGGTCTCGGTGGCGAGTTCCTCGAGGATGTCGATGGCGGTGGTGTCGACCAGCGCGTGCACGGCGTCCAGCCGCAGGCCGTCGGCGTGGAAGTCGCGCATCCAGCGCAACGCGCATCCGATGATGTAGCGGCGCACCTCGTCGGAGTCGGCGTCGGCGATGTTGACGCCTTCGCCCCATGGATTGGACGCCGACGAAAGGTACGGGCCGAACCGCGGCAGGTAGTTACCCGACGGGCCGAAGTGGTTGAACACCGCGTCGATCAACACCCCCAAACCACGCTCGTGGCAGGCGTTGACGAGCCGGACCAGGCCGTCCGGGCCGCCGTAGGGTTCGTGCACGCTGTACCAGAGCACGCCGTCGTAACCCCAGCCGTAATCCCCGGAAAAGGAATTGACCGGCATCAGTTCGACGAAGTCGATCCCGAGTTCGACGAGGTAGTCGAGCTTTTCGATGGCGGAGTCGAACGTGCCGTCCGGAGTGAAGGTGCCGACGTGCAGCTCGTAGATCGTCGCGCCCGCGACGGGCCGGCCGGACCAAGCGCCGTCCGCCCCGCCCGCATCCCACAGCTGCGAACGTGCGTGCACCCCGTCGGGCTGACGGGCCGACCGCGGGTCGGGCAGCACGGTGGGGTCGTCGTCGAGCAGATACCCGTAGCGGGCATCTGGTGACGTCGCCACGGAGGCATGCCACCACCCGTCATCCGAGCGGGTCATGGCGTGCACCGCACCGTCGACGTCGAGCTGCACCAACGTGGGCTTTGGCGCCCACACCCGGAATTCAGTCATGATCGCGCACCAGTAGGACGACGGGCAGGTCCGCGAACAACTCGGCGGCCGACGTCGGTCCAGTCGCCATGGCTCCGGTGAGCGCATCGCTCCAGGAGCCGTCCGGAAGCGGCAGCACGGTGTTACCCCAGCCCGCTTCCTGCAACCGGACCGTCCAGCGGGTCACCGCGACCAGGATGTCGTCACCGCGGCGGAAGGCCACCACATGATCGCTGGCCTGGCCGCTGGCGAGCACCGGAACGTACTCGCCGCGCAGAAAGCTGTCCGGGTGGGAACGGCGCAACCGGAGCGCCGTGGTGACGACTCGAATCTTCGGATGTTGCAAATCTCGCAAGGCTTCTCGGCGCGCGGCATAGTCCACCGGGCGACGGTTGTCCGGATCGACGAGGCTGTCGTCCCACAGCTCGGTGCCCTGGTAGATGTCGGGGATGCCGGGCACGGTCAGCGCCAGCAGCTTCTGGCCCAGCGCGTCACTTGCGGCGTGCGGGTTGAGTTCGGCGACGAGTTCGGTCAGCTGAGCGGCCACCGGGCCGTCGAACACGGCGTCCAGCCAGCCGTGCACCGCCTCCTCGAACGCGGCGTCCGGCTCAGTCCACGAGGTGTGCAGGTCCGCCTCGCGGATGGCCTTCTCGGCGTACCCGTGCAGCCGCTCCCGCAGCGACGAGGTGACCTCACCGCCGGCCGGCCACACCCCGAAGATGTTCTGCCACAGAAACTGCCCGGTCGCGGGGTCGGGGGAGGGGGTCTCGATTTCCCAGCGGGCGACGAACTCCGTCCACAGCGACGGCACCTGCGAGAGGACGCCGATGCGGGCCCGCACGTCTTCGGCCCGCTTGGTGTCGTGGGTGGACAGCGTGGTCATCGCCCGCGGCCACAGCTGCGCGCGGCTGGCGGCGCGATTGTGGAACTCCGCCGCGCCCACACCGAATCGCAGCGGTTCGCCGCCGACCTCGTTGAGGGACACCAGCCGGGCGTCGCGGTAGAACATGCAGTCCTCGGTCGCTTTGGCGGTCACCGCGCCGCACAGCTGTTGCAGACGCGCCGCGGGCTCGCCGCCACCAGCTAAAGCCGCCGCGACCACCTGCAGCGCAGGGCCTAATTCCGGTGCAGCCGCTTGGGTTTCGGCCAGCGCGGTCGGCAGAACCGCGGCCAGGCCGGGGTAATCGGTGCGGTACACGTCGATATGGGTGAGCAGCGCGGCCACCGCCTCGGGCAGCAGCGGATCATCGGCGCCCGCCGCCCCGGCAATCGAACGCCGCAGCCTGCTCAGTTCACTGGCCAGGGTGTCGGTCGCCGCGCGGAGCTTGAGGTCCGCCAACGCAGCCGGCACGGCCGCGTAGTCGATGCCGGCCGACTCGACCAGCGAGGTCAGCGCCGCGGCCCCAGAGGGATCGACGAAGAGGCCGCCCACCTCCCGCAACACGTCGTAACCGGTGGTGCCGTCCACAGGCAGCGTCGGCTCCAGCGCCTCGTCGACGGCCAGGATCTTCTCGATCACGATCCACGCGTCAGGGCCCAGCAATTCGCGCAGCCACGCCAAATACCCGCAGGGATCCGACAATCCATCGGGGTGGTCGATGCGCACGCCGTCCACGAGTCCCGCACTGAACCAGCGGGCGACCTCGGCGTGGCTGGCCTCGAAAACCGCGCGATCTTCCTGACGCAGCCCGGCCAGCGAGGTGATCGAGAAAAACCGCCGGTAACCGACCAGCCCGCGCCGCCACCCCACCAGCCGATAGTTCTGCCGGTCATGCACCTCCGGGCCGGTGCCGTCCGAAGTGTCGGGTGCGATCGGCAGCGCCAGGCCCCCAAGCCGCAGCAAGCCATCGGAGACGCTGAGATCGGCGACGTCGTCGTCGGAACCCAGCACCGGCAGCACGATTCGGCCGTCGTCTAGGTCCCAGTCGATGTCGAAATACGAGGCATAGTCCGAAGAGCGCCCGTGCCGCAACACATCCCACCACCACGGGTTCTGCTCGGGCTTGTCGATCCCGACATGGTTGGGCACGATGTCGACGACCAGGCCCATCCCGCGTGCGTGGGCGGCCGCCGACAACCGCTCCAGCCCCGAAGCACCGCCGAGTTCCGGCGACACCTCCGTCGGATCGGTGACGTCATACCCGTGTGTCGATCCGCCGACCGCGGTCATGATCGGTGACAGATACAGATGCGACACCCCGAGCTCGTCGAGGTAGTCCAGCAGGTTCTCGGCGTCGGCGAAGGTGAATCCGAATCCGCTGGACGGTCCACGCAACTGCAAGCGGTAGGTGGCGAGGATCGGAAAACCCATATGTCACTGAGTCTTGCGCAGGATCAACAGCGAGCGCGCCGGCACGTCCACTGTCGCTCCCGCTGGTACCACCAAGTCCGCAGTGCCAACAGGATCGTTCGTGTCCAGTTCCGCGGTCCACTCCTGCGCGTAATCGTCGTGCGGTGTCACGAACTCGACGCACTCGTCATGGGCGTTGAAGCACAACAGGAACGAGTCGTCGACCACGCGCTCGCCGCGGGCGTCGGGCGCGCTGATGGCCTCGCCGTTGAGGAACACCGCCACACATCTGTGGTAGAAGCTCTTGTCCCAGTCGTCGTGGGTCATTTCCACGCCACCCGGCGTCAGCCAGGCAATGTCGTGGACTTCGTCGCCGCTTCGGATCGGCTCGCCTTCGAAGAACCGGCGCCGCCGGAACACCGGATGCTTCTTGCGCAACGTGCTCACCTTGCGGGCAAAAGTCAGCAGGTCGGCATTCTTATCGACCAACGACCAGTCCATCCAGGCCAATTCGGAGTCCTGGCAGTAGACGTTGTTGTTGCCGTTCTGGGTGCGGCCGATCTCGTCGCCGTGCGCGATCATGGGCGTGCCCTGGCTGAACATCAGGGTGGCCCAGAAGTTGCGCATCTGGCGGCGCCGCAGCTCCAGGATTTCCGGGTCGTCGGTGGGGCCTTCGACACCGCAGTTCCAGGACCGGTTGTGGCTTTCCCCGTCGCGGTTGTCCTCGCCGTTGGCCACATTGTGCTTCTCGTTGTAGGACACCAGGTCGTTGAGCGTGAAGCCGTCGTGGGCGATCACGAAGTTGATGCTGGCGCTGGGGCGCCGGCTGCTCGACGCGTAGAGGTCCGACGACCCGGTCAGCCGGGAGGCGAACTCGCCCAGGGTTGCGGGTTCGCCCCGCCAGTAGTCACGCACAGTGTCCCGGTACTTCCCGTTCCACTCGGTCCACAAACCCGGGAAGTTGCCAACTTGGTAGCCACCCTCGCCGACGTCCCACGGCTCGGCGATCAGTTTCACCTGGCTGACCACCGGATCCTGTTGCACCAGATCGAAGAACGCCGACAACCGGTCGACATCGTAAAACTCGCGGGCCAGCGTGGAGGCCAGGTCGAACCGGAACCCGTCGACGTGCATTTCGGTCACCCAGTAGCGCAGCGAATCCATGATCAGCTGCAGCACGTGCGGATGGCGGGCGTTGAGGCTGTTGCCGGTGCCGGTGAAGTCCTTGTAGATCCGCAGATCCTCGTCGACCAGTCGGTAGTAGGCCTTGTTGTCGATGCCGCGGAAGTTGATCGTCGGGCCCAGTTGGTTGCCCTCGGCAGTGTGGTTGTAGACCACGTCGAGGATCACCTCGATGCCGGCTTCGTGCAGCGCGCGCACCATCATCTTGAATTCGGGCACCGCGCTGCCCGGTTGCCGGGTCGACGCGTATTGGTATTGCGGGGCGAGGAACCCGAACGTGTTGTAGCCCCAGTAGTTTCGCAAGCCGAGGTCCAGCAGCCGCTCGTCGTGCATGAACTGGTGCACCGGCATTAGTTCGAGCGCGGTGACGTTCAGCGACTTGAGGTGTTCGATGATCGCCGGGTGGGCTATCCCGGCGTAGGTGCCTCGCATCGCCGCGGGCACCCCGGGGTGGGACTGCGTCATGCCCTTCACGTGGGCCTCGTAGATGACGGTCTCGTGGTAGGGGGTCAGCGGTGCCCGGTCGAATGCCCAGTCGAAGAAGGGGTTGATCACGACACTGGTCATGGTGTGGCCGAGCGAGTCGACCATCGGGGGAGTACCGGTGTCGGTCCCGTCGCCGTCCTTACCGACGACATTCTGGTCGTAGGAGTACAGCGCCTGGCCGAAGGTGAAGTCGCCGTCGAACGCCTTTCCGTACGGGTCGAGCAGCAGCTTGCTCGGATCACACCGGTGTCCGGCCGCCGGATCAAACGGGCCGTGCACGCGAAACCCGTAGTGCTGGCCCGGGGTGATGCCCGGCAGATAGGCGTGCCAGACATATCCGTCAACCTCATCGAGGCGGATCCGCGACTCGTCGCCTTTCTCGTCGATCAGACACAGCTCGACCTTCTGCGCGATCTCGGAGAACAGCGAAAAGTTGGTGCCTGCGCCGTCATACGAGGCCCCGAGTGGATAGGCGTTGCCCGGCCACACGGTGGGCAGCTCGGGCGCGGCCCCGTCGGTCGCTGGCTTCGCGGCGCCGGAAGTCGCGGCTGGCTTGTTCAACGGCATTTGTCGACCTTATCCGCGCCCGGTTGAGGGTGCGTTGTCACCACCAGCCGGTGTTTGCCGCGATCTGGCGGCCCAGTTCGTCGACCATGGTCCGCATGTAGGTGGGGGACAGGTGATGGGCACCGTGGTAGATCAGCACGTTTCCTTCGACGGGACGACAGACGTCGGCGCGGCATATCGCATCGGACATATCGAGTGGCTTCAGCAACGGGAATTGTGTGACGAAGTCCACGGTGGAATTGTGGTCGGAGAGCACGTCGGAGCGCTTGATTGCGCACGATTGCGCGTCCCCGCCCTTGGCCAGGCAGTCCGCGGGATCGAACGGTTTGCCGTTTTTGACCAGCCATGGGGTGTCTCGCATGGCGAGGATGGGAATGTTGTTGTCGGACAACGTTTGCCAGATCCCGATGTAGGTTGCCGGCATGACGTCACCGGGTTTGATGTTCCACGGCCGGGTCGACGTGGTGAAGACGTAGCCGGGACGGTCGCTGACCAGCTTGGCCATGGTCCGTTGCACCCATTCGCGGCACTGCGGGTAGGGCGCGTTGTTGCCCATGATCAGCGGGACCTGCTCGGTGGACAACGGGCAGCCCATCTTGAGGTAGGTCACCACTTTGAAGTTGTGCAGGTGCCCGAGCTTGTCGAGGGCGGGCAGCCAGTGTTCCGCGTGCGACCCGCCGGCCAGGGCGATGGTGCGGATGGCGCCACGGTCGCCGTAGGTGCAGTTCACCACCGCCGGGTTGACGAAGTCGCTGATGCAGCCGTCCACGGTGGTGGCGGGCAGGTCGTCCTTGATCTCCAGGACGGTGGGCCGCATCCGCAACGTGGGCACCCGGACGTGCTCGGTCAGCGCGCGCGCACCCGGGTAGTCGTCGGGGTTGAGTGTCAGTAGCTCCTTCCCGGTCGCGCGCTGCACGCTGACGTGCTCACGCCAGGTGAACGCCGTCGCCGTCAGGGTGGCCCCCAGCAGCAGCACCACCGATCCCAGCGCCATCGGCAACCGTGTTGGGTAGCGCAGTGGGTCCTCGACGAAGCGGGTGGTCAGGTAAGCCAGCAACCCGGAGGCCAGCAAGATTGCCGCGCCCTCGACGAAGTTGACGTGCGCGTTGCCCGTGTAGGAGAGCCAGAAGATGAGCAGCGGCCAGTGCCACAGGTACAGCGTGTAGGCCACAGCACCCAGCTCCACCAGCGGCGCGGCCGCCAGCAGCCGATTGGGCGCCGGCATCCGGGCGTCGCCAGTTCTGCCCGGCAAGCCGGCCCCGGCCAGGATCAGCAGCATGGTGGCCCCGACGGGGACCAGCGCCCACGGGCCGGGGAATGCCCGGGCGCCGTCGATCAGGGCCCCGCAGGACAGGACCGCCGCCAACGCGACGGTGGCGAGGACGGTGCGCAGCCACATCGGCCACCGGATGTAGCGCACCACCGCGCCGACGAGCGCGCCCAGCAGCAACTCCCAGGCCCGCGCGAAGCTGTTGTAGTACGCGCTGGCCTGGTCGTCCTGGTGGGCGAAGATCGCGTAGACGAACGACGCCACCGTCAGCGCGCTGAGCAGGACCACGAATGCGGTGCGCAGGTGCCGGGGCCGCAATAGGGGGCGCAACAGGTAGGCGCACGCGGTGACCAGCAGCAGGAACGCGACGAAGAACTGGCCCTGCACCGACATGGACCAGATGTGCTGTAACGGGCTGACGGCCTCGCCCGCCCGCAGGTAGTTGGATGCCGTGCTGGCCAGCTCCCAGTTCTGGTAGTAGCCCAGGCTGGCCAGGCTCTGGTCGGCGAAGGTCTCCCAGCGGGTCTGCGGCTGCACCAGGATGGTCAGAACCGCGGACCCGGCCAGGACCACGACCAGCGCCGGAACCAGCCGGCGGACCAGCCGGATCACCTGGGAAATCGGCGAAAGCGATTGAGAGGGGTCCAGGGCGGCGCGCAGCAGTTTGCCGCCGAAGAAGAACCCGGACAGCGCCAGGAAGACGTCCACGCCGCCGGACACCCGGCCGAACCAGATGTGGAAGATGGCGACCAGCGCGATCGCGATGCCACGCAAGCCGTCGAGATCGTGACGGTAAAAGCCTGTCGACCTGCCCCGTTCGGCCACCGGCTCGGGGGCCGTGGTCTGCGGGGAAGGCGGTGACAGGCTGATCATATTGACAGCCAATCTACCCAACTCGCCACCTGCCCACCGAGCGTCAGTGCTCGGTAACGGGGCAGGTGGCGAATGGTCGAGAGGTCGCGAGGGCTACCGGAAGGTGCTGATCACAGGCCCCTGGTCGGGTGCCTGCTGCGCGGGGGCCGGCTGTCCCGGCAACTGCAGCGTCGGCAGCGTCGGCAGCTGGATCGGCGGTTGTCCCGGTATCTGCAGCACCGGGCCCTGCGGCGCGGGTGCTGGCTGAGCCGGCGCCTGCACGGGTGCCTGCGGCGCCGGTGCCTGCAAAGGTGCCTGCCCGGCTGTCTGCTGCAGCGGCGCCTGCTGCACCGGTGCCTGCTGGCCCGGCAACAGTTGTGCCGGCGCCTGCTGTGCCGGCGCCTGCTGCAACGGAGCCTGCTGGCCCGGCAACTGCTGGGCCGGTGCCTGCTGCAGCGGTGTCTGCTGGGTCCCGAGAACGCGGACCACATACGGCGCCATGTTGCTGTTGCGGGCCGGCGAAACCTGGACGACGTCGCCAACCTCCAGCATCTGCCCGTTCCCGAGGAACATCGCGACGCTCTCCGTGCCGTTGGGACCGTAGAAGATCATGTCGCCCTTCTGGGCCTGCTGCGGCGGGATCTTCTGGCCGACCTGGTAAATCGCGCCGGACGACCGCGGCAGCTTGATTCCCGCGCCGGCGTAGGCGTACTGCATCAGGCCCGAGGCGTCGAACCCGACGGTGTTGGCCCCCGAACCGGTGCCGCGAGAGGGGCCGTTGACACCGCCGCCGGCCCACGAGAACGGGATGCCGCGGGCGGCCAGGCCGCGCTGGACGACCGTGTCGGTCACCTGCTGGTAGTCCATCGGTTTGGTGGTGGGGTCGGCGCTTGCCAGACCGGACACGGCAGCCATCGGGGCCGCCAGCACGGCCAGACCGAGGATAAAGCCGTAGATGCGTTTCATTGGGATACCAACCTCCTTGTCCCTCTCGGGCGCTGTGGGCTTCACGCGATCGCCGCCACGTCGGGGTCGAACGCCGTGCATGGCTTAATTCACACCAGTCACTACAAACACTTCTACAACAGAAATCACCAGCGCGAAATAGCAGGTGAGGGCCACAGGGCATTCTTTGTCGGACCGTGACCCGATGGTGACTGGCGGGCCCAATCTTGTGTGCGGAGTTGTTATTTCGGGCTACGCGAACGCACTCAAGCCGCTATCGCGGCCCAGTGTCAGTTGGGTCTCGGTTCGGTGCCGGTTCGGCCCAAGCGGTTTAGCCGCCCCAATACGGTCGGCAGATCATGGTCAGTACCGAGCCCACCACAGCGCTGATCACGATCAGGGCCAGGGCAAGGGCCGGCCAGAAGGACATGTACCAGCCCTTCAACATCGAAACGAACGGGCCCAGCGTGGCCGCGGTAATCGCCGCACCGATGCCGCCCCACACCAGCGGGCGAATGTAGTAGTCGATTCCGAAGGGCACCGCCCCGCATTCGTCGCCCTCGCACACCTGCTCCATGAAGCCGAAGAGGATGGACGGCCATTTCGTCATCGTCGCCAGTAGAAGCAGCGCCCCCAGGATCGCGAGAGTGGCGACCACGTCCCAGGCGGCGATCCGCAGCCGAAGGACCTTCGGCGGCTGCGGATCGGAGTCGGAATCGGCGGGGGAGTCGGCGGATTCTTCGGGGAAGTCTTCGGCCTCTCCGTGCACGGTCGGGGAGTGGGTGCGATCACCCGCGGAGGGGTCATCGGTCTGATGCGGTGAAGCCATGCCACTAGATGCTTCCTGATGGCCGGAGTTTGCGCGAACTCGCCTGCTTTACGCTCGACCTCTATGCCTGCGGCGACACCCGGGTTGACGCCCGAGCAAATCAGCGCGATCGACGCCGCGCATCTGTGGCACCCGTATAGCACTATCGGCGCCGAACAGGTGGCGCCCGTGGTGGCCGTCGCGGCCCGCGGGGCCTGGCTGACGCTGGTCAGGGACGGTAAGCCGATCCAGGCGCTGGACGCCATGAGCTCCTGGTGGACCGCGATCCACGGCCACGGCCACCCGGTCCTGGACGCGGCGCTGGGCGCCCAGCTGGGCGTGATGAACCACGTCATGTTCGGCGGGCTCACCCACGAGCCCGCCGCCCGGCTGGCCCAGCTGCTGGTGGAGATCACCCCGGCCGGTCTGGAGACGGTGTTCTTCAGCGACTCCGGGTCGGTGTCGGTGGAGGTCGCGGTCAAGATGGCGCTGCAGTACTGGCGCAGCCGCGGCCAGCCGGACAAGCACCGGTTGATGACCTGGCGGGGCGGCTACCACGGCGACACCTTCACCCCGATGAGCATCTGCGACCCCGACGGCGGCATGCACTCGCTGTGGACCGACATCCTGGCCCCCCAGGTTTTCGCCCCGCAGGTGCCGCGGGACTACAACCCCGGATACAGCGCCGCGTTCGAGGCTCAGCTGGCGCAGCACGCCGCCGAACTGGCCGCGGTGGTCGTCGAACCCGTTGTGCAGGGCGCGGGCGGGATGCGTTTCCATGACCCGCGCTACCTGCGCGACCTGCGCGACATCACCCGCCGGCACCAGGTACTCCTGATTTTCGACGAGATCGCCACCGGCTTCGGCCGCACCGGCGAGCTGTTCGCCGCCGACCACGCCGGGGTGAGCCCGGACATCATGTGCGTCGGCAAGGCGCTCACCGGTGGATACCTCAGCCTGGCCGCCACCTTGTGCACCACCGAGATCGCGCACACCATCAGCACGGGGGAGGCCGGGGCGCTGATGCACGGGCCCACGTTCATGGCCAACCCCCTGGCCTGCGCGGTGTCGGTAGCCAGCGTCGAGGTCCTGCTAAATCAGGACTGGCGGTCGCGGGTCGCTGAAATATCGGCGGGGCTGGCGGCCGGACTCGAGCCCGCCCGGGCGTTGCCCGGCGTGACCGACGTCCGGGTGTGCGGCGCCATCGGCGTCATCGAATGCGACCGGCCCGTCGACCTGGCCGTCGCCACCCCCGCGGCGCTAGACCGCGGCGTCTGGCTGCGACCGTTCCGCAACCTGATCTACGCGATGCCGCCGTACATCTGCCCGCCGGACCAGATCGCCCAGATCACCTCGGCAATGGTCGAAACCGCACGACTCGTGGGCTAAGCGCGGCTCAGGCGTCCAGGCGGGCGAACTCGCTCCGCTGGTACCGCTCGACACACGTCGATCTGCGGACCTTGCCGCTGGTGGTGATCGGAATCGAACCGGGGGGCACCAGAACCAGATCCGCGACGCCGAGGCCGTGTGCGTTTGAGATCGCCGCAGTGACTTCACGCTTGACGGCGGCGAGCTTGCGCACCACATCCTCATCGGCGTCGTCCCGGTTCTTGACTTCGATGACGGCGACGAGCTGCTCCACGCCCTCGTCCGGGACGGCGATCGCCACGACCCGGCCCTTGGTTATCCCCGAGATCGTCGCCTCGATGTCTTCCGGGGCGTGGTTGCGCCCGTACACGATCAACAGGTCCTTGATGCGGCCGACGATGAACAGCTCCCCATCGGAGAGGAAGCCCAAGTCCCCGGTCCGCAACCAAGACCCTTCGGGCGTCCCGGCCGACGGCTCGACGATCTTGCCTCCGAAGGTGCGCTCGGTCTCCGCAGGATTTTGCCAATAGCCGAGCCCGACGTTGTCGCCGTGCACCCAGATCTCGCCAGTGGTTCCCGGCGAACACTCGATCTGCGTGTCGGGATCGACGATCCGCACGGTGGGCGCCTCCAGCGCGGCGTAACTGACCAGCGCTGTGCCGGTTCCACTTTCGCACCGTTGTGCCTGGCCACCGGAAAGTTTGTCGGTCTCGAAGTCGACGATTGCCGGTGGTTGATTCTCGGTGGTGGTCGCCACGTACAACGTCGACTCCGCGAGCCCATACGTGGGTCGCAGCACCGACTCACGAAGATTGAAGCGTTTAAACCGCTCGCTGAAGCGTTTGATCGTCTCCGGAAGGACCCGTTCCGCGCCGCTGATGATGGTCGACACGTTGCTGAGGTCGTAGCCGGCCATGTCTTCGTCTGATGTTTTGCGTGCCGCCAATTCGAAGGCAAAGTTGGGCGCTCCGGTGGACGCGCTGGGATATGAGGCCACCATTTGCATCCACCGCGCCGGGCGCTGCAGGAAAGCCACCGGGCTGGTGAGTACCGCGCTGCATCCCGAAAGAATCGGTGTGCACACGCCCATAATCAAACCGAGGTCGTGGTAGAACGGCAGCCACAACACAATGGTGTGGTCCGGCGGCTCAATTCCTCCGTTGCTCTGAAAAAAGCCGCGCATCGTCATGCCGTAATTCGCCCGAAGGTTCGCGTAGGAGATCATTACTCCGGCCGGGTTCCGGGTCGAGCCAGACGTATATTGCAGATACGCGGTGCTTTGATAGTCATCGTTCGCGCGGTGGAATCGTGCCGGGGTGTCCAGATCCAGTAGATCAACCTCGATGACCGATGGCGCGGGCGTTCCCGGCTGCGATGCCACGGCCTTGACGACTTCGCCTACAACAGCGGATGTCGTGAGGATGGCAGCGGGCGATGAGTCGCGCAGGACCGCTTCAACACGTTCATCGCCGGGACCGTGCGGGACGGTCAGCGGAACCGCGATGAGTCCGGCCTGCAGTGCACCCAGAAAGGCAACGATGTAATGGAGACCCTGGGGCGCCAGTATCACCGCGCGGTCACCCGGCGCGGCGCAAAGTCTGAGCTCGCGGGCAACGTTTGCCGCTCGCCGGTACACCTGCGGCCACGTCAGGCTCTCGGGGACGCCGCCCGAGTCCTGGTCGTAATCGATAAACGTGAATGCCGTGTCATCGGGCTGCAAGCTGGCGCGTTCGCGCAGCATGGCAGGAAGGGACATCTCAACCATTCGTAGGAGGATACGGTGGCCGACGCCGCCGTACGTCAAAATCGGCAGCACACCTCATCACACTCGGCGGGTGCACCATCCCGGGCCCGCTCGCACAGCGAGTTCTCACGAGATTCTTTGGTGCCGGCTTGCTCAGTCAAAGCGTCCACAAAGTCGCTGGCCGCAGCATGGATCTCATGATGAACGAGCCTGGTCGCGCGACCCTGATGGAACGCTACCTATGCAGCTGCGGGGTGCGGTTCTTCCGGCACGAGCACGACGGCGAATGTTTCTTTGTCGAAGACGCCCATCCCCGGCCGCTCAACGTCCACCTCAACATGTCCCCGTCGTTCGGCGACGTGTTGACCATTCGCGTCACTCCCGCATGCTTGTTCTCCGTCGCCGAACGGCCCTGGCTGACGCAGTTCGCCGACGCGTGGAACAAGCGGGGTCGCGAAGTATCCGCGATCGTGCACGGCACCTCCAATTCACAGCGCATCGGCGTTTTGGCCCGCAGATCCCAGTGGATCCGCGAGGGCACCTCTTTCGATGACTTCGCATCCTTCGTCGATCGCACCATCGCAGTTGCAATCGATCTCTTCGCCGAGTTGACTCCGGTTGTCGAATTGCCCTCGAGAGCGCACTCGTTGCCGCTGCGGGACGCCAGCTGAGATCCTGGGGCCGCAGTGTTCGTCTGGCTGCTCCTGAGGCCGAGGTCGGCTCGGTCCAAAGCGTCGCGAAATGCAGCTAAGTCTGCTGTGTCGACAGGTTCTCTTCCCAATATTCCGAAACGCCTGCTGCGATTCTGTCCGGCGGGTTAGTGTCGCTAGTGGCCGCGACGGGTTGGTGTCATGCCCCTTGTCGTGCCGCTGGTCGACGGTGACCGGACAGGAGGGTGGACATGTCGGATTTGACGGCGGTACCGGCGGCGATCGCGGCGGCGGCAACGGATGTCGCGGCTGTTGGTTCCACGGTTGACGCGGCCCACGCGGCGGCGGCGGCTTCGACCGTCGCGGTGGTACCCGCGGCCGCCGATGAGGTGTCGGCCGGCATCGCGAACCTGTTCTCCGGTTTCGCCAATGAGTATCACGCGCTGGCCGGGCAGGCTGCGGCGTTTCAGCAGCAGTTTGTGCAGCTCTTGCATGCGAGCGGAGGTTCGTACACGGCCGCTGAGACCGTCAACGTCGCGTCGATGCTTTCGGGAATCGAATCGTCTTTGAACAGCATCGCCGCCATGCCGGGCGAGTTACTCAAGGGCGTGGACGAGATTTTTACATATTTCTCGACCCTAGCCACCCTTTCAATGGATGTAGTATATGAGCTACTGGTTTTCGGGTATTTGACGCTGGCGATATTCATCGGGTTAGAAGAGTTAGCGTTGAAGTACGCTGGCATCGTCATCACGATCCCATAAATAAATTCCGAACCCTTCGTGCAAATTCTTCTTTGCGAATAGCGCTTACCCCTGCGGCGTTGGTGAGAACGCCGACTTAGACGGACAGCCTCGGGAGTTCGCCCGTTACCGCGTCGTCGGGGTGGTCTTCCCTGAGCAGCAAGGAACGTACCAGCGGACGCGGTCCCTCAGACCGAAGCATGAAACTGGCCGGCCGCGGACGAACTGTCTGCGGCCACCAGAACCAGCGTCCGAGCAGCGCGGCGATAGACGGTGTCATGAACGAGCGCACGACCAAGGTATCGAACAACAGGCCCAGACCGATGGTGGTGCCGAGTTGGCCGATAATCAGCAAGTCGCTGAATATCATCGAGGCCATGGTGAAGGCGAACACCAGGCCCGCGTTTGTCACCACTTTACCGGTGCCGCCCATGGCACGGATGATGCCGGTGCGTATGCCGGCGCCTATTTCCTCTTTCATGCGGGCTACCAGAAGCAAGTTGTAGTCAGATCCCACTGCCAAAAGAACGATCACAGACATCGGAAGCACCATCCAGTGCAATTTGATGCCCAAAATGTACTGCCACACCAGCACCGACAGCCCAAACGATGCGCCCAATGAAAGCAGCACTGTACCCACGATCACCAGGGCGGCCACAAAACTTCGCGTGAGGGCCAGCATGATGACGAAAATAAGGCAGAGCGCACCAACGAGCGCGATCCACAGATCGTATTTCGCGCCGTCAGCGAAGTCTTTGTAGGTCGACGCGGCGCCGGCGAGCGAGATCTTCGCGCTGTCCAGCGGAGTCGTCTTGAGCGCTTCTTCGGCCGCCGTCCTGATCCGATCGACCCGCGCTATGCCCTCCGGCGTCGCGGGGTCGCCCGCATGCGAAATGATGAATCGAGCCGCTTTCCCGTCCGGGGACATGAAGGAATTTACTGCTCGCTGAAAGTTCGGGCTCTGGAAGACCTCCGGAGGGAGATAGAAAGAATCGTCGTTTTTAGCGGCGTCGAACGCCTGCCCCATGGCGGTGGCATTTTGGTTTGATTCGTCCAGTGAACCGAAAAGCCCGGACATCGTGCTGTGGTTCGTCAACAGCGTCGTGCGCGTGGCCTCCGCGATCGCGATCAGCCGCGGGGTCAGCGGAAGCAGCAGAGCCGCCAGCTCGTCCAGCTTCACTGCGCCTTTCACGATAGTGTGCAATTCATCGTGAATCACATCGAGACCGTCGAATAGATCAAATATCGACCTTAATGACCAGCAAATTGGGATATCGGCGCAGTGCTTTTCCCAATAGAAGTAACTACGAATTGGCCTGAAGAAGTCATCGAACTCCATGAGGTGGGTTTCTACGTCGTCCACGAGGGCTTGTATCTGTGTTGCTATGCCGACCGTGTCGTGAGCAACGGCCGTGATCTGCTGCTGTAGCGCGTACAGGTGCTTCAGTATCGCGATTTGTCTAGCAAGCGAGTCGGCCTGCGTCAGCAGGTCATTTACGCGGGCTTTCATGAACTCCATGTTTTGTAGCATGGCCGCATTTTGCATGCTGATCAGGAAAGGTATCGACGTGTGTTCAATCGGTGTTCCCTCCGGCCGGGTTATGCCCTGCACCCGAGAAATGCCCGCAACGCGAAAAATCGCCTTGGCTAGTTTGTGTAGCACGAGAAAATCTGCCGGATTGCGCATATCGTGATCTGCTTCGATCATCAGAATATCGGGTAGCATTCGCGATTGCGAGAAATGGCGACCGGCGGCGGCATACCCCAAATTAGCCGGAAGGTTTTGGGGTAGATAAGACCGGTCGTCGTAGCTCGTTTTGTAGCCCGGAAGCGTCACCAGGCCGATCAGCGCGACCGCTAATGTTGCGGCCAGAATGGGCGCGGGCCAGCGGACAATCGCTGTGCCGACCCCGCGCCATCGTTGTTGCGCCATCTTACGTTTGGGGTCGCATAGCCCGAAGCGACTTCCGACGGTCAGAACCGCCGGAACCAGCGTGAGCGCGACCGCGACCGCGACGAGCATGCCGATGGCGCACGGCGCACCTATGGTCTGGAAAATAGGCATCCGGGTGAAGCTCAGGCACAACATTGCCCCGGCGATCGTCAGACCGGAACCCAAGACGACGGGAGCGACCCCGCGGTAGGTGGTGAAGTACGCCGTTTCGGGGTCCTCGCCGGCCTGACGCGCCTCTTGATAACGACCGAAGAGGAATATCCCGTAATCGGTTCCGGCCGCCATCGAGAGCATCACCAGCAGATTAGTGGCAAACGTCGAGAGCGCAACAAGGTTGTTCTCGGCGAGAAACGCGACGATTCCCCGAGCCGAACCTACTTCGACCCCGACTCCGATTACCACCAGAATCACGGTGGCAACCGAACGGTAAACGAACAACAGCACCACGAAGATGATCACTCCGGCAATCAGGGTCATCTTCAGGAGGGAGTCGTTGCCACTGCGCACCATGTCCGGGATGAGCGCTGCCGGGCCGGTGAGATGGACCTCGACACCGGGAGGGGGCGGCGTCTGCTTGAGGATCTGCCGGACCGCCGTCACCGATTCCTGCGCCAAGGTGGTGCCTTGGTTGCCGGCCAGATTCAACTGCACATATGCGGCCTTGCCGTCGGGACTTTGCACGCCCACGGCTGTGAGTCGATCTCCCCACAGGTCCTGCACGTGTTCGACATGCCGCGGGTCGTCGCTGAGCTTGCGAACCAATTCGCGATAGTACGTACGAGCGTTGTCCCCAAGCGGTTGCTGCCCCTCCAGCACGACCATCGCGAAACTGTCCGAATCGGACTCTTTGAAGGCTTTGCCCATGCCGATCATCGCGCGCACCGACGGTGCGTCTTGCGGAGCCAGTGGCACGGCATGCTGTTCGCCGACCCGCTCCAAGGGGGGGACCGCAAACGTCACAATCAGCGTCAAAGCCGCCCATGCCAGAATGATGAGAAGTGAAAGCCTGCGGATCATCCGCGCAATAAAGGGCGGCCGAGGGCGTTCGGTGCTCATAGGGCCTTCAACCGGCAGACGGTATAGGCGCCCACGCCGTGCACCTCGAAGTGGCGGCCACCGCTTTCGCTATCGCCCTGCGCCACGATGCTCCCCACGGTTGCCGATCTTGTCCTGAACTGGAATCCGCCACTACGGCCGCTACCTCAGCAACAAGGCACGCACCAACGGGCGGGGCCCTGTGGACCGAAGTAAGGAACTTGCGGGGCGGGGGCGCACTTGTTGCGGCCACCAGAACCAGCGCCCCAGCAGCGCCGCGATGGACGGCGTCATGAACGCACGCACGACCAGCGTGTCGAACAGCAGACCCAGACCGATCGTCGTACCCACCTGACCGATGGTGCGCAGGTCGCTGACCAGCATGGACCCCATCGTGAACGCGAACACCAGTCCCGCGTTCGTCACAACTTTGCCGGTGCCACCCATGGCGCGAATGATGCCGGTGTTTATACCGGCGCCTATTTCCTCTTTCATCCGGGCTACCAACAGCAAATTATAATCAGACCCCACCGCCAAAAGAACGATGACAGACATCACAAGCACTGACCAATGTATTTGCACGCCGAGCAAAACCTGCCAGGCGAACACGGAGAGCCCGAAGGACGCGCCCAGTGAAAGCAATACCGTACCAACGATAACCAGGGCAGCAACAAAACTTCGCGTCATGATTAGCATGACGATGAAGATCAGGCAAAGCGCAGCAACTCCCGCGATCATGAGATCGTATGTGGAACCCTGCACCACGTCCCTCACCGACGCCGCCGTGCCGGAAAGGTAGACCTTGCCGTCTTCCAACGGCGTTCCCTTGAGCGCCTCCTCGGCCGCGCTTTTTATTGCGTCGACGCGCGAAATACCCTCGGGCGACGCGGGATCGCCCTTTTGTAAAATGTGCATACGGACGGCCTTCCCGTCCGGAGACAAGAATAAGTCCATGATTCGTTGAAAGCTTTTGTTCTTGAAAGTGTCTGGCGGCACATAGAAAGAATCGTCGTTTTTCGCGGTGTCGAACGCCCTCCCCATGGCCGTCGAATTACTGCCATTGTCGCCCATGTTCCCGAAGGTCCCGGCCATCGTGCTATGCATGGTAAGCAGCATGGTCCGTGATTCCTGCAGGATCGCGAGCATCTGCGGAATCTGGGCGATCACCTGCGGCAGGAGCACGTCAACCTGATCGAGGTCTGCTACCAGAAACTTCAGGTTATCGGCAAGCGCGTCAACACCGTCTAACGAATCGAATATGCTTCGTATCGACAAGCAAACGGGAATATCGTAGCAGTGTTTTTCCCAGTAGAGGTAATTCCGAAGAGGCCTGAAGAAATCCTCGAAATCCGAAATATGCTCTCGCAGTTCGTTCGTGAGGGCCTGCACTTCATGCGTATTGGCGACGAGGTCATGCGTGGTGGCGGCTATTTGCTTCGTCAGCTCATAAGTGCGCTGCGTGATGTTGATCGCATCCGCTATCATGTCGGCCTGCTTGAGCAGGTCCTTCATGCGCTCCTTCTGAAAAGTGAGGAATTGCTGCTGGCCAGCGGATTGCATGCTCAGGAAATACGGAATCGTCGTGTGCGCGATCGGGGTTCCCTCGGGCCGAGTTACGGACTGCACCTTCGAAATGCCCGGAACGGCGAGGACGGCCTTGGCTAGTTTCTCCAATATCAGAAAATCAGCCGGATTGCGCAGGTCGTGATCGGTCTCGACCAACAGGATCTCGGGTGTCATCATTGCGGAGGGGGGGAAATGCCGCGCTGCGGCCTCATACCCTAGATTGGCGGGTATATCTTTGGGAATAAACTTCTGGTCGTTGTAACTGGGTTTGTAGCCCGGCAGCGTGAATAGCCCGACAAGCGTGACTGCCAATGTGGCCATCAGAATGGGGCCGGGCCACCGAACGATCGCCGTTCCTACCCGTCGCCACCCGCGAAAGTTGAGTTTCCGCTTGGGCTCGAACAGACCGAAACGGCTTCCGACGGTAAGAACTGCCGGAGCCAGCGTGATCGCGACCGCGACGACGACCGATATGCCTACCGCGCAGGGGACTCCCAGGACTTGAAAATAGGGCAACCGGGTAAAGCTGAGGCAGAAAAGTGCGCCGGCGATCGTCAACCCGGAGGCCACAACGACCTTGGTGACCCCGCGGAGAGTCGTATAGTAAGCCGTTTCCCTGTCCTCGCCGGCCTGTCGTGCCTCCTGATACCGCCCGATGAAAAATATCCCGTAGTCCGTTCCAGCCGCGATAACGAGGGATACCAGCAGATTAACGGCGAAGGTCGTCAAACCAATAACCTCGTAATGGCCAAGGAATGCGACCACTCCTCGGGCCAGCTGCAATTCTATCCCGACCATTAGCAACAAGAGAATTACGGTGATGACCGAACGGTAGATGAGAAGCAACGTAATGAAGATCACCGCGAGGCTTACCACCGTGATTGTGGCGACTGTCCTGTCGCCACTGTGGCTCATATCTGCGTTGATCGCCGCAGGGCCGGTGACATACGCCTTGACGCCCGGCGGCGCTGGCGTCCGCTCTACGATGTGCTGAACGGCTTCGATCGATTCGTTGGTCTGGCCCGACTTACCGGGAACAATTACAGCAACATATGCGGCTTTGCCGTCTGTACTTTGCGCCGCGCCTCTTGTGAGCTCATCGCCCCAGTAATCCAGGATATGCCCCACGTGCTGTGGATCGTCTTTTAGCTGAGAAATCAAACGATCGTAATACTTGTGGGCATCGTCGCCGAGGGGTTGCTGACCCTCCAAGACGATCATCGCCAAACTGCCGGAACCGGATTGACCAGATTGCTCGAAGTCCTCCGTCGCGCGCTTTGCCGCAATGAGGGACGGCGCATCTGGGGGATTCAGCGATACTGAATGCTCATGCTCGACCTGCTCCAACGGGGGGACGCAGATAATCAAGAAACCCATGATCGCCAACCACGCCAAGATAATCAGCACCGAAAATCGACGGACCGTTCGCGCTACCAATTGTCGACCGTTGTGCAGCTGATGGGTGCTCATGAGCCCTTCAGCATGCAGGAGGTAAAGGCGCTTACTTCGTGGGTGATCTTCTCGGCCTTGACTACCCCGTCCAGCACAATGCGGCAGCCGAGACTGTCGCTATCTCCCTGCGCCGAGACACTTCCGACGCCCGTTGCCGCGGTGATCGCGAACTCCAATGACCACGGCAGGCTTACCCCTTCAGCATGCTGCGGGTCACCGTTGACATCGAAATAGCTGATAACGGCCACCGTCCCCGGTGGTCCGAAGACCTCGTACCTCAGGTGCTGGGGGTTGTAAGGTTTGTTGTCGACTCTGCTGTCGGTGTAGGGGAGATCTTTCTCAGAGCCGAAGATGCCGTGCAGCCGCGACACAGTCAGTCCTCCCGCGGCGATGACCACCAGTACGACCAGCGGGATCCACAACCGCCTCAGACCGCGGAAAATCACAGGTCCCGGATTTCGGCGATTCTTTCCGGATCCACCTTGTGTTCGACGTGCAGATAAAGGTTGGCGAGCACGTCGCAGGAGAACGCGTCGGAGACCGCGCGATTGACCAGCGTCGCTGCCGCCCTCGATGGGGACATCGGACCGGACTGGCTCAATATCTCGGACATTACCCTGGACCACCGCACCACCCTAGCCGACACACGTGCAACAACGGTCCACACCATAATGGAGGCCAACAGGGGCCGTCAGAGGTTTGACGAAGTTTCCGGTACGGCTTCCCGAAGCAGCCTCAGTAACAGTCTCACCAGTGGGTGCGCCGCGCAGATTTGCCGCGCGGCGACGAATTCGTTAGTCGATTTTTCCAGTCAGGCCGAACTCCGCCAGCGCGCGCGCAGCCAGCTGACGCAAAGCGGGCTTGGTGTTCTCCGCGCCCGGTTGGAAGGCCTGGATGGTGAGGGCAATCCTGCCGGGGAAGCGCGCACACTGCAGGATCATTTGGCCGCCTGATCGCTCAAGCCACTGTCGCGTGAGGTGTTGCCCAATCCCTCGTGCGGTCACGTACTCGGCGTCGGTGCCATCGACGCCGCGCGCCCCCGGTGGGGTGTCGCCGAGATGAGAACACAACACCGGGTGATCGGGGTCGGTGAGCGCCCCACCGACCAGCCGTTTCAGGGTCCGCCTCGGCGTGAACGGCGCCAGCGAAGCGACCTTCGATGACTCGTCTGGCGTTTCCCGCTGCGTCTTGAGCGCCTGCTTGATGGCGCCGCGGGCGTCATGCAGATCCGTCGTTGCCCCCGTCGCATCTACGCTGACACGCGGAAACGACACTGCGACCGCACGCGTGTCACCGTCGGCGCGCTCGGTCATCAGGAGTTGCAGGGTGACGGCGCCGTCATCGGCGCATCGGCGCCCCATGTGCTCCCCGAGTTTTGCAGCCAACCCGGCGGCCAGCGTGTTACTCGTTCCGCTAAGAGCCTGCGCACGGGCATCCCAATCGTCCAGGCTGATGTAGATCGAGACCCACGGCACGACGACTACCTCATCGTCGTCGCCTCCGCTGAGGGTGACGATTGCTGGTGCCGGCGACCGGGCGCTGACGCGCCGTAGACCCCGGGCCATTTTTGCCGCCGCGACAAGAGCCCGCACAACCTCAGGTACGTCCCGCGCTGTTTGGCGGGCATCCTGAACCACCGCGCGCAGTCGGGTTCGTGAACGCGGCGGCGGGTAGCCAAGATCGCGCGTGTTGTCCAGGTTCGCATTAAATAACTCGACAAAAAGCCCGACGCCGTCGATCAGGTAGTGGGAAACCACCAGACTCACCGCGGTCGAGCCATCCGTAAGGGGAAGGACACCGAGATGCCAGCCGGGCCCGCGTTCCGGATCCAAAGGCAGTTGGGAGCGTTCATCGGCCCAGTCGCTGACTTCACCGCGTGGACGGGCGCGCTCAACAATATCGATGTCCGACGGCCCGCGATCTGAGACCCACCGATGCCGGCCGAACGGCAGGGGTGAACGCTCGATGCGCCGTCCCAGTAACCCATAACCGAGGTTGTGGTGTATCCGCTTCAGTCCATCGAAGTCGATTGCGTGCTCGTAAATCCACACGCCCTGCAGGACTTCGTTCTGGCCGGTAGCGCGATGCCCGTCAAAGAAGGCTTGGTCGAGCAAGGCGAGCTGGTTGTCCGGCCGCGCATCACCGTCGGACGCGCGGCCGTTAAAAGGACGCACGTGCGGGTCGTATCCGGACTGCCACTGATCAGCCTCCCATTACACAGGATTCGCCCGTGACACCCGGTGGGGCGAACATCTTGTCGGGGGCGACGCCACGCGGGAGACGTGGGCTCTGATGGGATGGAACCGATTCATCACATTAGGTTAGCTGGTGCTTCCGCTCAGTGACGCCGACGCAAATTTGCGAGGACTTGAGCGTACATAGGGTTTGGACCGCTAAAGTCGCTGTCGTGATTAGGCACCACCATACTGCCGGGAAGCGCACCGCAGGGCTTTCCGTTCTCCGTCCGGCGGCGGCGCGGATCGAGCGACTTCACGCGGCCACACGTGCCAAACGGTCTCCCGCGCCGTGCTCAGTATCGAGCACGAAGTTGTCTAGGTGACCCCGGCCGCGCAGTCCGGGACTGCCGCTCGCCCAGTCATCTTGTTCGTCGTGGGCTTTGCGCGGTCCGGGACGTCGGCGCTGACGCGGGTTCTCTCATTGTGCGGCGCTACGCTCCCGGCCAGGATGCTGGGGGCCGACCGGCGCTATCCGGCTGGCTTTTGGGAGCCGCGCCCGGCCATCCACCTCACCAACGCAATCCTGCGCCGCTACGGCAGCGCCGGGTTCGACCCGACGCTGCGCCTGCAGGAGGAAGGTGCGTTTGACCCCGTTGATAAGGCCCGCTGGATCGGCAAGATTCGGGCTTATCTCACCACGTTGTCGGGCGCCCCGCTCGTGGTCATCAAGGACCCGAAGATTACGGCGATGTCTGGCTTGTGGTTCGAAGCTGCGCGTCAGGCCGGATTCGACCCCGTGGCCGTGATTGCGGTGCGCAACCCGGAGGAGTCCGCCAAGTCAATTACGGCGGACGTTGGAACCTCACCGGAGTTCGGGGGCGCGTTGTGGCTGAAATACAGTCTGCTGGCCGAGAGAGCCACGCGCGAGCTGCCGCGCGTCTTCGTCGAGTACACCAACCTTATGGACAATTGGCGCTACGAAATAAAACGAATTGCCGCGGCGCTGCTGATCGACCTCGAAGCCCGGGACGAGGGCGCGATTGATGAGTTTCTCGCACCTGCTCTCCGCCACCACCAAAACTGCGACCCGGTGAATGAGCTCTTCGGTGCGGACTGGAATTCCGCGGCATACGACGCGCTGAGCGCGGCCGCGCGGGACGAGCCCTGGGACGAGGCTGCGCTGGATCGCGTTTTCGAGGCGTATCGGGCGAGCGAACGAGGTTTCCGGACGATGTTCGAGGATTACCACCGATTCCGCAAGCTTTACCGACTCTTCCCGATATCGATCGTGAAGCTGTTCATCGAGGTCAGAGCAATCGCTCACCGGCGCGATGAGACTTGGGCCTAGAGTGTGAGGCTGCCGCTTTCATTTCGCTGAACGAGCACGGGAAGTGAAGGGCCAGGATCACGCGATGAAATTTGTGCTGGCGTTCTACGGAACTCGCGGCGATGTCGAGCCCGGCGTCGCTGTCGGCCGGGAGTTGCGCCGCCGCGGGCACGACGTGTGCATGGCCGTCTCGCCGGACCTGGTCGGCTTCGCCGAGGCGGCTGGGCTTGCGGCGGTCGACTACGGGCCGGATGTTCAGGCGTGGCTGGAATCGACGCGCAACTTCTGGACGTATTTCTTCCGTAACTTCTGGAGGATTCGGGATGTGCTCGCGTTTTTGCGCGAATCTCGGGAACCCGGCACGCGGTGTTGGGGAGAGATGAGCACGATGCTGACCTCGTTGGTGGACGGGGCCGACCTGCTCTTGACCGGCGTGAGTTACGAGGAGCTTGCCGCCAACGTCGCGGAGTATCGCGACATTCCGTTGGCCACGCTGCTTTGGTTCCCGATACGGGTCAACGGTCACCTCGTTCCGATTCTGCCGTCGCCGTTGATCCGCTCGGCGATGAGGGTGTACGAGTGGGTGGTTTGGCGCGGGGTGAAGAAGGTCGAGGATTCGCAGCGTCGTGAATTGGGGCTCCCGAAGGTCAGCGGCCCCGTGCCGCGACGGATCGCTGAACAAGGATCGCTGGAAATCCAGGCCTATGACGAGGTGTGTTTTCCCGGGCTAGCAGCTGAATGGGCGAAATCAGATGCGCGGGAGCCCCTCAATAGGCCATTCGTCGGCACGCTGACGATGGAGTCGCCGACGGACACCGATGAGGAGGTCGCCTTGTGGATGGCCGCGGGAACGCCGCCGATTTTCTTCGGGTTTGGCAGCATTCCGGTCGAGTCTGCCGCCGACACGATCGCCATGATCGGCAGGGCCTGCGCGCAACTAGGCGAGCGGGCGCTGGTTTGCGCTGCCGCTTCTGATTTCAGCAACGTGCCCCATTTCGAGCACGTCAAGGTGGTAGGCGCGATGAATTACGCGACGATCTTTCCGGCCTGTCGAGCGGTTGTGCACCACGGCGGCGCGGGCACCACGGCCGCGAGCCTGCGCGCCGGAGTTCCCACGTTGATCCTCTGGATGGCGGATGTTCAGGTGATTTGGGGAGCTGCGATCAAACGGCTGAAGGTGGGCACCGCCCGGCGCTTTTCGACCGCTACCGAGAGATCATTGGTCGCGGACCTACGGACCATTCTGGCCCCGCAATACCTCACCCGGGCCCGCGAGGTCGCCGCCCGGATGACCGAACCCACCCAAAGCGTTGCGGCCGCAGCTGATCTTCTGGAAGATTTCGCCCGCCTCAAGCGTGTTGGCTGATTGGCGACGGAGCTAAGAGTTCCCGCGCCGGCGCTTTCACGACGGCATTCTTCAGGCCTTTTCAAGGCTGGTCAGGTGGTGAAATGCGTCTGGTTGACGTGCGCGGCCACTCGCAAGGCGTTGGCCGCGACCGTCAAACTGGGATTCAAACCGGTGCTGGACGGAAAAAAGGAGGCGTCCACCACGTAGAGGTTGTCCACTTCGTGCGCCCGGTTTTGGGGGTCCAGCACGCTGGTTTTGGGATCCGTGCCGAAGCGGCACGTGCCGCAGACATGGCCCAACGTCGAGTTGTTTTCGCCGGTCCGCAGTGTGAGTGTGCGAAACGGCTTTAACACCTCTTTTATCTGCTGCAAAAACACCGCTCGGCGTTCGATCTCGCTGGGGTGTAAGTGATATTGAAGTCGTAGCCGCTGACGGCCGTCCGCGCCGGGCTGGTCGGATGGCAGGACGCGGTTGTCCAGATACGGCAGGTCTTCCATGATTGCGGCCAGCACCAGTCCACCGTTGAAGAAGCGATCGTAGATTGGGCGCACCGCCGGGATCATCAGGCGCAGCGCTGTCGCCTGCCAGCCGGGGTGGTTAGTCAGCATGTCCATGGATGCCAACTTGGCCATCGAGCTGGCTGATTGCACGGTGCCGTATTTCTGCCCCTCCCAGAAATAGAAGTCGTTGAGCCCGATCTCCTTGTTTTCGTCGGTGATCTTGCAGCCACGGTGCGGCCAGACCTCGATCCAGTCGAGTAGATGGCGCATCAAATTGCGCCCCACCGAGTCTGAGCCGTTGGCTAAACCACGCGGCCAATCACCCGAGCGGGAATTGAGCAACAGCACCGGGGTGGCCAACGCACCGGCGGCCAGCACCACCACCTTCGCCTTGAGGGCCAGCGTACCCGAGTGATGCTCGCAGATCACTTGTTTGACCTGGGTGCGGTCGGCGTCGAGGCGCACGACCCGACACTCAGCCAGCAGGTGGGCGCCGTGCTCGGTGACGGCGGGCAGGACGCCGTTGCGGCCAGCGTCGTTTTTGCACGACCGGGGACACAGATAGGCCTGGCAGGTGACACAACCGTCGGTGTAATCACAGGCCATCGGCAGGTGATAGGGATGTAGTCCGCGACCGGCCAGATAGTCGACCAGCGGCTGGTTGTCGGACGAAAACGGCGGCGCCGCAGGCAGCCCGACCTCGGCGGCCTCCGGGCGCAGGGGATCCGGTGCGCCGCGCACCCCCAGCCGCTTCTCGGCCTCGGCGTACCAGGGACTCATCTGCTCGTAGGTGATCGGCCAGGCCTCGGGCACAGTGGATTCGCCGGGGTCGCGGAAGTTTTGCCGGGGGGTGAAATCGCCAGCGAAGAATCGTTCGCAGACCATGCCATACAGGGCCGAGGACCCGCCGGTGCCGCTGCCAATGAACGGCACAAACCGCGTCGTGCGGCGCCCGCTGATGTCTTCGATCTCGTCGGTTGAGCGTCCCGCACGGGCCAAGGCGTCGTAGTAGGTCGCTGCTGAACGGTACGCCTGCGGCTCGGCCAGTTCGGGCATCGCAGCGCGAATCGTTCCCGACGTCCCGGGCAGTGTCGAGCGTCCCTTTTCGACGAACAGCACCCGCCGCCCGGAGCGGGCCAGCGAGTAGCCCAGCATCCCGCCGCCCATGCCGGAGCCCACGACGATCACGTCCCACAAAACGCGTTCGACCTCGCGCGCACTCAACTCGCCGACAGCCAAAATTCAACTCCTTAGCGGATGACGACCCAACGATTGGCCCAGTCCGGGGCGAATCGAACGCTGCGCTTTCAACATAGGTCAAGAATGGCGGTGAATTCATCGTCGTGACGGTCACGTTGGAAGCGCCGTGCCGTTTCGAGCGCACGAAAAGCGAGGCTACGCCGTAGATCTTCGTCTGACTCGAGCGCCATCAGGTTGGCTGCGAGTGCCTTCGCGTCTCCGGCGGGGCTCAGCAGTCCGTTGACTCCCGAATCGATGATCTCCGGTGTGCCACCCGTCTTGGTGCCGCACACCGGCAGTCCGGCTCTCATCGCCTCCACGGTTACGCGGCCGAACGCCTCGCATTGGCTGCACATGAGGCCGACGTGCGCGGCCGACCAATAGCGTCCGACGTCGCGGGTGGGTCCGTCAATGGTCACTAGGTCCTCGACGCCCAGGCGTCGAGCAAGCTTGCGAAGTGGCTTCTGATTGCCAGCACCGACCAAGGTCAACTCGATGTCGACGCCGGCCTTCCGGGCAATAGCAACAGCCTCGACGGCAAGGTGTTGTCCCTTGGCTTGAGAGAAGTAACCGACCAACACAGCTCGTAAGGGCTCGGCTGGGTGCCGCTGCGGCGGCGTGCCGAGTGGGGTGTCGACGACCGGGTAGACCACGTACGTCGTCATGTTTGGATCTACTGCGAGCAAAGCCTTTTCAACTGCGTGCGAATTGCAGATCACCGCCTCCGACAGCTGGCCAATTAGGCGGATGGTCCTGTGGTGGCCTAACAGGAACTGAAGCCGATGGTCGTCTCTCCCGAACTCGCGGACCATCCAGTAGTGCGGGATGCCGAGCAGTTTGGCAGCGATCGCGTGCGCGGGAACGACCATGGTGTTAGTGAGCACCATCGTCGGGCGTAGTCGAACAAGGAGCAACACTGCTGGCAAGATGCCTGAAAGCAGAAGCGCGCCGGCGGGAAGTGCGCCGATGAGCGCCTCGATGCGTGGCGTTCGCGACCGTTGGAGAAAAGCCCAGCCCGGTATGAAGGTGATCTTGGTCCGGATATCCAGCCGACTGCACTCCGCCGTCAGGCTTCCTTTCCATGGGCAGACGGCGACCACGTCTAGGTCGGGCCGCTTTTCCCGGATCGCCAAGAGCATGTCGCGAAAGTCGAGCGCGCCGCCTCCACCGAAACTGCCTACGTTTGAGATCACCATCACCCGGAGAACAGGGCTCGCTTGGCGTGCAGCGGTGATCGCGCGAAGCCGGGTTCCCACACGGCGCAAGGTATCAGCGGCAACCATCGCCAGAGTGTATGTCGGCGCGTTTTGGCTGCAATAGGCGGCGACGGAACTAAATCGCACCTGTCGATGAGCGACCATTCTGGCTGAAATGAAGGCCGGTGAAATCGGGCCGCATATTGTGCGATCGAGCAATCCTGAGTGACGCCGCTGTCAGCTGCTAGCATCCCGTCCGTGTCTGAAAGCGGCGGCCAGGTGCGGATCGGCATCCTGGGGGCTGCCCGTATCGCACCGACGGCGCTCATCAAACCGGCTCGGGAAAACACCGAGGTCGTGGTGGCCGCGGTGGCCGCACGCGACATATCTAATGCTCAAGCCTTCGCCGGCAAACACGGCATCGCCCAAGTGCACGACAGCTACGAGTCGCTGATCGCCGATCCGGATCTGGACGCTATCTATAACCCGCTGCCCATCGGCCTACACGGCCGGTGGACTCGGGCTGCGCTTGACGCGGGTAAGCACGTGCTGTGCGAAAAGCCATTCACTGCCAATGCCGCCGAGGCCCGCGAGGTCGCCACACTGGCCGCCAAGTCAGGCCGGGTTGTGATGGAGGCATTTCATTACCGCTACCACCCCTGTGCTTCGCGCGTTGACGAAATCATTGCCTCGGGGGAGCTGGGCAAGCTGCAGCGGGTTGAGGCGAAATGGTGCTTTTGGATGCCGAAGTCCTCGGACAACCGCTACAACTACGCCCTCGGCGGTGGCGCGCTGATGGACCTCGGATGTTATGCGGTCGACATGGTGCGCAGGTTCGGCGGCTCGACCCCGGAAGTCGTTTCGGCGCAGGCGAAACTGCGAGCTCCGCAGGTGGACCGGGTCATGACGGCCCAATTGCGGTTTGCCGGCGGGCACACCGGCCGCATCCACTGCTCGATGTGGTCGACCGATCTACCGCACTTGACCGTAAAAGTGGTTGGCGACCGCGGCGAGCTGCGGCTCAATCGGCTGATCCCGTTCCAGCGGTTTTCGGTCCGATCAACCGCGGGAAAGCGAGTGGAGAACTTCACCTCCGCGCGCTCCACTTATGCGTACCAGCTTGACGCTTTCGCTGCCGCAGTACTGAGGGGTGAACCGGTGAAGACGACACCGGAAGAAGCGATCGAGAACATGACCATCATCGACGCGGTGTATCGCGCTGCCGGCCTGGCGCTCCGCGAGCCCGCTTGACCCAATGATCGGTTCGCCCAGTTAGATCTCTGGACAACGGGCGCGTGTGCCGTACCGACGGACGAAGCGGAGGCGATCCATCCACTTCTGTCGCACCAGTCGCACAACCGCGTTGTCCGTCACGGCCCACTTGCTGCGGTTTCGGCGGATTGAAACCCGCGATTTCGGAATCGGACCTCAAACGCAATTAGACGCGCGTAGCCTACCGCTAAAGTCATTCGCGGCCGCTAGTCGTCCCCAACGATGTGGAACCCAATGTCTTCTTATGTGATCGCAACATCGGGAGCTCTGACCACTGCGTCAGCGGACTTGGCCGGGATCGGGCGAACGATCGGTGCCGCCTATGCGGCTGCGGCGCCTGCCACGACGTCGGTGGCGGCTGCGGCCCAGGATGAAGTGTCGGCGGCGGTCGCGACGTTGTTTTCCACCTATGCGCGGGAACATCAGACGCTGAGTGCGCAGGCGGAGGCGTTTCATGCACAGTTCGTGCAGGCGTTGGATGGCGCGGGGGGCGCCTATGCGGCTGCGGAGGCGGCCAATACTTCACCGCTGCAATCCATCGAGCAGCAGATACTCGCCGTGGTGAACCCGCCCACCGAGGCGCTGTTCGGCCGTCCGCTAGTCGGCAACGGTGCCAATGCCACGACGCCAGGCGGCAACGGCGGCGATGGCGGGTTTTTGTCGGGCAACGGTGGCAACGGCGCGGCCGGGACGCCGGGGACCGGGCAAAACGGCGGTGACGGCGGGTCGGCAGGTTTGTTCGGCGCCGGTGGCAATGGCGGGGCCGGCGCGTCTGGTGCAGCCGGTGGGGCCGGGGGCAGCGGTGGGGCCGGCGGTGCGAATGGATGGCTGGGCGGTGGCTCCCCCGGATTCGGCGGAGCCGGCGGAGCCGGCGGGGTCGGCGCGGTCGGTCAGGCAGGTGGCGCGGGAGGTGACGGCGGGGCCGGCGGGATGAGTAAGCAGCTGTACCTGGGATCCGGCGGGTCCGGTGGGAACGGCGGGGCCGCCGCGGGCGGCGGCACTGCCGCCATCGGCGCCAATGGCGGCAACGGTGGGTCTGGTGCGGGCGGTGCGGCTGGGGGTGACGGCGGCGCCGGCGGCGCCTCCGTCGGACTGTTCGGCACCGGCGGGGACGGCGGCCAGGGTGCAGCCGGCGGCACCGGCGGCAACGGCGGCGCCGGCTCGGCTGGCGTCGTCGGCGTGAACAACGGCAACGGCGGCGATGGCGGCGACGGCGGGGTTGCCGGTAACGGCGGATCCGGTGGCGCTGGCGGCGCCGCCGGTTTGTTTGGCGGTGCGGGCGCCAACGGCAATGCCGGCCCCACCGGTTCCGGTTTACTGGGAGGCAATGGCGGCGACGGCGGGAACGCCGTCGGCAATGGTAACGGCGGCAAGGGCGGCAACGGCGGCAACAGCGGTACCGCCGGTGTACCGGCAGGCAATGGCGGTCACGGCGGCGACGGCTCTGGCAGCGGTAACGGCGGCGCCGGAGGAAACGGCGGCACCGCCGGCTCCAACGGTGCGCAGGCAGGCGATGGCGGCGACGGCGGCAACGCTCCAGGCAGCGGTAACGGCGGCAACGGCGGCAACGGCGGCAACGTCGGCACCGCCGGTTCGCAGGCGGGCGTTGGCGGTAACGGCGGCAGCGCCGCCGGCAGCGGTAACGGCGGCAATGGCGGCAACGGCGGCACCGCGGATACCGGTTCGCAGGCAGGCGATGGCGGCGGCGGCGGCACCGCCGCTGGCAGCGGCAACGGCGGTAACGGCGGGAACGGCGGCACCGGTTCGCAGGCAGGCGTTGGCGGTAACGGCGGCAATGCCGCCGGCAACGGTGACGGCGGTAACGGCGGTAACGGCGGTAGCGCGGCGAGCGCCACTTCGGCGCCCGCCGCTGGCGGCGACGGTGGGAATGGCGGGAACGGCACCTCCGGTGGTACCGGTGGAGCCGGTGGCGCGGTCACCACGACCGGAACGGGAACCGCCACAGCCGGCGCGGGCGGCGCCGGTGGTAGCGCCAGCAGTGGCATCGGTGGGACCGGTGGGGCCGGCGGTAGTGCGGGTATCAGTAGCAGTTCCTCTTCGGCTGCCGCCGTCGGCGGCACTGGCGGAGCGGGCGGTGCCGCGAGCGCTGGCGGAGGCACCGGGGGTTCAGGTGGCAGCGGCGGTGCGGTGACTACCTACGGGAGCGGAAACGCCACCGGGGGTACCGCTGGTGTTGGCGGTAGCGGCACTAACGGCGGCGGTGGCGGCGCCGGTGGTAGTGCGGTGAGCAACGGAACTGGCAACGCGACCGGCGGCGCGGGCGGGGCCGGAGCCAGTGGCTCCGGAGGCGCAGGTGGCGCCGGTGGGGGCGGCGGCACTGCGGCAATCACAACTGTCCAGTCGACGGCGACCGCCACCGGCGGGGATGGTGGGGCTGGCGGGAACGGCACATCCGGTGGAGCCGGTGGGGCCGGTGCGGCGAGCGCCAGCAGCGGAACGGGGAGCACCGTCGGCGGCAGTGGCGGCGTCGGTGGCACCGGCAGTAGCGGTGCGGGTGGGGCCGGTGGGGTCGGCGGTAGCGTGACTGTCCTGAGCGGCTCCTCCTCGACTGCCGTTACCGGCGGCGCAGGTGGCAACGGCGGGAACGGCACGACGGGTGGAGCCGGTGGGGCCGGTGGGCTGCTCATCACCAACGGAACGGGGAGCACCGTCGGCGGCAGTGGCGGCGTCGGTGGCACCGGCAGCAGCGGTGCGGGTGGGGCCGGTGGGGCCGGCGGTGGCGTGTCAATCCAGAACACTTCCTCGTCGGCGAACGCCACCGGTGGCGCTGGTGGCAATGGCGGTAGCGGCGTCTCCGGTGGGGCCGGTGGGGCCGGTGGGCTGGTCATCACGAACGGAGCGGGGGCCACCGTCGGCGGCAGTGGCGGGGCCGGTGGCACCGGCAGCAGCGGCGTTGGTGGGGCCGGTGGGGCCGGCGGCGGCGTGTCAATCCAGAGCGCTTCCTCGTCGGCGACCGCCACGAGCGGTGCAGGTGGCAACGGCGGGCAGGGCACCTCCGGTGGGGCTGGTGGGGCCGGTGGGTTGGTCGTCAGCAACGGAACGGGGGCCAGCGTGGGCGGCAGTGGCGGGGCCGGTGGCGCCGGCAGCGCCGGCGTTGGTGGGGCCGGTGGGGCCGGCGGTGGCGTGTCAATCCAGAGCAGTTCCTCGTCGGCGAGCGCTACCAGCGGCTCAGGTGGCGACGGCGGGAACGGCTCCTCCGGCGGGGCTGGTGG
>Ga0182014_10001344_pt1 | contig 33011 bp, 19 predicted proteins | sample 612S2DmetaG_FD_120489 | JGI IMG/M metagenome (GOLD analysis project Ga0182014, IMG submission 120489) | Permafrost microbial communities from Stordalen Mire, Sweden - 612S2D metaG | ecosystem: Environmental > Terrestrial > Soil > Wetlands > Permafrost | place: Sweden: Stordalen | collected... | reverse complement strand
TCTGCCCATGCTGCGGGCGGGCAACAGGGATCAGGGGTCAGGGGTCAGGGATCAGGATGCGCCGGTGCTCGCGTTGACAGCTACTGCCACTCCTGCGGTGCAGGCAGATATAGTTGCGCAATTGGGAATGACCGAGCCGGTCAAGTTTATTCATGGGTTCCGGCGGCAGAATCTGGCTATTGAGGTGGTTGAAGTTCCTGTGCCGCAGCGAGCGGTGGCGATCTGCGGCTTACTATCCAATCCGGAGCGAAGGCCGGCGATTGTGTACGCGACTTCGCGGAAGAACTCCGAGCTGCTTGCGGAGGGGCTCGCACACAGCTCTTCGAGGATTCGGGCGGCGGCCTACCATGCGGGGCTGGATGCGGAGACACGGGAGCGGGTGCAGACGGCATTTCAGGCGGGCGAGCTTGAGGTAGTGGTGGCGACGATCGCGTTCGGAATGGGAATAGACAAGGCCGGCATACGGACTGTGATTCATGCCGGACTGCCGGCTACGCTCGAGGGCTATTACCAGGAGATTGGGCGCGCGGGGCGGGATGGAGCGCTGAGCCGTACTTATTTGATGCACTCCTATGCCGACCAGCGTACGCACGATTTTTTTCTGAACCGCGATTATCCGCCGGTGGAGAATCTGAACCAGGTTTTTCGGACTCTCGGAGAAGAACCGCAGCCGGTTGAAGAGCTGCGCGGCGCGTCGAAACTGGCTGAGGAGGAGTTCGACAAGGCGCTCGAGAAGCTGGAGATTCACGGGGGCGCACGGGTGGACTTTGGCGGCACCGTGACCCGTGGCGGCACAGGGTGGAAGAAAACGTATGCGGTGCAGGCGCAGTTTCGCGCGGAGCAGATTGAGAAGGTGCTGCGGTATACAACCTCGAGCGAGTGCAGGATGTCGGCGCTGGTGCGGCATTTTGGCGATGTGGCGGATGCGGGCCGGCCGTGCGGGAAGTGCGATGTGTGCGATCCGGCGGGCGCGGTACTGCGGCAGTTCCGGAGGGCTACGGCGCCGGAGCGGGAGATTGTGCAGTCGATTGTGGATGAGTTGCGGCCGGTCGACTACAAGGCGACAGGCACGCTGCAACGGAACCTGGATCTTGTGGGCAGAATAAGCCGGAATGAGTTCGACGGGATTCTGGATGCGATGGTGCGGGCGGGGTTGATCGAGATTGAAGAGGCGGAGTTTGAAAAAGACGGGGAAGTGATCCGATTTCGCAAGGTGAGGCTAACGGAGGCCGGGTTGGGAGTTCGGGCGATGACGCCTTTGCCGCTGCTGATCTCCGATGGCGTTGTGGAGGAATTTGGCGGGCGGGGCGTGTCGCCGGGGCAAGCCAAAAAGGCGAAGGCTAACGGGGGAAAGCTCACCGCAAGCAGCGGTTCGATATCTGCGTCAGGAAAAACGCGCACTGCTGCCGCACCGTCGCATTTGTCGCCTGACGGAGAGGCTTTGGCTGCGAAGCTGAAGGAGTGGCGTGCCGCGGAAGCCAATCGGCTTGGTGTTCCGGCGTATTTCGTGCTGCAGGACCGGACGCTGAATGCGCTGGCGCATGCAAGGCCGGCGAATCCGAATCAACTGCTTGCCATCGACGGCATTGGCGCCGCGAAAGTGGAGCGGTTCGGTGAGGAACTTTTGCGGCTGTGCTCGGGAAGATGAAGAGTTACCGGGTCGAATTGAAGATTGGGGCCAGAGTTATAAGCTATAACTCTGGCCTTTCTTGATCCGGCCAATTCAGTTCAGCATCACGGTTGATACTTGAAAGACTTGTCTGGATAAGGCGGATGCTGCGGAACGGGTCGTGGATCCGCGTTGATCTGCTGCTTCAGCAGATCGATGGCTGCATCGAGTTGAGCGTCCGATCCGGCAAAAGTGGCGTGGGGAGGGTCGTCGACCACGATGTCCGGTTCGACGCCGTGGCCCTCGATGAGCCATATGCCGTCAGGGCCGTAGACCCCGGTTTCAGCGGCTGTGGCCACGCCGTTATCGGCCTGAGTGTTGCTGCCCGAAAGCCAGATTTCGCCGCCCCAGGTGCGCGTGCCGATGACCTTGCCCATCTGGAAGCGCTTGAAGCCCTCGGTGAACGCTTCGCCGTCCGAGGCCGTATCTTCATCGCAAAGGACGACAATGTGGCCGCGAAAGGCGTACTGCATGTTCCACTGCGGATTACCGACGCGCGGCTGCCAGTAGAACCAGGCCTTGCGCAGCAGGTCGCCGAGGAGCCATGAATCAATGTTGCCGCCGCGGTTATGGCGTACGTCGACGATCAGGCCCTGGCGATCGAAGACCGGGTAGTATTCTCGCGCCCACTGATCGATGTCGTTGGGACCCATGGCCTGCAGGTGGACGTAGCCGATGGAACCGCCGGAGGCTGAATTCACCTGAAGCCGGCGCGTGTACTCCCATTCCGCATAGCGCATGCGCGCGTCGTCACGCTCGCTGATGGGCTTCGCCAGCACGTCGCGGGTTTCACCGGAACTGGATTTGACGCGCAGCATCACCTGCTGGCCGGCTTTACCTCGCATCAGCTCGCGCTCGTCCGGGACGTTGAGCAGGCTCTGGCCATCGATGGCGACAATCGTTTCGCCTTCCTTGACTGGGGAATCGGGCCGGGCCAGCGGCGGAGCCTGGTCGGGCAGATCGGGATCGTGTTGGTAGATATGCTCCACAACGTACCCGCCGGCCTTTTCATCGCGGCGCAGAACGGCTCCCAGCGTGGCAGGGTCGACGTTGTCCGCTGGCTTGCGTGCGTCTCCGCCGCCGACGAAGGTGTGCAGCGCGGATAGCTCGCTCACCATCTGCGCAATTACGTTGTTCAGCTCGTCGCGGTTGGCCACCCGATCCACAAGGGGCAGATAGCGGTCGCGCATAGCCACCCAGTCCACGCCGTGCATATTCTTGTCGTAGAAATAGTCGCGTTCCAGCCGCCATGCATCCAGGAAAATGCCACGGTACTCATCGCGTGGGTTGGTTGTAATGGTCCAATGAGACAGATCGATCGCCGCCTTGGGCATTGCTTTTGGATCGTGGAGCGCTTCGCCTTTCACGTCTGAGTCCAGGACGTAAAAGGCATCGCCTTTGGCCACCAGGAGCTTCTTTCGATCCAGGGAGATTTCGTATCCCTTCACGTCGGGCAGCACGGTTTCCGCTTCGTCGCCCTTGTTGGCGATGTTGAGGCACTTGAGCGCCTCGTGCTGTTCGGGGTCGTCGCCGGTGCTGAGCCAGCATAGACGCTTATCGGTTGCCTGTAACGTGTCGTAGTTGCCCGCGGGAGTGGGAATTTCGTCCAGCCGCGATGTGAGATCGGTGAATTCGATCTTCACTTCGACGGGCTTCTTCTTGTCTTCGTCTTTTTTCGTGTCTTTCTTGTCCGCTGCGCTCTTGTCGTTGCCGGCGTTGCTATCGGCAGTCTTGCTGTCCGCGGCGGCAGCCTTCGTATCTTTGTCCTTGACTTTGTCGTCGTCTTTCTTCTCGTCGTCTTTCTTGTCGGCGTGAAGTTCGTCGGGCGCCAGGAATGGCGAGCGCTCGCCAGGCATAAGCGCCACCTCGTAGATCTTCACCGTGCGATCGAAGTGCGGTGCAGGCGCGCGTGGACCCCACGGAGAGTAAATGGTGGTTTTCAGATTGCGATCGGAGAGAAAGTAAAGCCACTTGCCGTCGGAGCTCCAGATGGGATTCACGCTGTTATAGCGATCGGATGTAATCGTCTGCACCGCGCCCGACTCCACGTTGAACAGCTTGATCTGCTCGAACGAGTTGTCGGCTGATTCGGTATACGCAAGCCAGCGGCTGTCAGGCGACCAGTTCAGGTCGGCGAAGTCGCCGTTCATCGATTGCGCAATGCGCTTGTCCTTTTTGTTCTTGATGTCGTAGATCCAGAGTTGCTCGTCTTTGTCGTGATGAGCCAGCCAGTTGCCGTCGGGCGACGGAACCCCATCCCAGCGCAGCACCTTGGCGTCGTGGGTCCATTGTTCCGGCGCGGATTCGCCGTTGGCGGCAAACTTCCAGAACTCCGTCTCCCCGCTTTTGGTTGAGAGCGCCACGATGCTCTTGCCGTCGGGAAGGAAGCGTGCCTCGCGATAACGGACGTCCGATTCGCCGGCCACCTTCACGATGCGTCCGGTCTTGGCGGGTAATGCGAAAATTTCGCCGCGCGCGGTGAACACGGCGCTGGAGCCATCGGGCGAGATATGCACGGCGGTGAGGTAATCGAGCGGCTTCTTGACCCAGTGCTCGCGCATCTGATCGAAATCGGAGAGAAGCGTAATCGGAATCGCTTCTTCGTGCCCGCTATTCAGGTCGAGCAGCCACAGGTCGGAGCCTGAGGCGTAAACGATGCGGCCCTCAAAAATCGACGCCGACTGCACGTCGAAGATGTGCTGATGGCTCTCCTGCCTCACGCCGTGGCCGTGCGGGTCAGTGGAGTACACATTCATCACTCCGTCGCGGTCTGAGAGGAAATAGACGCGCCCGTTCCAGAACATCGGATTGGTCGAAGTGCCGGTCCAGTCCGCGCTCAGTGGAATCGCTTCATTCTTGCCGTCGAAGCTCCAGAGGTTTTCGGCCGTGCCGCCCTTATAGCGCTTGGTCCTGCTCGGCTGCGAAAACCAGCGCGTAAAAAACAGTGTGTGGCCGTCGGAGGAGTAAACGCCCTCGGCAGCCTGGGCAAGCGGGACCAACTCGCGCCCGCCCTGGTCGTCGATGAGCACCAACTGCGAGCCGGGCAGAGTGGCGTAGCGGCCAGTGGCCGCCAGCAGGCGTCCGTCGGGCGCCCAGCCCTCGGGCTCTGAAGTGCCATCCCACGTGCGGCGCTGGGGCAGACCTCCATCAATGGGCATGGTGTAGACCTCGAGGGGCCCTTCGTAGTCGGCGCTGAACGCAACAGTCTTTCCGTCTGGAGAGATGGAGGCCTTGCTCTCTGTGCCTGCTCCCGACGTGAGCCGGTGCGCGGCGCCACCCTGAGTACTTACCGACCACAAGTCGCCCTCCGAACTGAAGACGATGGTGTCGCCATGAAGCGCGGGGTCGGAATAGTAGCCACGGTGAAGCGGCGGAGCTTCGCCGGCAAACAGCGACGGCGAAACCAGCGCGAGAACAGTCAGTGCGAAGAGGATTGAGAGGCGGCGCAAGGCGGCGTAGGAAGGCATTCGCAGGAACCTCGGATGATGGCTGAAAGGCCGGGTGTGATTGTAGAACCGGCTGACTTTGCGCGTCAGGCCGCGGCAACATCGGACGGGACAAATTGGGCCGATGAGGAATGATAATGCCTGAAGCGAAAATAGCGAACCCCCAAACTCGGTTGGGGGTTCGCCTGGTGGGACTGGCCGCGAAACATCAGCCGACGCGCTCGATCACCACGGATTCGAGCACCACGGGCTTGTGTGGCTTGTCCTGGGCGCCGCGCGGAACCAGGGAGATCTTGGTGACGATCTCCTGGCCTTCCACCACTTCGCCGAAGATGGTGTGGTTGCCGGTCAGCCAGGGAGTAGGCGCAACGGTAAGGAAGAACTGGCTGCCGTTGGTGCCGGGACCGGAATTGGCCATGGCCAGCTTTCCAGACTTGTCGAATTTGTGTGGAGAGCCCTTGGTCTCATCCTCGAAACGGTAGCCGGGTCCGCCCATGCCGTTGCCTGCGGGATCGCCGCCCTGGATCATGAAATCGGGAATGACGCGGTGAAAGACGGTGCCGTCGAAGAGCTTGTCTTGCGACTTGGCGCGGGTCACCGGATGGGTCCACTCGCGCGAGCCCTCCGCAAGATCGATGAAGTTCTTCACGGTGATGGGCGCTTCGGTCTCGAAGAGGCGGACGGTGATTTTGCCTTCAGTGGTATTGAAGACGGCATAGGTTCCTGCTGCAAGTGGCATGTGAACTCCTGGGTTTACCGGGATCCCAGGTCTCAAAATCGAGACCTGGGGCACCCGAGTGAGCGTGGGATTACGGTTGCGGTGCGGGCTGCGGCGCAGGCGGCAGCGGCTGGCCTTCCCGAACGATCATGACTTTTTGAAGGACAACCGGAGTCAGCGGCTTGTCGTTGCCGTCGCGCTGCACACGCGCGATCGCTTTCACCACCAAAACACTGGAGTCGTCGCATTGGCCGAAGAGCGTGTAGTGCTGGTTGAGCGAGTCGTAAGCCTGCTCGGTGATGAAGAACTGGCTGCCATTGGTGTTGGGGCCGGAGTTGGCCATTGCCAGGCGGCCGGGGCGATCGAAGTTCAGGCCGGGATCGAATTCGTCGTCAAAGGCGAAGCCGGGATCGCCGGTACCGGTGCCGGTGGGATCGCCGCCCTGGATCATGAATCCCGGAATCACGCGATGAAAGATGGTTCCGTCATAGTAGCGCTTGCGGTGCTGAACCTTCTTTGTCGCCGGATCGGTCCAGTCCTTTGTCCCTTCCGCAAGGCCAATGAAGTTGGCCACGGCCAGGGGCGCCTGTTTCTGGTAGAACTGGCAGGTAATGCGGCCCATCGACGTGTCGATCACCACGAATGGGCCGTTGGGAACGGTGCTGGCCTGGGCAGTGGCCGTTGGCGCGTCGGGAATGTCCTGGGCGCTGCCCGGCGCGGCCGGTGCAGACTGGGACGCGGGTTGTGTTGCCGGCTGCGTGGACTGCTGGGCCATCGCAGGCAAGGCCGCGGAAAACAGGGCAAGGGCAGGGACGAGGAGCATGGACTCGAATTTCATCGCGAATTTGAGGGTAAATCATGGGGCGGGCGTGCTGCCAGCGCCCGGTGGAGATTGTATTGTATTTTCATGAGCATTTTCCCCTTGCAATTCTTCCGTGGGCGGGCGGCGGTTCTGGCCTTCGCCCTGGTTTGCTTCGCAGTTCCAGCCGCGCGCGTGGCCGCGCAGACTGATAAACCGGCGCCCGATGCCGATAAGGCTGCGCCAGGCGAAAAAGCCGCGGCCGGCAAACCGGCGGGTGACAACGCCGAGCTGCCTCCTTTGCCACCCGAGGCCCACGCCCAGCAGTCCATCGAAATGGACGGCAAGACATTGCATTACACGGTCACGGTGGGCGCATTTCCATCCCGCGACAAGGACGGCAAGGTGGCCGGCGAAGTGGTGGTTACCTCCTACACCATGCCCGGAGACAATCGGCCGGTTACATTTGCTGTAAATGGCGGTCCGGGCGCTTCAAGCGTGTATCTGAACTTTGGCGCCATTGGGCCCAAGCATCTGCAGGGCGTAGGAAACGAGGGCGACAGCCCTTCCGATCCCACCGTGCTGGCCGACAATCCGGGCACTTGGCTTGATTTCACCGACCTGGTGTTCATTGACCCCATCGGCACCGGATTCAGCCGCGCCAAGGTTCCCGAGGCCGACGCGAAAAAGCTTTTCTACAGCACGGTGCCGGACATTGAGTACCTTTCACGCATCGTCTACGACTGGCTGGTGAAGAACGATCGCCTACAGTCTCGCAAGTACCTGATTGGCGAGAGTTATGGCGGCTTCCGCGGGCCGCGCATTACCTATTATCTGCAGTCGCAACTGGGGGTGGCCATGAACGGCGTGGTGCTGGTGTCGCCCTATCTGAATCCGACCATTGACGAGGATGGCGACTTGTCGCCGATCCCGTGGATGGTCACGCTGCCCTCGATCACCGCGGCCAATCTCGAGCGCGAAAAGAAACTCACGCCGGAAGCGATGGCCGACGTGATTGGCTACACCGAGGGCGAGTACGCGGCGACGCTGATAAGAGGCCGCGCCGATCAGGCAGCGACCGACAAAATGATTGCCCGCGTGACGGAGATGACCGGCCTCGATCCCGAATTCGTAAAGTACTCGGGCGGCCGGCTGGAGACTGAAGCCTATTTGAGAGAAGTTCATCGCGAGCAGGGTAAGCTGGGCTCGGTTTACGACTCCAATGTCACCTCGTTCGATCCCTTTCCGTTCTCGCCCGATCAGCGGGCCAACGATCCCATCCTGGCCAGCATCGTGGCGCCCATGACCACGGCGATGGTGGATTTCATTACCCGCACGGTGGGCTGGAAGGTGGATGCGCGCTATAACGCGCTTTCGTTTGACGTGAACCGGGCCTGGGATCACGGCGAGGATCTACGCTCCGGCTCGGTTCCGCAACTGCGCGAGGCGGTGGCGGCCGACCCCAAGCTGCGGGTAATGATCGTGCATGGCTGGAACGATCTCTCATGTCCGTTTATGGGGTCGGTGTTGACCGTGGACCAGATGCCGGTCATGGGCGACCCGACGCGGGTATCGGTGCATGAGTATCCGGGCGGACACATGTTCTATACCCGCGAGGCAAGCCGCGAAGCCCTGCGCAAAGACGTCATGAACATGTACAACAAGCACTGACGAGCAGCTTGGGTGGATGGTTTCCCCAGGTCTCAGAATCGAGGCCTGGGCCGCCATATCCTTTTTCCGACCTTGCTACACGAGGCGCAGGAAGCGGTTGGGCGCGAGGGCTGCGCCGGGGAAAATTGTCTCAAGATTGTTGGCGCCGAGCGTGCGCGTCACCACTTCGCCCAGCACCTGGCGGTAGTCCGTGGTCAGGGCCAGGTCGCGGCCCTCATTGAGCTGGTCGTTATCGAGGCCCGGCCAGCGGCCGTAGACCTTTCCGCCTTTCACCTTCCCGCCCAGGACAAACATTGCGTTGGCGTGGCCATGATCGGTGCCGCCGGTGCCGTTCTCTCGCGCGGTGCGGCCAAACTCCGACATCGTCACCAGGGTGACGTTCTCCGCGCCATCACCCAGGTCGCGCCAGAAGGCGGCGATGCTGGCCGAAAAATCGCTTAGCCGGTTGGCGAGCTGGCCGTTGACGCTGCCCTGGTTCTGATGCGTGTCCCAGCCACTGACGTCGGTGAATGCGGCTTCGACACCGAGGTTGGCCTTGAGCAACTGCGCAATCTGCTTCATGCTGTTGCCGAAGTCGGAGTTGGGATATTGGACGCCGGGACCGGGAGTGTATTGCGCCGGGTCGGCGGCGCGGAGCATTTTGACAGCTTCAAAGGTCTCATCGCCGGCCGCGTGGAAGATGTGGTCGCCGGAGCCTGCGTACATGGCTTCGAAGGCACTGGCAGCCGGGGAGGGGCTGGGGCCGCGTCCCGCCACGGTAAAACCATTTACGTTGTTCAGTGCGATGGCGGGCACGCGTCCGGCCAGCGTGAGCGGCAGCTCGGAGCCCAGGGCCAAGGCACGGAACGCAGAACGTTCGCAGGTGCCTTCGCAGCGGTGGCGCAGGTCTTCGGCTTGCAGGGCGCGGTTGAGCCAGCCGTCGCTGGTGTTCTTCACGCCAGGCGTCCCGGACTCCATGTAATCCTGCGCGTCGAAGTGGGAACGGCTCATGTCGGGCGAGCCGCAAGCGTGGATAACGGCGAGATGACCCTGATCGTAAAGCGGCTTGAAAGGCGCCAGCGACGGATGGAGCCCAAAGAAGCCGTCAAGATCGACAACCTGGTTCTGAGGAATGGCGATTGTGGGTCGCATGGAGTAGTAATTCTTTTCGCGGTAAGGGACGACAGCATTCAGACCGTCGGCCGCGCCGCGCTGGAAAATGACAACGAGCCGCTGGCCGGGAGCGCCGACAGTCTCAGCCAGCACGGAGCGAACCAGGAAACCTGGGATGGCCGCGGTGCCGGCTACGGCAAGCGCGCCTTTGTGGAGAAAGAATCGCCGACTGATTTGCATGTGTTACCTCTGAGCTAACGGCGCTGGAACTCCGGTGAGCCGATCAGCAGCCCGGCCAGCAGTTGATCTTGTCTTTCAAGTGCATTGGCTGCCTTGCCGCGATTGACGGGCCGGGCAGTTGTGGAAACAGGGAACACCGAGACGGAGTTTTGCGCCGCTTGCGCTTCGAATTGCTGCAGCGCTGCCGAGCGCGTAGTCTCGCTCACTCCGCCGGCGACGAGAAGCGGCTCAAGGCGCGCTTCCTCCGCTTCGGGGCTCGGAGTTTGGGAGCCGGCCGCGGTGTTGGTGTCGTCCGATTGCGGCGACCAGGTGACGGTGATGCCGGGCAGGCGGTTGGCCGCCAGATTCAGCGCGAGGTTCATGCGATCCACCAACGATCCCGTGCTGACCCATTCGGCTGCTTCCCACTTGTAGCCGGTGGGCGGGACGCAACCGTAGAGCGGCATCCCCATCTGGCGGAGAGCGTTGACCAGCGGTTGAAAATTCTCGACGTCGGCGTTGCCGGCGCGCGCCGCGGAAACGATGAATTCAATGGGCGTCTTGACCTTGGCGCGATAATCGCTTGCGGCCCAGAACTCGGGCGAGTGGAAAAGAGTTTTCATCACCTGAGTCATGTCGCCGCTACTGGCGAGATACGACTTCGCCATGCGATCGACCAGGGTCTGCGGCGGATCGTCGCTGACGAAGCGAATGGCGAGCTCGCGGGAGATGAAATGCGCTGTGGCGGGGCGCGTGGCGAGCATGTGCAGCAGTTCGCGGCCCTCCATCTCGCCATTTTCCTTGATTTTCTGGCCCAGAACCTTCTTCGTGCCCGGCTCATGGCGGTTGGGATTGAAGACGAAATCTCCGCCGCGCTGCTGGCGATCGACGGTCCAGCCGGTAAGGACGCGCGCTACCTGGGTCACATCGGCCTGGGTGTAGCCGCCATTCACGCCCAGCGTGTGCAACTCCATCAACTCGCGGGCATAATTCTCGTTCAGACCCTCGGGGGCCTTTGGATTTTTCGACGGATTTCGTGCCGCATTCAGTTTCGCGCGTTCGGCGGCTTGCGAATCAGGGCCCATGCTGCTGGCGTTGTCGAGATAGAGCAGCATCGCCGGGCTGTGCGCCACAGCTTCGAGCAAGTCTTCAAATCTGCCCAGCGCCAGGGGCCGGATCACATCGCGCTCATAGCTGACGAGATAGTACGGAGTCTCGTCGTTCTTGCGCAGGTAGACATTGAAGTGGTTGAGCCAGAAGTCGGTCATCACTTCCTGAAACTGGGCGTTGGAATAGATGTCGCATGTCAGCCGCTGGGCCATGAGCTCTTTGCCCAGCAACTGTTGGGGGTTTTCGAGGTCTTCAACAGCCTCAACGAGGTCGGGAGTGAGATCTCCGGTGAGAGCCTTGCGCTGCGCGGGTTTGAGGGACTTCAGGAAGGCGTCAAAATCCGCCGGCTGCATGGACTGGAGGCGCACCACGCGACGTTTGGGCGGAAGCGCGAGTACGCTCGTAATGAGCGACTGATCCGGCTGCGACAATAGATCGACGGTCGCAGCCGTCATGCTGTCCATCGCCGCCGGCTGCGCGGCCGGTTGGTTTTGCGGCTGGGTCATCGCAGGCGCGGGAGCGGCGGCTGCGGTGTCCATCGCCATTGCCGGCGCGGGGGCAGGGGATTGCCCGCCATTCGCAGGTTGAGCCAGAGCCTGATCGGCCTGAGCCGTTGCTTTCTTCTGATCCTGTTCGGCTTTCTTCGCCTGCAGGCGGTAAATCTGGTTCTCATACACCGCATGCAGCGTGCCGCTCTCAGGCACTGGAACCTTGCCTGCGATGGCCTGGCGGATGATGGCGTTTGAGGGAATGCGGAAAATCAGGTCTTGGGTGCTCCACTGCATGGCGGGGAACTGGGCCAGGCGGCCATCGAGGTCGGTCTCGTCGAGGGTCGCGGGGTGCAACTGCTGGTTGAACCAGGCTTCCAGTCCCATGGCGCGGACTGCCTCGAGATCGCCGGGACGCGGGCCGAAGGTGAAGCGGTTGAGAGCGTGCAGAATGCGTTCGTCGCCCTGCAACTGGCCGGATTGATAGGCAGCGCGATGGGAGGGCTTATTGGCGGCTTGATCGGGCTGCGCGGGAGATGCCGGCGCGGACTGGGCAAAGCCGAATGGAGCCGGGGCGCAGAGCGTGCAACACAACAGGACGGCAAAAGTGCCTCTGAACGATTCCATCTCTGAAGCTCCACGCGAGAAGGCTGGCCGGGGAAGAACACGGCGTGATCTTACCAACTATAGATGCAGACTCAGTTTGCAGGGGAAAGTTGTGGTTTGAGAGCAGCTAAGTGTGTTTTGGGGCGGCGTTCAAGGGCAGTCAAGGTCATATTCCCTTGCAATGCACCGATTTGGGCCAGAAATTGTGCGTCAGCACGGGGCATGGCGTGGCTACGGCTGGAAGAGTTGTCAAGACTTGTTGGGTCTGGAGGGGAATCAGCATTGTGGGAGGATCAAGCGGAATACGCAAATCCGGCTCAATCGAAGCGTCAATAATAACCGGGTCGCCTGTCGCAACTTCCAGAACGGCCGTAACCGTTTCGTCGATACCCTTTTGCAATTCAATGGTTTCGGACAACGTGACGAAAATTCGAGCAGAGACGCGTACGACATGGCTTCCTGGCAGCACATCGAGAAATGCGTCACCGTTACGGTCGGTCGTTGCTGCCATAGTGGTCTTACTGGGTTGAGGATCAATTTCGATCCGAGCACCGGCGATGAACGCTCCTGTAATGTCGGTGACCTTGACGGTAATGTGGGAAGCCGGGACCGGCTGAGCTGCGAGGATGGCGGGCAGGACAAGTAGTGCGGCGGCGATACGTGCATTTGCCACGCGCTCAGTCTAAACCCGATCGAACATTTCGGAAGGCAAATCTACTTACAGCCCTTTTTGCACTTGGCCAGGATGGCGGCGTGGAGGCGCTCGCGGACATCTTCGGGAAGATCGTAGATCTCGTGGGAACGATAGATTTCAATGGTTTTGAGGGTGGTGTTGAAGACCACCTCGCAGTGCCCGCATTTGTGCATGTGCTGCTCGATGTCGGCCCGAATCGGGGCGGCGATCGAGTCGTCGATACTTTCGTCGAGAAGGGCGAGAAACTCAGTGCAGGTCACTGCTCAACTCCATTCCCGGCGGGAACTGCGGGCGCTGTCTTCTTGCGAAAATAGCGGCTGAGGCGCTCGCGCAGTTGCAACCGGGCGCGCAGCAGGCGCGACTTCACGGCAGGAACGCTCAGTCCCAGCGTTTCGGCCGTCTCCTCGGTGGATAAGCCTTCCACGTCGCGCAGGGCGAAGACTACGCGAAATCCCTGCGGCAATCCCTGGATGGTCTTGCGCAGAATCTCGGCCAGCTCGGCCTGGTTGTAGTTCTGTTCCGGATCGGGCGCCCAGTCGGCAAGATCGCGAGGGACGCTGCCCTCTTCGGTCTCCAGATCCTCGTCGATCGAGACCATTCTCCCGCTGCGCCGCTTGCGCAGACGCATCAGGCTCTCGTTGACCGCAATTCGCACCAACCATGTGTAGAATTTCGAATTCCCCTGAAACTGATCGAGCTTCTCATACGCCTTGAGAAACGCGTCCTGCATCACGTCTTCGGCGTCCTCGCGGTTTTGCGTAATGTGCTGCGCAATCCTGAAGATCTGCCGCTCGTATTTGCGGACCAGCGTATCGTAAGCCGAGACATCTCCGGCGCGAACCCTGTCTACCAGGGCTACGTCGGGATGCTGCTCGTTTTCTCCTGCAATCGATTGGATGGTCGACATGGGGGTTGGATGCGAGAATTCGTTCGAAACGGTGAAAAGACTTCGATCAGACTCCTGAAGTGGCAATCGGGCCCGTAAAAGAAGAGTGTACCGGAGATGAGGCCCGGGGGCCAAACCGGAACGGATGCTTCGGCGGCTGCGTCTATTTGGGTAACGCCACTGGTTCCGGGATGCCCGGGGCGAGGGAAACGGGGATAGAGTGAAGATATGAGGATCGAGTCCTTCCCCACTGTTCTCTTCCGCCAGGCCGGGCGCGGCTTGGCGCTGGCATTGTTGATGGTGGCGCTGCCGGTGGCCGGACAATCCTCGAGCGGCGCCGGGACCAACTCTCCAGCTACGGCTTCAAAGCGAACTAGGAAGCCGGCGGCCACGAAAAAGCCCACGGCCAAGCCGACGTCGGCAAGAAAGCCCGCGTCGACAACGAGGACGAACAAGTCGACGCCCCATCGCAGGGTGAAAACAAGGGCGAGCCGCGCGGCAAGGACGGCGCGGACCGCGCGCATCAAACGGGCGTTTGTGGCTTCCACCGAGTTGCGGCCGATGGCGCAGCAGTTGGCTCTGCTGCGCACGCCGGAGGCCTACCTGGGAGTGGCTGCTTATGCTCACCGGAACAGCGGAGAGGCTGCCGCAGCGGCATACCTGGCGCTGGGTCACGCGTATCTGCTGGACAAACGCTATGCGGAAGCCGTGGCCAGCTTGACCCAGGCTCGGCGGCAAGGCCAGGAATTGGCCGACTATGCCGACTCTCTGGGCGCGCAGGCGAGCCACGATGCCGGCGACGATGCGGCTGCGGAAGCCCTGCTACACGGCTTCATGGAACGCTATCCGGATAGCATCTTCGACGACCAGGCGCCCGAACTGGAAGCCAATGTATTGCTGGCGATGAGCAACCCGGCGGGCGCGCGCGAGGTGCTGGCGAAGGCCGCGGATACAGATGCCGCGGATCGCGCCGGTTATCAACTTGCCGAGGGGCAGGTGGAGTTTGCGTTGGGGCAGCAGAAGACGGCGGAGGGAATTTTCAAGAAGCTGTTGCTGGGCCACCCGCTGAGCCCGGAGGCGCAGATTGCGCGGGCGCGGCTGACGCAGACCGGGGCCGAGTCCACGTTGACCGTGAGCGAGCTGCGCAGCCTGGGAGACGCCTACTACAACGCGGGACGCTACGGCGAGGCAGTGGAACAATATCGCGTGCTGGCGCTCGAGCCGGGGCTCAGCGAAACGGACCGCAATGGATTTGCCGTGGCCGAGGCGGCCTGCAACCTGAAGCTGAAACGGTTGAGCCCGGCCGAGGCGCAGGCGTTGCCCGACACTGACGATGAAAACGGGGCGCGGCGGCTCGATTTGCTGATGGAACTGGCGCGGGACCGCGACGACGGGGCCGAACAAAAGCGAATCGTCAGTGAAATGGAGACCAGATTTCCGAGCAGCCCCTGGCTGGCGGAGGCGCTGTTTTCCGCCGGCAACATGTATATGCTGAAGCGCGATTTTCCCACGGCGGTGGAGTATTACAGCTACCTGGCGAAGCAGTTTCCCGAGAGCAAGAATGCGCCCGCGGCGCACTGGCGCGCGGGCTGGCTGAGCTACCGGCAGAGGCAGTACGCCGAGGCCGCGCGGCTGTTCGACGAGCAAATCAAACTCTATCCAGCAGCCTCGGAGACGGTGTCGGCGCTCTATTGGAGGGGACGGCTCTTCGAGACGCAGGACCATTATCCGGCGCTGGCCGCGGCCAACTACCGGGCCATCATTCGCGCTTACCAGCATTACTTTTATGCGCAGATGGCGCGGGAGCGGCTGGCGGCGCTGGGCAGGATGGAGCCTGCCCCTGAACCGCAACTGGACCAGTTCCAGCCGCTGCCGGAGCCAAAGCTCGTGGATAATTTTCCGGTGGATAGTCCGCACCTGGCCAAAGCCCGCCTGCTGGCCAACGCGGGACTGAACGAGTACATCGCGGCGGAGATCAAGGCCGATCCGGACTCGGATTCGTGGAGCGCGCTGGCCGAGGCCCAGATCTATGCCAACTATGGGGAGACGTACCGCGCCCTGCGCGCGCTGAAGCGGGCCTTGCCGTATGCCACAACGGCATCCATCGACTCGATCCCGCTTGCTTATTGGCATATTCTTTACCCCGAGCCATACTGGGACACAATCAGGGCCGAGTCGGCGAAGAACAATCTCGATCCGTACATGGTGGCCTCGCTGATACGGCAGGAGTCGGAGTTCGACCCCTCGGTGATTTCCTATGCCAACGCATATGGACTGATGCAGTTGTTGCCCTCGGTGGGAAAGGCGATGGCGCGCGAGGAGGGCTTGAGCCATTTTCAGACTTTTCAGCTCCTCGACCCGGAGATCAATATCCGCCTCGGCACACGGTATTTGCGCCAGATGCTGGACCATTTCGGCGGGGTGGAGGAATATGCGCTGGCAGCCTACAACGCGGGCGATAATCGCGTGACGGACTGGCAGTCTGCCGGCCCTTATCAGGGTCTCGACGAGTTTGTAGAGTCCATTCCATTCACTCAAACCCGGGAGTATGTCGAAGCCATCGAGCGCAACCAGGAGACCTACAAGGCCATCGACGAGTTTGAGCGGGCGCACTCCAGAACCGGAATGCGAGCCTCGAAATAACCTGGATCGCTAATTCCCGGATGGGCGAATTCGCTCTTTTCAGGGCAGGGAATCCCGCTTGACACTCCCTGGTTTCGATTCCGATTGACTTTACGAGCGCGCCCGGCAACACTGAGTTTCAACGGAGATGCCTCAACCTCCGTTATGCCATTCGCAGCCTGCTGTTGTTGCAAAACGGAGCCGGGCGGAGACAAATGCGCGGCTTGGTTACATCAATCCACACGGAGGGAACGATGTCAGCCGACTTGCAGTTTCTGGAAGAATGGATTCCCGAAAGAATGGACCCCGGAACGGTTTTCGTGCTTGAAAACCAGGCGAAACTTGGCCAGGCGCAGAATCCGTATGTGGCCGTGATGTCCTGCCCGCGGTGCGGGACGCTGGGGCTGATCACGCGCCGCCAGCTTTACGGCGGGGAGATGATGATCTGCGGGGGCGAAGTTTGTTCGGCCGAATACAGGCTGGACGACGACGATATCTGCTACCGCCCGGCGCAATAAGCGCAGTGGCGGCTCTGTGCTACCGCTGCAGGCTGTAGTCCGCCTTGGTGGTCCTGGCGCCGGCCTGGACCGGGGTGAGAAGCTGTGTGCGGTCCCATCCTCCGCCGAGAGCCTGCACCAGTTGAACCGAGGACATCATCTCTTCCACCTGAAGAGTGTTTAGCGTTTCCTGGTCGTCAAGCAGGGTGGTCTGCGCGATGGTGACATCGACGTATGGATCGACCCCGGTGTTATAGCGCTGTGTCTCCAGGTCAAGATACTGCTGGGCCGACTGCACCGCTTCCTGCTGCTTGAGAATCTGCTGCGAGTAAACGCGCGCGGCCGCCAGCGCATCCTCCACCTGCTGGAAGGCGGTGAGGACCGTCTCGCGGTAGGTGGCCAGGTCCGCATTGTAGGTGGCGACGTACTGATGCAACTCCGCGCGGTAAAGGCCGCCGTCGAAGACGACTTGACACGCGGAGGGGCCGATCGACCAGACCCGGCTGGGCCAGTCGAAGAGGTTCTTGAGCATGGAGCCCTCGAATCCCCCCGCGGCGGAGATTGTCACTTGCGGAAAGAACGCGCCGTAACCGATGCCGATGGTCGCGTTGGCCGCGGCGAGAGTGCGTTCGGAGGCGGCGATATCGGGGCGGCGCTCAACCAATTGCGAGGGCACGCCGGTGGGAATGGGCGGAGGAACATAAACCATCGGTTTCACGGGAATGGAAAAGTCGGTAGCGATTTTGCCGAGTAGTACAGCGATGGCGTGTTCGTATTGCGCACGCGACAGCGCGACGTTTACGTCAGCGGACTGCGCTGCCTGGAGCGTGGTCCTGGCTTCGACGACGGAGATTTGATCGCCGGTCCCGGCATCGTACGCACCCTGCGCCGCATCCAGCGCCTTCTGGTCGGCGGCGACCGTCTTGTCGAGAATCTGCTGGAGCATGTCCTGGCCGCGAATCTCAAAGTAATATTCGGCCAGACTGGATTGTTCGGTGAGTTTTTCGAGTTCCAGATCGGCAGCGCTGGCCTGGGCGGTGTATTGCGCTTCGTGCACCTCGTTGCGAATCTTGCCCCAGAGATCGGGCGTCCAGGTGACATCGATCGGGGCCGACCACAGCGAGGAGGTCTTTCCCACACTGGTTTGCGATGAGTTCGACAGATTGGAAGAACTGCGCGAGCGAGTCCAGGAGGGACCGGCAGTGATGGCAGGCCAGTACTGCGAGCGCGCCTCGGCGATCATGGCGCGGGCTTCCATGTATTCCTGGAACGAGACCTTGATGTTCTGGTTGTCAATGTTGAGCTGTTCTTCCAGCGCGTTCAATTCCGGTTCGCGGAAGAGCTCCCACCAATTGCCGCGGATCATGGCGTCCTGGGGGCTGGCGACCTTCCAACCGTCGGCATCGTGAAAGTTGACAGTCGATTCCTTGTAATTGGGAGCGGTGACCGCGGGTGGTGCGGGAGCGCGATAAGGCGGTCCGACATGGCAACCGGCAATGAACGCGAGCAAGCTCAAAGCGCCTGCGGCAAGGGCGAACTGGGTGCGGTAGTGTGGCTCGGGCATGGTCATTTTCCTTCTCGTGTTACGATGCCGCTCCCTCAGTTTGTGGACGGAGCCGCGCAGGAACTCTCTTCAGCGAGCGCGTGCGCATGCGGTCCATCAGCAGGTAGACGACGGGAGTGGTATAGAGCGTGAGCAGTTGGCTCAGCACCAGGCCGCCGACGATGGTGATGCCCAGGGGGTGGCGCAGTTCCGAGCCGGTGCCGGTTCCGAAGGCCAGCGGTAGCGCTCCGCAAATGGCGCACATGGTGGTCATCATGATGGGGCGGAAACGCAACATGCAGGCTTCAAAGATGGCGTCGCGCGTGCTCTTGCCGTCGTTGCGCTCGGCCTGCAACGCGAAATCGATCATCATAATGGCGTTTTTCTTCACAATGCCAATCAGAAGAATGATGCCGATAATGGAGATCACGTTGAGATCGACGTGAAAGAGCATGAGAGCGAGCATGGCGCCCACACTTGCCGAAGGCAGCGTGGAGATGATGGTGAGCGGGTGAATAAGGCTCTCATAAAGGATGCCGAGCACGATGAAGACGGAAAGCAGCGCGGTGACCACCAGAATCGGCAGCGTCGCTATCGATTGCTGGTAGGCCTGTGCGGTTCCGGCAAAGAATCCGAGGATCGTGCCGGGCATGCCCAACTGCTGCTCCATTTCAGTCACCTCGCGCGTGGCGTCTGAAAGCGAGACGCCGGCTGCGAGGTTAAAGGAGACTGTAACGGACGGAAAGAGGCCGGTATGGTTCACCTGGAGGGGCGTGGTGCCGGTGTGCGGCGTCATGATGCTAAGCAGAGGCGAAATGGAGTCGATGCTCCCGCCGGATGCGGATTTATTGGGAATGAAGTATATATTGTTGAGCCCGGAGGGGTCCTGCCAGTATGGCGGCGCCACTTCCATCACCACGTAGTACTGGTTGAGCGGCGTGTAGATGACGGAAACTTCAGACTGTCCGAAGGCGCTGTAGAGCGATGAATCGAGAGATTGGGAGGTCTGGCCCAGGCGTGCCGCGGTGGTGCGATCGTAGGAGAGCATCTCCTGCAGGCCGCCGTTCTGCTGGTCGGTATTCACGTCCTGCAGGCCGGGAAGTTTTTTCATATTATTAAGCAATATTGGGCCCCAGTGGGCCAGATCGTCGATGCTGTCGGTCTGAATGGTGTATTGATACAGCGCGCCGCCGCCGCGTCCTCCGATGCGCAGATCCTGCGCGGGCTGCAGAAAGGCCGAAGCAACGGGCAAGCGGTTCATCTTCGGCCGCAGGCGGTTGATCACGTCCATCGCCGAAGTCTGGCGCACGGCGCACGATGGACTGCTTTCAGTGCAGTTGCTGCCCAGGGGTTTGAGCGCGATGAACATGAATCCGCCGTTGCCGCTCCCGGTGTAAGCGTTGACGTGCGCTATGGCGGGATCGGCTTTGACGACGTTGACCAGCGATTGACTCGAGAAGTTCATCAACGGGAAAGAGGCATCCTGCGGCCCTTGCACCTGACCCATGATCACTCCTGTGTCCTGCTGCGGGAAGAAGCCCCAGGGGATTTTCCAGATGACGAGACCATTCAGTGCAATGGTGAGCAGGAGGACGATCAAGATCAATCCCGGATTATCAAGCACCCAAACCAGAGAGTGCCGATAGATTGAGATCATGCCATTGAATCCCTTCTCGCTGGTCCGATAGAGAAAGTTGTGCTTCTCGCCTTCCTTGTGCGCTTTGAGGATGTATGCGCACATGCACGGCGTCGCGGTGAGGGAAATGATCATCGAAATGACAATGGCCGTTGAAAGCGTCACTGCGAATTCGCGAAACAGCCGTCCGATGATGCCGGCCATCAGGAGGATGGGAATGAAAACGGCAATCAGCGACATGCTGATGGTGAAAATCGTAGAACCGATCTCCTGGGAGCCTTTCATCGCAGCGGCAAAGGGCTCCATGCCGTTTTCGACGTGCCGGGTAATGTTCTCCATGACCACGATGGCGTCGTCAACCACAAACCCGGTGGCGATGGTCAGCGCCATAAGCGACAGGTTGTCGAGCGTGTAGCCGAACATATACATCGCGGCGAAGGTCCCGATGAGCGAAGTCGGCACGGCAACAAAGGGGATGAGTGTGGCGCGCGGGCTGCGCAGAAATACGAAGACCATCAGGATGACGAGGCAAACCGATCCGATCAGCGCCTTGTACACGGTATTAACCGAGGCGCGAATCGTGGTCGTGCGGTCAAGAACGATGGTCGTGGTGATGCCCTGGGGAAGGACTGCCTCAAGAAATGGCAACTGCGCCTTGATGCGGTCCACGGTCTGAATAATGTTGGCGCCGGGCTGTCGGAAGATGGTGATAAAAGCAGCCTTTTTCCCATCCGCATATCCGGCAGAGCGCAGGTTTTGCGTGGAGTTCACCACATCGGCGACATCTTCAAGGCGCACGGCCGCGCCATTGTGGTAGCCGACAATCAGCGGCCGGTATTCGTCGGCCAGTGAGATCTGATCGTTGGTGATGATGTCGGCGGTGAGGTTGCCATTGGAGAGCTGGCCACGCGGCCGGTCGGAGTTCTGCAGACTGAGAACGGATTGCACGTTGCCGAGTGTAAGCCCGAAACTTTCGAGCTTGGTGGGATTGATCTCGACGCGTACCGAGGGCGTGGCTCCGCCTTGCACTCCCACTTGCCCGACACCTTGAATCTGCGATAGCTTCTGCTCCAGGATCGTGGAGGCAAGGTCATAGAGCTTCGTCACGTCGTACTTGTTTGAAGTGAGGCTGAGAAGCATGATCGGCGAATCGGCGGGATTCACCTTGCGATAGGAGGGATTGGAGGGCAGGTTCGCAGGCAGATAAGTCCGCGCTGCGTTAATGGCAGCCTGCACGTCACGGGCGGCGCCGTCGATGTTGCGGCTGAGGTCGAACTGGAGGGTTACATTGGTGCTGCCGAGCGAACTCGATGAGGTCATCTCGGTGATGCCGGCGATGTGGCTGAACTGGCGCTCGAGGGGTGTGGCGACAGAAGCCGCCATGATCTGCGCACTGGCGCCGGGCAGGCCGGCGGAGACGCTGATGGTGGGGAAGTCGACCTGCGGCAGCGGGGCCACGGGCAGCACCACAAAGGCGATGCCGCCTGCGATGGCCACGGCAACGGTGAGCAGCGTGGTGGCGACCGGGCGCCGGATGAATGGAGACGAAAGGCTCATGCGCTCTCCGTTCCCGGCTCCTGCTTGCTGGTGGCTACCTGCGAGGCGCGGCGGCCGGTGAACCGATGCGCGAGGTTGTCAAAGAAGATGTAAATCACCGGCGTGGTGTAAAACGTGAGGAGCTGGCTGAGCAGCAGGCCGCCGACCATGGCGATGCCGAGCGGACGGCGCAACTCAGAGCCGAGGCCGGTTCCGACGGCCAGCGGAATACCGGCCAGCAGCGCGGCCATGGTGGTCATCATGATGGGCCGGAATCGCAGCAGGCTGGCTTCGTAAATGGCTTCGGTCGCGGTCTTGCCGTGTTCGCGCTCGGCTTCGAGCGCGAAGTCAACAATCAGAATGCCGTTCTTCTTGACGATGCCGATGAGCAGAATGATGCCGATAATGCCGACCACGCTGAGGTCCTGGTGGAAAAGCATGAGGGCCAGCAGCGCGCCGACACCGGCGGAGGGCAAAGTGGAAAGAATGGTGATGGGGTGGATGAAGCTTTCGTAGAGAACGCCGAGGACAATATAAACGGTGACCAGGGCGGCAAGGATCAAGAGAACTTCGTTGGAGAGCGAATTGTGAAAAGATGCAGCGGTGCCCTGAAAGTCGGACTGCAGGCTGGCCGGGAAGTGGAGATTCGTGGCCGTTTTCTCAATGTCTTCAATGGCCGTGCCAAGCGATCCGTTTGGAGACAAATTGAAGGAGACGGTGACGGAAGGGAACTGTCCCTGGTGATTGATGGAGAGAGCTTCAGTAATTCGCGAAGCGTGAGTAAATGCGCCCAGGGGGATGGCGTTGGAGCCAACCGAGGCGATGGAGGTATTGGGCGTGGTCCCCGAAGCAATGCCGCCGCTCACTGAGCTTCCTGAAGAACTGGTGGTTCCGGCCAGCACCGTAGCCGGCGCGGTGACAACCTCGGAAGACGGCGTGTAGCGCACCGAACTGGTGAGGGCATTGGAGCCGGCCGACGCGGAGGCTGAGGAGGAATAGGATGAGGACGCGCCGGCTCCGCTGGCTCCCGAAGAAGCGCTGGACTGGATGTAGAGGTCGCTAAGATTGGCGGGATTCTGCTGCCATTCGGGCGAGGTTTCCAGGATGACGTGGTATTGGTTGAGCTGCGTGTAGAGCGTGTTGATTTGGCGCTGGCCGTAGGCGTCGTAGAGAGTGTTGTCAATGGTGGTGGGAGCAATGCCCAGACGCGAAGCGGTGACGCGGTCGATTTCGAGTTGAATGGCGCGGGCGCCGGTCTGCTGATCGGTGGCCACGTCTTCGAGTTCGGGGATTTTCTCGAGCTGGGCCACGAACTTGTCGGTCCACTCGTTCAGTTCGTCGGTGTCGGGGTCTTCCAGCGTGTACTGATACTGGGTGCGGCTGACGCGGTCATCCACTGTGATGTCTTGAACGGGTTGCATGTAAAGGTGCATTCCGTGCACCTGCTGCAGGTTGTTTTGCAGGCGGCGGATCACGTCGGAAGCGCTCATATGGCGCTGATCGAGCGGCTTGAGGTTGATGGAAACGCGGCCGCTGTTCAGCGTGGTGTTGATGCCGTCGGCGCCGATGAACGAAGACAGGCTTTCGACGGCGGGATCCTGGAGGATGATCTTCGCCAGTTCCCGCTGCTTGGAGGCCATGGCGGGGTAGGAAATGGACTGGTTGGCCTGCGAGATGCCTTGAATCACGCCGGTATCCTGTACCGGGAAAAAGCCTTTGGGAATGATGATGTAAAGAACGACAGTAAGAACCAGGGTGGCGACGGCAATGAGCAAAGTAAATGTCTGGTAACGAAGCACCACCCGGAGCGTGCGCCCATAGAAGGCGATCATGCTTTCGAACATGTGCTCGGAAAGGCGATAGAAGCGGCCCTGCTTCTCCTCCGGATCGTGGCGAAGGATGCGCGAGCACATCATGGGGGTGAGAGTCAGCGAGACTACCGCGGAGATGATGATGGTGACGGCCAGCGTGACCGCGAACTCGCGGAAGAGACGGCCGACGACGTCGCCCATGAAAAGCAGAGGGATGAGCACGGCGATGAGCGAGACGGTCAGCGAAACGATGGTGAAGCCGATCTGGCCGGCTCCGGCAAGCGCGGCTTCAAGCGGCGGCATCCCCTCCTCAAGGTAGCGGCTGATGTTCTCGATCATCACGATGGCGTCGTCGACCACGAAGCCGGTGGAGATGGTGAGCGCCATCAGCGACAGGTTGTCGAGCGAGTAGCCAAGCAGATACATCACTCCAAAGGTGCCGATGAGCGAGAGCGGGACGGCAATGGAGGGAATGATGGTGGCGCGAAGGCTGCGCAGGAACAGAAAGATGACCATTACCACCAGGCCGATGGTCAGCAACAGCTCGAATTCCACATCGTTGACCGAGGCCTGAATGCTCGTGGTCATGTCAGTGAGCGTGGTGACCTTTATGGATGCGGGGAGGTTGGTCTCCAACTGCGGCAGCACCTTCTGGATGCTTTTCACGACGGCGATGGTGTTGGCGCCTGGCTGGCGCTGGATGTTGAGAATGACCGCGGGAGTCTGATTCATCCATGCGGCCTGCTTGGTGTTCTCAACGCCGTTGACGACGTTGGCGACATCCTTCACCAGGACCGGCGCGCCGTTGGAGTAGGAAATGACCAGGTTCTTGTACTGGTTGGCTTCAGTGATCTGGTCGTTGGCGTCGATCTGGTAGTCCTGGCGGGGCCCATCGAAGTTGCCCTTGGCGGAATTGACGCTGGCCTGTGTGAGGGCAGTCCGCACATCCTCCATATTGAGGCCGTAGGAAGAGAGCTGGACGGGATTGACCTGAATGCGGACGGCGGGCTTCTGTCCGCCGCTGATGCTGACCAGTCCCACGCCGTTCAACTGGGAGAGCCGGGGCGCCAGGCGGGTGTCGACCATATCCTCGACCTGCGAAAGAGGGATGGTGTCGGAAGTGATGGCCAGGGTGAGGACGGGCGCGTCGGCAGGATTGGTCTTGTTATAGACGGGCGGCACGGGCAGGTCGGAGGGCAGGAAGGACTGGCCGACGTTGATCGCCGACTGAACTTCTTCCTCGGCGACATCGAGGCCCAGAGAGAGATTGAACTGAAGCACGATGACCGACACGCCACCGGCGCTGGTGGAGGTCATCTGGCTCAGCCCCTGCATCTGGCCGAATTGACGCTCGAGGGGCGCGGTTACGGTGGTGGCCATCACATCGGGGCTGGCGCCGGGATAGAACGTGAGCACCTGGATGGTCGGATAGTCGACCTCAGGAAGCGCCGAAACCGGCAACTGCGTGTAAGCGACGATGCCAGCCAGCAGAATTGCAGCCATCAACAGCGACGTAGCAACCGGCCGCAGGATGAATGGGCGAGACGGACTCATGGGACATTGTCCTCGGTGTCGTCGGAGGATGGCAGCTTGACCTTGGACTGGAAGACCTGTGAATTGTCGACCAGTTTCTGAAAGCTGCTGTTGGCTACGATCGTTCCGGGATTGATGCCCGTAACCACGGTGTTGCCTTTATCCGAGATGCCCGACTTGACGTTTTGCATCTTCGCGTGGCCGCTCTGAATGACATAGACGAAGTCGATGGCGCCATTGTGTTGAATGGTGGAGGACGGAATCAAGGTCTGGTTTTCAAGGGTGTTGACCAGAAGCCGCGTATTGACGAACTGGTTGGGAAAGAGCAGCCCTTTGGAGTTATCGAATTGTGCGCGAAGCTTGACCGTGCCGGTAGTGGTGTCGATCTGGTTGTCGACAGTGATGAGCTTGCCGGTGCCGAGCAGCGTCTGCTGGGTGCGGTCATAAGACTGCACGGGAAGGGCTTTGCCGCCGCGCGTCTGTTGCAGCACCTGGGGCAGGCTGTCTTCAGGCAGGGTGAAAACCACGGTGATGGGCGATGTTTGCGCGACCACCACCAGCGTGGTGGTGGAGTTGGCGGTGACCAGGTTGCCGGGGTCCGCCAGGCGCAGCCCGACGTGCCCGTCAATGGGTGAAGCGATATGGCAAAAGGACAGTTCCACCTGGTCGTACTGGACCGTTCCCTGGTCGTTCTTGACAGTTCCCTGGTCCTGAAGCACCTGTTTTTCCTGATCCTCGAGCGTCTGGCGGGGGATAGCGTTCTTGGCCCACGCCTCCTTGTAGCGGTCGAGATCCATCTGCGCCTCGGCCAGCATGCTCTGATCGCGTTCGAGAGCGCCCTGCGCCTGGGCGAGTTGGGCCGCGTAGGGCCGGGGATCGATGTCGATCAGCGAATCGCCCTTGTGGACGAATTGCCCCTCACGGTAGTGCACCGCGGTAATAACGCCGGTGACCTGCGAGGTGACGGCGTCAGTGTAGACAGGGGTGACCGTACCGATGGCGTCAAGATAGACGCCGATGCTGCCCTTGGTGGCCGTCGCGTAGGTGACCGGCACGGGTCCGGTCATGGCGCGGCGTCCCGCTCCGGAGACGGCCTGCTGGCTTTGATTGTGCTGCCGGTATACCCAGTAAAACAGGAGTCCGAACAGCAGGAGGATGATTGCCCAAATCCACCAATGGCGCCTTTTTTTTGCGGGTTCGGATGGTTTGTTTGCCGCTTGCGAAACATACGGAGATTGATCCATATTCTTCTCTTATGTCCAGTTGCGGACCTGTGATTTGTCAGAAGTGCATATCTTAATCCAAATCACTGGCCGAAGGATGTGAGCGTGCATCGTTATCGCCATGCGGCTGAACCTTTACGAAAAGCCGCGAGCCGGTACCTGAAGTGTGGACAGGGATGGACTCTAGCGGGACACCTCCGTCGAATCGCGAGTCGATCCCAAATGCACACACAAGTTCTTTTCTTTCATTGACGGCGAAAAGACGTAAATAGTTGCATGAAAGGGAACCGAAAACGAGGCGAACCGCAGCCTTTGAGGGGTGAGCCGACCGGCGCGGCCGCAGCTACGCCATTTCCGCATGTCTTTCCAGGCAAATGTAACTGCAGAAAGGAGTTGCGGCGAGTGCGTCCGAAGGCATTTTGAGCCGGGACGGCGGCCCGGAGGTGATGGCTCCGAAACATTTGGGGCCTGGTGCTCACGAAGGCCGGATTTAGCGCTCTCTGCCTCGCCGGGGCCGGATTCCTGCCGGCCTGTGCCTGGTGGGCGCAGCGATCCGATCGGGCGGTCTGGCAGGCTGCGGAAAAATTAAAGTCTTGAAGCTCACTCCTTGCCGCGAACCTTTACCGCGAAGAGTTCATGGTGGGCGAGGATGAACAGCGTCCGATGATCGGCGCCGCCGAAAACAATGTCGATGGGACGCTCGGGAACATCGATCCTTCCGATCTGTTTGCCGGAGGGGTTGTAGACGAAGATCTGGCCATTCGCAACGTACACGTTGCCATTGCCGTCGACAGCGACACTCTCTCCGCCCCGTTCGGAGAAGGGTTGCAGATGGCTGAGCGTGCCGTCGGCATCGACGACGGCGCGGTAGGTGCGATCCTCCGACTCACTGCTGATATAAATCTGTTTTCCGGGCAACGCGCCAATGAAGCCGTAGGTATCAAGGTTGTCAGAGAAGCGCCAGCCGGTATAGTCCGGCGGGCCTTGCTGAAAGACGCGGCCCGCGGGCAGGAACACGCTGCCGTCGGGCGAGACATACTCCTTTGCCTTGGGGACGGTCATATCCTGGGCAAACATCTCTTTGAGTGTGGTGTATGTGAAGGTGTTGAAGTCGAGCTGGTTGGCGAATTCGCCATTGTTCCACACATTGCCCGGCAGGATGGCCGCCGCGCCTGGATGCGGCTCGGTATTCTGCGGCGTGAGCACAGTAACCCGATCGTTCGGCGAGCCGGGACGGAAGGAATAGACGGTTCCTTGCGGGCCATCGGACGAGGTGACCAGCAAATCGCCCGATTTGTCGAAGGCGAGATTGACAGGGTCGAGGGGATTGTCGCATTCGATGGTGAGGCCCTCGGCCTGCGACCAGCCGAAGATGCGCTGTTGATGGTGATCGACGAAGTAGAGCTTTCCGGAAGAGTCCACGGCCGCGCCGGAGATGGAAAAGAATCCGCCTTCGAGCTTTTCGACCTTGGCGCCCGGCGCCAGCACGGCAGATGAATCGGCTGGCGCCGGCTTAGGCGGAGCGGCGGGGATGTCGAGCACGGCGAACTCCCGCTCGCGGACCGCCAGATGATGCGTCCTATCTTCGATTGCGTTTTCGTAAGGGTATTTGCTGGCGCGCAGAAGCGTTCCGCACCCATTTTCATCGCAGATGCCGTAGCCGCTCTCGGCGTTCACATGCACATTGCGGAAATGGATGGCGCTGGAGTTGTAGAGACGCACGGCGGCAGGGAAGGGCGCGTGAGAGCGAGTTACGCGGTAGCCGTGATAGTTGGCGACGGTGATGTTTTTCGACCAGTCGAATTCGAGCGAGACCGATTCCGGGCTTTCGGCAGCTTCTTCCTCGGTTTGCGGCGCGTTGAGATCCCAATTCTCTACGTGATCGAATTTGATCTCGCTGCGGACGTGGTGCTCGTTTGAAAGCTCATAGACGTGGCCGGGTGTCTTGGTATCTGAAACAAGGAATCCCGCCTGGGCAAAGGTATTCGGAGTCCAGATGTCGGCGAACGTGCCTCCGCCGCCCTCGGTGACCCACAAGCTGGGATACTGGCCGTCCCAGCGCATGTGCGAATTGGCGCCGGCAGTTCTGCTGTTGTTCAGTGCGAGGCCGCCGCCATGACCGCCCAGAAAACGCACATCGTCCACCAGCGAGTCTGCTCCCGCTTTCCATAGCACCGCGACCGCGCGCGCATTGGTTCCTCCGGCAAAGACTCCAAAGCCACTGATGATGTTGGAGCCGCCCGCGGGCGCAGAGAGGACGGCCCTGGGCGCGCCCACTCCCTGGTAGCCGGGTGTGGAGTCGGGCAGATCGATTTGCGTCAACGTGGGATGCAATCCGATCAGAACCGTGTCCGGTTCCAACATGAGCGTGTCGCTTACGGCGTATTGGCCGCTGGGAAAATAGAGCACGCGGTGCGTGTCGATGGCTTTTTGAATCGCGGCCGTGTCGTCGGTGACGCCGTCGCCCTGAACGCCGAGGGTATGGACGTTGACCCATTCCTCAGCAGGCGGCAGCGGGCGAATGGCCGGCGGCAGCGGCGCGGGCAGTGTGCTCAGCGGCGTAACGTCATACCGCATGCCGATTTCGCCCATCATGCCTTCGCCGGGCACGATGAGCCCATAGCTGAAACTATTGACCGCGTAGGCCGCGCCCTTGCCGGGCACTGTCTTTCCGCTCTCGCGGAACAGGGCAAAGACCGGCACGCCATTCAAAACGGCATTCTCAAACCCAATCTCGGTAAGAGGGCTTTTTTCGTTGCTGATGATGACGGCGGCTTTGGAGATTTGTTCGAATCGGCAATCCTTGACCCACAATTCGTCGGAATAGCGCGGGTCGATGTCGATGGCGGTGGGCAGGTTGCGGAAGGTGTCGCGGATGAGGGTGAGGCCGGCCTCATGCTCGCGAATCGCCGCTTCGCGCTGGCCTTCAAAGGTCGAATCGATGAGCGTGTACTGCCAGGCGGGCGAGGTCTTGTCGGTGAGGATCCCGTAGCGTCCGCCATAGAAGCGCAGATCCTCGGCTTCGTTTCCGATCTCAGTGAGGGCAGCGAGGCCGGAGCCGATGTGGAAGTCCATGTGGCTGAGATAGGCGTGCTGGGCGGCGTGAAAACGGATGGCGATGGCAGCCGGATTGCCATCGCCGATCTCAAAGTCGATGTTGCTCATGGCCGAATAGAAGGTGCTGGGAGTGGCGTCGGGGATGGCATCGTTCGGCGGCACGGTTCCCGGCGGCGGGAAGGGCACGCGGCCGGTCAATTCGCCGGGATGGTAGCCGGTGAAGATCACCATGTCGCCCACGCCTTTTTGAAATCCCGGTGTGCTGGTGGCGAGGACAAATACGGGGCGCGTGACGCCGAATCCGATGACGCGTACGCCGGGCCAGACATAGAGGGTGCGCGTGAGCCGATAGCGGCCCGAAGGCACGAACACGATGCCTTCGCGGACTTTGCCGCCCGCTTTGTCAACCGCGGCCTGTAGTGCGGCGGTATCGTCTGCCGTGCCGTCGCCGTGAGCGCCGAATTCCTGCGCGGTGAGATAGACGGCCCTGGGATCTTCGAGCCGGGTGGTGAAGACAGAAGCTGCCAGGGCTGGAAAAGCGAGGCCCGGCAACAACAACGTGAACAGCAGATGTTTTTTCATGACAGCGCTCCGGCGAACGGCGGTTCTGCAATGAATCGAAGCAGGAATCCAAGATGCCGATCCCATCCGAATTTAACACTCTGAACGGGAATGCTGCTTGAAACGGGCAACCAGAAATACGACCACGCCGGCGCCGATCAGGACCATGGTTCCTCCCACGATTTTTGCGACGGCAAGAGTTGGGTTGGGATCGTCTCCAGAGGGAACCACTGCGAGTGCAATGGTGAGCAAGGTGCTTGTCAACCCAATGGCGGCCACGGCAATGGCGACGGGACGACCGCCGGGAACGCGGCGCACATTTTTTTCGGGGTTGCGGCTTTGCACGCGGATCATGGCCGCGAAGACAAAGAGGAAGGGAAGAAAGGTGGCGACGACGGCCATGCTGACCAGCACGTCATAGGCGCCGCGCACCGTGGTACCGGCCTGCCCTAAAAAAGCCACGCACATTCCGGCAAATCCGTAGCTGGCGATGGCCACCCAGGGAGTGCGAAAACGGGAGTGAATTTTTCCGAAGGCCGAAGGCAGGTAATGATGGATGCCGGCGACGAAGGGCAGGCGCGAGGTGGACGACAGGGCAGCTGCCGCTCCTCCGACGCCGTTCAAACCCACGAGCAGGGCGACAGGGGCGAGCAGCCAGGCAACACCCAGGCGGGTGCTGAGAGCGCGGATGCCGTCCACAAATCCATCCGGGCCGCCCACAGCCTGGCTGGGCAGCACGATCAGCAGGGAGGCGGTTCCGGCCAGATAACCGATGGCGAGCACAGCGCCGCCGGCCAGGATGGCATAGGGGATGACGCGACGTGGATTACGGATCTCATCGCCCATTGCGGATCCGGATTCCACGCCGACGAAGGCAAAGAATACGGTGGACCAGAAGATCGCGTTCTTAAGCGACCAATGCGGCGCGAGACTGGCGGCAGTGAGGTGTGTGGCCGGGCCGAATTTCCAATATGAAAAGGCGCCCAGCAAAATGACTGCGGACAAGGGGATCAGCGTGCCGAAGGCACACACATTATTCAGCCACTTGCCGGCATTCACGCCGAGAATGTTAAGCAGTGTAATGATGGCCAGGCAGGCGACCGCGAAGCCGATGTGGTAGTGCGGGCTCACGGCCAGCGCCTGGGCATGGGGGCCAAATGCAAAGAGCACTGAGGCCGCGGCAAAGTAAAGCACACCGGCAAAGAAAGGAAGGTTGCACATCCAGTAAGTCCAGGCCACAATGAACCCGAAAAAGTTGCCGAAAGCTTCCTGGGCCCAAATGTAGAGACCGCCCTCTTGCGGATAACGCGAAGAAAGCTCCATGACGCAAGCGGCGAGGGGAATGAAGAAGCAGGTGAGCGCGGCAATCCAGACGATCAGGATGCTGGGTCCGGCGGCTGCGGCGCTTGCAACCCAGCGGACGCTCAGCGTGCTCACCACGTAGAACAAAGTGAGATCGCGTAACCCGATGGTTCGCTTGAGTTCAGGGGAAGGCATGTAGGGCGGAGAATAGCAGAATCAAAGAGGCAGTGAAAACTAAATTTTGGCCTGGTCGCGAAGCAGGGCCATCGCCGCGTTGCGGCCGTTGATGCCGGTGACGCTGCCGCCCGGATGGGTGCACGCACCGCAAAGATAGACGCCTTCCATGGGGGTGCGCGCCGACAGCCGGTTGGCCCACATGTATGGCGGCAGGCATTCTCCCTGGAAGATGTGGCCGCCGGTGAGACCGACCTTTTTCTCGATATCCGGTGGTCCCAGAACCTGTGCGTCGATCACGGCATAGTTGATATTCGAACAGAAGCGTTCGAGCGAGCCGAGCGCCAGCTTGAGCACCTCGCCGCGGCGTTCGTCCCAGGTTCCGCGCGCGAATTTGTAGGGCACATATTGTGCAAAGACGCTCATGGTGTGCTCGCCGGGCCCGACCACGGAGCGATCGTGAACGCTTTGGAAATACAACTCGCACCAGAGATGTTCCGGCAGCTCTCCGTTGCGTGCCGCGGCAAAGCCCGCCTTCCATTCCTGCTTGGAGAGCGGGATGTTGATCTGTCCATAGTGGTGCGGTTTATCGGTTCCAGGATCGGCGGTGAAGCTGGGCAGTTCCCTGAGAAGAACATTAAGCTTCACGGTGCAGCCCTCAATCGGTACGCGCTCCACTTGCTCCTGCCATTTTGGATCGGCCGCCTTACCGAGCATGCGCAGGGTCTGGCGCGGGTCGGCGTTGGAGATTATGGTGCGGGCGCCAATACGCTCGCCGCTCTCAAGAAGCACGCCTTCACCGGGCAGAATCTGGGCCACCGGAACTCCCGAGGCGACGGTTGCGCCGGCTTCGCGCGCGGCATCGCAAAAATAGAACGAAACCATCCCCACGCCGCCCTTTACGTAGCCCCACATTCCCGGCCTTCCGCCCAGCCGGCCTGAAGCGTGGTGGAAACGGATGGAAGCAGTGCCGGGATCAAAGGGACTGGCATTGGTGCCGATCACGCCCTGGCCCAGGTAGGCGATCTGCAGCCGTTCATCCTTGATATATTGCTCGACATACTCGGCCATCGACCATTCGAAGAGCAATGCGCGTGCCTCGGTGTCTATGCCCAGCCGATCCTCAATCTGTTCGCGCGTGGGCGCATCGCCGATCCAGACATCGCTCTCGCCCACGGGCCGTAGCGCATTGCGCAATCTCACCATCACATCGTTCATTGCGTGCCAGCCGGTTGCGTCGGCAGGAGCCAGCCTGCGCACTTCCGACGCGCAGCGCTCATCGTCGTCCCACAACTGAATGCAGGAGCCATCGAGGAATGGAATGTACATGCCGTTCAACGCGGGCTTCCACCTGAAGCCCCGGCGCGGCAACTCGAGCTCTTCGATCACCAGGGGATGCAACAGGCCGGCGAGATACGAGCAGGGCGACATTCGCACCCCGGGGAACGGCTCCTCAATGGTGCAGGCGCCGCCGACGCGGGCGCGGCTCTCAAGCACAAGCACACGCCGGCCGGCACGCGCCAGATAGGCCGCGCAGGCCAGCCCATTGTGACCCGCGCCCACGATAATCGTGTCCCAGGTCCTGGCTGCCAACTCAGAAATGGGTGCGGGAAGACCGAGCTCGCCCAGCACCGATGCCGTGGGGGAATCCATATACCGTTCTACATTAGCACTCCTGAATCCAGTCGCGGCGCGGGGAATGCACGGCCCCGAGCGCCATGGGTGTCAGGCCTACTGAACGTGCACTGTCGCACTCAGTTGAATGTCGCTCGACGAGTCGCCAATCATCACGCTGACCGGTTCGGCCTCGACCCTGAAACCGGGCAGCTTTTCGTCCCACCAGGCTAGCGCGGATGCCTTCAGCGGGATCTCGACGGTCTTGGTCTCATTGGGCTGAATGGTGACGCGCTTGAATCCTTTCAGCGCCTCGCGCGGACGCTCCACCTTCGACGCCAAGTGCTTTACGTACATCTGGACAACGGCATCGCCGGCGCGGCTGCCGGTATTGGTCACGTCCACGCTGACGGTGACCGTGCCATCCCGGGCCAGTTGCGGGGAGCTGGTGCGCAAATTGGAGTACTTGAAAGTGGTGTAGCTCAGGCCGTATCCGAAGGGATA
>Ga0182014_10001343_pt1 | contig 33012 bp, 25 predicted proteins | sample 612S2DmetaG_FD_120489 | JGI IMG/M metagenome (GOLD analysis project Ga0182014, IMG submission 120489) | Permafrost microbial communities from Stordalen Mire, Sweden - 612S2D metaG | ecosystem: Environmental > Terrestrial > Soil > Wetlands > Permafrost | place: Sweden: Stordalen | collected... | reverse complement strand
GTTCTCCGCACAAAGGACCATGCAGGTCGCGCAGCGGCTCTACGAGCGGGGTTACATCACCTACATGCGGACCGACTCGACGACGCTGTCGGATACCGCCATCAGGGCCGCCAGAGACCAGGCACAGGCACTCTATGGCGCCCAGTCCGTGCCGCGCTCTCCCCGGATGTACCGCAGCAAGGTGAAGAACGCGCAGGAGGCTCACGAAGCGATCCGGCCCGCCGGCGATCGCTTCCGGACGCCCTCCCAGGTTGCCGGCGAGCTGAGAGGTGAGGAGCGCAGCCTTTACGAGCTCGTCTGGCAGCGGACGGTCGCATCGCAGATGAACGATGCGACCGGGACGACCGCACGAGCTCGCATCGTCGGGCGCACCTTGACCGAGTCGCCAGTCGCGCGCAGCGGAGCCGTCACGGTGTTCATGGCGACGGGCACGGTCATCACCGATCCCGGCTTCCTGGCGGTTTACCGGGAGGACGACGACGAGAACGGCGACGGCCGGAGTGAGCGTCGGGGCGACCAGGACGTCCGCCTGCCTCGGCTCGTCGCCGGAGGAGACGTCGATTGCGACGGCCTCGAGGTCGAGGAGCACGCAACCAAGCCGCCGGCGCGCTACACCGAGGCTTCGCTCGTTCGGCGTCTCGAGGAGCTCGGCGTCGGACGTCCGTCGACTTATGCCAGCATCATCGGGACCATCCAAGACCGGGGCTATGTGTGGAAGAGAGGGACGGCGCTCGTTCCGTCCTTCACGGCCTTCGCCGTTGTCGGGCTGCTGGAGGACCACTTCGCGAACCTGGTCGACTACGGGTTCACGGCCTCCATGGAGGACGATCTCGACGACATCGCCTCCGGCAGCGAGGAACAGGTCCCGTGGCTCGAGCGCTTCTACTTCGGCGAGCACAGGCCAGGGGCCGTTCAGCCTGCCAAGGCGCCTGGCCACTCGCTCGCGGTCGACGGCTCGCACGGTCTCAAGGAGGCCGTGTCGTTGCATCTCGACGAGATCGACGCCCGGGAAGTGAACTCGATATCACTGGCCACCGATGCGCAAGGGCGCGAGATCGTGGTCCGCGTGGGCCGCTACGGTCCGTACCTCCAGCGCGGCGAGGACCGCGCGGCGGTGCCTGACGACCTGGCCCCGGACGAGCTCACCTTGGAGCGGGCCGCAGAGCTGCTCGAGCATCCCTCCTCGGACCGAGTCCTGGGCAACGATCCGGCGACGGGCAGGACGGTTCTGGTGAGAGCGGGACGTTTCGGGCCGTACGTTCAGCTCGGCGAGGCGGCCGAGGCTGCTGACAAGCCGCGGACCGCTTCGTTGCTCAAGACGATGGACGTCTCGGACATCACGCTCGAGCAGGCTCTGCAGATCCTGCAGCTCCCAAGGACGATTGGCGCTGATCCCGAGACCGGTGAGGAGGTCGTCGCAGCCAACGGCCGATTCGGGCCGTTCATGAAACGAGGCTCCGAGACTCGCAGCCTGGAGAACGAGGACCAGCTGTTCACAGTGACGATCGAGGAGGCGCTCTCGCTGTTCGCGGAGCCCAAGCAGCGTCGTTACGGCACTTCCACAGCTCCCCTTCGCGAGCTTGGCGCCGACCCGGAGTCGGGATCGACGGTCGTGTTGCGCTCGGGCCGTTTCGGGCCCTACGTAACCGACGGGACGACGAACGCCTCGCTTCGGCGGGGTGACGACCCGGACGAGTTGACTCTCGAACGCGCAGCCGAGCTGATCGCGGATCGACGGGCAGCGGGTCCGTCCAAGCGGTCGACAACCCGCAAGGCAACCGGTACGGCGAAGAAGGCCGGAGCGCGAAAGGCAACCGGTACGGCGAAGAAGGCCGGAGCGCGAAAGGCAACCGGTACGGCGAAGAAGGCCGGTACGGCGAAGAAGGCCGCTGCCCGCAAGGCAACCGGCGCCAAGAAGGCCGGTACGGCGAAGAAGGCCGGGGCTCGCAGGGCGCCAGGAGCCGCGATCAGGACGGCGAGCTCAGGGCCAGCTTCGGAGGCTGACGACGACTGGTAGGGTTCACAACTCTTCCGAGCACGAGCAACCGTGCCGTCGGACCTGACGCTCTAACCTTCGAGCCGTGCGCACTCCGGGCCGGCTGATCGCGATCGAAGGCGGTGAAGGTGTCGGGAAGTCCACCCAGTCAGCGCTTCTCGCCTCGGCGATCGGCGCCGAGCTGAGCCGTGAGCCGGGCGGCAGCCCGATCGCTGAGCGCATTCGGGATCTGCTCCTCGACCGGTCGCTGGGCACGCTCGCGCCGAGAGCGGAGCTTTACCTCATGCTCGCTGCGCGCGCTGAGCACCTGAGCGCCCTGATCGAACCGGCACTCGCCGCCGGCCGCCACGTCGTCGTCGACCGGTTCGCGGGCTCGACGCTCGCCTACCAGGGCTACGGTCGCGGGCTGCCCGTCGAGGAGGTACGCCGCGCCTGCGAACTCGCGTCCGGCGGCAGATGGCCCGACCTCTCCGTGCTCGTGGACATGCCTCGCGAGGTCGCCGGGCGTCGCCGGGCGGCGCAACAGGCGCAGCTGCCCGGCGTGAGCCCAGACCGGATCGAAGCCGAGGAACCGGAGTTCCACGGAAGAGTCAACGAGGGTTTCCGCAAGATCGCCGCGGACGACGCCGGGCACTGGGTCGTCGTCGACGGTTCTGCGTCGGTCTCCGAGGTTGCGGCTGAGGTGCTCGGAGCCGTCCGGGCACGCCTCGGCATCGACGGTTCCGGGTGACAGCCGCCGAGGGCTCTTCCCGTGCCCCGGTTCTCGACCGCGTGAAGGGCCAGCCGGGAGCGATCGGACTTCTCCGCGGGTCGCTGCGGGCACCCCTGCACGCCTACCTCTTCATAGGTCCGCCCGGTACCGGACGCCGTGACGCGTCGATTGCCTTCGCTGCTGCTCTGTTGTGCCCGAGTGGAGGCTGTGGCGAGTGCACGTCGTGCCAGGAAGCGCTCGCGCTCCGGCATCCCGATCTCGCGGTGATCGAACGTGCCGGCGCCTCGATCCTGGTCGATCAGGCGCGCGAGGTCGCCCGCATGGCCTTGCGCACGCCGAGAGCCGCCCGGTACCAGGTGCTCGTCCTCGTCGACTTCGACCTCGTCGAGAAGGCTGCGCCGGCGTTGTTGAAGACGATCGAGGAACCTCCGGACACCACCGTGATCGTCCTCATCGCGGAGACGGTTCCGAGCCAGTTCGTCACGATCGCGAGCAGGTGCGTGCAGGTCCAATTCAAACCCCTGGACGATGAAGCGATCATCGAGGTCCTGATGCGCGAGGGCGTCGAGATCGCGACTGCTACATCTGTCGCCGAGGCCGCAGGCGGGCGCCTGGACAGGGCCAGATGGCTGGCACGTGACCCGGGCTTCGCCGAGCGGTTGCAACGATGGAGAAGCGTGCCGAGCCGGTTGGACGGCACGGGCGCGAGGGTCGCCGAGCTTGCCGACGAGTTGCTCGCCTCGGTCGCCGAACCCCTCGAGGTCGTGCGTGCGCGACAGGCCGAAGAGCTGGCCTTCCTCCAGGAGGAGGCCGAGCGACGGGGCGACAGGACCATCGCGGGACGCTCCGTCATCGAGGACCGTCACAATCGAGAGCTGCGACGGGTGCGCACAGACGAGATGCGTGCGGGGCTTGCTGCGCTCTCCTCGGTGTGCCGGGAGCGTCTCGCCGAGCCGGGGGTCTCACCCCAGCGCCTCAGGTCCGCACTCGCCGCGATTGCGGCCATCGACGAGGCCTCGACGCGCCTCACCCGCAACGTCAACGCGACGATGCTGCTGCAGTGGCTGCTCTTGCACCTCGACACCTGAGCGGGCCCGGCTCCGCCACCGGGCAAGGCCGTTCATGGCGGCGCCGCCACGAGGTTAGAAATGGGGCTTTCACACAGGGGCTCGGGATCATCCGGCTCCGGGTGACCGACTTGTGGTGGAGCGAACATGGCTGATGTCGTGGTGGTTGGAAGCCTGTCTATGGATCTCACGGCGAGCACGGCAAGGTTGCCGTCGGCGGGTGAGACCGTGATTGGCAGCTCGTTCACGATCGTGCCCGGCGGAAAGGGCAACAACCAGGCCGTGACATGCGCCCGGCAGGGCGTGGCAACTGCGATGGTCGGCCGCGTCGGCTCCGACGCGTTTGGCGACGCGATCCGGACGCAACTAGTCGCCGAGGGCGTCGATGTCTCGCATCTGACGGCAGACCTCAGTGGTGCCACCGGGATCGCGCACATAACGGTGGATTCCACCGGCCAGAACTTCATCATCGTCGTGCCCCGGTCCAACCGAGCACTCACGGTGCAGCACGTAAGGGAGGCGGCGGGGCTGATCGACGGTGCCGCTGTTCTGCTCGTTCAGCTCGAAGTGCGACTCGAGGTCGTGCGTGCTGCGCTCGAGGCGGCCAGGCGAGCAGGGACGACGACGATGCTCAATCCGGCGCCTGCGCTGGAACTGGACGACGACCTTCTGTCGAATGTCGACATCTGCCTCCCGAACGAGGTCGAGGCCGCGGCGCTGACCCATATGAGGGTCGACGGCGTGGATGGGGCGATCGAGGCCGCCCGCGCGCTTCTGTCCCGTGGCTGTGGTGCTGTGATCGTGACCCTGGGAGCCAAGGGCGCTGTCTACCTCGACAACGAGCGCGCGCTCGAGGTGCCTGCGCTGCCGGTCCCGGTCGTCGACACAGTGGCCGCCGGCGACGCCTTCTGCGGCGTGTTCGCGAGCGCGCTGGCCCGTGGCTCAGATGTCGAGACCGGCTTGGTTCGGGCGACCGCGGCGGGGGCCCTGGCCGTGGGTGTGGCGGGTGCCACGCCGTCGTTGCCCCGGGCGGAGGCAGTGGACCAGCTGCTCAGCCGGTTCGGGCCGGTCAGCGTGAGAAAGCTCTCGCCGCCCGTCGCCTGAAGCGTCACGGTTTCGGTCGGACCTCGTAGCGCCTCTGGAGCAACACCGGCAGCGCCGTTCGCACGGATCTGACGCGTTCGGACGAGATCTCGGCGGCCGCGACGCCCTCGGTCTCGCCGAGTCCGGCAATCTCGACCCCCATGGGGTCGAGCACGAGGCTGCGGCCGCAATATGCGGGGGGCGGTTGCGCGGCCGCCAGTAGATAAGAGGTGTTCTCGATCGCGCGTGCGCGGCACATCGTCATCCAATGCTCTTGCTTGAGCGGCCCCGCGACCCACGCGGCGGAAACGGCGAACACGGTGACGCCCCTGTCGGCCAGTGCGCGGAACAGCTCAGGAAAACGCAGGTCGTAGCATGTCACGACGCCCACAACGAACTCGCCGAGGGGCAGCACCAAGAGCTCGTCGCCGTCGATTCGGCCTGGCACGAGGGCGTCCGACTCCTTCTGGCCCAGGGCGTCGTAGAGGTGGAGCTTGCGGTACCGGCCCAGGAGCCCTTGAGAACTGACCGCTATGACCGTGTTGTGCACTTGTTGTTCGCCAGGCACCTTCTCGAACATCCCGGCGATGGCGGTCACGCCGAGGGCAGACGCGGCCTGCGTCAAGGCCGTGGCAAAAGGTCCGTCGAGCGTCTCGGCGGCGCGGGTGATCTCGGCAGCAGGCCGGTCGAGAGGGTACATCGCAGCCTCGGGCAGGACGACGAGCTCGGCACCACCTTCGGCGGCATTCCTGAGGAGATCGAGTGCCCGCGCACGATTGGCGGCCGCGTCAGGCCCGGATGCGAACTGGGCGACAGCGACCCTCACGAGGAGACCCCCGCAATGCGCGGTCCCACCTTGCTCACCTGCCGTCGCAGCTCACGTCCGTCCATCTGTTGCACGCGGCCAACCTAGTGAATGAGCGGGGTCGTCATCGACCGGGCGGACAGCCGAGGTGCTGCCGGCCGCCGGGGTCTCGATCTAGCCGACCGTTGTGGCGGCCAGTGCCTTCCAAGGCAGCTCTATGTCTCGTACACCGCGGGATTGACCGTGTTCGGGGGTCGGCCGCCGGCCAGCACCTCTGCGGCGGCGGTGGTCGCGAGCCGTGCCATCGCCAGGCGAGTAGCGAACGAGGCGCTGCCTACGTGTGGGAGGAGCACCGTTCGAGGGGCGGCGAGAAGCCGCGGGTTGACGCTCGGCTCGTTCTCGTAGACATCGAGACCGGCGGCGAACAATCGCCCCGACTCGAGCGCGGCGCAAAGCGCTTCTTCGTCGACCACAGGCCCGCGGGAAGTGTTGACGAGGACCGCGGTCGGCTTCATGAGAGCAAGCCTGCGGGCGTCGATCAGATGGCGCGTCTCGGAGGTGAGCGGCACGTGCAGGCTCACCACGTCGGCAATCGGCAGCAGGCCGTCGAGCTCGATCACGCAGCCTTGGAGCCCGGTAGGTCGCCGGGCATGATGGAGCACCCGCATCGAGAATCCCTCCGCGCGCCGCGCTACCGCCCGAGCGATACGGCCGTAGCCGACCAGGCCGAGGGTGGCGCCGTACACGTCCCGACCGAGATAGGCGTCGAATTGCCAATCGGTCCACCCTCCCGTCCTCAAGTCGCGTTCGGAATCTGAGAGCAACCTGGATGCGGCCAGGATCAAGGCAAAGGCCAGGTCTGCGGTCGTGTCGTCCAGCACACCGGGCGTGTGACAAACAGCGACGCCGGATCGTGTTGCTGCGTCGATGTCCACGTTGTCGTAGCCGACCGAGACGGTTGCGACGACTGCAAGGCGCGACGCCAAGGCGAACACCGCCGCGTCGATTCGGTCCTTTAGGTGGCAGACGATCGCATCGACATCGCGGACCGAGTGGGCAATCTCGTCTGTGGTCAGATGCTTGCCGAGCTCCGGCATCATGAGCTCGTGGCCCACGATCGGATCGAGCGCATCGTCGGGCAGTCTCGAGGTAATCAGGATTCGGGCCATCGGGTGTCGAGTCTCGCACGACGCATCGGCCGTCGGCGACGACGGATCCGGCGATCGGGCCATGGGTGGGTGGTGAGGGCGCCGACGCCAACGAGGCCGCTCGCCGGCACCCCCTCCACCGCGGTACCCGGTGCTCAACCCCCCGGTCGCACCAGGCACGAAGTATGGATACCGTATTCGGCTCGAGCCGGGTCGTCAACAGCTCGAGAGCCGGAACCGGCTGCCAGCCGCGAAGGGACTGCTCTCCAGCCTGGGCCAGCGGTACGCTCATTGCGACCGCGGTGCGGTCTGACCCAATGAAGAGGAAACCGTTTCGCTAAGAGTAGGTGAGCTGACAATGCGTAAGACCCTTGTTCTTGTGATGTTTGCCATGATCGGGCTCGGTCTGACGGCGGTCGGATCGTCGGCCTCGCCGGTGCCGTCGACAAAGGCGACCTCGGCGGTCTTGACGGCGAAGGCCTCGTCGTGCTCGTACGCGGCGATTCCGCCGCACCTGTACAAAGTCGGTGTGCTGACGGTCGCGACCGACAGCCCGGCATACGAGCCATGGTTCGACAACAACACGCCCTCCAACGGCAAAGGGTACGAGAGCGCCGTCGCTTATGCAGTTGCCAAGCAGCTCGGTTTCTCGAAGTCGCAGGTGAAGTGGACAGTCGAGCCCTTTGACGCTTCCTTCGCGCCGGGCCCGAAGAAGTTTGACTTCGACGTCAACGAGATCTCCTACACCCCCGAGCGTGCCACCGTCGTGTCGTTCAGCGTCAGCTACTACGACGTGCAGCAAGCGCTCATAGCCCTCAAGAACAGCCGGATCGTGAAACACCACACTCCGGCGGACCTCCGCACGTACGTCTACGGCGACCAGATCGGCTCCACGAGCCTGGCTTTCATCAACACCGAACTGCGGCCTACGCACCAACCCTCGGTGTTCAACACGCTTAACGATGCCAAGTCGGCCCTTCAGGACGGCCGGATCCAGGCACTGGTGGCCGACACGCCGACGGCGCAGTACATCAGCTCCTCGGAGATCCCGAAGTCGGTCCTGGTGGGTCAGTTCCCGAGCACAGGGGAGCACTACGGGCTTTTGTTCGCCAAGAACGATCCGCTCGTCGCCTGCGTGAACAAGGCGATCGCCGCCCTGAAAGTCAACGGGTCGCTCGCCAAGTTCCAAAAGGAGTACCTCGGCATCTACACCTCCGTCCCGACGATCAAGCCGTAGCCACGGCCACAAGAGGCGGACCGGTTGCCCGTAAGGGGGAGTCGCGAGGGCGCATACCTAGACGAACAGACCCTGCTCGCGGCGGGCGCCCCCCCACCTGGCAGCTTCGTAGGTAACGGCAGGGGATCGCACCTGCTGGGCGGCCAACGCGCCGCCGCGGTCTCCACTGTGAGCACCGTCGTGTTCATCGGAGCGGTCATAGCCCTCTTCGTGTTCGCACCGGGGGCTGCCGCGGTGCGGCACACGTTCTTCAATCCGCAGCAGATGAAGCAAGCGTTCCTCGGCGATCCGAGCAAGGGGCTCTACTCGGTTGGCAAGGGGCTCATCTTGAACATCGAGATGTTCCTCATCGCCGAGGTGCTGATCCTCTTCTGCGCGCTCGTCATCGCGGTGCTGCGCCAATTGCGCAATCCCGTGCTGTTCCCGTTCCGCATGCTGGCTGTCGTCTACACCGATGTCTTCAGAGGAGTGCCGCTAATCATCGTGATCTACGGGATCGGGTTCGGCGCCCCGGCCCTCTACATACGTGGCATCTCCACGCAGTCCGATTTCGTCTACGGGATTGCGGCGCTGGTGTTGTCGTACTCCGCCTATGTGGCCGAGGTGTACCGGGCCGGCATCAACTCCGTGCACCAGAGCCAGGTGGCCGCGGCTCGATCGCTCGGGTTGTCGCAGTGGAAGTCCCTGCGCTTTGTGGTGCTGCCGCAGGCGGTTCGCACAGTGATCCCGCCGCTGTTGAACGACTTCATAAGCCTGCAGAAGGACACCGCGCTCGTGTCGACGCTCGGGGCCGTGATCGAGGCGAACCGGGCGGCGCAGATCGACAGTTCGACACTCTTCGTGTACTCGTCCTACACGGTTGCCGCGCTCTTGTTCCTTTGCTTGACGATCCCGCTCGCGCGGTTCACCGACCGCCTCATTGCGCGGGACGTGAGTCGCCGGCTGGCGGGGGGTAGAGCGGTTCGATGAGCGAGCCCGACGTCACCTCGGACCTTGGCGGGGCCCAGCTCGGCGACACGGCCAAGCTTGACGACACGGCCAAGCTTGACGATGGGGCCCAGAACGGCGACCCGGCTTTCGCGAGCCAAGACGCGGTCCGGCTCGAGGACGTTCACAAGTCATTCGGCGACCTCGAGGTCCTGCGCGGAATCGACCTTTCTGTGGCGCCCCACCAGGTCATCTGTCTCATAGGAGCATCGGGATCGGGCAAGTCCACGCTGCTTCGCTGCGTGAACTTGTTGGAGTCGGTCGATCGCGGACGGATCCTCCTCTGGGGCCAGGACGTCACGGCGCCGGGCGTCGACGAGAACGCAGTGCGGCGTCACATCGGCATTGTCTTCCAGTCCTTCAACCTGTTTCCGCACATGACCGTGCTCCGCAACATCACGCTCGGCCCCACTCGAGTACTCGGGGTCCCACGCGACGAGGCCGAGGAAGCAGGCCGAGCGCTGCTTGTCCGCTTCGGCCTCTCAGAGAAACAGGACGACTATCCCGACCGCCTCTCCGGTGGTCAGCAGCAGCGTGTCGCAATCGTCCGGGCTCTCGCCATGCAGCCGGGGATCATGCTGTTGGACGAGGTGACGAGCGCACTGGATCCCGAGCTCGTGTCCGAGGTGCTGGGGGTCATTCGCGAGCTGGCAGCTGCCGGCATGACCATGTTGATCGCCACCCACGAGATGGGGTTCGCCCGGGATATCGCAGACCGGGTCTGCTTCTTGGACGAGGGCGTGATACTCGAGCAGGGCCCGCCAGGACAGGTGTTCACCGCGCCCGGCAACAGTCGTACTCAGCAGTTCCTTCGTCGGATCGTGGATGCCGGACGGCTCTGACGCGGAAGGTGGCCCCTCAAGGGGACAACGGGCTCGAGGGTGAGAATGGCCTCAAGTGCTTCGGGGGCGATCGGTTGCGAGAACAGGGACCCCTGGCCGAATCTGCAGTGCTCGTCCTGAAGGCTAGCGAGCTGCCAGCCCTGTTCGATGCCCTCAGCGAGAGTCTCGATCCCGAGCGTCCGGCCCAACTGGACAAGAGTGTGGATGGAGCTGATCGCTTCCGGCGAGTCCGCCATCGCGGCGACGAACGATCGGTCGATCTTGAGGGCGTCGATCGGAACCTGGCGAAGATGTGCGAGCGCTGAATAGCCGGCACCCAGGTCGTCGACGGCGACGAGGACACCGAGTGCCTTGAGCTCGCGAAGCCGACGAACCATGGTTCCCATGTCTTTCTTCAAGCTCTGCTCGGCGACGTTGATGACGAGCGACCTGGGTTCGAGCGCCGTAGCCGAAAGAGCGCCCCCCACCTGATCGACGAGGTCCTCCGCCTCGAGCTGACGCGTCGAGATGTTGACCGACATCGTCAGGTGATGGCCGAGCCGATGCCACGCGGCGGCTCGTCGGCAGGCCTGCTTGAGCAGCCACGACCCGACCGGGGCGATAATCCCGGTCTCTTCCAGTACGGGCATGAACGACTCTGGGTCGACGATGCCTCGGACGGGATGCCGCCAGCGCAGGAACGCCTCCACGCCGCACACGTCGACGCTGTCAAGTTCGAATATCGGCTGATAGAGAATGAAGAACTGGTTCTCCTGGAGGGCCTCCCGGAGATCGGCCTCGAGCTCGAGCCGCTCCATCCCGGCGGTCTTCATCTCGGGCTTGAACCGGACGTGACAATTCCTTCCCCGGGCCTTCGCCTGACAGAGGGCGATGGCTGCGTCGCGGAGGAGATCGTCCGGCTCGTCCCCGTCATTTGTCGCGATGCCGATACTCGCCGTGATCGAAAGAGGAATGTCAACGAGCCCTTCGACTCGGAAGGGTTCCTTCAGGGCGTCCAGCAGCCTTTCGGCGAGCAGTTCCGGCCCTGCAGAAAGCGATAGTCCGTCAGCGAGGATCGCGAACTCGTCCCCGCCGGGCCGCCCAACGGTGTCGCTCGCCCGCAGCACGCTCGCGAGGCGCGCGGCCACCGCCTTCAACAGCTCGTCTCCGGCCCGTTGTCCAAGGTTGTCGTTGACCGACCTGAAGTTGTCCAGATCGACGAGGAAGGCGGCAATGAGGAAGTGATCTCGCTGAGATCGGAGCAGCATCTGCTGGAGACGGTCACGGATGAGCGTCCGATCCGGAAGACAGGTCAGGATGTCATGCCCGGTCTGATGACGGCGGTGCACCTCGCCACGGTCACCGAGCTGCTCGGTCTCCCTCTGGGCGGAAAGGTCGAGAATCACACCGTCTATCCAGAGTGGCCGCCCGCCAGAATCCGAGACACCTCGGCCGTGCTCAGCGACCCACCTGGAGGAGCCGTTCGCGTGCATCAGGCGGTACTCGAGAGAGAACGAGCCCCCTCGGCTCAGCGCTTCGCGGACCACGCCGCTCACGTGCTCGCGATCGTCGGCACAGATGATCGATTCGAAGGACCGTACGTCCTCCTCCACGAACTCGCTCGCCGGGTAGCCGGTGAGCACCTCTATGTGATCACTGACAAAGCGCATCGCCCAAGGTTCGACACACTCTCGGCGGTACACGGCGCCAGGGATGTTGACGACAAGAGACCTGAACTGCTCCTCGCTCGCGCGCTCGGCCGCCTTGGCGGTGGGCGGTGAAGAGCGTTCCTCGGCCGGACCGACTCTATTGAAAATTGTCATCGGATCACCCGCGGTCTCCCCACGAGCCTCCGGTCCGAGAGCGCCGCCGTTCGACGGGGCGGCGATGACACCGACGAGCCAAGGATTGCGTAGACGTTCATCAAGAGAATTGTCGACGCCATGTTCCGGAACTTGACACCTACAACAGGCACCAGCCTCAGACGTGAGGCTCCTCGTCGTCGCTTCGATGCACCCAGCGTCCGACCAGCACAGTCGTCACTTATCCGGGAACACCGCTCGCGGTCTCCTCAGTCCGACGGCGCTACGACCGTCCCCGTCGGCCAGCGGCCGATGCCGCCGTCGGCCAGCGGCCGATGCCGCCGTCCGCGAGAAGGAAGTTCGTGACTTCCCGGTCCGCGTGCTCTGCTCGCCAGGCGAGCATCGACTGTGCATACCCGAGGATCCGGGAGGAGTCGTCGACTTCTGTGCGCCACGTCGGGTCGGCGCCGACGTCGAAGCACCGCCACGAGCCGTCTCCGAATTGGACGTAGGCCCCGTCGTCAAAACGCCGCACAGCGAGGTTGTCCCGTTCCAGGTGCCTGTCCCAGGGCCAGTCGAAGGCGCCGCCGGGAAGGCCCAGGTAGCGCCAGTCGAACTCCCAGGCGGCTGCGGAGCGCCACCATGGTGGAACGCGTTTTTCGAGGAACGCGGTGAGCGGCAACCCGTCGCACTGAGCCGGGACCACGAGGCCCAGGGCCTCGCAGATCGTCGGGAAGAAGTCGATGTTCTCGGTGAAGGCATGGACGACGGTTCCGTGAGCCCCGCCAAGCCCGGGGGCGCGGACGATGCCCGGCACCCGGTAGCTCTCCTCGAAGAAGCCGAGCTTGTTCATCAACCCGTGGTCTCCTAGTTGTTCACCGTGATCAGATGTCAGCAGGACGAAGGTGTCCTCCCACTGGCCAAGTCGCTCGAGGGCGTCCCAGACCCGGCCCAGCTGGGCATCGACATCGCCGATCATTCCGTAGTACTGGGCCCGCATCCGTCGGAGGGCGCCCTCGTCTGTCGGAGCCGCCGTTTCCGGCAAGCCAAGAGCCGCTTCATGAAGCCGGTGGCGATGCGGGGAAGGGGCGATCGGCATGTCGACATCGTCAGGATCGAAGGCACCGGCCCAGCGGCCTGCCGCAGCGTAGGGAGGATGCGGCCTCAAGTAGCTCAGGTGGGCGAACCACGGGCGGTCCCGTCGTTCGAGCCAGTCCAGGTAACGGTTCGTCAAGAAAGCGGACACGCCGACCTCTTCGGGCCGGTTGGGCTCTGTCGCCAGGGCTTCATAGCCTTCCGTGGGCGCGTCGTAGCCGAGGTCCCGGAGCCACTCGGTCCATCTCGCGTGCTCGCCGCTGAGGTCGAGCCCGACGGTGAAGCCCGGTAGCACGCCTTCGTAGCTGGAAAGGCGCGGATCGTCAGGCGACCGGACGACACGCGGATCGACTCCCTGGTCCGTGTACCCGAACAGTGTGGGGTCGAGCCCGGCCCGGCGACCGGCGCGTGCCAGGTTGTCCAGCCGGTCGTCGAGCGGGGTGCCGTTCGCGACGACGCGGTTGTTCATCTGATACGTGCCGGTGTAGAGACAGGCGCGCCCCGGCGAGCAGGGCGCAGCCTGGCTGTAGTGGCGATCGAACCGCACACCCGATTCGGCGAGGCGATCGAGGTTCGGGGTGCGGACCACGCGATGGCCGGCAGCCGACAGGCACTCGCCCCGGAACTGGTCCAGTGTCACCAAGAGCAGGTTCAATCGGCCTCCACATCAAAGAGCGCCCGTTTTCTATGATGGCGCCTGGATCGTACCGCTCGGTGTTTGCAGAGTCGCCGATCAGGCAACCAGCCGGTCGAGCGCCGTTGGTCTGCAGCCGGAGTCATCTGGGCTGTGCTCACTCAGCGATGAGTGGCATCCTTAAGTCTGTTAGTTGCTTGGACGATGAAGATGAGGGAACCCGAGAGGAGGCAGGACTCTGGCGAAGAAAAGGGGCGTGGTAGGCAATTCTCACGAAGACCTCGAGTCTGAGGCGGAGTCGCGCGTATCAGGTCCTGCCGAGGAGTCTCTCGACAGCGTTGCGGAGGACTCTGTGAGCCCTTCGTCAGACGACGAGCGGCTGGCCGAAGCGCGCCGGCGTGTTGAGAGCCTGCCAGCGGACGGTTCGATTCGCGTCGTGTTCCAGCCCATCGTCGATCTGGCCACGACGAAAGTGATCGGCTACGAGGCGCTGGCTCGCTTTCCTGGGGATTCGAGCGTTTCGCCGCGGACGTGGTTCGCTGAGGCTGCCGAGGTCGGGCTGTTGCTCGAGATCGAGATGACAGCGATCCGCGCGGCCCTCGCCCATCTCGAGCGTCTACCAAAGGACGCATTCATCTCTGTCAACGTGTCCCCGGAGACGGCCGGATCTGAAGAGCTCCGCGATGTCCTCGCTAGCGTTGACCCGTCGCGCGTCGTCCTGGAGATCACAGAGAACGCCGCCGCCGGAGACTACGAGGAGGTGAGCGAAGCCGTTGGCGCACTCCGCGCCATAGGTGTGAGGATCGCCCTGGACGACACCGGATCGGGGACGGTCAGCTTCAACAGCCTGTTCGACGTTCACGCAGACATCATCAAGATCGACATCGACGTCACCCACGGGATCGCTTCGGACCCCATGAAAGAAGCGATGGCGTCTGCCCTCAAGGCGCTCGCTGACCGCTTGGGCGCGATGAGCCTCGCCGAAGGCATCGAGACCGAGGAAGAGCTCAACCTATTGAGGGGAGTCGGCGTTCAGGCAGGTCAAGGGTATTTCTTCGGCCGTCCTGAGCCCGTGGCCGACTAGGAACCGGACCCCGATGGGGGTGAAGTGGACCGCGCTCGTATTGCCAGGGGCATTTCTTTCAACAACGATCTGGAAATAGAATCTTGACTGGAAGCACCCGTACGGTGGAGTGATAGAAGAGGGCCGGTGGAAGGCAGCGGCTGGAGTCAGGCACGAACGCTACGGAGCTCTGAGCCTCCGGAGTCGATGCTTCGCGCTGAGACGCCGCTTGTAATCTCACAAGCCGGTTTCACCGTCTCGGTCCTTGCCGAGAAGACGGGCACGCCTGTACCGACCATTCACCACTACCGCCACCTCGGCCTCCTGCCCGAGGCGACCGAGCTCGCCTCCAACCGGTTCCTCTACGACGAGCGACACGTCGAGGCGCTCAATGTCATCCGCCTGCTTCGTGAGCGACGGAACATGCCGCTCGAGACCATCCGCGAAGCGTTGCCCGAGCTGCTCGCGTTCAACGGTGAGAGCGAGTTTTCCCCTGACGCGTGGGACGAGGTCATCGACGCCTACCTGGAACGGTCCGGGCCTGCCGTCGTCTCGGCCCGGCTCGTCGTGGCTGCCCGGGAGGCATTCGCCCAGCACGGCTACGCGGGAGTGAATGTCGCGGACATCTGCAGCGCGGCTGACGTCGCGAAGGGAACCTTCTATCGCTACTTCGACTCGAAAGAGGCGGTCTTCCTCGCTGCTGCCCGTTCCACCGTCGAAGCTGTCGGAGAGCAGCTTGACGAGCTGCCCGTGCCCATGAGCGAGCATCAGGCGATAGAGAAGCTGAAGCTGTTGCTCGCTCCCATGGCGCCGCTGCTGCTCGAGGTGGCGACCGGGGAGCTCCGGCATCAACCGAACCTCATAGGCGTCGTCGGTGTCATCACGGCCGGTCTCGCCAGCCGCGTGGTTCCCAGGCTCCGCACCAGAGGCAAGGCCGCCAGGACGGCTGCCCGGCGAGTCGTTGACGCGGCCCTCGTTGGTCTGCTCCGACCAACGCTCGGGTCGACCACCTCTTCGCAATCTTCGTCCTCCTGATTCTTTCCTGGACGCCCGAGTCCGAGGCGCTTGGAACCCGCAGGTCAAGACCAGGATTTCGCCTCGGTGGCGGCCGCGGAGTCACGCTGTGGGGCCAACGGCCGCGCGTGCGTCCCTTGACGCAGGCCTCCTCGCACGTATAACAAAGGTGGAACTGGTAGTCATCGGCACTACGCGAAGGAGTAGCCGATGGTGTCAACTGAGTCTGGGCGCTCCATTGGAGGAGACTTCGACGCGCCCGCTCTGCTCGCCACGAAGGCGCGAAACGAGAACTTCCCGGTCGCCTCGCATCTCCTGCCGCGCGAGGTCCGGGCGAACCTGATGGCGATCTACGGTTTCGCCCGTCTGGCCGACGACCTCGGCGACGAGGCAGAGGGCGATCGCCTGGCTTTCCTGGACTGGCTCGAGGCGGAGCTCGATCGTGCAGCCGCCGGCAACGCGACCCACCCTGCGCTCCGGCAGCTCACGCCTGTGATCCGGGGGCTCGACCTGAGCCTCGACCCGTTTCGCTGCCTCATCGAAGCCAACCGGATGGACCAGCGCATAACGCGCTATCGGAGCTTCGGTGATCTCGTGGGCTACTGCATGTTGTCCGCGGCCCCGGTGGGCCGGCTCGTGCTGGCGGTGTTCGGGGTCTCGACCGCCGAGCGGATCGCGCTCTCGGACGAGGTCTGCATCGGTTTGCAGGTCGTCGAGCACCTTCAAGACATCGGAGAGGACGCTAGGCGAGGCCGCGTCTACCTGCCGGCCGAGGACATGGAGCGCTTCGGGTGCACCGAAAGTGAGCTGCTGGGGACCGACTCGTCCCCGGCCCTGCGACGGCTCGTCGCCATGGAAGCGAGCCGGGCGAGGGACCTGCTCGCCTCTGGCGTGCCTCTTGCCGCATCGCTGCGGTTCCGTCCCCGGGTGGCCGTCGTGGGCTTTGCCGCAGGGGGGATGGCGGCACTCGACTCCATCGAACGGTCCGGCGACGACGTGCTCAGGTGCCAGTGCCGTCCCCGCAAGCTCGGGCTCGCGAAGCGAGCCGTCTCCGCCTTGGTGGCGGCGAGCACGAGGGGCGGGTCGTGAACACCGAGCTCGCTTACGACTTCTGCGAGGCCGTCACGCGCCAGGAAGCGAAGAACTTCGCATATGGCATCAGGCTGCTCCGCAAGCCCGAGCGCCGAGCGCTGTCGGCGGTCTACGCACTCGCACGACGCATCGACGACATCGGCGACGGGCAGGCCGCTCCTGCGGAGAAGCTCAGTGAGCTCCAGGCCATTCGCAAGAGCATCGACACGATCGATCCGCAATCGACGGACCCGGTGCTCGTGGCAGTGGACGACGCGTCTCGTCGGTACCGGCTCCCGATGTCGTGCTTCGGCGAGATCATCGACGGCTGCGAGATGGACGTCATCGGCACGTCGTACGAGACGATCGACGATCTCGTCGGCTACTGCCGCAAGGTGGCGGGATCGGTGGGCCGGCTCTCGCTCGCCGTGTTCGGGTCGACCGACCTCGAGGGAGCGATCCCGCTCGCGGACTCGCTCGGCGTCGCGCTCCAGCTCACGAACATCCTGCGCGATGTCGTCGAGGACCGCTCGTTAGGGCGCGTCTACCTGCCGAGCAACGATGCCGAGTCGGTCGGCTGTGCTCCGGATCTCACAGGCCCGGCGGCGGACGTGGCACGGCTCGTCGCACTCGAATGCGGTCGCGCGGATCGGTGGTTCGCCGAGGGACTGCAGCTCCTGCCGTTGCTCGACAGCCGGAGCCGAGCTTGTGTCGGAGCCATGGCCGGGATCTACAGGCGTCTGCTGGTCCGGATCAAGGGTGAGCCGATCGCGGTCACACGAGGGCGCATGTCCTTGCCGAGCTGGGAGAAGGCATTGGTGGCGGCGCGGAGCCTCGCCGGAGCACGGCCATGAGCCCGGCCCGCATCGGCGTCGTCGGGGGCGGCCTGGCGGGGATGGCCGCCGCACTCGCAGCAGCGGACGGCGGAGCCGAGGTCGTGCTCTTCGAGCGCCGCCCGGTCCTCGGCGGTCTCACGGCCTCGATCCGGCACAACGGGCTCAGTTTCGACAACGGCCAGCACGTGTTCCTCCGCTGTTGCACGGCCTACCGGGGGTTCATCGACCGCATCGGGGCAACGGGGCAGGTGTTCCTGCAGGACCGGCTCGACGTGCCCGTGCTCGCTCCAGACGGCTCGCGCGCCTCGATCAAGAGGTCGGGCCTGCCCGCCCCGCTGCACATGGCGGGGTCCCTCGGGAGGTATCGCCACCTCTCGATGCGTGAGCGGGTGCGCCTCGTGCGTCCAGCGCTCGCGCTCCGGCGGCTCGATCCTGACGACGCGTCACTCGACGGCACCTGTTTCGGCGACTGGCTCGCCGACCATGGCCAGAGCGAGCGGGCAGTCGACCGCCTCTGGAACCTGATCGCGCTGCCGACGCTCAATGTCCCCGCCGGCGAGGCATCGCTCGCGCTCGCGACGAAGGTCTTCCGGGTCGGTCTTCTCGATCGGTCCGACGCCGGCGACATCGGGTGGGCAGGGGTCCCGCTGGCCGAGCTTCACGGTGCCATCGCCGCTCGCGCGTTGGAAGCTGCAGGCATCGAGACGGTGCTGGGCAGCCCGGTCGGCGCCATCGGTCGCTCGCCCCTCGGCGCTTTCACCGTGGGCTCCGGTGCCAGGAGCGTGGCTGTCGACGCGGTGATCCTGGCTACGCCGCTACGTGTGTCGGCGAGTATCGGAGCGTCGATCGGTTCGGCCGCCGGCGCCCGGGAGGCGGAGCGTCTCGGGACCTCTCCCATCGTCAACGTCCACCTGGTGCTCGACCGGAAGGTGACCGACCTCCCGCTGGCGGCCTGTGTCGGTTCGCCGATCCAGTTCGTCTTCGACCGCACGGTCGCGAGCGGAGCCAAGTCGGGCCAGTGCCTGGTCCTCTCGCTCTCGGCAGCGGACAGCTACATCGCCACGGGATCTGCCGAGCTCGTGAGCATGTTCTTCGAGGCGTTGTGCGAGCTGTTCCCCGCTGCGCGCCAGGCCCGCCTCGTCGACGCGATCGTCACCCGCGAGAAGGCCGCGACGTTCCGGGCGGTTCCCGGTACCGGGGCGTTCCGCCCCCCGACCACGACCGAGGTGCACGGCTTGTTCCTCGCCGGCGCCTGGTGCGACACCGGGTGGCCGGCGACGATGGAGAGTGCGGTCCGCAGCGGCCACCAGGCGGCTTCGCAGGCACTGGCCCTCCTGTCGGACGCAAGCGTGGGGGGCCCACGACAGCTGGAAGGGGCCGGGACATGACGACGATCTCCTCCCCGGCAAGGCGCGACAGCGCTCTCATTGCAGCCGAGTCGCTGACGCGGGCGAGATCGGTGGTGACACCGGCCATGGATGCGGCCGTGCTGCGCCTGTGCCCGGCCTTGAGGCCCGCCGTGCGCGAACACCTCGCCGGGGGAGGCAAGTTCGTGCGCGCGGGGCTCACGCTTGTCTCGGCGGCAGCTGCCGGCGCCGACGAGAGCGTCGGCGTCGTCGGCGCCGTCGCCATCGAGATGGTCCACAACTTCTCGCTCGTCCACGACGACATCATCGACGGCGATCTCGAAAGGCGGCATCGCCCGACCCTGTGGGCTGAGCACGGTGTCGGTCATGCCATCATCGCCGGCGACGCGCTCGCGACCCTCGCGTTCCAGATCCTTCTCGAAGAGCCGACCGCCGAGCGGGTAAGGGCTGCCGGGCGACTCGCCGAGGCCACCCAGGCGATGATCGCGGGTCAGGCCGAGGACATGGCCTCCGAGCTCCTGGCTTCACTGTCGGTGGAGGAGTGCCTTCACATGGAAACCGGCAAGACGGGGGCTTTGCTGTCCTGTGCTGCGGCCATTGGCGCAATCCTCGCCGGCGCCCCGGCGCCGACCGTCGACGCATTGGCGGACTTCGGCCGCCATCTCGGGATCGCCTTCCAAGCCGTCGACGACGTGCTCGGCATCTGGGGCGAGCCGAGTGTCACCGGCAAACCGGTCGGCAACGACCTGCGCCAGCACAAGAAGTCCCTGCCGGTCGCGATCGCGCTCGCCCGGGGCACCGACCTGCCTGCAGGGCTCGGATCACTGCTCGAGCGTGACCTCACCGAGGCCGAAGTTGCGAAAGCGACGCTGCTCCTAGAGCAGTGCGGCGCACGCCAGGAAACACTGGCCATCGGAGAGTTGCAGCTTCATGCCGCCCTTGCGTCTCTCGAGCGGGTGCCCCTGGCGCTCGGCCCCAGCTCGGAACTGGAGGCGATCGCCCGCTACGTGACCGAACGGGACCGATGAGCGTGCTCGCCCGGCGTCAGGCGGCAGATACCGAGGCCGCCGCAGGGTCATCGTCGCCGGCTGCGCAGGCGGCCGACGACGCCCTGACGTGTCTCCGCAGAGCCATCGACGCCCTCGCCGCGCTCCAGCGTCCGCAAGGCTGGTGGAAGGGCGAGCTCGAGACGAACGTCACCATTGACGCGGAGGATCTCCTGCTGCGCGAGTTCCTGGGCATTCGGACCGCTGAGCTGACGGCGTCGTCGGCGCGCTGGATCCGGTCGCGCCAGCGCGAGGACGGCACGTGGGCGAACTTCCACGGAGGCCCGCCCGACCTCTCGACCAGCGTCGAGGCCTACGTCGCGCTCCGGCTGGCCGGTGACCCGGTGGACGCTGCGCACCTGCTGCGCGCCGCGCAGTTCATACAGAGCTCCGGTGGCGTCGAGCGCACTCGAGTCTTCACCAGGGTCTGGCTGGCGCTGTTCGACCTGTGGCCGTGGGCCGAACTGCCGGTGCTGCCGCCGGAGCTGATCTTCCTGCCGAGTTTCGTCCCGCTCAACATCTACGACTTCGCCTGCTGGGCACGCCAGACCGTGGTCGCCCTCACGGTGGTGAGCGCGCACCGGCCGACTCACCGGCTGGGATTCGGCATCGACGAGCTCCGAAGTGGCCTTCCCGAGGCGCCCCCGGCACCGCTCAGCACCTGGCCAGGCCGGTTCCAGGCGCTCGATCGCGCCCTCAAGGCGTACGAGCGCCATCCGGTCAGGTTCGTCCGGCGCGCTGCCCTGGGCCGGGCCGAGCGCTGGATAGTGCGACATCAGGAGGCGGACGGCTCGTGGGGTGGCATTCAACCGCCCTGGGTGTACTCGTTGATCGCCCTACGACTGCAGGGCTACGCGCTCGAGCACCCGGTCATGAGGGCGGGGATCGAGGGCCTCGACGGCTTCACGATCGAAGACGATGCCGGGAGGCGCATCGAGGCCTGCCAGTCCCCGGTGTGGGACACCGCGCTCGCCGTCACGGCGCTTGCCGACGGCGGGCTCCTGCCCACCGACCCGGTGCTGCGGTCTGCAGCCCGCTACCTGCTTGCCGAGGAGATCTCGGTCAAGGGCGACTGGTCCGTCCGGCGCCCGGGCCTTCAGCCGGCCGGCTGGGCTTTCGAGTTCGCCAACGACAACTACCCGGACATCGACGACACGGCAGAAGTCGTGATCGCGCTCGGGCGAACCGATGAGCCGGCTGAAGACGCCGTGGATCGCGCGGTCGCCTGGATCGAGGCGATGCAGTGCCGGGACGGGGGTTGGGGCTCCTTCGACGTCGACAACACCCAGACGCTGTGCCGGGAGCTTCCCTTCTTTGACTTCGGGGAGCTGATCGATCCTCCGAGCGCGGACGTGACAGCGCATGTCGTGGAGATGTTGGCGAAGCTCGGACGTTCCAAGGACGCTGTCGATCTCGGCGTGCAGTGGTTGTTGCGCGCGCAGGAGGAAGACGGGTCCTGGTTCGGGCGCTGGGGCGCCAACCACGTCTACGGCACGGGAGCCGTGGTTCCGGGGCTCGTCGCCGCCGGGCTGGCAACCGACGACCCCGCCGTGCGCCAGGCCGTCGCCTGGCTGGAAGGCCACCAGAACGCCGATGGCGGCTGGGGCGAGGACCTGCGCTCGTATCGGGACTACTCGCAACGCGGCTGCGGGCCATCGACGGCATCCCAGACGGCTTGGGCCTTGCTGGGGCTCCTGGCCGCGGGCGAGCGCTCCGAGGCGACTCAGCACGGTGTGGCTTACCTCGTCGCGACCCAGCGCGAAGACGGCTCGTGGGACGAGCCGTGGTACACCGGAACCGGCTTTCCCGGCGACTTCTACATCAACTACCACCTGTACCGGCTCGTGTTCCCGGTCACGGCCCTGGGGCGTTTCGTGAACGGAGAAGCCGACGGCTGATCTCAAGGTCCTGACGGCGCTGCGTGTCGAAGCCTTTGCGGTGGGCGGCGCCGATGTCATCATCGGCGCCGGGCCCGCCCGCGCCCGGCGTGCCGGCGCCGAGCTTGCCGCGAATCTCGACGAGAAGACGGCCGTCGCGCTTGTCGGCGTGGCGGGCGGCCTCTCTCCTGAATTGCGCCCTGGTGACCTCGTCATAGCCAGCGAGCTGCGCAACACCGAGTCGTCGGGATCGCTCAACCTCCCGGGCGTGTCGTTTCTTGCGGCCGAGTTCCGCCGGGCCGGCCTTGGCGTTCACACCGGGCCGCTCGTGTCGTCGCCGCGGTATGTCCGGGCCCGCGAACGGGACGCGCTCGCGGCCTCGGGCGCTGTGGCCGTCGACATGGAATCGGCCTGGGTCATGGGCTATCTGCCCAACAACCCGCTTGCGGTCATCCGTTCCATCTCGGACACCAGCGAGCGCGGGCCGGTCCTCGGCGGCGCCCGAGCACTCGGGTCATTGCTGGCGGTGCGCCGGCCGCTCGAACGCTGGGCACGCGCCTGTGGCGAGCATGAGGTGCTGCTCGCTGCCCCTCGGTCGTTCTGCGCCGGCGTCGACCGCGCGATCGAGATCGTCGAGCGCGCTCTCTCGCTCCACGGAGCGCCTGTCTATGTCCGCCGTCAGATCGTCCACAACCTGCACGTCGTTCGCGACCTCGAGTCCAAGGGCGCGGTGTTCGTCGAGGAGATCGACGAGGTGCCCGAGCGCGCGGTCGTGGTGCTGGCCGCGCACGGTGTCTCCCCGGCTGTTCGCCAGCAGGCCGCCGAGCGCAGCGACCTCAAGGTCATCGACGCGACCTGCCCGCTGGTCGCCAAAGTGCACACCGAGGCGCGTCGCTACGCGAGCCAGGACTACAACCTCGTCCTCATCGGCCACGCCGATCACGAGGAGGTCATCGGGACTCTCGGTGAGGCACCGGGCCGTTTTCACGTCGTGGAGGGCGCGGACGACGTCGGCCGGCTGGAGCTTGCGCTCGAGCCGAGGCGCCCGGTCGCGTACCTCACACAGACGACGCTCGCAACCGACGAGACCGCCGAGATAGTCGCGGCGTTGCGGCGCCGGTTCCCCGAGATCACCGCGCCCCCTGCGGACGACATCTGCTATGCCACACAGAACCGCCAGGACGCGGTCCGCCAGATCGCCCACCGATGCGACCTCATGCTCGTGGTGGGCTCGACGAATTCGTCCAATACCGCTCGCCTCGTGGAGGTGGCCCGGCGCGAAGGCTGCCGCGCAGAGCTGATCGAGGACGTCTCGCAGCTGGAGCTGGGCTGGCTCGCGGGCGTCACAACCGTGGGGCTCACCGCCGGCGCGTCGGCACCTGACCTCCTCGTCCAGGAAGTGCTCGACACTCTCCGCCTGCTCGGGCCGGTGTGCCTGAGTGAGGAGAGGACTGCAGAAGAAACCGTCCGTTTTTCCCTCCCGACTCAGGTGCGATGATGCCGATCCCTCTCCGTCAGAACATCCGTATCGGTGCCCACCTAGTCCGGCACCGCCTGAAGAAGACCAAGTACTACCCCTTCATCGTCGAGATCGAGCCGCTCTTCGCGTGCAACCTGGCGTGTCCTGGCTGCGGGAAGATCCAGCACCCGACCGAGGTTCTGCGCCAACGCCTGTCGGTGGAGGACGTGCTCGAGGCCGTCTCGGAGAGCGGCACGCCCATGGTGTCCATCGCCGGCGGCGAGCCACTGCTCCATCCCGACATCGAGCGCATGGTCCGAGAGCTCGTGCGCCGCAAGGTCTACGTCTACCTGTGCACCAATGCGGTGCTCCTGAGCCGACGCCTCGACCGCTTCAGCCCTTCTCACTACTTCTCCTGGGTCGTCCATTTGGACGGCACGCGTGAGCGGCACGACGCCGCAGTCGACAGGGCCGGCGTCTTCGACACCGCCGTGGCGGCGATTCGTGAGGCGAAGGCAAAGGGCTTCCGAGTGACGACGAATTCGACCTTCTTCAACACCGACTCGCCGAAGACGGTTCGTGACGTCCTCGACTTCCTAAACGACGACCTCGGCGTGGACGCGATGATGATCTCGCCCGCGTACGCATACGAGAAGGCACCCGATCAAGAGCACTTCCTCGGGGTCGAACAGACCCGCCAGCTGTTCAAAGAGGCGTTCGCCGACAAGCGGAGGAAGAAGTGGCGCCTCAACCACTCCCCGCTGTTCCTCGACTTCCTCGAGGGCAAGGTGGACTTCCAGTGCACCGCTTGGGGCATTCCCAGCTACTCGGTCTTCGGCTGGCAGCGACCCTGCTACCTCATGGCCGACGGCTACGCGGCCAGCTACCGCGAGCTGGTCGAGACCACCGACTGGGGTGCCTACGGACGAGGCAGGGATCCGCGGTGCGCGAACTGCATGGCTCACTGCGGCTACGAGCCCTCGGCCGTCATCGCGAGCCTGGGCTCGCTCCGCCAGTCGCTTCGCGCGCTCATGGATACGCACTGATCGACATGAGCGTCATCACCGTCCCAGCCGAGTCCGTGCTTGCCACCGCCGTCTCACCGGAATGCCTCCGCGAGATGAGCTCACGCGAGCTCCGCTCGCTCGTGGCTGAGATCCGCCGGTTCCTCGTCTCGAGCGTCTCGGCGACGGGGGGTCATCTCGGCTCGAACCTCGGAGTCGTGGAGCTCACCATCGCCCTGCATCGCGTGTTCTCGTCTCCCGACGACGCCATCGTCTGGGACACCGGTCACCAGGCCTATGTGCACAAGCTCGTCACCGGCCGCCAGGACGGGTTCGTCGGCTTGCGCCAGGGCGGCGGCATGTCGGGCTACCCGAACCGCTCCGAGTCCGAGCACGATCTCGTCGAGAACAGCCACGCTTCCACGGCGCTGTCGTATGCCTACGGGCTCGCCACGGCGCGGCGGCTGCAGCGGGACCCACGCCGCGTCGTCGCGGTAGTGGGCGACGGCGCGTTGACTGGCGGCGTCGCGTACGAGGCGCTCAACAACATCGGGGTTTCCGGCGCGAAGGTTGTCATAGTCCTCAACGACAACGGGCGTTCCTACGCTCCGACGGTGTCGAGGATCTCGTCCGCAGGCCGGACCGTTGCGCCGGGCCGCGGCAACGGCTCGACGCCGGGCCGCTCCCCGACGGGCGACTTCTTCGAGGCTCTCGGTGTCTGCTATCTCGGGCCTGTGGACGGCCACGACCTCGACGCCCTCGAACGGGCGCTGCACCGGGCGGCGGACCTGCCCGGGCCAGTTGTGCTGCATGTGCATACGACCAAGGGCCGCGGCTACGAGCCCGCAGAGCGCGACGAGGAGAAGCGCCTCCACGACGTCGGTCCTTTCGATCCGGAGACCGGCGTCGCGCTCGCCGTCGCCGGCCGCCGGTTGAGCTACACCGAAGCTTTCGGCTCGGCGATCGTTCGCGAAGCGGCGGTGCGCCCCGAGATCGTCGCCATCACCGCCGCCATGCCGGGACCGACGGGACTGATCGAGTTCCGTGACTGCTACCCGGAACGTTTCTTCGACGTCGGCATCGCAGAGCAGCACGCCGTGAACGCGGCCGCCGGCATGGCCATGGGCGGCTTGCGACCGGTCGTCGCGATCTACTCCACGTTCCTCAACCGAGCCTGGGACCAGGTCTACTACGACGTGGGTCTCCACCGCCTTCCGGTGATCTTCTGTCTTGACAGGGCGGGCATCACCGGCGATGACGGTCCCAGCCACCACGGCGTGCTCGACCTGATGCTGCTCACCAAGGTGCCCGGGATGACGGTCTTCGCTCCTTCGTCATACGAGGAAGTGGGCAACATGCTGCACGAGGCCCTGACGATCACCTCGGGCCCAGTCGCCATCCGGTGGCCGAAGAGCGAAGCCTGCTCGACATCGCAGGTGGGCAGCGGCATCCGGGCGCGCAAGGTCCGCGCCGGGTCTCGGGTTTGCCTCGTCGGTGTCGGCAAACTCGTCACCGTTTGCGAGCAGGCCGCTCACATCCTCGCCGGCAAGGGCCTCGACGCCACCGTGTGGGACGCGCGCGTCGCCTCGCCGCTGGACCCGGCCATGATCGAAGATGCGATGGCCCACGAGCTCGTCGTTTCCGCCGAGGACGGCATCCTCGACGGCGGCGTGGGGTCGCGGGTCAGCGCGGCGCTTCGCAGTGCTGCTCCGGCAGGCATCGGCCCAGCGGTCGTCAATTGTGGTGTCCCGACCGCCTACCTCCCGCACGGCGAGGCGTCCGACATCCTGGCGTACCTCGGTCTCGACGGTCCGGGGATCAGCCGAGCGGTGCTCGACCACCTTTGAGCCGTTAACCGGGGCGCGTCGCCCGAACGCCCGGACTCCGGGCGCTTGCTCTCCAAGGGCCCCTCCGCGCAGCCGGGGGCGCTCGCGTAATCTTGCTCCAGGTCCGGCAGGCGCCCGTTCGCGCGCCTGCTCGCCGAAACCCTTTCAGAGAAACGAGGAACGTCATGACCCAGGTTGTCTCCGCCGACGAGGGCTTAGCTGCCCACGCCGCAGATCCTGCTCACGTGTTCTACTCGTGGTCGGCGCAGGCGCTGATCAAGCCGATGGTCATCGCGGCCGCCAAGGGCTCCTACGTCTTCGACGACGGCGGCAAGCGCTATCTCGACTTCTCCTGCCAGCTCGTCAACACCAACATCGGCCATCAGCACCCGAAGGTCGTCGCTGCCATCAAGGCACAGGCGGATCGGCTGTGCACGGTGAGCCCGTTGCACGCCAACGGCATGCGCGACGAGGCTGCCCGCCTGATCTGCGAGCTCGCCCCCGAGGGCATGAACAAGGTCTTCTTCACCTGCGACGGTTCGGAGGCGGTCGAGCACGCGTCCCGCATGGCCAGGCTCCACACGGGCCGGATCAAGCTCATGGCCAGGTACCGCTCGTACCACGGGAGCACGACAACGGCCACCAACCTGACAGGAGAGCCGCGGCGTTGGCCCAACGACTATGGGAGCGCGGGGGTCGTGCATTTCTTCGGCCCGTTTCTCTACCGCTCGCCGTTCCATTCCTCCAACGAGGAGGAGGAGTCGAAGAGGGCGCTCGAGCACCTGGAGCAGGCCGTGCTCCTCGAGGGACCTTCGACGATCGCAGGCATCATCCTCGAAACAATCCCCGGTACCGCCGGCATCATGCCGCCGCCTCCCGGCTATCTCGCCGGAGTGCGTGAGATCTGTGACCGCCACGGCATCGTCCTCATCGCCGACGAGGTCATGGCCGGGTTCGGCAGGACAGGAAAGTGGTTCGCGTTCGAGAACTATGGAGTCGTTCCCGACCTCGTGACGTTCGCGAAGGGCGTGAACTCGGGCTATGTGCCCCTTGGCGGCGTCATCATCTCCGACCCGATCGCAGCGACGTTCGCCGAGCGCGTCTACGCGGGTGGCCACACCTACTCGGGCCATCCGCTCGCGTGCGCGGCCGCGGTTGCGACCATCAATGCCATGAAGGAGGAGGGGATCGTCGAGAACGCCGCCTGGATCGGCGAGAAAGTGATCGGGCCCGGGCTCGCCGAGCTCGCGAGCCGCCATGCGTGCGTAGGCGAGGTGCGCGGCCTGGGCGTGTTCTGGGCGCTCGACCTCGTCAAGGACAAGGCGACCCGCGAACCGATCGCACCCTACGGTGGCACGAGCGCCGCGATGGCGGACCTCGTGCGAGCCTGCAAGGAGCGTGGCCTCCTGCCGTTCACGAACTTCAACCGGCTGCATGCCGTGCCACCCTGCAACGTGACCGAAGCCGAAGCCCGCGAGGGGATCGAGATCCTGGACGAGGCTCTCTCGGCCGCAGACGCCTACTGCGGATAGGTTCCCCGCCGGCGGCTTCGCGGCTTGTCATCCAGGCGCCCGGTATTATTTATAGGTCGGTCTGACGCGTGGGGGACCACAGATCTACGAGGAGCGTCCGCGATCCAATTCTCCATCCGAGCGCTCGCCCTGACCCCGCTCGCGTTCGCGCCGGCGCCCCTATGCGAAGGCATGCCGTTGTGAGAGGCCTTCTCAGGCTCGCAGCGATCGCCGTGCTTGCGCTCTCGGTCGCGGCCTGCACAAGCGGTTCCACTGCATCCGGCAAGGCGACGATCACGCTCTACAACGGCCAGCACGTGCAGACGACAGAGACGCTCGTTGCTGCCTTCGAGAAGGCCACCGGGTTCAACGTCGCGGTCCGCAACGACGACGAAGACGTCTTCGACGCCGAGATCGTCGCGGAGGGTCCGCGGTCGCCCGCTGACGTGATCTTCTCGGAGAACTCCCCGGCTCTCGAGTACCTCCAGGAGAAGGATCTCCTGGCGCCGGTCGATCGCTCGACGCTCGCGCGCACCCCGAACAAGTACAACTCACCGCAAGGCGACTGGGTCGGGATCTCGGCGCGCGTCAGCGTGCTCATCTACGACCCGAGCCTGATCAACAGAAGCGCGCTCCCGACCCGTGTCCTCGAGCTCGCCGATCCGCGCTACAAGGGCAAGCTCGCATTCGCCCCAGGCGAGACCGACTTCCAGCCCGTCGTCACCTCGGTGCTGCACGCCTACGGGAAGCCCGAGGCGCTGAAGTGGCTGAACGGCATCAAGACCAACGCGGGGAGCCACATCTACCCGGACAACGAGGCGATCTCCGCCGCGGTGAACCGTGGGGTCGTCGCGTTCGGGGTCGTCAACCAGTACTACTGGTACCGGATGCGCGCGGAGATCGGCGCTGCCGGAGTCCACTCGCGGATCGCCTACTTCGCACCGCGAGACGCCGGCTATGTCCTCAACATCTCGGGCGCCGCGATCTTGAAGTCCTCCAAGCACCAGGCTGCGGCGCAGAGTTTCCTGGCCTTCCTCGTCTCCGGAGAGGGCCAGGAGATCATCGCCCACTCGATCAGCTTCGAGTACCCGATCGCGTCCGGTGTCCAGACCGCGCAAAGCGAGACGCCCTTTGACGAGCTCGAACCGAACCCGGTCGACGTCGGCGAGCTCGGCACCGGGGCCCAGGCGACCGCTCTCTTGCGCGACGTACAGCTCCTTTGAGCCTGGCCGCTCGATCGGCCAGGCGGCCGAAGGTCCTGCTGGCCGCGACTCTCCTTGTCGTCGCCGTGCTCGCGCTCCCGCTCGCCTTCCTGCTCACCGAGGCGGCCGGTGCGGGTGCCTCCAACGTCTGGCACCTGATCTGGCGTTCGCTGACCGCGAGCCTCTTGTGGAACACGGTCCGCCTCACCGTCGTCGTCACCGTTCTCTGTGCGGTGATCGGGACCCTTGCCGCATACGGCGTAGAGCGGACCGACCTTCCCGGCCGAAGCGTCTGGGCGGTGCTCGTCGTCGTCCCATTCGCCATCCCGGACTTCGTCGTGAGCTTCGGCTGGTCGTCGCTGTCGACCTGGGTGCAGGGCTTCAGAGGAGCGGTGCTCGTCATGACCCTCGCCGTCTACCCCCTCGTCTACCTGCCCGTGGCGGCGAGCCTGCGTGGTGCCGACCCGGGCCAGGAGGAGATCGCCCGCAGCCTCGGAGTCAGCCGGCTCGCGACCTTCTTCCGCATCACGCTCGGCCAGGCGCGCCGGGCAATTCTCGGCGGGTGCCTGCTCGTCGCCCTCGTCATCCTCGCCGAGTACGGCGCCTTCGAGATCCTCGGGTTCCAGACCTTCACGACCGAGATCTTCGCGGAGTTCAATATCGTCGACACCTCGGTGGCTTGTGCGCTCTCGCTTGTACTCGTCCTGCTGAGCCTGTTCGTGCTCGTGGGCGAGAGTGCCTCGCGTGGCGGTGGTCGGGTGAACCGCACGGGTCCCGGGGCCCAGCGCGTGCTGGCGCGCAAGCGCCTCGGGCGCGCGCGCCTACCTGTTCTTTTTGGGTACGCGCTGCTCGTCCTGGCGGCGCTCGGCGTGCCGATCGGCTCGTCGGTCTACTGGATCTTCGAGGGCGGGGCGCACTCGCTCATGGGCGCGTCGCTCGGCTCGGCGGCGTTGCACACCGCCGGCTACAGCCTCGCTGCCGCGCTCGTGGCGACTGCGATGGCGCTGCCTGTCGCGCTCCTCGTAGCACGCCATCCCGGTCGTGTGCACCTGTTGCTCGAGCGGACGACGTTCCTCGTCCTCGCCATGCCCGGGCTCGTCGTCGCGCTCGCGATCTCGTATTTCTCCACGCGCTACGCGAACAGCTTCGGCTACCAGACAGCGCCGCTGCTCGTCCTCGCCTACTCGATCATGTTCTTCCCGCTTGCTCTCGTGTGCGTGCGGGCTTCGGTGGCACAGTCCCCTGTGTCCCTGGAGGAGGTGGCGGGCTCGCTCGGGGTGCGCCGCCTTCCCTCGTTCCTGCGGGTGACCCTGCCCCTCGTCGCGCCCGGGGTCGGCGCGGCCTTCTGCCTCGTGTTCTTGTCCGCGGTGACCGAGCTCACCGCGACCCTGATCCTGATCCCGACCAACGCAGAGACGCTCGCGACACAATTCTGGGCCTATCAGCAGAACCTCTCATACGGCCAGGCAGCCCCGTTCGCGCTCGTCATCATCGCGATCGCGGCGGTCCCGAGCTACGTGCTCGGCCGTTTCTTCGACCGGCTTCCTCGCCGCGGGCTCGCCCAGGCCCCGGGGGTCGTGACGTGATCGATCTCGAGGTCGTCGGCATCCACAAGTCATACGGTTGCCAGCCCGTGCTGCGCGGCCTCGACCTCTCGGTCGTCGCGGGATCGTTCACCTCCATCCTCGGGCCGTCGGGAAGCGGGAAGACGACGCTGCTGCGGGTGATCGCAGGCTTCGAACGTGCCGACCGCGGTGTGGTGCGGCTGGCCGGCGAGGTCGTCGACGACAGCGATCACTACGTGGCGCCCGATCGGCGACGTATCGGCTTCGTGCCCCAGGACGGGAGCCTGTTCCCGCACCTGGCGGTGGAGCAGAACGTCGGCTTCGGCCTGCCCCGGCGTGAGCGGCGCGGGAAGCGGGTTGGCGAGCTGCTGGACATGGTCGGGCTGGGCGGGCTGGAACGGCGCTATCCCCACCAGCTCTCCGGTGGCCAGCAGCAGCGCGTAGCCCTCGCCCGGGCGCTCGCCATCGAACCGTCGCTCGTGCTGTTGGACGAGCCGTTCGCCTCCCTCGACGCGAGCCTGCGGGCGGTCCTGCGCCAAGACGTCCGGCGTGTGCTCAAAGAGGCGGGTACGACTGCGTTGCTCGTCACCCACGACCAGGACGAGGCGCTCTCGCTCGCCGACCGTGTCGCGATAATCCACGACGGGCAGATAGGCCAGTACGACACCCCACAGGCTCTCTATGCCCACCCTGCGAGCCCCGAGCTCGCCCTCGGTCTCGGCGAGACGAACTTCCTCCGCGGCAAGGCGCGCGGCGATGCCGTCGAGACTCCCCTCGGGCTCCTCCTTCGCGAGAGTGCCCCGGCTTCGGGCGCCACGGCAGTCGACGGGGCTCCGCTTCTCGTCCTCGTGCGTCCCGAGCAGATCCTGGTCTCGGGCGAGCCCGGCGATGACCGCCGGACCGCCCGTGTTCTCGGCGCCGAGTTCTACGGCCACGACGCCGTGGTCACGCTGCGCGCCGAGTGGGACGAGTCGGAGATCCTCGTCGCCCGCACGTCGGATGCGGGGACCTTGCCGAAGGTCGGCGCGCAGGTTGCGCTCTCGGTTCGCGGGCGCGTCGTCGCTTGGTCCGACAGTGCTCTGCCCGGCGGCGCCGAGGCAGCAGACGGGGCCGAGAGCGAGCAGTGACGGCTCGAGCCCGTCGTGGTCGGGTCCGCGAGAAGATGGGCTCGTGACACACCGCGTCTTGGCCCTCCGGTCACGCACATCTCGTCGCCTCAGGTTCCACCCTTGCGCCGGGGGGCGACCGTGATCGCGCTGGTCGTTTCGTTCGTGCCCGGATGCGGGGGAACGGCCACCTCGTCGAGCACGACCACCACGACGACCACGCCGCAGATCCCTGCGACGACCGTCGCCTCCTCGACTGCCGGCTCTCTCGCCACCTGGAGCGTGCGGCGCCTCGCAGAGCAGACCCTGGTTCCGGCCGGATTGGCGACGTCCTAGACTCGGCACGGAGGTCCCCGCCATGGAAACGTCAGCAGTCCTCGCCGGCGCCGAGGATCGAGTCGTCGACGAAGCCGTTGCCGAGCTCGATCGACGCCATACGAGCGACCAGGCCTCCAGCCCGGAGATGCGTCGTCGGCACCTGCGGGATCTGTTCAAGCTCGTCGTCAAGTGCGTTCACGACGGCGATGTCGAGCCGATCATCGCGTCGTCGCACCAGCTGGCGGCGGACCGCTTCGCGGCCGGCTTCGACATCGGCGAGGTCCAAGGAGAGTTCAACGTCCTGGAGGAGGTGCTCTGGCGCGAGGTGGCCGCCACCTTGGCAGGCGACCAGCGGATAGAGGCGCTCGAGCTCATGAACACGATCTTGGGGGCGGGCAGGGACGCTCTTGCCCGAACCTACGTGGCGCTCGCCAGCGGCGGGAACACCTCCCGAGGCGCGCAGCCCGCGGCGTCGGGAGAAGGTGGCGAAGCGGGCAGTGGGGACGTCTCTGTCCCGGCCGGGGCCGAAGGCTTCGCGGGTGGCGCGTTGGCGACCGAGGTCTCCGGAAGAGTTGGCGTCATCACCCTTGGCGACCAACACCGGCGCAACGCTATAAGTGCCGAGCTGGCGAACGGCATCGTCGCCGCTCTCGAGGCCTTGCGCGCCCAGGAAGTGCGCGCAGTCGTGCTTCGTGCAGCGGAGGGAATGCGCGTGTGGTCCTCGGGCCGTGACATCACCGAGCTTCCCCGGGGCCGGCGCGATCCGCTGGCCTACAACGACCCTCTCGAAGAGCTGATCCGCGCCGTGCGCAGCTTCCCGGCTCCGATCATCGCGATGGTGCATGGCTCGGTGTGGGGAGGGGCGTTCGACCTGGTGCTCAGCTGTGACGTGGTCATAGCCGACGAGACGGCGATGTTCGCCATCACGCCCGCGAACCTGGGGCTTCCTTACAACACCACCGGGCTGCTCCACTTCCTCGGACGGCTGCCGATCAACCTCATCAAGGAGCTGTTCTTTCTGGCAGCGCCCGTCGACGCCCAGAAGGCCAAGGAATGGCTGATCATAAACCGCTTGGTGGAGGCCGCCGAGCTCGAGGCGTTCACGCTGGATCTGGCCGCGACTATGGCGTCGAAATCGCCTCTGGCGATCACGGTGATCAAGGAACAGCTCCGCGTCCTCAACGACTACCAGCCCATCGCAGCGCAGGTGTACGAACGCATCCAAGGGCTGCGACGAGAGGCTTACGACAGCAGCGACTATCTGGAGGGTCTGAACGCCTTCGCCGAGAAGCGCCAGCCCGTCTTCCGGGGCACCTGAGCCCGCGAAGCCCGGTGGTTTGACAACCAGTCACCGGTCCTC
>Ga0182014_10001342_pt1 | contig 33021 bp, 30 predicted proteins | sample 612S2DmetaG_FD_120489 | JGI IMG/M metagenome (GOLD analysis project Ga0182014, IMG submission 120489) | Permafrost microbial communities from Stordalen Mire, Sweden - 612S2D metaG | ecosystem: Environmental > Terrestrial > Soil > Wetlands > Permafrost | place: Sweden: Stordalen | collected... | reverse complement strand
TTGCCGTGGAAGAAGTGGGCGATTTCGGCGCTGGCGGACGCGCGCAGCGGGTTTCCCTTCTCGGTGGAGGACCAGACCGGGCTCATCGCCGGCGCGGTGGATTCGCACCGCTATCCGGCGCACTTCGACCTGAACATCGCCATCGAGCGGATGGTCACCTTGCGCGGCTATCGCTTCGCCCTGCGCGGCGGCATCGACAATGCCACCAACCAGAAGAATCCGACGGCCGTCAACAACCTGATCGGCTCGCCCCAGTACTTGCAATTTTTCGGCGCTGAAGGGCGCCACTTCGTGGTGCGAATCCGGTTCTTTGGCAAAGCCGGGAAGTGAAAAATTCAGATTTTCCTCGGCTACACTAATCTCATGTCCTTCTGGAAGCGCCGGAAACCGCTCGAGGCCGGCGGCGATGCCCCCGATTTCCGGCTGTCACGGCTGGAGGGCGGCGAGGTCACCCTGGCGGAACTCGCCGCGGCGCGGCCGGTTTTAATCGCGTTCTTCAAAATCGGTTGCCCGGTGTGCCAGATGACGTTGCCGTTTCTGGAGCGGCTGCACGCGGCGGGTACGCTGGCGGTTTACGGCATCTCGCAAAACGACGCCGCCGATACGCGCGGCTTCCTCGGCGAGTTCGGGATCTCGCTTCCCGTCCTGCTCGATCCGGAAGACCGGTTTCCGGCCAGCAACGCGTATGGAATCACCCACGTGCCGACCCTTTTCCTAATCGGGCCGGGGCTCAAGATCGGCCGCGCGATCGAAGGCTGGGTGAAGGCTGAAATCGAGTGGCTGGGCGAATTAGCGGGTGTCCAGGTAATCCGCGCCGACGAGCGGGTACCGGTGTTGAGGCCTGGTTGAGGCTCTCTCAACTGACTCCCGGGCGGAGTCGCGCAGCCCGCGGGGCAAGGTACAATACGGGAAAGCCCCATGGCCGACAATTTCAATATTCTTGGCACCGCCGCCGCGTTCGTGAAAGGGATGTCCGTCACCTTCAAGGAGATGATGTCCCCGACCGTGACCGAAAACTACCCCGAGGAGCCTCCGAAGTTCGAAGAGCGCTTCCGGGGCGTCCACGTGCTGCAGCGGGATGCCAACGGAATGGAAAAGTGCGTCGCCTGTTTCCTGTGCGCGGCCGCTTGTCCGGCCGATTGTATCTACATCGAAGCGGCCGAGAACACCGAGAAGCTCCGGATTTCCGGGGGCGAGCGCTACGCCCGGGTTTACAACATCGACTACAACCGCTGCATCTTCTGCGGATACTGCGTGGAGGCCTGCCCCACCGATGCCATCACGCACGGTCACGGCTTCGAGGCGGCGAGCTATAACACGTCCACGCTGATCAAGCGCAAACAAGACATGCTGGCGCCGCTGCCGGAAGGGGCGCGGCCTCCGGTGATCGCACCCCAGCCGGAAGCGGCTCACTAGCAGCGTCACCCGTCAGTCGTGCAGCACGACATTTAGCAAGGAACTGTGGATCTGCAAGCCGCCGCTCTGCAAGCCGCCGTTATAGTGGATGAATCCGAGCTTGCGGAATCGGTTCATGAAAAAACTGACTCGTGAGCGAGTAGTGCCGATGATTTCGGCCAAGGTTTCTTGGCTGATCTTTGGAATGACCGTTTGCGGCGTGCCTTCCTTCCCGAAATTAGCCAGCAGGAGAAGCACTCGCGCCAGGCGTTTCTCACTGGAATTGAACAGTTGATCGACCAGATCCGCTTCAATCCGAATGTTGCGGGAAAGCAAGTGAGCCACGAACACTTCCGAAAAGCTCGGCTGTTCCTGGAGCACACGGATCACGTCCGTTTTTCCGATCCTCATGATGGCGCACGCGGACATCGAAACGGCAGTTCCCATGCGCAGTGGTTGTCCCGCCAGGCATCCTTCGCCAAAGAAATCGCCAGCGCCCAAAATGGCGACGACCGCTTCCTTTCCCTGGCTGGAAACGACACCGAGCTTGACCTTGCCGTTATGGATATAGAAAATAGCGTCCGCCGGATCGCCTTGCGAGAAAATCACCTGGTTCTCGTCAAAGTTCACCCTCGTCCTTCCGCCGTTAGCCTTGGACAGAAAGACGTTCAAATCGAAAACTGGCTTCGGCTTTCCTTTCGGCTTCATGCGCTACTTCCTCCGGTCTCGAATTCTCTCCCGAAATCCTCCAGTCAGGGCAACCAATCCCTATTTTGGGCATGTCTTTCGTGTGAAATCAAGGCGAGCGGGAGAAACGGGTCCGATTCGGAGTTGGTTTCGCCCGTCAACTGCGCGTCATGCGCTGGCAAAGCAGCCATGTGTGAGCAGTTTTGACCAGACGGCAAGACGCTGATTTGCTATCGTCGTATACGCTACACAGACACGAGCGAACGGAGCGGATCAGGCCAGAGGGCTGGGCCCCTAAGCCGTAGCTCCCGGTCAAGTGTTGTCAAAACCCACATGGGCGTGGTGTCTCCACTCCGGCAGGGACGTTCCTGCCTCCAGCGGGGACTGAGGGCACGCCCATGTTTCGGTTGGCGGCTCGACGTGGCGTCAGGATGATTCCAGACAACTCCGGCAGTCCGAAGCGGGACGGGACTGACCAGTCAGTCGATCCCGCGAAGCTCCGGCCTCAGGCAGCACGCCAGACTGTCGTCCTGGTTGCCGATGACGAAGCCCTGGTGCGCAATCTGGTCACTTTGCTCATGCAGCAGGATGGGCATTTGGTTCTCTCCGCCGCCGATGGTCACGAGGGGCTGGAACTATCGCGCCAGTATCCCGGATCGATCGACCTGGTAATTACCGACGCGCAAATGCCCCGGCTGAACGGCGCCGACCTGTGCGCTCATCTGCTTGAAGAGCGGCCAGGAATCAAGGTGTTGGTGATGTCGGGCGCGGACATGAGGGAAATCGTCAGCCAAAACGTCAATTTGCCGTTCCTGCCCAAGCCGTTCGACGGACACACTCTCAGAGCGAGAGTCCGCGCGATCTTGGCCGTCCCTGCTTCCCCGCGCTGAGATCCTGGCAGTCCGTGGTACAAATGGCGTATCCGTGGAGTAGGCCTTTGGCCTGCTGCGACTCCTGCCACAGGCGGCTAGGGCTGCGGTTCGGGCACCGGCACAATGCGGCCGAGCAGAAACACGAACGCGGCGATGCCTATCAGCAGGATTCCACCGGCCACCAGGAACGCATTCGTGAACGAATGAGTCCGGCCGACAATCACGCCCGTGACGATAGGCGCCACTGCGCCCATCAAGTTGTTCCCGAAGTTCATGATCCCGGCTACCGTGGCCACGCCGCCTCGCGGAGCGATCAGCGAAGGCAGGGACCAACTCACCGGGGCGGCCGCCGAAAGCCCGCTCAAAGCCACCGAAATCCAGGCAATGGCCAGCGCCGGGTGCGTGGTTGTGGTCGCTCCGATGACCGCCAACCCGCCGCACATCCCCGCCAGCAGCACGGTCTTGCGCACGCGCGTTTCATCGTGGCCGCGCGCAATCAGACGATCGATCAGCCAGCCCCCCACCACCAGGTCCGATACCGTCGCGCACATCCAGGGGATGGTCGCGAACGCGGCGGATTCGAGGATGTTCATCTGCATGGTCTGGACGAGGTAGGCTGGCAGCCAGGTCAGGAATAGATAGAAACAATAGCCGTAGGCCGCGAAACCGATCGACAGGCCCCACACTTTGCGGCGGCGCAACAGGTAGCCGAGCATACCGACCGGGCTAGCCGAGATCTGCCCCTCAGCCACCGCGCCGCCTTCGGCAATGTACTCCCGCTCCGCCGCGGAAAGTCGCGGGTGACTGCTCGGATTGTGATAAATTCCGTAAAATGCCGCAAAGTAGAAGAAACTCAGCGCGGCCACCAGGCCGAAGCCCCATCGCCAGCCGAGATGGACCACCGCCAGCGCGACCAGCGGAACGCCGATCACGTTAGAGAACTTGGCGGCGGAGTCGAACAGAGCCGTTGCCGAAGCCCTCTCCGTGCGCGGAAACCAATAGCCCGTGGCCTTGGAATTGGCCGGGAAGCTCGCAGCCTCGGCGATTCCCAGCAGGCAGCGGGCGGCAAAGATGCCCGCAAATCCGCTCGCCAGGGCCGTGATGACGGACGCCACGCCCCATAGAAACGCACTCCAGCGTCCGATGCGCTTCACGCCCCAGCGATCCAGAATCAAGCCCGCGGGAATCTGCGACAGTGCGTAGGTCCAGAAGAATGCGCTGAACAGCAGCCCTAGATCGGCCGCGGTCAGGCCCAGCGTCCGCTGCAGTTGTGGGCCGGCCACCGACAGGCAGATCCGGTCGAAGAAGTTGATCAGCACCCCGGCTCCCAACAGGCCGCCGATGCCCCAGCGCAACCGTGGAACTGCCCGTCCGCTAGCCGCCGTCATGTGCGTTGCCTTGAACTCCCTGTCAGCCACTACGCCGCCGCTTCTGCGTTCAACCGCACCGATACCAGGCGCGAGACGCCGGGTTCCTGCATGGTCACGCCGTAGAGCGCTTCGGCGCTCTCCATGGTGCGCTTGGAGTGGGTGATCACGATGAACTGGGTTTGGGCCGACATCTCCCCCAGCAGCTTGGCCAGGCGGGTTACGTTGGCCTCGTCCAGCGGCGCGTCCACCTCGTCCATCACGCAGAACGGGCTGGGCTGGTATTTGAAGATGGCCATCAGCAGCGCCACCGCGGCCAGGGCTTTCTCGCCGCCCGAAAGCAGCAGCACGTTCTGCAGGCGTTTGCCGGGGGGCGAGCACACGATATCGATGCCCGATTCGGCCAGGTTCTCCTGATCGGTCAACCGCATTTCACCGGTGCCGCCGCCGAACAGCGACTGGAAGACCACGCGGAAGTTGGCATTGATGGCCTCGAACGCTTCCGCGAACTTCTGGCGCGATACCGTATCGATCTCCTGAATCGCTTTTTCGGTGTCGCGAATGGAATCGATCAGGTCCTGGCGCTGCACGCTCAGAAATTCCTGCCGTTGCTGCGCTTCCTGGAATTCTTCCATCGCCGCGGCGTTGACGGCGCCCAGCCCTTCGATACGCTGCCGGACTTCGGCGGCCTCCTGTTCGGCCGCGCCGATGGCTTCTATATTGGGTACGGTCTCCGTCTCCGTGCCCAACTCCTCCACCGGAGTTCCCAGTTCCTTGCGGCTGGTCTCGTCAAGAAACTTCAATTCGGATTGTTTACGCACCAGGTCGACTTCCACCTGGGAGCGCTTTTCCTGGCCGAGCTGCACGGCCAGGCGCAAGGTCTTGAGATCTTCTTCGCCGCTGCGCAGGGCTTCGCGCATGCCGGCATCCTGCTGCGCCATCTCGCTGACCCGCACTTCCCGGGCGGTGATTTGGCCGGCCAGTTCCTGGGCTTTCTTGTCGAGCTCGATGTTATCGGCCAACAGGCGGGCGCGCTCAACGCCCAGGCGCTCGATTTCGGACGCGATGGAGACGCGGCGCTCGATGGTTTCGCGCGATTGTTGCTCGAGCCGGCCCATGGCGCTCGATTCGCCGCGCCGCCGCTCTTCGAGTGCGGCCAGGGCCGCGCGCGTGGCGGCGTGATCTTCGCCGATGGTGGCGCCCTGTCCTTCGAGCTTCTCCAGTTCCTGCCGCTCGGCTTCGAGCGCTGCCTCGCTTTCCGCCCGCCGCCGTTCTTTTTCTTCCACGCCGGCGCGGTTGCGTTCGCGCTGCTCGGCCGATTTTTCGGCGTCGCGGCGCAGTCTCTCGAGCTCCAGCCGCGCTACCGAAAGGCGCGAGCCGCTGCGCGCCAGGTCGTCGCCCAGTTTGCGCATTTCGTGATCCAGCGCCACCCGGTCTTTTTCCCGCGCCTGCTGCAGCGAGCGCAGCCGCTCCAGTTCGGTTTCGAGAGCCAGAATTTCCTGTTGCAGCCCGGCAAGTTGTTCCAGGCGCCCTTCCAGATGGGCCTGGCGGGCGATCAATTTGGCGGCCAGCTCGCGCGCCTCGCGCTTCATGGCCAGCGGACCGGCGCCCATTTTGCGTCCACCGGTTACCGTGTGGCCGTGATAGCAGAGACCGTCCGCCAACAGGAAGTAAAGATGCGGATACGCCACCGACAGCCGCTGCGCCGAGGTGCGATCCTCGGCCAGGAAGCACAGCGATACTCGCGGCAGCAGGTCCGTGGCCCGGTCTTTGAATCCGTTGGTGAGGCGCAGCGAATCGCTGAGCCGCGCGGCGATGCCGGTTTCGGGGCCGATGGCAGGCTCGGGCAGATGGCCGTTGCCGTTGCCGTTCGATTCCGGATGTACCAGGAAGGTGGCCCGCCCTTCCAGCTCGGCGCGCAGAAAATCCAGACCGCGCTCGGCCTGCGGCCAATTTTCCACCACCACGTATTCCAGCTCGTCGTGAAGAAACTCTTCCGCCGGCTTTTCGTACTGCGGATCCACTTCCACGAAATCCGCCAGCACGCCCAGCGGTTTCAGATCGGCGGCCTTGCCTTTTTCGAGCGCGGCGAACAGGCGTTTGACCGATTCGGTGGTGTAGGAGCGGTGCGCCAGCACCTGTTCCAGCGATTCCTTGCGCGCGCGGATGGCGGAAACTTCGTTTTTCAGACCGTCGATTTCGAGAAGCAGCTCGGCTGCTAGCGTGCGCTTTTCGCCCAGGTCCTGCTCCGTGCGCCGGCGCTCGCCGGTCACCGTTTCCAGTTCCAACTGGCGTTGGGCCAGCGTCTCGGAGATCTGTTTCTTGAGCCCGTCCAGGCGCTCGATTTCGGCCGCGGCGGTTTGCTCCTCGCGCGTGGAGCGCGCGGTTTCGCGGTCGATGCTGGCCAGATATTCGTCGATCTGCGCCAGTTGGTTCTCGAGCGTCGAAGCTTCGCCCAACAGGCGCAGAATCACCTGCCGCCCGGCTTCGATGTTCTTTTCGCGCTCGCGCACTTTCGCCTGCAGGGCCTCGCGCTGCTGGTTGATTTCGAGCATGCGGCCGCGCGCCTTCGAGATCTCGGCGTCGAGAGACTCCAGGTTGGCGCGGTGACCGGCGATTTCGGCTTCGAGCGCCTCCAGCCGCAAACCCAGCTCCTGCGATTCCTTTTCCTGCTGCGCCATGCGCTGCTCGATGGCGCCCGATTCCTTCACCTGGGCGTCCAGCTTGCCGCGGGTGCGCTCGGCTTCCACGCTGGCCGCCGCCAGCGCCTGCCGCTCGGCGGTCAGGCGTTCTTCAATTTCATCGCACGCCTTTCGGGCGAGCTCGTGGGCCCGCTCTTTTTCCGCTACCTGTCCGCCCAGCGTCTTCAACTCGGCGGTGGCCATATTCAGCTCGATAGCGGTTTGCGCCGCGTCGCGCTCGAGCCAGCGGAACTTGCCGGCCAGCACCACGCGGAGGCGGGCTTCGAGTTCCGCCTTAAGCTCCGTGTACCGCCTGGCTTTGGCCGCCTGCCGCTTGAGCGAATTCACCTGCCGGTTCACTTCTTCCAGAATGTCGTAGACCCGCGCCAGGTTCTGCTTGGCGCTCTCCAGCTTGGCTTCCGCCAGCCGCTTGCGGGTCTTGAACTTGGTGATTCCCGCCGCTTCTTCAATCACCCCGCGGCGGTCTTGCGGCTTGGAACTCAGAATCTGTCCGATACGGCCCTGCTCGATGATGGCGTAACTCTCCGGCCCCAGGCCGGTGCCCATGAACAGCTCCTGAATATCGCGCAGGCGAGCCAGACGGCCATCCACCAGATATTCGCTTTCGCCGGAACGGTAAAGCCGGCGGGTGATGGTCACCTCGGCGGGACGATGAGGCGGAGCGCCTTCCACGGCTTGCAGTTTGTGCGCCGCCCCCTCCTGGTAGATTTCCGGATCCACCAGCGTCATGGTGACGTACGCCATGCCCAGCGGCTTGCGGTCGCTGGTGCCGGCGAAAATTACGTCTTCCATGCGGGTGCCGCGCAGGCTCTTGGCCGACTGCTCGCCCAAAACCCAGCTTATGGCATCGCTGATGTTCGACTTGCCGCACCCGTTCGGCCCCACAATGGCGGCTACGCCGTCACCCTGGAACCGCAACTCGGTGCGATCGCAAAAGGACTTGAATCCCTGGAGTTCTACGCGTTTCAGTTTAAGCAAAGCATCGACCTCGCTTGCCTCGGGGGTTGTCACTATACTAACCGCGTATGCGGCAAAAGTAAAGTACCTGTCACCCCGTATTTTGTGGCCAATCCTGGTAGCCTACCATCCCTAGGGTATGTCATTCCTCATTTGAGCGCCACCGCGGCGTCCGTTTGTCCCGAAATGCCCCCCTGTACCTATGCAAAGTATTCACCTGCCAGCACTTGCGCGCGAAGCCGACGGCCGATGACCAAACCCTCCGGCAGGTTCGTCCCGCGCGATTGGTTTACAAACTGCGGCCCGAGGCGCATCGCGGCCGGGCTGGAGTCGGCCGGTTGCCCTGCCAGATGCAGGGCCGCTTCTTCGGGCTTTTGTGCAATTTTGTGCACCAAACCCAGCTCCAGGCTGGCGCACAATTCGGCATCGGGCGCATTGCGTTTGGGGGGACGATTGAGGGTCAGGCGCGGAATGCGCCCGTGCCGTTCGGCAATAAGGGACTGACCCATATAAATGCGGTCAGATAGCCAGAGCACGCCACCAGGCAAGACGGTGCGCGGAGCACGCGCCGCCAGTGCCTGTCCCTTATTCTACCAGCCTGGCTCGTTCCCCATCGGCGCGTGCACAAAAATGCACAAAAGAACGTTCCACTCCGCCAACCCCTGCGCCACGCCGTTATCCCCCGCGCAAAAGGCCGCGCTGTTTTTCGCCGATGGATTGCCAGTCGAAGCTCCTTCTGGCGTGGAGCAGGGCGGCGCGGGCAATTTGGGCGCGGCGTTCGGGGTCGGCCATGAGGGTGGCGATGCCGGCGGCGAAGGCTTCGCCGGTATCGGCGATCCAGACCGAATGGCCGTGCACCAGGCCGAGGCCGGCCGCGCCCGAACTGGTGGACACCACCGCGCGCTCCATGGCCATCGCCTCCAGCACCTTTACGTTGGTCCCGGCCGAAACGGTGGTCGGCGCCAGCACCAGGTTGGCTTCGGCGTAGAGTGGCCGCACGTCGGCTACGAAACCGAACACGCGGATGCGTTCGGCCTCGCCTGACACCACCGGCGCGGGGGTATCGCTGAAGGAACGCCAATAGAGTTCGGGGTCGGGGCCGGCCACGACGGTGAGGGTGAGGCCGGGAAATTGGTCGCGCAGCAAGGGCCAGACCTGTTCGGTGAAAAAGCGGAATGCGGCGATGTTGGGGAAGTGGCGAAAAGAGCCGATGAAGAGCAGGCGCTGGCCGGGCGTTTCCGCCTGCGGGGTGAAGCGGGCCAGGTCGACGCCATTTTCAACCACCGTGGCCGCGGCGTAAGGCTGCAGCATTGCGGCGTCTTTGGGCGACATCACCACCACGTCGGCATAGCGGCGCAGGGCGCGGGTTTCGAAGCGGAGCCAGCGAAACCAGTCCCACCAGGTGAAAATGGTGCGCGTGGCGACGCCGCGGGCGATCTGGCCGAACAGGTCGAAGGTGACGTCGTGCTCCACCAGAATGTCGCCGGGGTATTCGGCGAGTTGCGTGTATTCGACCTGGAAGCGCTCGAAGCCGAAAGACCGGCGCTCGCGGGCGATGGCGCGGTGCATGGCCGGAGAGCGGAATTCGTGCACTTCCGGCGGCAGGAGCGTGGACCAGCGCGGCTGGCGATAGCGCGGTTTTTCAACCAGCACGACGCGTGCGCAAAAGGCCAGCACGGGTTCGAGATCGGCTGCGGGGAGTTGGGGGCCATCGCTGAAGGCGAACAGCTCGACGTCGAATTCGCGCGCGATTTCGCGCAACAGGTTCCAGATGCGCACGGCGCCGCCGTGAGCGAGCGGATACGGGAAGTAGGGCGAAAGCACGGCCACCCGGCGGCGCTCGGGCGCACAGGGCCGGCCCTCCAAAACGCGATCGCCGGTGGGAACCGAAGAGCGCTCGCGCTGGGGCCACGGCCACCACCAGGGGCGCAGGTAGATGCGGTCGAACGGGACGCCGCGCCAGTAGAGCAGCGACGCCAGGTTGAAGCGCAGGTGGTGTCGCTCCAGGCGCGAATTGTAGGCCAGAATTTTGCGCGGGGCCAGGCGATAGGCGGCGCGGCGCAAGGCGCTGGGCCGGCGGCCGAGCAGCACGGGCGCGAGGCCGATGCGGTAGCGCTTCAGACTTCGGCGCATCTCGCCCCAGTTGGATTCGGTGACGACGAACTGGCGCCGGCCGGGGACCAGCGCGCGCACCTCTTCGATCATCCGCCGGCAAGGCTCCGGCTCGCCGCTACAGAAGATCGCGACCACCGCCTCCGGGTCTTTGCCCAGCAGGCCGAAGATCCAGCGTTTCAGGCGTTGCTTCATCGCCAGACCCCGGCCAGGCGCAGAACGGCGCAGGAGGCCAGCGGCGCAACGGCCGCGATGGCGGTGACGGGGCCATAGCCGTGAAGATCGACGATGTGGCCGAACCACGGCGAGATCGCGGCCTGGGAAATGCCGTAGGAGGAGACGAGCACGCTGATGGCGAATGCCGCGTGCCGGCCATCGAAAATATCGAGGGGCAAGGTGTAGACATTGACGCTGATGGCCGCGACGGCGAACACGCTGAGCGAAATCCCGGCCATGCTCCAGGCGAGAGAGGGCGCCGCGGGAACGGCGGCGGTGACCAGGCTCAGAGCACCGGCGGCGAGGCAAACCCGGAAGCGCGCGCCTACCGCGGTGCGGCCACGCTGGATCAGCGCCAGCGAACCCCAGCCGCCGGCCGCGCCACCGAACGCGAAAAACACGGGCGGAATCCAGGCATACCACGCCGCCTGTTTCAGGCTGAGGTGGCGGGCGTCGACCAGGTAGAGCGTGGTCCAGTTGACCCACAGCGAGTAGCCGACCATGGAAACGGCATTGGCCAGGGCGATGGCCCAGAGACGGCGGTCAACCCACGGCCGGCCTGCGCCCGGCTGGACCGGTTGAGAACCGGTCCGCAGGTTGGACAACCTGCCCCACAAGGGCTCGGAACTTCGGTGCGCGATCCCCCACCACAGCGGAATCCACAGCAGCCCGAACGTGCCCGTGGCGACGAAGGCCTGGCGCCAGCCGAAGCGCAGTGCGATCCAGGTGGCGAGGGGCGGGGCGAGGAGCATGCCGAGGCTGACGCCGGCCTGGTTGAGGGCGTTGCCCAAGGCCCTTTCGGGGGGACGCAGATATTGGTAAATCGCTTTTCCGGCGGCGGGAATGCCGGCGGCTTCTCCCATGCCGAGGATGGCGCGACAGACGACCAGCCCGGCCAATCCGCTGGTTAAGCCGGTGGCGATTCCAGCCGCGGACCAGACGGCCACGGCCAGGGCGATGGCGGTAACCAGGCCGATGCGATCGATCCACCAGCCCGCCGCGGGCGCGCTGGCCGCATAGGCAAGGGAGAACGCCGTCAGAATCCAGCCGTATTGCTGGTTGGATAAATGGAATTCGCCGCGGACCAGAACCTGCAAAGTGGCCAACGACTGGCGGTCCAGGAAATTGATAGTGGACGAGAGGACAAACGCGGCCAGCACGAGCCAGCGGAATCGGGAAGAGTCGGCGGTCACGGAAACTCTATGGTAGCGACCTCGCCGACGGTTGTCAGATGGGAATTGGATTTTGGGAAGTATTCGATGGACACCTGACGCGGGCCGGCTTTGCCGCAGGCCAGGGTTTGTTGGCCGCCGAGGAAAGCGATTTGGGAGGCGTTGGGCACGAGCAGGCGCACCAGCTTGTGGTCGGCGGTTTCGACAATCAGGCGAAGCTGCTTGCCCAGGCAATCCACCTGGCGGAGGGTGCCGCGCACTTTGCCGGAGGGGGCGTCGCCGTCCCACCACGGGATGGGCTTTTCGGTGCTGGGCTTGGCGCCCTGGTTGTATTTTGCCTCGGTCTCGTGAACGTGGGCGATGGCCTCCTGTTTTAGCCGGGCCAGATCGCGAGCGTCTTCCTCGGCCTGGCGCCGCTTTTCGGCGGCTTCGAAATCGATGCGCTGCTGGTCGACGTCGAGGCGCGCCTGGTGCATGGCGGCGCGCTGGGCGGGATCGGTGGCGTTGTGCTCGCCCTGGCTCCAGGCCTTGGCGGCTTCGGCGTAGTCATGCTCGGCCAGCGATGCTTCCGCCAGCGCCTTCCAATACTCCGGATGGCGGGGATTGCGTTCGGCGGCGGCTCTCCAGTGGGCCAACCGCTGGGCCGGATCGGTATCGCGGGCGGCGAGCAGGGCGAAAGGCTCGTCGAGTTTAGGATTGAGGGCCGCGGCTTTGCGCAGAGCTAGCGAGGCTTTGTCCGGATCCGGTTCCAGCTTGGCGTATTCGATGTAGCAGCGCGCGCTGGCCGAGCCGGCGGCCATGGCCTCGGCGAAGGCGTGGTGGGCTTGAGCGTCGTCGTGACGGGCCAAGGCCAGCAGTCCCAAACCCTCCTGGGCTTCGGCGATTTTCTCGCCTTTGTGGATGAGCTCGCGGTATTCGGCGGAGGAGGCGTCGCCGGCCAGCAGGTCGGCGCGGGCCAGGCCCGCATCGGAGTCGGAAACGGGGCGTTCGACCAGGTCCTTATCGGCCATGGTCCGGCTGTTGAGGGTGGTGGATTGGAAATTGCCCGCGGCCAGGTGTTTGGCCACCAGCGCTTCGACTTCCGCGGCCGATTTACCGAAGGCGTTGCGGCAGGCGGGATCGAGGTCGGCGCCCTGGCGTAAATTGAAAAGCAGCACCTTCAGCCGGCCGGAGTATTCCGGGTCAGTCACCAGGAAATGAATCCGCGCCCAATCGAGATCGGGATTGGGAGGGGGCGCGCCCACGGCGATGCGTACGTTCTTATTCTGAAAGGTGGAAAAGAATTCGACCAGGCCGTGCTCGAAAGCGAGCGGCATGCGGGAAGTGTTGTTTTCCAGAAAGAGACGAGTGAGATCGGCGTAGAGGCCGGGAGAGATGGCGGCTTTTTCTTCCAGCACGATCGCATAGCGGTCGCGCCCCATCGTCACCCCGGGCATGGCGGCGAAACCCTTGGCATTGCGAAAGAGCATAATCCGCACAGGCTCGGGCGTGCCGAGATCGTTCTGCCCGAGCACGTCGCCGATCGCCTGGCGAAATTCCTCGAAACGCACCAGCGTATCGCGCCCGCCGCGCCCGCCGGTATCGGTCATGACTTCAAACGGCCCGGAGGCATATTTCACCCAATCGTCTTTCGCCGCCAACATGGCAGGGAAGAGCGCCAGGGCCAGCAACCGCCGCATATCCTCTATTATCGGGCATCGGCGCCGACGCCTGCATGTGAGCTAAACTCAAAACAGCGGTCCCCGAAGGGAACGGAGAACCATGACCACGGAAGAACGCCTGGAGCGGATCGAAAACGGATGGCTGGATATCCAACAAGCCCTTAGAGCCGTCATCCAGGTCCAAACCAACACCAACGAGCGAATCGCCGGCCTCGCCGAATCCATCGGGCAGTACGTAGACGCGGCCAATGCACGCACCCGCCGCCTCGAAGACAACCTCGACGCCCTGATCCGCGCCATTACCGCCGAGCACTCGGGCGGCAAGAGCCAGCACTGAAAAACGATCTGCGGTACCAGACGGGTTTCAGGCGGCGCACTCGCCGCGGCCGAGCTCTAGCGAGAAGGCCTGGTCGTCGCCCCAATCCTGGTAGATTTCGGGAAACATTTCGGCGGGTTTGGCGAGGTCGCCGGTCAGTTGGCGAAAAGTTTCCACCTTATGACGCAGGACGTACTGGCGGAAGGTTTCATCGGGCTGACGGTTGGCGATGAAGTGGTCGAGCACGCGGCGGACGGCCTGGGGGGCGAGTCGCGCCGGGATGGATTGCACGGCGAGGCCGAAGCGCACGATGCCCTGCTCGTCGAAGCCGCCGCCGAGGAGCATGAGGTAGTAGGGGACCTCGCGGCCGTCGATCTTGCGGGCGTTGCCGTAGAAGCCGAAATCGCCGATCCAATGCTGGCCGCAGGCATTCGGGCAACCGCTGACCCTGATGGCGAGCTGCCGTACGCGCGGGTCCTGGTAATCGGCGACGGCGCGAGAGAGCGCGGCTCCCATGGTCATGGCCTTGGTGAGGGCCAGGTTGCAGGAATAAGCACCCGGGCAAGCCACCACGTCGCCGATGCGGCGGGCGCCCGGAAGACCTAATCCGGCAGTTTCGAGCTCGCGATAGACGCGCGGCAGGTTGGCCAGGGGAACGAAGGCCAGAACCAGGTTCTGGTCGATGCCCACACGCACGGTTCCGTCGCCGGAATGGGAGGCAATGCGGGCCACGGCGCGCAGTTGGGCGCCGGTCAGGTTGCCCTGCTCCACGCGCACGGTGACGGCGGCGTAGCCCGGCTGGCGCTGCTCGATGGCGTTGGTTTCGAGCCACTCGTCGTAGGCCGCGGCTGGAGCCGTGGGCGTACGGTCCAACACCGGAAGTGCAACGCCTGGGCGCGGCTGCCGCGCATCGCCGCTGAAGCCGCCGAAACCTTCGGGCACCAACTCGGGCCACGCGATGCCGCCGTTGGTCAGGATGTCGGCGTACTGGCGGTCGATTTCTTCCTTGAGCCAGGCAAAGCCGCGGTCGCGCACCAGGAATTTGAGCCGCGCCAGGTTGCGGTTCTCGCGGTTGCCGTACTGGTTGAAGACGCGGATCACGGCTTCGATACGATTGAGGAAGCGGTCTTCGGGCAGGAAATCGTCGAGGAGCTGAGCTTCGCGGGGTAGAGCTCCCAGGCCGCCGCCGATCAGGACGCGGAAGCCGCGCTGGCCGTCGCGCAGCAGGGCGCGGGCGCCGACGTCGTTGATGGCGCCGGCGATGCAATCGCGCGACTGGCAGCCATCGAAGGCGATTTTGAATTTGCGCGGCAGGTTGCCGGTGAGGTCTTTGCGCATGAGCGCGTAAGCCACGCGCTGGGCATAGGGGCGCGGATCGAAGACTTCGTCGGCGGCGATGCCGGCCCAGGGGCAGGTGGTCACATTGCGGACGGTGTTGTAGCAGGCTTCGCGATTGGTCATGCCGGCGTCGGCCATCAGGTGCATGAGGTCGGCCACGCGGTCGAGCGGCACGAAGTGATATTGGATGTTCTGCCGGGTAGTCAGGTGGCCTTTGCCGCCGGCAAACTCGTCGGCGATGCGGGCCAGTTGTTCCACCTGCGCGGCGGTCGCGAAACCGCTCGGGATCTTGCACCGGACCATCTGCACACCCGCCTGGCGCTGCCCGTAAATGCCATGCTTCAGTCGAAAGGGACGAAATTCATCCTCGGTGATTTCCCCAGCAAGAAACGACTGGGCGCGTTGGCGGAAAGTTTCGATTTCAGCCCGAACTACTTGATCGTGCTGGGCTTCGAAGGTCTGACGAAGGGCGGTTGCTTCCTGCAGGGATGAAGGCATAAATATTACCCGATCTCTATCTAGATTGTATCATCCCCGCGATCGAAGGAACTGTGTACGGACGTGGGCCCGGAAGCGGGGCCGGATGGTGGGCGGCAAAACAGCCGGCCCGCTGCCACAGGGCGCAGAAGCGTCGAGTAGACGACTCGACGCGGCACCGGGGAGTGCGTGCGCCACGATGGCAGATGTGAAGTTAGTTTGGCGCTGTTCCTGAGGGCCGATGCGTTAACCCACGGTGATGGAAAGGTACACGCCGGGATGGACGGGGTCGCAAAGGAAATACCCGCCGTTCATATAGTCAACGTAAACGTCATCCGTGTAGAGCCATGCCACAGGCCACGGGTTAACCATGGCGAACCAAAAACCGCCGTATTGAAAACGTCGCGATCCGCCACTGAAATCGGAGCGGCTCACGTGGAACGTGTGACCACGGCCAAAACTGGCACGAAACCGATCGGCGGGAATGCTTCCATGGCCGGCCGCCGGCTGGGCTCGGTTAGCCTGTTGTTGCGGCGCCGGTTTCGCCTGCTGCTGTGCGCGCTGTTGTGGCTGTGCCGGTTTCGCCTGTTGCTGCGCGCGCTGTTGTGGCTGCGCCGGTTTCGCCTCTTGCTGTGCGCGCTGCTGTGGCTGCGCCGGCTTCGCCTCTTGCTGCGCGCGCTGCTGTGGCTGCGCCGGTTTTGCCTGCTGCTGTGCGCGCTGCTCTTGCGGCGCGGGTTTCGCCTGTGGCTGCGCCGGTTTCGCCTGTTGCTGCTTCTGTTCCGGTTGTTTCTCCTCACCGCGTCCCTGTGCGTAAGCAGGAGCAATGGCTCCGGGAAGCATGAACAGACTTGCTATTGTTAGGACTTCAATCATCTTCATTAGCGTTTCCTCGATTCCAACTCGGTTAAAGGAGTGCAACCCGGGGTCCTCGCCGGATGGCCTGGCGAATCCTGCCGCCCAATCGCTGGGGAAGGCTGGCGCGCGCCTCGCGGACCGAAATGTGCGGGTGGAAGTGGAGTCCCTATCGTCAACGCCAATTGACCTTATTTGGTCATGCGACCGCCTGAAGTCGATGGCCGGGAGTTCCCCAGGCTTACGCCCAAGGCCCGGCTGGCGTAGAATGGGTTATGCAGTTTGTTCCCTCCCAATCCCGTCCCGGTTTGTTTGCTTCCGACTAAGCTTCCTTCCGCGATCTAGCGGCGCGCGCCGGCGTTTGCCTACACGCGCGCATATCGATTCCAACCGACAACTGAATATCTAAGGAGTAATGCAATGGGGAAGACTCTCGAACTGGCGCGGCCCGATCTGCCGCTGCTATGCGGTGCGTTGCCCGGCCCGAAGGCGCGAGCCATTATCGCGCGCGACCGGGCGGTGGTATCGCCTTCTTACACGCGCGGCTATCCGCTGGTGGCCGAGCGCGGCGAAGGCGCCATGGTGGAGGACGTGGACGGCAACCGCTTTCTGGATTTCAACGCCGGCATTGCGGTGGTGGCCACGGGGCATTGCCACCCGCGCGTGGTCGCGGCCATTCAGCGGCAAGCGGCGCGGCTGATCCACATGTCGGGCACGGACTTCTACTATGAAGAGCTGGCCGCGCTGGCCGAAGAGCTGGCTCGGATCGCGCCGGGCGGCGTGCCGCGGCGGGTATCGTTTGGAAATTCCGGCGCCGAAGCGATCGAAGGCGCCATCAAACTGGCGCGGTATGCGACCGGGCGGGACAAGATTATCGCCTTCTATTCCTCTTTCCACGGCCGCACCATGGGCGCGCTTTCGCTCACCGCGAGCAAGGCGGTGCAACGGGCCGGCTTCGGGCCGCTCATTCCGGGGGTGGTGCATGCGCCGTACGCCTATTGTTACCGCTGTCCGTACGGGCGGACGACGGATACCTGCGCGGTGGAATGCGTCCAGCACATCGAAAAGACGATCCTCAAGACCATCGCGCCGGCGAGTGAAACGGCGGCCATCGTGGTGGAACCGGTGCAGGGGGAAAGCGGATACGTGGCGCCGCCGCGCAAATTTTTCGACGAGCTGGCGCGGGTTGCCGAACAAAATGGTATTCTTCTGATTTTCGACGAAGTCCAATCCGGCATGGGGCGGACCGGGCGGATGTGGGCGGCGGAGCATTTCGACGCGGTTCCGGATATTCTGGCGGTGGCCAAGGGGATCGCCAGCGGAATGCCGCTGGGGGCCACCATCGCGCGGGCGGAGATCATGAATTGGCCTCCGGGAGCGCACGCTTCCACCTTCGGCGGCAACCCGGTGGCTTGCCAGGCCGCGCTGGCGACCATCGCCCTGCTGGAAGAAGGCTTAATCGAAAACGCCGCACGCATGGGCGCGCACATGATGGAGCGGCTGGGCGAGTGGCCGGAGCGGTTCGAGACGGTGGGCGAGGCGCGCGGGCTGGGGCTCATGATCGGCATCGAGCTGGTGCGCGATCATGGGAGCAAGGAACCGAACCCGGCATTGCGCGGCCGGGTGATCGAGCTGGCGTTTGAACGCGGGCTGCTGATTCTGGGCGCGGGAGAGAATACCATTCGCCTCTGCCCGCCGCTGGTGGTGACGCGCGAGCAGTGCGATTTTGCGATGGAGACGATCGAAGATTGCCTCAAACTGGCCATAGCGGAGCAATAATGACGCTGGACGTGGGCTGCGGGATTCACAAGCAGCCGGGGGCCATCGGGCTGGACCGGAATCCCGCCAGCCGCGCCGACGTGCTGGCCGATCTCGACCGCTTCCCCTATCCGTTCGCCGACAGTTCGTTCGACCGGGTGACCGCGATCCACGTTATCGAGCACGTCAACGACGTGATTCGGACGATGGAGGAATTTCACCGGCTGGTGCGCGCGGGCGGCACGGTACGCATCGAAACGCCGCACTACACCGACTTCAGCTCGTTCTGCGACCCCACCCACAAGAGCCATCTCACCAGCTTCAGTTTCCGCTATTTCGGCGAGGACCACGCCGGCTTCGGCTATTATTCGCCGGTAAGATTTCGTGAGATTTCGGTGCGCGTCAAGCTACTGGCTTTCTGGAGATGGCTGGGATTCGAATTTCTGGTGAACCGCTTCCCGCGCTACCGGCGCTTTTGGGAATACTACCTTTGTTACGTGGTGCGGGGGAAGGCGATGGAGTTCGAATTCGAAGTCCTAAAGGCGTGAGGTTTGGGCGATGATGGGCTGGCTGTGGCGCGGGGCGGCGCGGTTGCGCTGGCATTTTCGGCCCGACGAGATCGGCCGCTGGGGCGAGGATCTGGCGCACCGCTATTTGCGGGCGCACGGCTGCACGGTGGTGGCGCGCAACTACCGGCCGCCGGCGGGCTCGGGTGAAATCGATATCGTGGCCTGGCACGGGGAAACGCTGGCCTTCGTGGAAGTGAAAACCCGGGCGAGCTCGGATTTTGCCTTGCCGGAGCGCAACGTGGGCCAGGAAAAGCAGCGCCGCATGCTGCGCGCCGCCGAAGACTACCTGCGGCGCACGGAAGTGCCATGGTCGAGGACGCGCTTCGATATTGTAAGCATCGTGTTGAGCGAACCGCCGCGGCTGGAGTGGAGGCGGGGAGCGTTCCGGCGGCCGATGGAGGGGCGGTGAGGACCCTGGAAACAAACGTCCCGAAGAATCGGGACGCGGCAGCCTGACAGGCTGCGCCACGGGGCGCCTGCTAGAATGGTGCCGTGGCGACGAAGGTCCCGAAAGAGGAGTTGTCGCGAGCGGACGTACGCCGCAAGTTCCGCATCACCGAGCGGCAATTGCAAAGTTGGGAGCGCCAGGACCTGATTCCTCCCGCCAAGCACTACTCCTTTTCCGACCTGATCGCCATCCAAACCCTGATCAAACTGCGGGAAAACCGTATCCAGGCGAAGCAGATCGGGCGCGCTTTGCAATCGCTGCGCAGCAAACTCAGCGACATCAAGCAGCCGCTCAGCGAGCTGCGCATCTCTTCGGACGGCAAGCGGATCGCGGTGCAGCTTGCGGGGCACAGGATGGAGGCCCTGACCGGGCAGATCCTGTTCGATTTCGAAGCTTCGCAAGTGGGGGAAGTCACCAGCCTGCCGCAGGCCAAGGTCAGCGCCAGCCATTTGCGGGATGCGGAATACTGGTTCCAGCGCGGGCTGGAATTGGAGGAAACCGCGGCGCCGGTGGAGGAAGCCGTCGAAGCCTATCGGCAGGCGGTGTCCTTGAACCCGGAAGCCGCCGGGGCGATGGTCAACCTGGGAACGATTTACTACCGCATGCGCAAGTACCCGGAGGCGGAAGCGTTCTATTGCGACGCGGTGGAAGCCGACCCGAGCTACCCGTTGGCGCAATTCAACCTGGGCAATCTCTACGACGAGCTGGGTCGCACCGATGAAGCCTTCGTGTATTACCGGAAGGCACTGGCGCTCAACCCGGATTATGGCGACGCCCACTTCAATCTGGCGCTGCTGTGCGAACGCACCGGCGACAACCTGAAGGCCGTGCATCACTGGAAGATTTACCTCAAGCTGGACCGCACCGGCGAATGGGCCGAAATCGCCCGCAAGCAGTTGGAGCGGCTCAGGCAGGCGACGGTGATTCACCCGCGGTAAGGCGCGTCCAGCCGGACCACACATTCGACAACGGGGAGGGTTCTCGCCTATTATGGTGTTTGGAACCATATGGCGTGCGGAACCTAGCCCACTGCGATGAAGGCGGAATTGCTCTTCCACCAGCGCATCGACTACGACGACGGTGGGATCGTGGAGATGCTGCTATGGCGGGTTCCGGCGCCGGTTCCGCCGTCGACTCACGATTTGAAATACTCGCTATTCTATGGCCGGGAAGGCGTCCGGGGGGTTGGCTACGATAATGAGCGGGGCAAGGGCGATCACCGGCATTTTCGGGGTGAGGAAACAAAATACGAGTTCCGGGGAGTCGAGCGGCTAATGGCCGATTTCTGGTTCGACGTCCGCGCATTGCGAGGTGAGGAATGAGCTCTGTGAAAATCACGGTCGGTGGCTCGATGGAGAAGGATGCTTCGCGCCGATTCATCGACGCATGGCATCGTGCTGAGCGCGGGGACACGTTCAGCGAGCGGCATCTTGCATTTGAAAGCTGGGACGCACTGGCCCGCGTGCTGACCGGCAAACGGATGGAGCTCCTGCGCTACGTCCGCCGTCACGATACCGCCAGCGTGCGCGCTTTGGCCAAGGCGCTGGGACGGGACTACAGAAATGTCCATGCGGACGTCCAAGCCTTGGCAGCCGCGGGTCTTCTGGACTCTACCGGCGATGGCGTTCGCGCCGATTACGACGCGATCGAGACCACCATCGCGATTTGATCCCGCCAAGGATCGATATCAGGCCGCTACTCGACGGTTCCGTGCCTACGGCGGCGGTCGCGTTTTTCACGGGCGAAAGACTTCCCCATCCGCTATACCGCTAGAATGAAAGATTCCGGTGCGTCCGGTCTCAAAATGACAGATCGCAAGCTGCAAGTGATTCCCATTGGCGGGCTGGGGGAATTCGGCATGAATATGACCGCCATTCGCTACGGCGAAGATATTCTGGTGGTCGACTGCGGGATGATGTTCCCCGAAGCCGAGTTGCTGGGCGTCGACCTGGTAATGCCCGACCTCACCTACCTCAAGGAGCATCGGGAGGAGGTCCGGGCGCTGGTGCTGACGCACGGCCACGAAGACCACATCGGTGCGGTGCCCTACTTTCTGGGCGAAATCGACGTGCCGGTTTATGGGACCGAGTTTACGCTGGCGCTGGTAGACCGGCGGATGGAGGAGTACGACCTGGAACAGGAGCCGCGCCTGATTCCGGTCAAACCGAAGGACGTGGTCGAGATCGGGCCGTTCCAGGTGGAGTTCATCAATGTCACCCATTCCATCGTGAGCGCGGTGGCGCTGGCCATCACGACGCCGTTGGGGGTGATCATCCATACGGGCGACTACAAGGTGGACCCGACACCCACCGATAACGAGTTGTTCGACCTGCATACGCTGGCCGAATACGGCAAGCGTGGGGTGGTTTTGCTGCTGTCGGATTCGACCAACGCGGACCGGCCGGGCTACACCGAAAGCGAGCGGGCGGTGCGGCCGCGGATGGAAGAGATCTTCAGCCGCGCCGAGAAGCGGGTGGTAGTGTCCTGCTTCAGCTCGTCGATTCACCGCGTGCAACTGGTGCTGGACCTGGCGCAGGAAAACCGGCGGCGGGTGGCGATTGTGGGCCGCAGCATGGTTTCGGTGACCGAGATCGCCCACTCGCTGGGGCTGCTGACGATTCCGGACGGCATCCTGCTGCGCCCGCAGGACGTGGCGGACTTGCCGCCGGAAAAAGTCGCCGTGCTGATTTCCGGCACGCAGGGCGAGCCCATGTCGGCGCTGTCGCGCGTGTCGGTGGATAACCACAAGCACATTTCGATGGAACAGGGCGATACGGTGGTGCTGAGCTCGCGCATCATTCCCGGCAACGAAAAAGCCATCTTCCGCATGATCGACCACATGTCGAGGCGCGGGGCCGACGTGTTGTACGGCAACATGAATCCGCCGCTGCACGTCTCCGGGCACGGCAGCGTGGAAGAGATGAAGCTGGTGCTGAACCTGGTGCGGCCGCGCTACTTCATGCCCATTCACGGCGAGTTCCGGCAGCTTTCGAAACACGCCCGTCTGGCCGACCATTTGCGCTCGATGGGCCTCGAAGAGACGTTCGTGATGGAAAGCGGCGACGTGCTGGAAATCGACCATCAAGGCGCGCGGCGTGCCGGCAAGGTGCCGGTGGGACGGGTGTGCATCGATTCCGGCTCGGTGGAAGACGTGGTGCAGGAAATGGTGATTCGCGACCGGCGCCATTTGTCGGAGGACGGCATCGTGCTGCCGATCATCGCCATCAACCGGCAGACCGGCAAGATGGAGAACCTGCCGGAGATCGTCAGCCGGGGATTCGCGCTGGCCGAAGAGGGCTCCGAGTTCATGCAGACGGCGCGCCAGGTGGTGGTGAAAACGCTGGAGGGCTCGAACCGGGAGGAGAAGGCCGATTGGGGCGTCATGAAGGAGAAGATCCGCGCCGACCTGAAGCGCTACATCGTGAAGGCAACTTCGCGGCGTCCGCTGATCATGCCGGTGATTCTGGAAATCTGAGCCTTTGGAGATTTGAGGCAACATGGCCTGGCCTGAGGTCCCCGCTCAGTACCTCGAAGACGCCTCCGGTTACCGCGGCCACGCCGAGCGCCTGATCGTTGCCGGGGACGAAGCGGCGGTGGCGGCGGCGTTGCGGGAAGCGGCGGCGGCGCGCGTGCCGGTGACGATTGCCGGGGCGGGAACGGGCGTGACCGGAGCGCGAGTGCCGTTTGGGGGATGGGTGCTGTCGCTCGAAAAGCTCAACCGGGTCGAAATTGGGCAAGGCGAGGCGACGGTGGGCGCCGGGGCGCTGCTGGGCGAGCTGCACGCGGCGGCGCAGCGGAGCGGCCAGTTTTATCCGCCCGATCCGACCGAAACCTCAGCCTCGGTGGGCGGCACCATCGCCACCAACGCTTCCGGCTCGCGCAGCTTTCGCTTTGGCGCCACAAGGCTCTGGGTGCGGGCGTTGCAGGTGGTGCTGGCCGATGGCGCGGTGCGCGAATTCGAGCGCGGACAGGCGGTGGATTTCGACCCCGGCACGATCCCGCTGGCGGGCGTCACCAAGAACACCGCCGGCTATCCGCTGCGGCCGGGCATGGATTGGGTGGATTTGTTCGCGGGCTCGGAAGGGACCTTGGGCGCGATCACCGCCGCGCGGGTGGGGCTGCTGCCCATGCCGCCGGCGCTGTTGGGCGGGGTGATCTTTTTTGCCGGCGACGCCGGCGCGCTGGACGCGGTGGACGCGTGGCGGCCGACGCCGCGGCTGCGCATGCTGGAGTACTTCGATGGCGCATCCCTCGACCTGTTACGCAGCCGGTTTGGGGAGATCCCGAAGCGGGCCGCGGCCGCGCTCCTGATCGAGCAGGAGCTGGATTCCGAGGAAGATCCCGAGATCGACGCCTGGCTGGAGCGGGTGGAAGCCGCGGGGGCGTTTGGCGAAGAAAGCTGGTTCGCTCTGGCCGCCGCCGATCGCGAGCGGTTCCGCCAGTTTCGGCACGCGCTTCCGGAGCTGGTAAACGATACCGTGCGCCGCGTCGGCGCGCTCAAGATGAATACCGATTACGCCGTGCCCCTGGCTCGCAATCGGGAGATGCTGGCCTATTATCGCCGGCGCCTGGAGGAAGAATTCCCCGGCCGCTACGCGATCTTCGGGCACATCGGCGACGCCCACGTGCACATCAACGTGTTTTCCGACCCTGCTAATCCGAAACCGGCTAACGATCTGCTGGTGGAATTTGCGCGCCACGCCGTTTCGCTGGGCGGCACGGTCAGCGCGGAACACGGCTTGGGAAAGCGCAAGGCGCACCTGCTGGAGCTGCAGTATACGCCGGAGCAGTTGGAAGCCATGCGCGCGGTAAAGCGGCGGCTGGACCCGTTGGGGATTCTGGGGCGGGGAATCCTCTTCGGGGCCAATGCCGACACTTGACCGATTTGTGGAACAGGCCTTCGGCCTGTATTTCCGCGTGCTCCATAAAGGCAACCTTGCAGGCGAAAACGCCTGCTCCATAAAGTGGCTTATCCCTTCAGCGCCTGCATCGCTTTGGAAATGAAATTCCAGACCTCCGGCCGGATTGGCAGATTGGCGCGCCTGGTAGATCGCCTTCGTCCCTCCATTTCAGCTTGAGGTCTGACGTTACGTCAGGGTCAAGCGAAAATTTCAGCTTACAAGGTGGGACAGACCATCGTCTTTTGTCGTCTGTCAGTCCTTCGCCCAGCCACAGCAGAATGACAGACGACAAAAGACGATCGTCTGTCCCACCTGGCTTCCCGCGCCGACTCCCCCCATAAGGTAGGATCGAACATGCGCTGCTGTCGGCTTGCCGTCTGGTCCCTGCTTGTTGTGCCCCTCACCGCCGCCGACGATCTGCCTCCCGGCGTCGGCAACGCCGTGGCTTCCAAGACCTGTACCGTCTGCCATGGCGTGGATAAAATCCGCCAGCGGCGGCTTTCGCGCGACGGCTGGGCGGATATTGTGGACGACATGATCGATCGCGGCGCGAAATTGACGGAGCGGGAAAAGGAAACCGTTCTCGCCTATTTGGCGGAAAACTTCGGGCCGACATCCAAGTTGTGGGTCAACAGCGCGCCGCTCTCCGAATGGAAAGCCGTGGCCGGGTTGTCGGTGGCGGAAGCCAGGGCCGTGCTTGATTACCGCCGGCAAAACGGCGACTTCCACCAGATCGGCGACCTGTTAAAAGTACCCGGCGTCGACCCTCAAAAGATAGAAGCGAAGAACGACATCTTCGCGTTCTAGGGGTGGCGAAAGACCTGGAACTGCGTTCGGGTGGGCGGTTCGGTCAGCCAAACAGCCCTGAAATCGCGATCACCGCGCCGGCCAAACCGGCTGTGATGCCGAAAACCGGAAACATTTTTTTCTTGGAAATGAAATAGAGCGAAGAGAGCACCAGGGCGATTTCGAGCAGACCTTCCCCGACGTCGTAGCGCAGGGCGCGATGCTCGTCGGCGTCGGCCGCGGCATCCGCCTTGTCGGCGCGCTCCTGAATTTCGGAACCCTGCCTCTCGTATTTCTTGAGCTGGCCGACGGAATCATCAAGCAGTTTTTGGGCCGCGGGATTGGTTTGGGCCAGCAGGCCGGCCAGGCTCTGTCCAAGCTCGACGTTGTGAAACTTGACGCGCGTGGCCTGGTAGTGGGCCCATTCGTCGTTCGCCGTCGACTTGTGCATGATGGCGGCAGTGTGGGTTCTGTGCGAGGCGATAGTGACAATCGCCAGGGCGACCGCCAGCAGCGCCGCCAGAAGGCCCACCCTCTGCCCCATTGGGTCCGTCTCGTGACCTTCGTGATGAATCTCAAGTTCCGCCATGGGTTTCTCCGTATTATAGTCGCATGGGCACCGGTGGCGCAGGCTCCGCGAAAAGGGACGAAGAATTCATGCGGGAAGCGCTGCGCCTGGCCCGCCAGGCCGCCGCCGAAGGCGAGGTGCCGGTAGGCGCGGTGGTGGTGGTGGAGGGCGAAATCGCCGGCCGCGGCTGGAACCGGCCCATCGCGGCCTCGGACCCCACCGCGCACGCGGAAATCGCCGCTCTGCGCCAGGCCGCGGCCCGCATGGGCAATTATCGCCTCGACGGCGCGACACTCTATGCCACGCTGGAGCCTTGCGTGATGTGCGCCGGAGCGCTGGTGGCCGCCCGCGTGGCGCGGTTGGTGTTCGGGGCGCGGGACCTGCGCTTCGGCGGCGTGCGCAGCAAGTTCCGCCTGGCCGATTCCGAAACCCTCAATCACCAGGTGGAAGTCGTCGAAGGCGTGCTGGGCGCCGATTGCACCGCCCTGCTGCGCGGCTTTTTCGAAGAGCGCCGATGAAGTGCCGAAGGGCGCGGAAGACTGAATGGACGCGGAGTCTGGCGAGGGGCCGGGGTGTTCGCCTGTGGTTCGTCAGGACGAAGGTCCAGGGAGGATCGCCCTAACGTGCGGCCCCTCTTCCTCAATCCTAAGGGGAAAACTGCGCATCCGCCATACTCTATTAGGATGATACCGGCGGATGGTTCGCAGTAGCCTGGTGGCCGCCTTTCGGCCCTTTTTGCCTACTGGCCTTTATAGTTGAACCGGTATCCCAAAATCGCTTTGACCAGCAGGCGCTCGGTAGCCTGGGTCACGCCGACGCCTACGCCGAAGTTGAACTCCCAATTTTTGCCGAAATCGACGTCCACGTTGGGAAAAATCTGCTGTTGCTGGTCGCGCAGCGCATCGAAGCCGGTGACCGGGCCCAGCGCGCCGTAGTATTCAATCCCGGCGGCGAGCTTCTTGGTCACGTCGTAGCTGAACTTGAAATTCGGCGAGAACTCGTAGCCGCGCGGCTGCTCCGGCCCGCGGAAGGATTTCTCGATGGCCGGGTTGAAGCACAGGTACCATTTCTCGATCTTCTTATCCACGATCGGCCGGATTTCCCAGGTCCAGGTGTCGGCCGAAAGATTCGGCCGCACCCAGCCGAATTCCGTCGAGAGACTCAGGCCCACCGGCAGATGATATTTTTCGGGCACCGCGATCCGCGGGCGGAGGTGCGAGCCGACATAATACCAGGTGCCGTTCTGGATGCTGGTAAACACGTAAAAGCCAGTCTCGAACCACTCGTCGAATCCGTGCGTGATCTCCAGCGTTTCGTGCTCGGCGTGGTTGTCGGGAAGCACCCCGTCGATCCTGGTCTTGAATCCGTCGACGGTGAAATTGCTGTGCAGTTCGGTCATGGTGACGCCAGGCGGCACCAGGTCGGAGGCGTACACCTGAATCTCGTAGTTGCTCTGCGCGCGAATCAGAATGGAGGTGAACAGGAAGCCCGCGGCGAAGAGTGGCAAACGCATAGGAAGCTTTACTTTATACGATGCCGCTGGCCGGCCGCCTCGCGATAGATCTCCAGCACCTGCCGCGCCGTGTCCCGCCAACTGAATCGCGCCACCTGGTCGAACCCCTTTTGTATCAAAGCGCGCCGCATGGACTCATCCACCAGCACCTCCCGGATGCCGCGCGCGATATCGAACACGTTTTCCGGATTCACCAACATGGCGGCGTCGCCCACCACCTCGGGCAACGAACTGACGCCCGAGGTGACTACCGGCGTGCCGCAGGCCATGGCTTCGAGCGGCGGCAGGCCGAAGCCTTCGTAGCGCGAGGGAAACACGAACGCCGCGGCCGACTGATAGAAACAGCGCAAGGTATCGGAGGGAACAAAGCCGAGAAAGCGCACCAGGTGTCCGATGCGGCTGCGAAAGACGGCCTGGCGCACGGCGGAGTTTTGCGCAATGGTATCGCCGATCAGGATCAAGCGCAGGTCGCGGTACTGGGGATGATCGGCGAGCTGTTCGCGCAACACCGCAAAGGCCTCCACCAGGCGCGGGATGTTTTTGTGCGCCCGGATATTTCCAGCGTAGAGCAGGTATGGATACTCAATCTGGTAACGCTCCAGGATGCGCCCGTTTTGTTCGGCGTTCGGCGCCGATGCGCTGGCGGCGAACTCCGAATCGGGGGCATTGTAGATACGGCGAATTCGCCCGGGCGGCACGATCACGGTATTCTCCACGTCGCGCTTGGTGGCGTCGGAAACCGCGATCAGGAAACTCGCCCGCTTCAAGCCGCGCCGGAAGCGCCAGCGGCGCAAAGACAGCCGCACCCGCGAATGCTCCGATTCGAACAACAGGTTGGCCATGTCGTGAATCGTCACCACGTACGGCTGCGGCATCCACAGCGGCACGCGGTTCAAGGGAATATGCACCAGGTCCGGTTTGAGCTGGCGGATGAACATGGGGAACAACAGGTTGTCCAAGTGCGAATCGTCGGGGCGCGAGTAGACGGCCACCCGAAAGTTTTCCGGCAAGCCGGCCAGAGCACGGGCGTCCTCCACGCCAGCCACCAGGGTATAGCGGTTGGTGGAGTCGATCAGGCCCAGCCCATGCACCAGGCCGCGTATGTACGTGCCGATGCCGAAGTCCTTCACTCTTCGGGCGTCGATGGCGATGTTTAATGGCATGGGCTCGATTGCGCCAGTCCGGGCGGCGCCGGCTCGAATCAGGCCTTAGGGCAGTCGCGCCTCCAGGCATACAGCGGGAAGCCTTCGGTCAGGGCGGCCACTTTGCCGGCCACGCCGGCCAGAACGGCTTCGTCCTCGATATGCAGCAGCACCTCGGCAATCAGGCCGCCCACTTCGCGCATTTCGGCTTCGCCGAAACCGCGCGTGGTCACCGCCGGCGATCCCAGCCGGATGCCGCTGGGATTGAACGGCGGGTTGGTATCGAAGGGAATGGCGTTCTTGTTGACGGTGATACGCGCGCGGTCCAGGGCCTTCTCGGCTTCCTTGCCGCGCACCCCTTTGGAAAACACGTCCACCAGCATCAGGTGCGTGTCGGTGCCGCCGCTGACTAGGCGGAAGCCGTGGCCGATGAGGCTTTCGGCCAGCGCGCGCGCGTTCGCCACCACCTGCTTCTGATAGGCCACAAATTCCGGCTGCTGGGCTTCCAGGAAACAAACCGCCTTGGCCGCTACCACGTGCACCAGCGGGCCGCCCTGCATTCCCGGGAATACCACCTTGTCGATCGCCGCGCCGTATTTTGCCTTGGCCAGGATCAAACCGGCGCGCGGGCCGCGCAGGGTCTTGTGGGTGGTGCTGGTGACGATATCCGCCCACTGGCACGGGTTGGGATGCAGGCCCGCCGCCACCAGGCCAGAAATATGGGCCATATCCACCAACAGCACCGCGCCCACCTCGTCCGAGATTTCGCGGAAACGCGCGAAATCCAGAGTGCGGGGGTAAGCGCTGGCGCCGGCGATGATCATGCGCGGCTTGTGCTCGCGGGCCAGTCGCGCCAATTCGTCGTAGTCGATGAGCTCGTCTTCCCGGCGCACGTTGTACGGCACCACGTGGTAGGTCTTGCCCGAGAAGTTGAGCTGGTGGCCGTGGGTGAGGTGCCCGCCGTGAGCCAGGTTCAAGCCCATAATCGTGTCGCCCGGCGAAAGCACGGCTGCATAGGCGGCCTGGTTGGCCTGCGAGCCGGAGTGCGGCTGCACGTTGGCGTATTCGGCCCCGAAGAGCTGCCTGGCGCGTTCGCGAGCGAGGTTTTCCACCACGTCGGCATACTCGCAGCCGCCGTAATAGCGTTTGCCCGGATAGCCCTCCGCGTACTTGTTGGTGAAGACGCTGCCGGTGGCTTCCAGCACGGCTTCGGAGGTGAAATTCTCGCTGGCGATGAGCTCGAGTTGCCCATTCTGCCGCGCGGCTTCCTGCCGGATCGCCCGGTAGATCTCAGGATCGACCTCGGCCAATGGCCGCTGTAAACGTTCTGCTGGCGTCATATTGAGTTTGGCTCCCTCCGGCCCGGGCGCCCCGGACCGTGCGTGAGGCGGTTAACGGTCTTGCCCCAGGCGGGCAATCCCGGCCACGCGGCGCGCGTGCTCTTTGCGCGCAAACCCGGCGTGGTCGGCTGCGATGGCGACTTTCATATCGGGGAACCCCGATTTTAGCATGGGCGATAGCGCTGGCGATCTTTGCCGCCCATCCGCGCTCCGCTGCCGGTAGATTGCGGAACCGCCTGGAAGAAAGGCCGACCGGGGGGTCGGCCGCCCCACTCAGCACAGGGGATCAAGCCGCGGCAGCGAGAGGTTTTCCGAGGCAACAGCGTTTGTATTTTTGGCCGCTGCCGCAGGGGCAGGACTCGTTACGGCCGATTTTGGGGTCTTGGCGGCGGTAGGGCTGCTCCGTTTGGGCATCTTTGTGCATGGTGCAGCGGGGTTGTGCGTGGTGGATGGTTGTGCAGTTTTGTGCGGCGGGCACGGCGGGTTCGGGTTCCTCCGGCTCGAATTCAGGCTCTTTGGCTTCGGCTTCGTCTTCCGGGATTTCGCTGTCGAGCGGAGCGTTGAAGAGATCGTTGAAGGTTAAGGGTTTTTCGGGTTTGGGAGGCGGCGGGGTGGCGGCCTTTTCAATGATGAACATGGCGGCTTTGAGGCGGACGGAGGGGGGAGCTTTGGGGTCGGTGAGGATGGCGCGGAGGGTCTCAAAGGCGAGGTCGGCGAGGGTTTCGGCGCGTTCGCGAAACATGAGGGCGCGGTCGTACTGAGCGTGGGCCAGGGCAACGTGGAAGCGGGGGAAATTGCGGCGCCAGTAGGCGATGGTGTTGCGGTGAACGCCGGCCTGGGCGGCGGCATCGGTGAGATTGGCGCCGGATGACAGGGCGTCGATAACCTGGAGCTGTTCAGGGGAAAGTCCGGAATCGGTCATAAGGGTCAGCTTTCGGTCACACCATAACGGGCGAGCGCGGAAAAAGGGAGACGCGAAACGGGCGGATTGGCTGTAACGGATTGAAACGAGGGGAACAAAAAATGTTTGGAAGTTTGGTGACCGGGCAGCGGGCACGGGCGCCTTTGTGCATTTTTGTGCATGGAAACAAGTGTCCCGACAGATCGCCCGGTGGAGACCAGGTGGGACAGACAAGCGGTTCTCGCCGTGTTGGGCGGTCGTCCACCGTGGAAAGACATGACAGACGACGAAAGGCGATCGTCTGTCCCACATCTTTCGTTTGTTGGGCGGTCGTCCACCGTGGGAAGACATGACAGACGACGAAAGGCGATCGTCTGTCCCACATCTGGGGAAAACCGTCGCCGGCGCGCTCATGCTTCCAGCAACACCTTGAGAGTGCCGGGCGCGGCGGCCCGGGCGAATGCCCGCGGAGCTTCGGAGAGCGGGAAGCGGGCCTGGATCATGGTTTCGACGGGAATAATCCGGTGCTCCAGGAGCGGCAGGGAAGCCTCGAAGCGGCCGCAGCGCGAGCCCACGAGGGTGATTTCGTTGACGATCAGTGGGGCGGTATCCACGGCTACGGCGCCGTGTACGGTGGATTTGAGAATCAAGGTGCCACGCGGGCGCAGGAGCTGGGCGGCGGCGCGCAGACCATCGGCGGAGCCGGTGGCATCCACCACGAAATCGAAGGCGGCGGCGGGGAGGGCGCCGGTAGTTACCAGGGTGCGGACGCCGCGGGCGGCGGCGATGGCGAGCTTGGCGGGGTGATGGCCGAACTGGTGGACCGGGTAGCCGTAAGCGTCGAGCGTCATGGCGACCAGGAGGCCCAGTTTGCCATCGCCCAGCACGGCGACGCGTTCTCCCCAGGGGATGGCCACCTGGTCGAGAATTTCGCAGGCGGCGGCCAGCGGTTCGGCGAAGACGGCGCGCTCGGACGGGAGGTCGCCGGGCAGCACATGGAGGTTCGTTTCGGGCAGGGTGAAGTACTCGGCGAATGCGCCGGGGTGGTTGACGATGCCCAGGACGGAGCGGGAAGGGCAATGGCGGCCGAGTCCCCTATGGCAGGAATCGCAATGGCCGCAGGCGAGGTTGATTTCCCCGACCACGCGCTTGCCTACGAGAGCGCGGCTGGCGGCTTCCACGACTTCGGCCACGAACTCGTGGCCGGGCGTGCCGGAGAAGCCGTAATAGCCGCGCTGGAGTTCCAGATCGGTATTGCAAATGCCGGCGACGAGGAGGCGGAGGAGGGCGTGTCCGGGCGGCCTCTTGGGCGGATCGATCTGTCGCGTGGCGACGGTTCCGTTTTCCAGGTGAACAGCCAGCATGCACTTATAATAAAGCTTCATGCCCGCCGAGCTGGTTTGCATCACGGAATGGTGCCGCGCGCGATTTCCGGTCACCGAAGTTGTGTACAATTGCCCGCGCTGCGGTGGATTGGTGGAAGCGGTGTATCCGCGCCAGGAATGTCCGCCGGAGCACTGGAAGGCGCTGTGGCGAAACCGGCGGACGTCGAACGCGGCACTGGACCAGAGCGGGGTGTGGCGCTACCGCGAGTTCATTGCGTTCGGGAGCGAAGAGCACGCGGTGACGTTGCGCGAAGGGGACACGCCGATGCTCGAAGGCCGCGGGGCTGCCGGCTACGGCGGGCTGGACCGGCTGGTGTTCAAGCACCAGGGTTTCAACCCCACGGGCTCGTTCAAAGACAACGGTATGACGTGCGCGGTGGCGCAAGCCAGAAGGCTGGGGCTGCGGCGGGTGGGGTGCGTTTCCACCGGCAACACTTCGGCCTCGATGGCGGCATACGCAAGCGCGGCCGGGCTGGAGCCGGTGATCTTCATTCCCAACGGCAATATCGCCTACGGCAAGCTGGCACAAGCGCTGGAATACGGCGCGCGGACGCTGCAGGTGGAAGCCAATTTCGACCAGATTCTGGCGCTGGTGCGGCGCCTGGCGGACCGGCTGGGCATTTACCTGCTGAATTCGATCAACCCGTTCCGCATCGAAGGACAGAAGACCATCATGCTGGAAATGATGGATCAGCGCGACTGGCGGGCGCCGGACTGGGTGGTGGTGCCCGGCGGCAATCTGGGGAACACGTCGGCCTTCGGCAAGGCGTTCCGAGAGATGCGGCAGTGGGGGTTGATCGACCGCACTCCGCGCCTGGCGGTGATTCAAGCGGAGGGGGCGTCGCCATTCTACGAGCTGTTCCGATCGGCCGATCGCTCGCACCTCGCGGCCAATCCGCATCCGGAAACGCTCGCCACTGCGATCAAGATCGGCGATCCGGTATCGTGGCCGAAAGCGCTCCACGAAGTGCTGTCGTCGAGCGGCACGGTGGAGCGGGTGACGGAGCAGGAGATTGCCGACGCCAAGGCGGTGATCGGGCGGTGCGGGATCGGGTGCGAGCCGGCGTCGGCGGCAACGCTGGCGGGCATCCGCAAACTGACGGCGGCGGGTGCGATGGCGCGCGATGCGGACGTGGTGGCGGTACTGACGGGCAACGTGCTGAAGGACCCGGACTACATTCACCGGTACCACACCGGCGCGCTCGAAGACCCGGCGGGGCGGGCGATCCGGTCCACCTACGCCAACGCGCCGGAAGTAGTAGCGGCGGATGACGAGCGGATCGCCGCGTTGTTGGCGAGGTAGGCGCGGCGCGACCGGCGATAAAATGGCCGGCGCTACGAGCGAGTCTTCGCGATTCGATTTCCGGGATTCTCCGGTTGCGCCAGCACCCGCTGCCGGCGAAGGTGCGCCAGCAGCCGATATCCGAAAACGATGGCCGCCAGCAGTGCCGCAATCGCCCAAGTCAAGTCGCCCAGCACCGCGGATAGGGCCATCACGCGATCGCTGAAGAACCGCCCCAAGGAAATATAGACGGCCGCGCCCGTGAGCTCACCTAGAACGTCCCAGAAGAGAAACCGGTGCCACG
>Ga0182014_10001341_pt1 | contig 33044 bp, 22 predicted proteins | sample 612S2DmetaG_FD_120489 | JGI IMG/M metagenome (GOLD analysis project Ga0182014, IMG submission 120489) | Permafrost microbial communities from Stordalen Mire, Sweden - 612S2D metaG | ecosystem: Environmental > Terrestrial > Soil > Wetlands > Permafrost | place: Sweden: Stordalen | collected... | reverse complement strand
TTTTACATTGGCATCGTCTGTGTTCTTATCCGGTGCAATAGTCTTTGCCTTCTCAATATCCCAGTGGTGGCCTGCACCCGAGTACCAGTGCTCGGCGATGATGTCGAAGTTGCCCATGCAGCTTTTCAGGAAGCTGCCGTCCCAGTCGGAATCTGTTCCATACAGAGGCCCCAGGTTCCCTACATACTTGGCACGCGATTCGGGCGGCACATTATCGTTCTGCAGCATCAGGCCCGATGCGATCAGAGTGATGGACGGGTCTGCTTGGCGCATCGCCTTGGCAAATTCATTGTGCTTCAGCATAAAGAACTTCAGATCCGTGCGGCCAAGCTGCCATGCGCCCCAGGGCTCGTTGCCGATGTTCCAGAATTTGACGTGGTATGGCTGGGGATGGCCGTTCTTCGCGCGTTGCGCTCCCATGTAGGTGTTCACGGACCCGTTCATGTACTCGACTTCTTCCGCCGCCGAGTGCGAGTCGCCGAAGCCGGCGTTGACGCTGATGTAAGGCTCCACGTTGATGAGCTTGCACAGCGTCATAAACTCGTCCAGGCCCAGATCGTTGGTCTGCATCGCGCCCCACGCATTGTCGAAGTCCGGCGGACGCTTATCGATGTCGCCGACGATGTGATACCAGATCAGGCCGGAGGTGTAGTTGCCGCCGTACCGCCAGAAGCCCATCTTGATCTGACGCAAGAGAGATGTTGTGTCGGGCCGGAATCCGTCGATGTTGTCGGCTGGCATCAGTGACAGCGTGCCGATGTGGAAGCTGCCCGCGCCCGTGCCGGTGATTTCGAGGGTGGCGTCCGAGGCATCGGCTTTCGCCGTGAAAGCCAGCGGGAACTTCTTGTACTCGTTCGTGAGCGCCGGTATCGTGATTGTCTGGCGGCCGTTTTCGCCCGCGCCCCAGATCAGCGAGACCTTGATCGTGCTGCCCGGAGTTCCACGCAGATAAATCCGCCCGGTATATTTCTTGTCCTTGACCAGAGCAAGGCCCGCTTGCTGGATGCCGTGCGGCGTGGCGGAGTCGAGCTTGATGCGCGGACTCTGGTCGCCTACAAACGGATGCTCTTTGTCCATCACAACCGTATCTTCGGGACCGACGGGATGCCATTCGCGAACCTTCATGCTGAATGGACCGCCTTGCGGCTTGGCTGAAGTTTCGGGCTTCTTGGCGGTAATGGGAAAGTAGAATTTGCGGTCATCGAGCATCTCGGCCCAGAGACTGCCATACATAGTGCCGCCGATGTGCTCGATGAACTGGCCGTACAAGTACTTTGAAATCGGCGCTCCGATTTGACTGGCATTGATGCTGGCTGTAATTGCCGCTCCGGCGCCGCCGGGAGCTGCCTCCTGTGCCTTGCTGCCGCAGGCAACGCAGCCGATCCATACGCAAACAGCCAGCAACGTGCCGGGTCTCCAGGCAGAAAGCGTTTTACGCAACAAGGTCATGGTCATGGTATTTTCTCCTTCACACTGCATCAATTTGACAGCGAATGGTCAAGGGTTCTACTGTGCTGCACGGGTATACGTTTTCTCAACGAGCGATACTGGCGCGTCTTTAGGAGAAGACGCCTGAGTCGCCCTCCTGGCCGCAAACGGCTGTGTAAAACAGCTTCATCAACAATAAGAGGAGATCGAATCTCTATGACGCAATCTGCTAATCATCATCTCATGAACCGTCGTGAGGCCTTGCTCTTAGGGGCAACGGCAGGTATAAGCGCCGCTCTGGGACCGGCTGCTCTTGCAATGGATAGCACCAAAACCGCGGCCCACCAACAGGAGCCCGGAAACTGTTCAACGCCCCGCACCGCGGTCGCGAACACCCAGTACGGCAAGGTGCGCGGCTTCGTGGATGGCGGCGTGCTCACATTTAAGGGCATTCCCTACGGTCAGGACACAGGCGGCGAAAACCGCTGGCTGCCGGCCAAGCCTCCTAAGCCCTGGACGGACGAGTACCCCGCGCTGATCTATGGCCCCAACTGTCCCCAGCATCTGCACGACTTCTCGGGGCTTGAGCAGTCCTTCATTCAGGATTGGGATGATGGCTACCAGGGCGAAGACATGCTTAAGCTGAACGTCTGGACGCCCTCGCTCACCGGCAAGCGCGCGGTAATGGTCTACTTTCATGGCGGCGGCTTCAGCTTCGGCTCCTCCTATGAACTGCCCTCGCATGAGGGCGCGCAGATGGCCCGGCATCATGACATCGTGCAGGTCTCGGTCAATCACCGTCTCAACATCCTCGGCTTCTTCGACCTTTCGGAGATCGGCGGCGCGGCCTACGCAGATTCGGTCAACGTGGGCATGACCGACCTGGTTGCTTCGCTGCGCTGGGTCCACGACAACATCGCCAACTTCGGCGGCGATCCGGATCGCGTGATGATCTACGGCCAGTCCGGAGGCGGCTCCAAGGTAACCACGCTGATGGGCATGCCTTCGGCCGCCGGGCTCTTCCATCGCGCTTCGGTGCAGTCGGGCGGTGGAGGCAATCCTCCCAGCGCGGAGCAATCCAAAGCGCTCGCCAGGCAGGTGATGATCGAACTCGGCCTCCAGCCCAACGACCTCGCCAGCCTGCAGAAGATGGACTGGGCCAAGCTGAATGCGGCGGGCAATGCCGCCGTCACCAAGATCAACCCGCCGATGAAGCCGGGGATGGGTCCGTTCTCCGCTTCGGGCATGCCGCCGCGCGCCGGCTTTGGACCCACTGTGGACAGCCGCACCATCACCGTGCGCTCCTTCAATGAAGCCGCGCCGGAGATCTCCAAGAACATTCCCATGCTCATGGGCTCGGTCAGCGAAGAGGGCAACAGCATGCGCTCCCGGCCCATCGAGGCTGAGTGGATGGCCTCGCTCACCCGCCTCTACGGCGAAACAAAGGCTGCTGCCGTTGTGGCCGCGTTGAAGAAGGCGCATCCGGAGAAGAGCATCCGTACGCTCTCTTATATGTGCGGCGGGTCGATGCTGAACAGCATCGCGATCCGCAACAACGTGGTGCGCATGGCCAATTTGAAGTGCGCGCAGAAGGCGGTGCCGATCTACACCTACTACTTCACCTGGCAGTCGCCGATGCTGGAGGATGCTGGCGCATGGCATACCGCCGAACTGGCCTTCTGCTTCGATAACACCAAGCGGTGTGAACAGGGCACTGGCAACACCCCCGAGGCGCAGGCGCTAGCAAAGAAGATGGCCACGGCATGGGCCAACTTCGCCCGGACCGGGAATCCCAGTCAGCCGGGTCTGATCTGGGAGGCTACCGATCCTGATCGCTGCCAGACAATGGTGTGGGACAATGTATGCCGTATGGTTGATGACCCTGAAGGAGAAGTACGTAAGATCCTGCTGAGTTGAGTGCGTTCAACCATCATCTGCGGAAGAGGAACCGCTGACCTGCAGTTGCCTGCTGCATAATGAACCCTTCGCACAATTACCAAACAAGACTCCCCCGGTTGAACCCGGGGAGTTTTGTCGGTGTCCGATTAAGCGAATTCCTGATCAAGCCGAGACTCGGCATAGGGAGCGACCACAAAAGTGATCACAAAACTAGACGGATGAACAATAACGCGAAGCAAATGTATGGTCTGCCCTTGACACTTCAAAAAGCAGAATTATCCACATTGCTCATGATTTCCTATACCCGGCGGGGATTCAAATCTTTGTACCCGTGCGCAGCTCCATCATGGCCGCAGAATCTTCAGGATCGAACGAAGCAACGAAACCTCTGCGCCGCTCTCCACCCAGATCGCCGTTCCATCCGGCAAGATGTGGATCTAGCCGGTCGAGGACGATGCCGGCGCAACCGGCAACAGAGGCGCGTCGCTGGCGTTGGCTGTAGCAAGGTTCGTTCCCGTGCCGCTGCCGCCGCCCGCTTCAGGTGTGGACAATACAACCCAGCAAGGCACAGGAGCACTGCTCCTTCGCCCCTAGCCTGCCCTTGCGATAGCCCCGCCGCCAATCGAAAACCTGATGCGAGTTCATGCCCTCGGCCTGCGCTACTCGCGACACGCTCGCTCCGGGGAACAACGTCAACGCTACGATCCGCCGCTTCTCCGCCACCGATCGATAGACTCGCGCCCGCCGCACCGCCCGCTTTCTGTTCGAATAGGCCATGTACTCATCGTTAAGGAATACACTGAGGCCTGTCCATATGGAAACTTGGGACGCTTACAGTCCAGGGACACTCCAGGGATATTTACCCCTCGGTGGCTGTGGATTGCAGAGAAGAGCGAAGGTGAGCTTCTCTACAATCCACAGGTATAGGAGTGGCAGCGCTATGGTTTGGGCGCAAAGGTAGTGCTTAAGGCAGCTTGCAATTTGGCGGCAAAGTCTGCCGTTTGCTTGTCATCCACCTTGGGATCGTCCCAAGGATCCGCTTGGAGGAGGTTGTAGCGCTTACTGGTGAACACCCCGACGCGGAGCGTTGTAGGGGTGTCGTCCGTCTTGATGGCGATGACCTGATAGTTTGTTCCGACCTGATGATGGCCGTAAGCGTACGCCCTTCCCTCTTGACCTGAGAAGCGGCGGTATGTGTAGGGGATAAGGACTGATTTCGGAAGTGTCCACTTGAAAACAAGTGGACACTTCGTTGCTCCCGCAAGAGTCTGTCACACTCGCCGTCACGACACCAGATGGGAGCTTCGGACGCTTACAAAGAACAACATGAGAACGCGGGTTTAGTTCAAGGGGGCATAGCATATGCCTATTCGCGGATCGCCAGCTGCCAGATAGCGAATGCCGTTGGCATATAGGACGGATTGCCGATATCGGACTCGGTTCAGCATCAACGCGGGATCGTGACTCTAGCCAGCCACCTCCGAGGTCAGCGATGCACCCTCTAATCCCAACGCTTCGGCCTTCACCTCGACCAATCCTTGTTTGCCGGTTGGCCTCACAACGAGAAGACACTCGCCGTGAAACGTGTTTCGCCGCGGCTGGAGGAAGCTGGCTACATCCTTCGGATTCGCGTTGCCCAGAGCAGCCAACTCGCCTGCACCCGTGATGATAAAGCTCACCGAAATCACCGCATCAGGAACCAGCCGGCCATCTTCGTCCACGACCTGAACCATGACATAGCTCAGGTCGTCGCGCGTCTTTTTCAAAGTGGTACGATCGGATCGCAACACCAGTTTGTTCGCCTTGTCCGCCGTGGTGAACGCAATGCTCCCTATCATAACTCCATCTTTGTACGCCACGGCCTGAAGCTCGCCGGGCGCATAGGGCACGGTAAACTCCGCCTTCAAGGAATCCTTCTCCGTCAGCGTCTTCGATTCCAGTTCCTTCCCGTTCAGCAGTACCGTCACCTTGTCGCCTCGGGTATAAACGCGCACGGTGAGCGGCGTTCCCTCCATGCCCGGCCATGTCCAGCTTCGCAGCTCGTCGCTCCAGCCCCACAGGCCGATGTACTCCTTCCAGCGTTCCGGCACCGGCCGCTGCACCGCCATCTCCACATTGCTCCGATGCCATACCACATCGCGAAAGTAGGACTGTGGCTTCTTGTTGCCGATCAAGTCAATGTCGCCGCAATAGGAATTGAACCACGGATAAGGTCGCGAGTAGATTTCGGGCGCTTCACCCGTGCTAATGGTTGCATGCCCAATTCCGGACTCACCAAGGTAGTCGATTGCGGTCCACACAAAGTCGCCCAGAACGCAGCTGTTCTTCTCCACCGCCTGCCAGTTCTGGAAGGCCTGATTCGGGAACGACTCCGTCCCATCATCACACGCTCAGGATATTTCGCGTGGTCGTTCTCGTACTCCGACCACTGGTAGTTGTATCCGCCCACATCCAGATAAGTAAACGCCGGCTGTATATCCTGCCACGTCTGGCCCGGATGATCCCACGCGGAGCAGATCGCCGCCGTGACCGGCCGGGTTGGGTCAAGTTTGCGCGCAGCCGATTGCAGCGCTCTGCCAATCTCCACTCCACGCAGCTCTGCCCGCTCATGGATCTCGTTTCCGATGCTCCAGAAAACCACGCTCGGATGATTACGGTCACGCAGGATCATGGCTTGCAGATCGCGTAGCCACCAATCTTTGAAGTACAGGTGGTAGTCCTGCGGATTCTTGCCAGCTTCCCAGCAGTCAAACGCCTCGTCGATTACCACCATGCCAACGCGGTCGCACGCATCCAGAAAGTCGCGCGAGGGCGGATTATGGCTGGTGCGAATCGCGTTATATCCGCTCGCCTTCAGCGTCTGAACGCGGCGCTCTTCCGCGCGCGGGATGCAAGCCGAGCCCAGCACGCCGTTGTCGTGGTGGACGCAACCGCCCTGTAGCTTCATTGGCGCTCCGTTGATACGCAGCCCGCCCGCCGCATCAATTTCGATCTTGCGTATGCCCACGTTCAGCGCCGTCGCATCGCCGACTTCTCCGGCACTCTCAATGACAACCTCTGCACGATAAAGGTTCGGCTCCGCAGGCGACCACAACTTCGGATTCGAAACCTTGATCGAGGAAGTGGCAATCGCCTTCCCATGCGCGCCCACGGTGACCGGAACAGAGGCTTCACCTGCCGGAGCACCCGCCTCATCCAGCAGCCGCACTCGCACTGTTGCTCGGCTGGCCGCAGATGCGCCGTTCTCCACCGTCACATCCAGGTTCACAGTCGCCGCATCTTTCGCAACCTGTGGCGTCGTCACGTTGATGCCGAACTCAGGTAACCGCAAATCTCCCGCCACGTTCAACCAGACCTTGCGGAAGATGCCCGACCCCGAGTACCACCGGCTATTACGTCCCTTGTTGTTCACCTTTACGGCGACTACGTTTCTGCCGTCCTTCAGGTGCGATGTCACGTCGAATGCAAACGGTGTGTAGCCATAGGAATGGTTCCCCAATATCACGCCATTGATCCACACATCGCAGTTCATGTAGACACCTTCGAAGCGGAGCTCGACCAGGCCGCCATTCGTAACCTTCGGCTTGTCGAAGGCCTTGCGATACCAGCCCACGCCGCCCACGGTCCAACCGGTCGCAATCTGGCCTTCACTGGCATACGTATCAAAGGGTCCAGTCTTCAGGGGAATGGTTCCCTCGGTCCAGATCGAACCCGCGCCCTCCGGTTCGGCGCCCGGAAGATCCTCAATGCTCCAATCATGCGGCACATCGAGAACGCGCCACGATGTGTCGTCGAACGCTGCCGCCTCTGCGGCCTCAAGGTCGCCGCGATGGAAGCGCCAGCCGTCGGTGAAAGCCAAGGCGCCAAATATCCTCACGGCATCTTCGGGCCAAGCGGCCGCCGCACGCTTCTTCGCCATCTCACCCATTGCGCCCACGGGCAAAATCGTGGCCGCCGCCACTCCAGTCAGCCCCTGCAGTGCCTCGCGACGGGTCTATGTCAGTTCATTTCCGATATTCGTCATCGCATCCGTACCGTTCATGTTCACCTTCCCCACAGAAAATGTTTTGCAAGACGCAACCGTCCTAAACCAATGATCGCAGCCATCTCATGAACCCTTTGGTTGAGACCAGATCTCTGCAACTCCGCTATACATCGCATAGATCAACAGCCTGACGCAGACTCGTAAGCGGATCTCCAGTGGGCATAAACTCGTGCGCCATGTAGCCTTTGAAGCCCGAGTCCACAATCGCTTTCATTACACCAATCCAGTGGATTTCCTGCTGGTCATTCAACTCGTGCCTGCCGGGAACGCCTCCCGTATGAAAGTGCCCCAGCCAGCGGATGTTATCGCGGATAGTCTGAATCAAGTCGCCTTCCATGATCTGCATGTGGTAAATGTCATAGAGCAGCTTCACATGCGGAGAGTCCACCTCCTTCATCACCGACACGCCCCATGCAGTGTGGTCGGCCATATAGTTGGGATGATCCTTGCGGCTGTTCAGCAATTCAAGATTGATTGTGACTCCATAATCCTCGGCGATTTTCTTCAGGCGCTTCAACCCGATCACTGTGTTTCTAGCACCCTCTTCATCGGAGATTCCATTGCGATTGCCGGAGAATGTGATTACGTTGGGAACGCCCATCTTCGCTGCCAATGGGATGTTCTTGCGGAAGGCCGCTTCGATGGATGCATGGTTCTCCACGCGGTTCAATGCGTTGGAGATCTCACCGCCGCCGGCATAGCCCATGGTGCAGATCATTCCGTACTTCTTAGGGATACTCCATTCTTCAGGCTGCAACAGATCAATGCCTTGCAAGCCAATACTTGCGGAATAGGCGCAAAGATCGTCAAGTGCAATCCCTTGATAGCACCAGCGGCAAACCGCCTGCTGGATTCGGCCCTTTCGGGCAATCTTGCCCTGCATGCCCGCAGACGGAGCCTCTGCAAAGCCGATCCCTGACGTCATGGCAAGTGCGATTCCCGCCTTCAAAATGTCGCGCCGAAATACTCTCTGTGTGCTCACGATCGCCCCTTTCTTCGATCCAACTCTCTACTCATTGCTTTGCCTTGTTTCCATTTGTCGAAAGAGAAGCGCCAGAAAATTGTGGGTTTGTTTTGAGTTGAAGCCGACGATCCCGTGATGAACCACCTACCCACAAGAACCGGCTGCCTTCCGGCGTGGCCCAAGCATGCTTTTCCGTAGACCAGTATTGAAACTGACGCAGAGGGAGATGAATAGCGACAGTTTTCGATTCACCAGCCTTCAACGATACCCGCTCAAATCCAGCAAGAATGCTGTTGGCAAACTGCGCGTTGAGCGGCGTTTTCGCGGGCTTGTCGAGATACACTTGTACGACTTCATCGCCTGCGATAACTCCGGTGTTATGGACCTTCACGCGAAGATCGACACCGTCATCGGTAGTAGGCGACGCTTGTATATCTGAATAACCGAAGCTGGTATAGGAAAGCCCGTACCCGAAGGGATAGAGCGGTTCAATCTTCTTTTGGTCAAACCAGCGATAGCCCACCAGAATTCCTTCACTGAAGGTCGTCTTTCCGTTCACGCCTTTCGTAGAGCGCTCCGGATACTTGGGATCGTTGGCCGGCATATCTTCGATTCGCCTGGGCCAGGTGAAGGGCAGACGGCCCCCGGCATTGGCTGATCCAAGCAGCACCTTGGCCGTTGCTATACCACCAAGGTCGCCCGTCCATCCCATATCGAGTACGGCTTTCACTTCCTGCAGCCAGGGCATCGCTACAGGCTGGCTCACATTCAGGACCACGATAGTGTTTGGATTCACTGCTGCAATCTCACGAATCAACTGGTCCTGATCTCCAGGCAACGTAAAAACCGGAAAGGTTCGGCTCCAGGCAAAGACCACTGCTGTTTTTGCATTCTTCGCGGCTTCAATGGCGGAACGGTAATTCTCTTCCTGCTGCTGCGGTGTAACCCAGCTGACCCTGACCTGCACCGGCGCATTCGAAGTATCGGGATTCACTTCGATCTGTATGCGATGAGGACCCGCGCTCAGTTCCATTGCAGCACGCAGATTGTCCAGGCCATCGGTTGTTGGCAGAAGGCTGTCTTGTCCCGGTTGAATCATCTCACCATGAATAAAATTGAACCAGTTTTTGGCTACCAGTTGATTGTCTATCTTGAGCTTCCCCCAGCAGCCCAGCAGTTGTAACTGCAACCTGTACTTCCCTGATGCGGGAACATTGAGGGTACCGTTCCATACAATGCTGGAGTTGACTGGCAGTGCGTGGCCGGCCTTGCTGGTGAAGTCGATCACTGGATCGATGTGGACCGCATCTTCATTCCACATACGGCGTTCAAGACCGGGAGCGCCATAGTGTGTCAGATACTGGGCTGGAATCGGTATGCCTTCCATATCGTCGGCGACAGCGTAGTTTATGTGCGCAGCGCTTCCCGCCAGTTGCCGCAAGGCTGTTAGAGGACTAACTTCAAGTTCAGGCAAGCCGACAGCTTTCTCGCCCGTCTTTCCCACGGCAACAATCTGCGCTGCTCCGGGACCGATCATCACCAGGCTTTCCAGATCAGCAGCTTTCAACGGCAGCGCCCCACCTTCATTCTTGAGCAGAATCGCCGCGTCAATAGCGGTCTTTTCAACGATCTTGGCATTCTCCGTGTTGTCGGATGGCGATACATCCAGCTTGTTTTTCCCATCGAGATAGCCGAACTTCTCCATCTGCAATAGCACTCTGCCTGCCGCTTCCGTGATGGTTGCCTCAGAAACAACACCTTGCGCCAGCAAGCTCTTCAGATTGGAAATTGGCGGCTTTGCATCGGCAGTGTGGAAGACAGGAACAGGCATAGGCTCTTCGGGAAGCATACCGCTATCGGTGAGCGCCGCGCCCTCATCGTTTCCGCCTGCTGGCATGGTGCGCGGAAAGCCATTCACAAAAAACGAATCCCCCGCGAAGGGCACATCGAGAGGACCGGGCATCTCCATGTCCACGCCCTTGTTTATGAAATCCGTAGCATGAATGGCTCCCCAATCGGAGGTAATAAATCCTGTGAAGCCAATATCTTCCCGAAGCAGCTTCTTCAAAGTTTCGGAATTGCCGCAAGCATATGCGCCGTTGATCCGATTATAGGAACACATGATCGATGAGACGCCAGCCCTCGCAACCGCCGCAAAAGGCGCTGCATAGATCTCATGCAGAGTCTGTTCGTCCACATATACATCGGTTCCATCTGTGTCGTAGCCGATGTAGTGCTTGGCTTGCGCCATCACCCCTTCGCGCTGTATGCCCAGAACCTCGGCAGCACCGATTTCACCGGTCAAATATGGATCTTCGCCGAATGTATTGTAACCGCGGGCAAAGGCAAAGTCTCGATCCACGTTGATGAAAGGTTGCAGGGCGACACTGATTCCACGCGCCCGGGCCTCACGCCCGATTAGACTTCCATTCAGCTGAGCATCCTCTCTGCTGAAGGTTGCCGCCACACCCATCGTAGATGTAGGCGCAATGGAAGGAACCCGTGTCAACACTCCTGGAGGCCCATCGGCAAAACGCATGGGCGGGATGCCCAGTCGCGCGACTCCAGGCAGGTAGCCAGCCTGTCCCTGATAGGTCAATGCATCTTCACCAGTACCATGAATCATGGCAATCTTTTCATCCAGCGTCATCGTTGCCAGAAGATGATCGACGCGGGCATTGCCCGTGACCCTCACATCCTGAGCGGCCAGATGAATACTGGTGAACAGAGTCAGCGCCAACCCGGCGCATACGATTGATGATTTGTGAGAGTTATTCATTGCGGATCGCGGATTCCTTTCGTTGTGGCGGCTTATAGTTCGATTGCCATGCGGAATGGATTTCTTTACTACAAATCTTTCAGCACCGCTATCCCAGACTTGGATACTGCTTTGTCGTCTTCCGATTTGCCTCCGCTGAAGGCTGCTATCACATATCCTGTCTTTGTTCGAGCAATCACGCCACCTTGCCAGCCAAACTCTCCTGTCATGGGTGGACGACTGGAGGTGCCGCTGTCCACAAGGGTGTCAGCCATTTCCGCGGCCTTCGCGTATGCAATCCCCAGCAGATTATTTCCGTTGTTTCCCGCGGTAGGAGCATCCTTCATCCGGCCCACCACCAACATCTTCGAACTCCATCCCTGGATGCTGTCTCCCTCGGCATAAGCTACCACCGCCACTCCACTTATCTTCAGCTCCCCGGCGCGCTTCTCCATCGCGATGAGCGCCAGATCCGCCAGTGAGTCGAAGTGCTTGGCCGCATGGGATTCAGGTTTGTGAGCAGACAAAAAACCCTTGGCCCACGAGTATCCTCCTACTGATGCTATGCCCACAATCAAAACCATCCCAGTTGCCAACAACTTCATCTTCATCATGAATCTCCTTTTCTCGTTTCGAATCTCTTAGTGGATATCCTACCGGCTATTGCGTGCTGAAGGGTGAAGCCGGGAGGTTGTCCTGGTTGTACAGGTTGCAGGGCGGATTTCCGTCCCAGCCATAACGTACCGCCGCGGGAGTTTCCACCTGAGGCGACGAAACCACAACTTCCGTTCCATCAATCACCGCCTCTGCCGGCACGAACTTCCCATCGCTTCCGGCAATCTCGAACGCGTTCAGGGAACCGCCTCTGGAAACCAATCCGCTCTGTGCATGATCGAAGAAAATTCGCATGGATTTTCCTTCTTTCATAGAGGTGCGATAAAGCGGCCCGGAATACTCCAGCGATTCATGATAGGCCAAAGCGCGTGCCGCCAACGAAAGTCTGCGGCCCACCTCCTGCTTGTTCCTGGGGTGAATGTTGACGGGATCGCCAATGTCGATGGCTACTGCCATGCCGGTCTCATTCACGCTCAGGGTGCGCCGTTGCGCCTCGCGCAGGTCAGGCCTTTTGGAGTCGGACGGGGCTGCCCATCCAGCCAGTTGAACCAGAAGAAATAAAATATCTCCCTCCTGCCAGCGCTTTCGCCAGTCACGAATCATAGCCGCCATCAGGCGATCGTAATAGAACAAACGCTCTACGTTGGCATTGCTCTCGCCTTGATACCAAAGAAATCCACGAATGCGGAACTTCACCAACGGCGCGATCATGCCGTTGAAGGTTCCACCCGGCAACCACGAGCGCAACTCGGGACGCCATGGAAATTCGGGGGCCGGCTTACCAGCATCGCTTGCTTCCTTGCGGGCTTTGTCTTCCAAAGCTCGTTCCAAAAGGGCTGTAGATTCCTTCTCGGTCATGTCAGCCCAGTTGTCCCATGCGGGCATCAAGGAACCATCCTGAGAGAGCGCCTTCAGGCCCGTCCAGGCCTCGGCTGGCGTGCCGCCCCAGTCTGCCTCAATCAAACCGATGGGAACATGCTGATCTGCCTGGATATTGCGCGCAAAAAAATACGCCACAGCCGAGAAATCCGCAACCGTCGCTGGCGTACACAAAGTCCACGATTTGGTCAGCATATCAACCTGCGGAAAGTCCGACGATCTTTTATCCACATGGAAGAGGCGGATCTTCGGCTGATCGGCATCCTTTAACTCCTGCTCTGCATGAAGAACGCCACTGAGACCGAACTCCATGTTGGACTGGCCTGATGCCAGCCATACATCGCCCACCAGAATGTCTGAAAGGCTGATCTTGTTCTCGCCCTCGATCTCCATCGTAAAGGGGCCACCGGCTTCGCCTGCCGGAAGATCAACCTCCCAATATCCCAGCCTGTCGGCCGTTCCGGTCGCCTCAGCTTTGCGGAAGCGCACGGTAACCACTTCGCCAGCCGACGCGCTTCTCCACACTCTCACCGGCATTCCGCGCTGCACAACGGCGTGATCCGACCAGAGAGAAGGAAGAGTTACCTTTGCCATGCAGGCCTGACTGCCTGCAAGACCCATCAGTAAGGCGCCTGCGATTTTCCATGATGCAAACAACTTCTTCACGGCTTCGTTCCGTCCTTTCTGCCAGTCTGCAACTATTTCCTGATCTGTCTAGTTACAGCCGTTGCAAATGGAGCCAGGCTGATCTTGACGCCCGCCACGGTCTCCTTACGCGGGGCTTGTTCTCCGGAAGTTTCATCAACGACTCCACTCTGACAGCCTTGGCTTTGAAAGCATCGGAAAGATCGACGATCACGCTCCGGTTGGTCGTATTCACCAGGATAATCTTACGTCCTTTGGGTGTGATGGAGGCCTGCGCGACGACATCCGGCGAGGAACTCTGCGTCGCAATCTGTTTGTCTCCCGGACCAAAATTGCTGGCAACGAGTTTGAGAACCCAGTTATGCGCATTGGACTTGCCGTTTTCTCAATTCAACATTGTCGTCGATGGAGATTGAGTCTCGTACCCGTGAAGACATTCACGAGATCCACATGGCGTTGGTCAACGTTAGAACCCTTCTTCCCGGCCGCGTCCGCCGTCATGACCAAGCAGAAAGCCAGCAGCAGTGGGACGGTGGATGCAATTTCGCGAATGGCGGTTATGGGTGCGGTCTCTTTCTGTAATCTCTTTTGTTGGCTCTACCAGGACAGCGCCTTGCGCAATACCGGTTCGATATCGTCGGCCATGTGCAGGTGTTGTGCCTTGGTGGGATGGCCATCGCAACCGTTGCCGGGATAATGCGTTGCCTGCACCCACTGGATGCGCGCATCACCTGTCTTTGCGACCGCGTCCTGGATGTACTTTCGCAAGAGCGGGTCAATGACAATCGCGCCTTCGGTGGCAAAGATTGCCGCAAGAGGATAATGGGAGCGCAGGGTTCTCAGCAGCCAGGCATAATCCTCAACAAAGGCATTCGCGTCGAGAGGCTTGGTCTTTTGCAGATTTAAATCGTTGGTTCCCAGGGAGACGAAGATAACGTCCGGCGTCCAACTGTGAAAGTCCCAGGGCGCGCGATTCGAGTTCTCGTCGGCGGGAATAGATAGATCGAGAAACTGCGACGCGTTCAAAACATTGTCTGCAATTCCCAGGCCGCGATAGTCGCGTTCAACGCCCCGGCCGCCATAGCAGACTAGATGGGTTTGAGCATCCACGCGACGGCCCAGTTCCATCCCGTAGCTATCATAGACATCGTTGGCTGGGTGCGCGGGATCATCCGTACAGGTGGAGTTGTTCTCAACGCCGGCGCCGCAGGTGACTGAATCGCCGACAAACATCAACTTGCGAACCGGCTGCGGAGACGGTGGAAGCAGCGCGCCGCCGGCCGGAAGCGCAAGGTCCAGCAAAGATACGATCCCCTGCCAGGTTTCGGTGCGCTTATAGACCTCGGCAGTGTGCGTGCCCGCGTCGAGTCCAGCCGCTAAAACAATATTCTGCTCGCCCTTGCGCAGCAACTGCAGAGCCGGATCGCCGTGGTCGATCACCACCGTCAACGCGGACTTATCGGAGTCGCTCGCCAGATGCAGGGAGAGCGAACTGCCCTGAAAGCGCACAATCAATCCGGTTCCCGGATACCCCAGTCTCGGCTGTTTCGGATTCCGCGCATCGATTTGTCCAAGCAGAACAATGCGCGCATCGTCAATGCCAATCGCATTCACGACAGCTGTTGCTGGAGCAGTTTGCGCCAATCCAGGAAAGATGCCGCACGCCAGCGCCACCAGTAAAACAGTCGTTCTTATGTTCTTCACAAGCTCTCTCAAATCTTCACCACCTAGCGCGAACTACATTCCCCAACGGGAAAGCCCCGGCGGGGGATACTTTGCTGCTTCATTGTCCAACACCAACACCCAATCCGGCCCATACGAGGGTGTGTGGAACTGCACTTGTATTCCGCCATCGAAGGTGTCGACCAGGGTTCCGATGCCGGTGCGCGGATCGAACCACGAGGCGCGAATCCGCTTGCCTTTCAACTTGCCCAGGTCGACCGAGAAGTAAGTGTCGATAGTGGGCAGATACACAAACGCATAGCTGCCGTCGCGATCTCGGATGGCTTGCATATGCTGTCCTCCCTTGCCGGCATCGCCCACAATCAGCGCCTGGTCAGGAATTCGCTCAAAGAAAGGCCGCGATTCCACCAATGCGCGCAGGTACTGCATCTGCCGCCCGGCGGGACGCTGCATTGCGTCGATCCAGTCACGGTCGACATGATTGATGCTTCCATTGCGCGCATTCGCAAAGCCCCACACGGCGTGATGGCCGTAGGTCACGCCGCATGCGCCGGCAAAAACCGAGCGATAGACCTGCTTGCGAACATCATAATCGCGGAAATACCCGGTCGCTGGATCCCAATCCGGCCACGGATTATAGGGATGATCCTCATAGTTGGGTTCGAGGTCGAGCGTCGGCTTGGCGGGCTTCATCGCGTAGTCGCGCGCAATCCACTCCCACACAGGAATGTCGTGCCCACCACCGTGTCCGCTCTGCATTCCATTGACAGAAAGCCATGGTTCGTCATGCAGGTAGAGCGAGGATGACTCCTGTCCGCCCTGGGGGTGGTAGAGGATCAACGGCTTGCGTCCCAACCCCTCCTCGATGCCGCGCGCAACCTCGCGCCAGATGGGAGTCCAGTCCTGATTGGGCGGAAAGCCTGCGGACTTTCCCATTTCCTGAAGATAATCGTTGTTCATTCCCTTGAGACGCGCTGGTCGATCACCACCCAGAATCCAGACCACATTGCCGCGATCCTTGAGCCGTTCGGCAAGGTAGTGCGCAAAGAATCGTGCGTCAGGCAAATTATCGTTACGAAAGAGGCGCGGACCTGAACCCCAGGGCGCAGTCAGCTTGTCGCCCCAGATAGGAACCAGCGCCACGTATAGACCATTGGCTGCTGCCTCGTCTACGATTTCGACGACGCGGTCGAAATACGCCGGGTTAGGCTTGCGGGGATCGTTATCGATCAGCGGCAAAAGCCCCAGCGCGCTGGGCTTTGTAATGCCATCGAACTCCGACAAGACCACGGTCTGAATGATCGTATAGCCCTGCTGGCCGCGAGTGTGCAGATAGTAACTGGCCTCTTCGCGGGTGGTGTTGTGAATCAGTTCCCATGCAGTATCCCCCAACCAAAAGAATGGCCGTCCGTCTGCGGTTTCAAGAAGATGCCCATCCGCATGAACGCGAATCGAAGGCAGCGGCTTTGCGGCGGTTGTCCTCGCGCTCTGCGCCCAAACCATTGAGTTAAGAAAGAAGACGAAAAACACCAGAATATTGAAAAACAATCTTGTGCGCCAATTCATTGTTCTCCAGATCCTTTCAGCCGAGTCTTTGACGAAAACGCATTCCAGGGCCCTGCGCGGAAGAGCGCTGCTCCCTGCGCTGGAAGATCCACCCGCAGGATGCCGCCACAAAGTGCGCTGCGGCATGTTTCCACAGATCGCGCACCGCATCATGATCAGTGACATTGAGTTCCTGGGCTGTCACCATCATAGGTTGTGCTGCGCGACACTGCATAAGGAATTCTCAGATGCGCTCGCAGTGTTAAATTGGCCAGCCGCCAGGGTGTTTGGCGGTCCCACCCCGTACCCCTCCCTGACAAGCCCACGGCCAACGTGTAAAGTGGATGCAACCCCCAATCACTGGCGCTGTGGAGGCAAGTCCCGACCGCACTACCTCCGAGCCGCCATTCCGAGGACCCTATGAAGGACTGCACAACCAGCGAGGACAATAGCGTAGCCACCTTAGGCGATACCGTTCAGTTGCGCGCCACGGATTCAAGCGGCCTCAATCGCCGGCATTTTCTGCGTCTGGCCGCCCTCGGCTCGACCGCGTTGCTCATCCCCTGCGATCTACTCGAAGCCCTTGAATCCCCGAACGCCTCGCAACCTGCTGCTCTGGCACTTCCCGCTTTTGCCTCCTTCCGTCCCTTGGCGCCCGGCGCCGTCCGCGCCGACGGCTGGCTCGCTGGCTGGCTCGGAAAACAGGCTGAAGGACTTGGGTACCACCTGCCTGACACGTCGTGGCCGTTCTCGTCTCCCTACTGGCAGGGACTTGAACTGAATGGACAATCCGAGGAATGGTGGCCCTGGGAGCAGAAGGCTTACTGGATTGACGGCGCCACCCGACTGGCACTGGTCACCGGGGATGAGCGCCTACTGCGACGAGTCCACGAACCCATTGACTTCACCCTGGTCCATCAGCGGCCTGAGGGCTATCTGGGTCCCGAGGTAATCAGAAACCCCGAGGGCAACTTCCATCGCTGGCCGCACATGGTCTTCTTTCGCGGCGTTGCCGCCGATGCCGATGCCGGCGACGCTGCTCATCGCAACGCCGTAGTCGAAGCCATGCACAAACACTACCTTGCAGACATGGCCGGGTACGGGGTGCCCGTACGCAACATCACAAATGTCGAAGATATGCTCTGGTGCTATGAACGCACCGGCGACCCGCGCCTGCTGGCCATGGCCGAGATGGCGTGGGCCGACTATAGCGCCCTTGACGGCAAGGCGGATGGCGCCGACCTCAAAGCCGACCGCGTCTTTGCCAACACCCCCATCGACGCCCACGGCGTTAGCTATGCCGAAATCTCCAAGCAGCCTGCCATTCTCTACATGTACACAGGGAAACCCGAGTACCTGAAGTTTGCTCTGGCTGCGCAGAAGCGCATCTTCGATCACCATATGCTGATCGACGGCATTCCCTCCACATCGGAGTACTACCGTACCGTCACCGCGCTCGACTCGCACGAAACCTGCAATATTTCAGATCACACCTGGTCCTGGGGTTATATGCTGATGGCCACGGGCGATGGCTTGTGGGGAGACCGCGTGGAACGCGCCTGCTTCAATGCCGGCCTCGGCGCTATCAAGAAAGACTGGAAGGGCGTGCAGTATTTCTCCTGCCCCAACCAGTTCCTCGCTACCCAGACCTCCGACCACAACGCCATGAACCAGGGCCGCCAGATGATGTCGTACCAGCCCAACCCTGGCCACGCCACGGCCTGCTGCGGCGGAAACGTACATCGCCTCTTCCCCAACTACGTCATTCGCATGTGGATGCGCGATCAGAAGGGCGGCCTCGCAGCCACGCTCTACGGTCCCTGCCATGTCAACGCAACTGTTGGCCCGGACAACCACCCCATCGAGATCGTAGAGGCCACCGATTATCCGTTTGACGAACGGATTCTCTTCACTGTGCACACGAAGAAGCCGGTCGAATTCCCGCTGAGTCTGCGCATTCCGCAGTGGTGTGCCACACCCAGCCTGTTGGTAAACGGCGTCGCCACTCCGCTGCCCGCCGCGCAAAACGGCTTCGTCACGGTTACGCGCAAGTTCCGCCAGGGCGATACGGTGACGCTCGTGCTGCCTATGTCCACGGCACTGTCTCATTGGCCCGACAACGCCGTCGGCCTCGAACATGGACCGCTGGTCTACGCTCTGCCCATCAAGGAAAAGTGGACACCGGTGATCGAGACGAAGTGGTCCACTGCCGATTTCCCGAGCTGGGATGCGCAGCCCGCCAGCGAATGGAACTACGGCCTCGCTGTCGATCCCGCAAGGGTCGCCGACCAGGTACGCTTCCAGCGCAAAGTTATGACGCCAGACCTCTGGGTTGATCCACCGGTCACGCTCAGTGTCCCGGCGCAGATCATCGAGTCTTGGAAGCTGGCGTCAGTACCCGCTACACCCGATGCCGATGCCGCCGCAGGCAAGCCTTCGCTTCAGTTCACGCCACCATTGCCAGCCGCCGACGCCCGCCAGGCGAGCGGACCTGTGGAGCAAGTGACCCTCGTGCCATACGGATCAACCCACCTCCGCCTCACCATCTTCCCCAAGCTGGGAGGTGACTCGACGACTTGAGCGAATCCCACCAAGCCGGAATCGAATCTCATTCACCATCAAGGGAATCCATAGGGACCTTCCTGCGGAAAGACCACGGAATTCGAGGATCATTCGTACCTTGCGGCAGAGGCAACTGGTGCACACCGGAGGCAAGGTACAAGGAAATGGATCGCCTCAGACCTACTTCACTCGACCCACAATCAAGTCAGTCGGCCCAGGCAGCTTCACCCGATGTACCTCGGAAATCCCGGCGGCCTTCATCCAGGCGGTATGTTCTGGCACATTATAGGTGTCGTTTGCTTCTGCCCCCAAACAGGTTGACAAGGGAGTTTGCCACAGAAAACAGAAAGGCGCTGAGGTTGATAGCCCCGGAGCCTTTATGCTTGAGGGTGAGAAGGCGGGTTCGAGATTCTGTTTCGGTAACTGAGGCAGAAGACTGGACGCAGGAACTTCTCTTGCTTCTAGAGGCATTGCCGTCTCGCTTGAAATACCGCAGAGACAGCAAGGAGGATGTGATGCAGACATTCGCCCCAGAGCGAATGCACGGAGCGAACGAGGCTAGGTTCCGGCGTGCTGGAACCCTCGGCGGCGTAAACCCAGAGCTCCGGAGCATGAGAGTCTACAGTGCTGGTGGAAAGCAGAGAATGCAGTGGTCGTGCGCTCCGATTGCTTCACTTAGCATGGAGCGAACCTTCAAAAATGTACTGCTTTTGTACCGCCGGTCTGCCAATTCGCGCGATTTTAGCGATTTCAGAGGAAGTGATCAGCGCCATGGGAGAACCGCTGCAGCTGTTGTTTTTCCAGTACTTGTGGCAAAATGATAAAGGATTCGCGCAAGGGGCTGGATGAGGCGGGACGGTTCGAGTCCTACCTGAGGAGCCAAAGAATCAACAACTTACTGACATTTCTGATTTTCTAGATATGCCCAGTGGGCCCATTTTTGTGCCCGCCATTTTTTAGGTTTTCTCTTTCCAGTTCGCAAATTGTCGGATTATTTGCTGCGAGTTGGCCGGCAGTAGAATGTTTTCTTCATGAATGTATCCACTGCGATATGAATGATTTTCATTCCGTGGAGCGTCGGCCTGTCACACAACTCAGCAGCACGATTAACCACCTTCCTTGGTTTTCATCCGAAGAACCCCTTCGGCGCTTTTCCGAAGGGTTTCTTGCGGTTCATTTCCATGAGCTTAGAACCCATCATTGAGTGGACACGCCTGTGATCGAGGGTTCCGCCAATCATGTGCACACTCTCTGCAGTGTTGGATTTTTCTGCAAATGCGCAGGCAGCGCTTTCCTATAAGAGATAAAGGTTACAGAATCCCCTTGCGCACCCAGACCTAGACTCTGCGGTTCTTGCTTCGTCCCTCTGGGGTATCGTTCGATGCAACCGGCAGGTCTGCTCCAAAATCCTTGATATTCTCGGATGGCACGATGACGCCGATTGCACGAAGATCGGCGGCGACACTCTCTGCACTTTTGTGAGCTAATTGTTCATTCGTCGTACACCCTTCGGACTCATCGGCAAAACCAATCAGCAGAATGTCGTCTCCAGTGCCGCCGTGCTGTGCCAGAAACGTTCGCAGGCGGAGCACATTGACCTTTGCTAGATTGTCCAATTGACCGTCGGCGTCGTCTCCCGCCTCGGCCTGAGCGCTGGAAAAATGGAAGCTTAGGCCGATTCTTGAGAAGTTCAAAGCCATGTTTTTGTAGTAGGCAGACGCATTCTTGGGAGGAACTACTGGAAATGCCCTTGGCATGAGTCCTATAAACGGTGTTTGTGCCACAAGCGCCTGATCGGGCTTGTAGGTCGCCGAACATCCAATCAACCGGATCGATGAACTACTGCCCTGGAATCTCACCGATGCCCTTCAGTCAGTCGCCTAGGCTGCCTGACCGGAGCTTCCCGAAGTGTCCACTTAAAAACAAGTGGACACTTCCAGAAATCAGTTCTTTCTCAAATAGACGCAACCGCATATAGTCAACAGGGGCAGACCACACACTTACTAACGGAATGACAGCGTCAGCAATAATATCTGTGGGGTCATGCAGCTATCATCTAATCCCCAGCAATCAGCTTGCTGGGGATACCGGTGGGAGTGCCACCGTCCAGGTAGTTACTTCAAGCGGGTGAGGTAGGCCCGCCGCCAACGAAATATCTGGTTCGCGTTGACGTCCTCCGCCTGAGCCACACGGGCTACGCTCGCCCCAGAATGAAACGTCTGCTCCACAGTCCGCCGCTGCTCAGCTGCTGACCGCTGAACCCGAATCTTGCGGCAAACTTTGCTATCCCGTTTTTCCATCTCGTCATCGTCTGACAACGATCTGACCGCTATCGCAGATCGTGGCTTCCTACCGCGTCCACCATATAATCAATGACTTAAAGCAGATTATTACCTCCCGATTGTGTCCATTGTGCCCATTAGTATGTCCACCGTTTCTAAGGGTTTTCTTCACAGGACGTAAGTTTTCAGAGATAAGGCATTCGAGTCGTTCGGCAATTTAAGGCAAGTATCCGTAATGATGTGAGTCGTATCCACACGAAAACTTAACTGCTAGTCTTGTGGCCGAACAGTTCGGGCAATCGCGCTGCACTGGACAAACTAATTCAGCCCTTCGGTCGTATTCCGGAGGGCTACAGGCTCTTGATACAGATCGCACGATTTTTGCGATCTACGAAAAGGTTGGATTCGGTAAATAAGCAAGCACAGCTCTCCGCCTGGGGCGATTATGTTGGTGCCTACTTCATTCGCTCCTCGAAGGCCAAAGGCAGGGTGCTCCTGCTTACTACAAGGTAGTTTTTGGAATGGGATTGAAAGTGTTCCGATGCGACGCAGCGTCCGCATAGCCGTTGGCATAACTCTGATCTTCAAGCGTCCGCGCCAGAACCCGGTAGTAGCAGGCGTTCTGGCGCGGAGCGCGCCCATCGCCGATCGTCTGGATGCTCGCGTGCCGCAACATACCGTGCGTGGCCTTCAGATCCCCGTGCTTCTGCATGCCGGTTCCCGACGTTCTCCGCAACACCTGGAAGGTCAATCCTTTTCGCCGGCACCGGGCTCTCACCCCCTCCGAATTTGTGCCGCGTGAATTCATGCTTGAAAAACTCCTTGACAGATTTGATATGTGTGCTATTCTGACCGCGAGTCTTGCAGCACTTCCCTTGCAGCGCTTCCTCTCGACCGTTGATTGCCTTTTCAACTCGCGCTGCAGCTAGCTTCATCCGGAAGATTCATCCGGAAGATTCGATTGACGAACAGAGTTGGAAGTACTCCGTCTGATCACAAGTAAGTAGCAGCGCAAGCGAGATATATCTTTGCCCACTGTTCTGAGTTATTCAGGACTTGGGGATAGTTTGCGCAAAATACGAGACAATTCATGTCGCGACCGGAAGCGCCGTGTCGTGCTAGCGGATTTGCGCGCTTCCTAAGTTACCGGGGGAGAGCCCCCCGGCGCATTCTCAAGCCAAATCGCAGGGAGGATGGTTTCATGTCCACGTTTACGTACCCCGGAGTTTACATTGAGGAGTTATCGAGCGGAGTTCATTCCATCACTGGAGTGGCGACCTCCATTGCGGCCTTCATCGGCTGGGCTCCACAAGGGCCGACTGATGCGGCGACGCTGGTGGAGAGCTGGTCCGACTACCAGGCAATCTTTGGCGGCCTCAGTTCCAACAGCCTGCTGGGATACTCGGTCAATCAGTTCTTCGCCAATGGGGGCCAGCAGGCATATATTGTCCGGCTGGTTTGGGATGGCTCGCTGCCGCCGGCCCCTGGCACCAGCCCGCTAGCGGCGGCAACCGCGGTGGCCACCGGGGCGGGTTACGCGAGTGCGCAGATCACGGCCTCGAAGGGCGCGATCCAATCGCCCGCTGCCTCATTGAGCGTGGGTCCGGCGGTGCTGCAGAGCATCAGTATAGGCCCCTCCAACCTGCCTCCAATTCCGCTGGGAGCCTCATTGACCTTTACGGCGACGGGGAACAACTCCGACGGCAGCAACGCCGCGCTGGCAGGCGCTGTTTGGGCATCGAGCAACTCCGGCGTACTCACGATAGGCGCGGGCGGCGTGGCCAAGGCCATGGGGCAAGGCTCGGCCACGATCACGGCGACGTCGGGGCTGATCTCGGGGACGCTGACCGTGACGGTGGCGTCGGTGGCGCTGAGCGCGATCACCATCTCGCCCACCGCGATTTCCGCATTTGGCCTGGGACATGCCCCGCCGGCGGCCGGGCAGCCGTTGATCGGACCTTCGCAGCAACTGGCCGCGACCGGCACTTACGTCGATGGCACCACGCGGGACTTGACCAATGTTGTGACGTGGCTTTCCAGTACGCCGGCGACGGCGGGAGTCACCGGGTCCGGTCTGGTGATGCCGCTGGGCGCCGCAGGTACATCGAATATCATCGCCGGATGGCTGGGCGTGACATCACCCCCAGTGCCGGTAACCGTGAACGGGGCCCCTGACCTGATTGGACTCGCCGTTCATCCGGGTGGACCCGTGGCTGTGGTCACGCAGACTGTGCAATTCGCTGCCAATGCCTCGTTCTCCGATCTTTCCAGCGCGGTGCTTCCGGCGCTCGTGGCTCCCGATGGATGGAAGTCCAGCAACACGGCGGTGGTCACAATCGATCCCTCGACGGGGCTGGCGACCGCGGTTGCTCCGGGATCGACAACCATTTCGGTGACTTCGGGCGGCGGCACGGCGAGCGCGACCCTGACCGTGACGGCTGCTGCGCTGAATGCCATTGCCATCAGCCCTGTCAGTCCCTCGGTTGCGGATGGCCTGACGCTGCAACTCAAGGCGACGGGCATCTATTCAGACGGCACTCATGCGGACCTGACATCGAGCGTGGCTTGGAGTTCGGGCGGACTTGACCTCGACATCGACCCGGAGACCGGCGTGGCCACCGGCGCCGGGGTTGACCCCGCAGTCGCCGTCCAGGCAACATGGCCGACCGTGGTGGGTGGCGTCACCTCGAATATTACCGGCAAGGCGAATGTTGATGTCACCGCGCCGGTGTTGCAATCGCTGGCCGTCACGCCGTCCCCGGCGAACGTAGGAAGCGGTGGCACGGTTCAGTTCAAGGCGACAGGAAGCTTCTCGGCTGGTCCCACGCAGGATTTGACGAATACGGTCACATGGGCTTCTTCCGCGCCGACAGTGGCCAAGATCAGCGCGACCGGTCTGGCTACGGCGGTAGCGCAGGGTGGATCGCTGACGCTCTTTGCCGCCAACCCGGGCGCATGGGGCAACAATCTGCTGGTCAGCATCACGCCGCAGACTTCTGATCCGACCCGGTTTGGGCTGCTGGTGCAGCAACTCACACCCAACGGCCAACTGCAGACGGTGGAGAGCTTCGTGAATCTTTCGACGGTTTCCACGGATTCCATGTACGTGGTGACGGTCATCGACAACGACTCGAATTACCTGAGCTTCATCCCGCCGGGAGCGACGATTCCGATAGCTCCCACGGCTCCCCCGTCGGCCACTCCGCCCGGATCGCCCATTGCTTTGAGCGGCGGAGCGGATGGAACAGCGCTGTGGCCGGCTACCGACCAGAATTTCGAGATTGCGCTGCTCTCGTCGCCTTTGGCTGGGGTGAATCTGCTGGATCGCGTGGACATCTTCAACCTTCTCTGCGTACCGGGCGAGACGGACGCGCCTACCATCTCCAAGTTGCAGGGCTACTGCGCCGGCCAGCGCGCCTTCTACATCGTCGATGCGCCGCAATTGGCCTCGATCTCCAAGCTCACCAGCAGCGGGCCGGCGGGGAGCACGCCGGGGTCCATCACCAGCGGGCCGAATACGGCCAACTCGGCGTATTACTTCCCCTGGGTTGAAGCGCCTGATCCGCTGGTTGGTAATCGGCTTTCGCTCTATCCACCTTGCGGATTCGTCGCCGGCATCTACGCGGCCACCGATTCCAGCCGGGGCGTGTGGAAGGCTCCGGCGGGCATTCAGGCCGCGCTGACCGGGGTTGGCGGATTGCAGTACACCCTGACAGACCTGGAGAACGGCGACCTGAATACGCAGGCCATCAATTGCCTGCGCGAGTTCAAGGTATACGGCGATGTGGTCTGGGGGGCGCGCACGCTTTCCGGCAACGACCAGGCGGGTTCGGAGTGGAAGTACATTCCCATCCGGCGGCTGGCGCTTTACATCGAGTCGAGCCTGTATGACGGCACGCAATGGGTAGTCTTCGAGCCGAACGACATACCGCTTTGGAGCCAGATCCGGCTCAATGTGGGCGCGTTCATGCAGGGGCTCTTCCAGCAGGGAGCTTTCCAGGGGACCAGCCCGTCGCAGGCCTACTTCGTCAAGTGCGACGCGGAGAACAATCCACAGTCCAGCATCGACCTGGGGATCGTGAATATCCTGGTGGGCTTTGCGCCGCTTTATCCGGCCGAGTTCGTCGTCATCCAGATTCAGCAGATAGCCGGGCAGCTCGCGTAAGCGCGAACGCCCAGGAGGAAATCGCATGGCAATATTTCCCGCAAATCCGAAGCGCCTGGACCCCTACAAGAACTTCAAATATCGGCTCAAGTGGGATGGAGCCTATATCGCGGGGATCAGCAAGATGAGTACGCTCAAGCGCACCACGGAAGTGGTGGAGCATCGCGAAGGCGGCGACCCCTCGACCGCGCACAAGTCGCCGGGGCGGAATAAGTTCGAGGCCATTACGCTGGAGCGCGGCCTGACTCAGGACAAGGCGTTTCATGACTGGGCGGGCCTGGTGTGGAACTTCGGCGCGCAGTTGGGGGCGGAGGTGTCGCTGGCCAACATGCGCAAGAACATTTATCTCGAACTCTACAACGAAGCAGGGCAGTTGGTGATGGCATACAAGATTTACCGCTGCTGGATATCGGAGTATCAGGCGATGCCCGACCTTGACGCCAACGCCAACGCGGTGGCGATCGAGCACATCAAGCTGGAAAACGAGGGCTGGGAGCGCGACACCAGTGTGACCGAACCAACCGAGCCAACTCTGGCGAATGTGGCAAGCTAAATGGTCCCTCCAGGCAACGCCGAGTTTCTGGAGCTTTGGGAGCGCGGACATCGAATGCATCCGCTGGATCGGGCGCTGCTGGTGATTCAGGCCTCCCTTCCGATGAGCTCGGAAAAACAATCCGCGAGTTCGATCGCCGACTGGCCGCTGGGGCGGCGCAATCGGGCGCTTGCCCAGGCGCGCACGCTCTACTTTGGCCCCACGCTGGAGGGCTGGACGGTGTGCCCGCAATGCGGGGAGAAGCTGGAGTTTGAACTGGACTGCCGAGCGATTGGGGAGAGTCCGGAGACGATGTCAGAAGATTGCATCTCCGCGCAGGGAGGTAGCTTCCGCCCAGTAACCAGTCGCGACCTGGCCTTGGTGGCTGGCGAAAGCGATTGCGAACGGGCAGCACTCGTTCTGATCAAAAATTGCACGCTGGAGCCAAGCACGGGCGGATCGGAGAGCGAGATGGAAGTCTGGCCGCCGGAGGCAGTCGAGGAGATTGCGTCGAAGATGGCTGAGGCCGATCCGCTGGCTGAAATTTCGTTGGGCTTCGATTGTCCGATCTGCCGCCACACAAGCCAGGAAGTACTCGACCTGGGTTCATTTCTGTGGACAGAGATTGAGGCGCGCGCGCGGCAATTGCTCTCGGAGGTCCACGCCCTGGCTGCTGCTTACGGCTGGGCGGAGGCCGCAATTCTCGGCATGAGCGATGTGCGCCGCGCCGCTTATCTTGGCATGGGGCAGAGGATGGTGCATGTATGAGCAACTTTCTCCAGCGGATTGCCTCGACAGTCGCCCCCTCGCAGGCGCGGCCACGGCTACAGCCGATGCTTGGCTCGATCTTCGCGCCTGCCGCTCTTTTCGACAGTGTTGCGGCAAGCCTATCGGACGCACGGGAGAATCACTCCGAAACGGTCGCCAGCCGGACGGAGATGGGAAGATATTCAGGGCATGCCGATCCACATGCTGCTTCCGCGCTTGCGGTCGAGCATCCCACAACGCCCACCGCACCCGCTCCGAGGTTCGCGACGCATGACGAGCCGCTGCCCGCACCCGCTCCGAGGTTTGCGGCGCATGACGAGCCGCCGCTTTTGCCCCGGTACGATGGCGGCGAGCAACCGGCACAGCGCCGCATGGACCGCGCGGAACAAGACGAAGGGGCGCTTTTCGGGCAGGTTGCAGAGTCTGCCCAGGAAGAGGCGTCTTTCAGATCCGCAAGCAAGACGGTGTCCGCGGATTCATCGCCAATCTCGCAGCCGCAGCCGATCCGGCCCGCGCAAGCCCTGATGCCGATTTCGCTGCAATCGCTGCGCGTCTCCGCGGGGCCGCGCGTGGATCAGCCGCAGCGCGCTCCCGCACAGCGCAACGAACCGGACGAGATTCACATTCATATCGGCAGGATTGAGGTCGCGTCTGTTGCGCCGCCGCGGGTGGCCGCGCCTCCGCCCCGCAAGTCCCTCAGCCTCGACGACTATCTGCGCCGCGGCCATGGGGGTCAGCGATGAGCAACGCCTTCGCCATGGCGGCTGTGACGGCTGTGCTGCAGCACTACCTGGGGAATGCTCTGGGCGACCTCAGCGCGCTTTTCGGCACGGTCAGCCTCTCTGCCAAGGCGCCTGACCTGGTGCAGCACGAGATCGGCTCGGGAAGCAAGGAGCAGAATCAGGTCAATCTCTTTCTGCATCAGGTGACTTACAACCCCGGCTGGCGCAACGTCGGGCTGCCGTCGCTGGGGGCCGACGGGCGGACGCCGCTCGCGAATCCGCCGTTGGCGCTCGACTTGCATTACCTGCTTACCGCCTATGGTTCCGAAGACTGGCAGGCCGAGGCGCTGCTCGGACACGCGCTGTTGATGCTGCATCGCTTTCCGGTGATTGCGCGAGCCGACATTGCAAAGGCGCTTACCGCGCTGCCGCCCACGGCCTTTGCCATCGCGCTCAACGCTTCGGGTTTGGCCGACCAACTGGAGCAGATCAAGATTACGCCTTCGCCGCTCAACCGCGAGGAGATGGCATGGCTGTGGACCGCGCTCAAAGCCGACTATCGCCCGACCTTTCCATTCCAGGCCTCGGTGGTGTTGATTGAGCCGGAGGCGCAGGTGGGTTTTGCGCTGCCGGTGCTGAGCCGCAGCATTACCGCCAATGCCATCCAGCCCGCGCAACTGCTCGCCATCAGCCCGCCGGACAAGCAGATTTCAGCCGCCGCTGGAGACACGGTGACCATTACCGGCGAGTTCCTCAAGGGCGCGACGAATGTGGTGCTGACCTATCCCCGTTTGGGCGCTGAGGCCACGGTTGCGGCCATCAACATCACCAACAATTCGATCCAGTTTGTGGTCCCGGCGGATACCGCGCTGGCGCCGTTCCCTGCGGGCATTTATTCCGCCGCTGTCAATTTCGCCGACCCGCTGGGCAACGTGCTGCAGACCACCAACTCCCTGCCTTTTGCGGCGGCTCCCGTCTTGCAACTGGCGCCTCCGCCAACCGTGGTCCAGACCGGAACCGAGACCATCATTACGGCGACCTTCACGCCGGTGGTGCGGCCTAATCAGAAAGTATCGCTGGCGATTGGCAGCCAATCAGCGCCGTCCGCGGCCTTTGAAACCAACAGCGGGACGCTCAGCTTCACCTTCGCGCCGCCGCTCACGGCAGGGAAACAACTCGCGCGGCTGATTGTGGATGGCGCTCCCAGCCAGGTGATGGTCAACTGGCCAACGACGCCGGGAGGCACTCCCACCTTTGACCAATCGTTTTGGGTGACGATATGAGCGCGGTTCGCATCAGTTCGGCAGTTCGCGCCGCTGCGCTCCCTGAGCCGCAGCCCGCCGTCAGTTGGGCGGAGGCGAATCAGGACTGCCTGACGCTGGAGTTCGCGCGGCTGCGCCGTCGTTTGGGCGCGAGCGGTCCTGCCGGCGAGCCGGATGATGCTTCCGATGCAGCTTTACGGGATCTGAGGCGATCTATCGATCCGCCCGCGGCTATCGACCAGCTCGTGGCTGCATTTGGTCTGAGCGATTTCGAGCGCCAGGTGGTTTTGCTGGCCGCTGGCATCGAGATGGATTCGACGCTGGCCTCGCAGGTCAGCGATCTGCTGGGCGGGGAGCGGCGCGGGAACATTACCTTCGGACTGGCGCTGGGCACGCTGAATGACCCGCATTGGAGCGCGCTCTCTCCTTCCGCGCCGCTGCGGCGCAGTCACCTGGTCGAGTTGGAAGCCGGCCTGGGGCTTACCGCGGCTCCAGTGCGCATCGATGAGCGCATTCTGCATTACCTGGCCGGCGTGAACCGGCTTGACGCGCGTCTGGAGCCGCTGGTCCAGGGGCGCGCCTATCCTCATTGGATCGCCGAGGAACATGCGGCCCTGGCCCGCGAAATTGTTTCCCTGCGCGATCTCGACTCGCCTGGCGCGCCTATGGTGCATCTCTGCGGCGATGATCCGCGTGGGCAGGAGGACGTGGCGGCGCTGTTAGCCCATCGGTTGGGGAGGCAGCTTCAGATTTTGCCGATCGAGAACTTTCCGGGCGCGGCTGCGACGGACGCCGCAAGCGCCGATTCGTCGCATTCGCTATCACAATTTGTTGCGCTCTGGACGCGCGAGGCCGTTCTGCTTCCGGCCATGCTCATGGTGCAGTGCGGAGCAACTCTGCCCGGCGCGGCGACGGTGAAAGCCTTCGAACGCCTGCCCGCGCCGCTGGTTATGGCCAGCCGCGATCAGTTGCGCCTGCAACGGCGTTCACTGCGGCATATGGTGAACAAGCCTGCGCCCGCAAGCCAGAAACGCCTGTGGTCGATGGCCCTGAAAGCGGCGGCTGCGGATGCTGCTACCTGGAGTGAAGCCTGCGATGGGATGGATGATCTGGCGGAGCAATTCCGGCTGAGCGCGGAAACCATAGCTTCTGTTGGCGCTTCGGTTCAGGCGGAGACGGGAGAGGTTTTACTGACCGGGTCTGAGCGGCTTTGGAATGCGTGCCGGTCGCTCTCACGGCCCCGACTGGAAGACTTGGCCGAACGTATCGTTCCGGCGGTGGAGTGGGATGACCTGATTCTGCCCGCGATGCAGAAAGACACGCTGCGCCAGCTTGCCGACCAGGCTCGACTGCGCATGACGGTCTACGAGACGTGGGGCTTTGCCGCGCGTGGCCGGCGTGGCCTGGGCATCAGCGCGCTCTTTGCCGGGGTCAGCGGAACCGGCAAGACGCTGGCCGCTGAAGTGCTGGCCAGGAACCTTCGCCTGGATCTCTATCGCATTGATCTCTCCGCGGTGGTGAGCAAGTATATCGGCGAGACCGAGAAGAATCTGAAGCAGGTTTTTGACGCCGCGGAAGAAGGCGGTGTGCTGTTGCTCTTTGATGAAGCCGATGCTCTGTTCGGCAAGCGCGCCGAGGTGAAGGACAGCCACGACCGCTACGCCAACATCGAAGTCAGCTACCTGCTGCAGCGGATGGAGAATTTTCAAGGGCTGGCGGTATTGACCACCAACCTCAAGTCTTCCCTGGACAAAGCCTTTCAGCGGCGGCTGCGCTTCACCGTCGATTTTCCCTTCCCTGGACCGCAGGAACGAGAGGCGATTTGGAGGCGCGTTTTTCCGGCTCATGCGCCAACCCGCGAACTGGATTTCAACCGCCTGGCGCAGCTCAACATGACCGGCGGCAGCATCCGCAACATCGCGCTGAATGCGGCTTTTCTGGCTGCGGGGGCGAGCTCGCCGATTGTCATGGAGCACGTGTTGCGCGCAGCCAGGCAGGAAGCCATCAAGGCCGAGCGGCCGCTTGCCGAAGCGGAGATCAGGGGGTGGGCATGAGCCGCATTCATCTCACCATCGACCGCTTGGTGCTGAGCGAAAACGATCCCGCGGCGCGGGTCGCTTTTGTCGATGGCCTCAAGAGCCAATTGACGCGCGTGCTTGCCGAGCGTGAGGGCCGTGAGGCGTGGGCCCGCGATCATCGCACGCCGCTTCTGCGCCTCGGCCAGATTGCGCAATCGCAGGGAGTGAGCGGCGCGCGCGCGATGGGCGGCCATGTGGCGCGGGGAATCGGAAGGGGGCTCAAGCCATGAGCCAGTCCCTGGTCTTTGCCTCTCCCACTCACACTGCAAAAGCCTCGATCTGCGCGAAGGCGGCGGGAACAGTTCTGCCTGCAAAAGAAAGCAGGCAGACGGAGAGACAGTCAGAGGACGAGTCGCGGCCGCAGTGGTCATTTGCGGATATAGCCTTGGAAGCTCCCGAAAAAATCGGACGGCAACCGGGGAGAGCGGCGGCTTCTGCGCGGCTGCGACAGGACGGCGGAATTTTGCCGCAAGACAACTCGCGCGGACTTCCCGGCGCAGTACGGCGCGCGCTTGATTCCTCGGCCGGGGAAAGATTGCCGGAGCCGGTTGCCGCTGCCTTCAGCAGGAAATTCGGAAGCGACCTGCGCGGCGTCACCATTTATCGGGATGGCGTGGCCTCGGAGGCGGCGCGCAGCATCGGCGCAAATGCCTTTGCGCGGGGCAGCGATCTCTACTTCCGCGCGGGGGCCTTCCAGCCTGATTCGCTTTCAGGGCAGGCTCTTCTGGCGCATGAGCTGGCGCACGTCGTTGAACAGACACAAAGCCCCGCGGCTTCCTCCGCAAATCATTCGCCGGGGCGCTCTTCCGTTCAAGTCGCGCGCTCGGAAGCTTACGCGCAGAGCGCCGCGCAGCATCACATCGCGGGCCGCGCATCCCTGAGCGCAGGGCCGCCTGTGCCGGTTTCGATTGCCGCCGACAACGGCGTCTCCTACGAAGACGAGGACGCGAAGGTCTCGGTATTGGCCACGGAGGACGATGCCGCGGAGAAAGTCGCGGATATGCAGGCGGAGGCTGACCGGGCACGGGCCGCAGCCGGGGGCACCGACGCGGCAGTCGCGGCCAAGGATGAGAAGGCGCAGAAGCTGCGCGAGGCTGTGCAGGTTTCGGTGGCGAAGAAGCAGGCGCAGAATGCGAAGGGCAAGAAGGGCGGTAAGGGCAAGTCGAAAGGCAAGACGCCAGCGCCTGCCGGACCCAATTCGAGTCCCGATCTGCGCGATGCGTCTCCGGCGGATGTGGAAGCTCACCAGCATGAACTCGAAAAAGCCATGGCCCTGACCCCGGACGTGAACGACAGGCTGGTGATTGCGCGGGAGCAGGAGAATACGCAGGCGAGCGCGGAAGCCGCCGACCGGCGTGAGCAGTACAAGAGATTCAAAGCCCAGGCTTCCAGTCTGCGATCGGACATCGACACTCTGAAGGGGGATGTGACGCGAGCCCACGAACTGCGCGAATCAACCAGCTCGTGGGTCACTGGCCCGACGCATTTCTGGGGTGGCGCGTGGAACGAGATTGAGGGTCCAGAGTTTGCGGGAACCTACTCCTCTCTCTATCAGGCTGAGCAAGCGGCGAAAGCGGGCCGGTTCGAGGATGCGAATGCCTTGCTGCAAAATAGCTGGGATCAGTGGTGGGATCTGAATCACCGCTTTGAGGAATATGCCGAGGGCATTCAACGTGGCGGCAATCGCGTGGTGACGGGCATCAAGCTCATAGAGCGCGTCAACCGCGGCATGGCCAGCTTGAATCCGGTAGTTGGATTTGTTTACAACTTTGGGCAGGATTCGTTCCAGCAGCATATCGAGGTGGGATACGGACAGCGGAAATCGGTTGAATGGTGGGGCAATCTCAAAAATTCCGCGGTCAACACCGCAGTGAATGTTGTCGCCGCTGGGGGTTCCAACCTGGCGGGTGAGGCAGCTGCGCCCTACCTGGCCAATCTGGGTCCGTACGCCGGCCTGGGCAAGCTGGGGGTCGAGCAGGCAACGGGCATTCTCATCTCTTCCGGCCTTACCGGGACTTCCCCAATCGATACGCTAGAAGATCCGGCGTTTTATATTGTGCCATTCTTAGCCGGCGGCTATGCCCATGGTGGTGGTGATGGTGAAATCGCGCGTGTTTCTGAGGAGACCAATACCGCACCCCCAACGGAAGCTCCAGCCCTCGGTGAGAATTTGCAGGGTGAGGCAGCACTCACGCCTGCCGGTACGCCGCAG